>Ga0302325_10006878_pt1 | contig 25427 bp, 16 predicted proteins | sample Palsa_T0_2_FD_201948 | JGI IMG/M metagenome (GOLD analysis project Ga0302325, IMG submission 201948) | Peat permafrost microbial communities from Stordalen Mire near Abisko, Sweden - Palsa_T0_2 | ecosystem: Environmental > Terrestrial > Soil > Palsa > Peat permafrost | place: Sweden: Abisko... | reverse complement strand
GGATTTCCTTCCGCATACGCGATGCTCGAGGCCATGTTCGTATTCGCATTGGGATACCGCGCCGGTGCAACCGTGAGATCGGTATGGACCATCCCGTTGTGATCGTGGAGGCCCGAATAGAGGATCGCTGATCCTGATGGAGGCGCCGCCAACGCCACGACGTTGTGCTCCTCGTCTCCGACCGCCTGCTCGTACCACGCCACCGCGCCGCCGGCCACGGTGATGTCGTCGGTCGCAAAGATCATTGAACCGGTCCCATAGACGACGTGCTTGGAATTGAATGGATCTACAGCCAGATTGATCCAATCGCCGTCGTGATTTCGCATCGAAGCGTCAATCCAGGGAGTAGGAGTGATGTCGTGCGTGTCGTTGGCAAATGAGACCCATGTAGTGCCGTCATCGACCGAACGGTAGATGTAGTCCTGAGTGACCCCGTTGATGGTCAGCGAACCATCGATAGTCGCCGTCAGCAGCACACCCGGCGTACTGGGGTCCGGCTCGATATCGACAAATCCGGCAGTCGTACCGGCAGTCAGGGTGGGCGTTATGTTTTTCGGCACGCCGATCGCGCCTGCATCGGTGTAGGTGTAAGCGCAGATCATCCCCTGCGTGATGCCGTCCGGTCCGATGGCATCGTCGTAGGTGACATAGAGTTCGTGGTTCGGTCCGAGGCGTCCTCGAATCGGCAGCAAGGATCCGGATATCTGTCCGCTCACTGGAGTCCATGTCGTGCCCGCATCGGTGGAGACGTACAGCGTGTCCAGCGCGCCGGCGGTAGTCGATTCGGCGACACCGGCGAAGATCAGCGCAGTCAGGCTGCCAGGAGTACCGCTCGTAGCCACCGGAAGGACGAAGCTGATGCCCTGTGCGTTGCCGGTTCCGAGCGCAGGAAAAGTACTGCTCTGCGTCCAGCTGAGGCCATGGTCGTCCGAGTACCACAGACCGCTGTTCACCGTGCCGAAGTAGAGCCGACTCGGCAGATTGGGGTCGACTGCCATCCGCTCACCGCCTTCGCGCCCATTGGCGTTCGACTGCACGGTGAACGGCAAGCCGGCATTCGTGAAGGTGTGCCCCTGATCCTGCGAGACGAGCATATTGCCGGTGACCGGGGGCGATCCCGTGCCGATGCCGACCGCCAGATAAAGCCATTTCGGATCCGTGGGGTCCACGGCCAAGGCGCCGGCTGCGTAATCGGTATGGAAGTAATCTCCCTGATCGCGATCGATCCAGTCGAGCAGAGAGACCCACTGGTTGGTCGTCGTATTGAAGCGATAGGCATCGGCGATATCCATCTTTGCGTACAGCAGCCCTTGCTGCTTGGGATGGAAGTAAAGTCCGTCGGTAAAGCCGCCCGCGTTGATGGTTACTGACGTCCAGTTGTAGGTTGGGGTTCCGGCGGGAGGAGTAACCGAGAGCGTAGTCGTGGCCGTAGCCACCAGGTAATCGGCCGTATCCGTAGGTGTAAAAACTGATTGAAGGGTCAAGGCGCCCTGAACGATTTCCTGGGTCCCCAACGCGGGAGCAAACACAAATGTGCCGGCCACTGGAGATGTGGCATTGAGTTGCGTAGTGGTAATCGCGCTACCGGACGCAATGCTCCCCGGAGCGGCCCAGCTTATCGCCGGAATCGCTTTCGTCACCACCAGGGAAACAGTCGACTGCGCCGAGGTATAGTCGGCGGTATCGCTGGGCGTAAAGTTGACCGACAGCGTTTGCGTTCCAGCGCTGGGCACAAACCCGATCGCGGGCGAGTAGGTGAACGTTCCCGCGACCGACGCAGTGGCGTCCAATTGGGTTGCGCTCAGCGCGGTCCCATAGACGATAGCAGCCGGGGTGGGCCAGGTGATGGTCAGAGTCTTCTTCCCCGTACTGCCGCCGGCGGCGCCCGAACCGGATGAACAACCGACTGCCGCGCCCAATACAGCGAAACAAAGTGCTGCTGGAATGTTACGGCAGTGGATTCCGAGATTCATTACTAGACGATCCTCATTCGGCCGAGTCTCCTTGGAGACACCAGACCATAACAGGTGTGTGCCATAAAATAAGGACACGAGCCGCAGACTTGTGAACGGAGTCGGCACCAAATTGATTGTGTCGCGCCCGTCTATTAGGGACTCTGAACTCTGACTGGGTGTCGCTTCCTGCCGACTGAGACAGATATTAGGGACTAAGACTCCGCCGGGTGTCGCTTCCTGCCGACTGAAACAGATGCGAGCAGCATCGTGCGATAGTGGTGCATGGATGCTCAACGAGATGCCCCACGAGTGGGCCAAGGAGTATTGATTGCCAGGGGCTATATTGTGAATAGCATCACTGATTCTGCGCCGGGCGCGTTCTGGAGCAGCAAACACGTTTTCTCCGCGATAGTCGCCCTATTGGCGGCAGTTGGGTCGGGCTGCGGCGGCAGCAGTGATACCAGCAGCGCCATCAGCACCAGCAGTAGCAGTAGCAGTAGCAGCGGCAGCGGCACTGGCAGTGGCAGTGGCAGTGGCAGTGGCAGTGGCAGTAGCAGTAGCAGCAGCAGCAGCGGGACCGGTTCGCCCAGCGTGACGATCGCGGTGAGTCCGAGCAGCACGACGCTCGGTTTGACGGCCGTGCTCACCTGGTCCTCGACCAATGTTACTTCTTGCACGGCCAGTGGCGCCTGGACGGGCTCGAAAGAAGCCAGTGGCAGCGCGAACCTCGCACCTACTCTTCCGGGCTCGTACACCTATACGCTCTCCTGCATGGGCCCCGGCGGCTCGGCCAGCAGCAGTGCAACATTGGCTGCAGGCTTCGACACGGCGGTGAGCACGCAGAATGTAGTCCCTCTAGCCGTGCCGCAGGCGCCGAGTCCTACGTTGAGCGGACCGTTGAGCAAGGTCCGCTCGTTCGAATATGTGATCGCGAATACGCCGGGCACCAGCGGCATCAATCAGGCAATTGGAGGCAGCACGGCCGACCTGGTGTTTCTGAATGTCTGCTCGACTGACCCTCCAATCGATCGGGCCGTCGCCGACCCGACGGGGACTAAGCTGATATTTGGCTACCTGGACATCGGCGAAGCCTTTGCCTGCCCCGAGCCGCAGTTGTTCACCGGCACACTGCCGAGCTGGTTTGGGAATCCCAATCCAGGTTTCCCCGTCTATACGGTGCAATATTGGAATCCAGCCTGGCTGACGGCCCTGGAAGGGCAGATCGATCGCAATATCGCGGACGGCTTCGATGGCATTTTCATTGATGTACTGACCGCTGATGAGGAGTGGTCGGCTGGTAATATCGAAAACAATCCGGTCTACCCTGATGCCACCTCGGCGCTGGCAACGCTGCTTGGACAGGTGCGCAGTTACATCACCACGCAGTATCCGGGGAAGACCGTTTATCTTGTCGGCAACGGCCCCTCCGGCATTGCTCTGGCAGACCCCGCCTCGCTGCAGAATCTCGATGGCATCTTTACTGAGTACGCCTTCTTTGGTCTGGCGCCCGGCAATGGAACGATTTCTCAACCCCTCGACACCACGTTTTCGGCGAAGATCGCCTCGATCTTGGCGCCGGCGTACGCGAGTGCGCACGTACCCCTGTTCGGTAACGACTATCCATCGCCTGTTGGCAACATGGCTGACGACCTGGAGAGCATGAATTTCTATACCAGTCTCGGGTGGGTTCCATCGGTTCAATCGGCCGTGCAGACGAGCGCGATTTTCTCGACCGGTCCTCTGATGTTCGCCGCTACGCCGAGCAATCCAAGCGTCACAGGCAGCACGGGCTTCATCAACTTGCTCTCCGGCGGCATCGCAGCCGACGCGACGCTCACAGGAGGTAATCAGGGCGACACCTTCATCGGTGGACCCGGGCGGAATACGATCACCGGCGGAGCCGGTAACGACACCTTCTATGCGCACCCGGAGTACGCCGGTTACAAGGGTCGCCTCATCGTGGCGCTGTCCGCGGAAAACAACGGCTCGGTCACCGCTGCGCCGACGGTGGCGATCTCCGTCGGCGGGATTCCCTTGATTCCCGCAACGCCAGTCACCGCACCTTTCAAAGCCAGCGTGCAGGTGTTCTCGGCGAATGTATCGACGATCTCCCCCGTCTCATCCCTGGTCCTCACCGTGGCGGGCACCAACTACATCGATGCCGGCGACAACTCCCAGATCGTGATCCAGGGCATCCTTTACGACGGTGTGGCAGTGAATCTTGCCTCCGGAACCTACTCGAATGGCGCTGACAGCAACGGCTTCACCTACAGCCACAATGGAACGGTCAGCTTCGCCGCCTCGGCGCTCCCCGCGAGCTCGCCCTATTTTGCGACCACGAGCGATACGATCAATGGCGGCGCTGGAACCAACACCGTCGTCTACCGCGCCCCGTCGACCAACTACACGCTCACAAAACAAGGCAACGGCTCATGGATCGTCACCTCCGCCACCACCGCGGAAGGTCCCGATACGCTCACCAACATCCAGAAAATCACGTTCTCGGACAAGACCGTCAGTCTCACAGATTAGCCGATGGTCGATTAGCCGATGGTGATCGTGCCCGTCATGTCGACGTTGATCGTTTGCTCCGCCGTCTGGATGACCCACAGCAAGTCGGAGGTCCGGCTGAGCGTAACCAGGCCGGCGCCCGAATGCGCGCCCCAGGCGAACAACGCCCCTGCCTGCGCGCTCGCTGACTTGATCGTCACCGACAGTTCGGACACGACAACCGGCGTCGACGACACCTGAACGTAGAAGTCGCGCGTGCCGAGCGCGGTCGATCCGCCGTCCGGCAGCACAATCGTTGCGCGCAGTGTGGTGGAATCGTAGCTGGCGACGAAGCTCTGCGACGTGCCTACCTGAACGAACGGCTCGCTCGGGTGCCAGAGCAGGGTGAAATCCGCCGTGGCTGCGGCAGCCAGGTCGTCGATTGCCACCAGAATATCGGGCTTGACGAAAACGACGTGCCGGTTGAACCGGGTCAGCCCCACCGACGGCAGATAGCAGGCACTGCCGTGGCCCACCCAGTAATCGACGGTCGCGCTCGAGTAGACGACCTTGAGGGTCGGCTGTGGGCTCGGCACCGGATAGGTCGGCGAATAGGACCACTCCACCGACTGTCCCTCGAACATCTGGCCGACGCCGTTCACCAGCAGCGTGTTGTGCTGCGCGGTGAGCTTTCTGGTGGCATAGCCGTCATCGCGCAGCAGGAACTGCCCGGCGTCGAACAGGGTGATGTGATTCACATCCTCATGGGTATGCGCGATCCCGGTCTCGAACGGATCCGCCCGCGCCAGCGCCTGCTCACCCTGCGGCGGCCCGGAGCGCATGTAGATGAGCGACTCGCTGCCGCTCCAGTCGCTGCGGGCCACCGCGGTCTGCATGTCGTCGAAGAACAGCAGCGTGGGCAGATCTGCAGTCGGCGCCGGAACAGTCGGGTCGTACCACACAAAATTCAGCCACGGCGAGACCGGATTGACCAATCCCGCCGCCTCGATCTGCGCCGCGAATTGCTGGGCGCGTCCGTCGCGGTTCAACGCAGCCAGACGGCGAAGCTGATACTCGGGGCCGTTCCAGGAGGTCAGTGCTCCATCGGCCTGGTTGATCAGCGTCTGACTGGTGCTCCATGAACTGCTCGGTAGCGCCGTCGCGATCCGGTACTTCGCCGCGTTCTCCAGCCACGGGCTGGAGGTGGGTGTCTGCAGCACTTCGGTCTGCAGGAAGTGGAATTTCAGGACGCTTTCGGCCGTGAACTCCCAGTACGACGGCGATTCCTGGCCCGCCCCGTCTGGCATCAGGTCGGCAAAGCACGACTTCCAGACGCCGAGGGCGGCGGACACAAAGGTTTGCGCTTGGGTCGGGTTATAGGGTTGCAACGCGAGCCCGGCGGCGAGAAGGCCGGTGATGTTGGCCCAACTGTGGTTGTTCATGTAGTCGTTCGACCACCAGGCCGGCGTACCGCCGATGCCGGATGCATAGCTTGACAGGTGCGCGCCATGCTGTTCGATGATCGCCACAATCTGTTCCAGGGTTGCCGAGGACATCTCGGCGCCGAGCCAGTCGACTAACATCGCCATGCCGAATAGCAGGTCCGACGTGTTCAGGTCGCCGTCGGTGATCGAGTTCGATCCGCCCCACGGGGAATAGGTGCCAGCAGTCAGGGCGATCTGAATGGCGGTGTCCCGGTACGCCGTGTTGCCGCCAAGCAGATAGGCGGCCGACAGATTAGGCATGCACCAGCCCAGATAGCGTTGCCAGAAACGTGTGGGATCAGTCGTGTTGTTAAACTGATTCAGAGCGTTTTTTTGCGCGGCAGCCGCGGTGCTTTGCAGCGTCTTCCAGGCATTCGGCAGCACGTTATTGGCGATATATGACCGCGCTGTGGCCAGGGCAGTCGGTGTGAAAAACAGGCGGGATGCAGAACCGGCTGCCGCGGCCGGCCTGGCATGCAAGACTGCCTCGGCAACCGCAACCGGCACGGCGACCGATGCCAACAACACGCTTCGGCGCGAAACCGTCATGACGCGGTTCTCCTCTTGGCCGCCCCTTGGGGCTCCCCGCAACTTGCTGAAGTGATGCCAGACACGTCGAGCTTGGCGGTTGCGACAACGCGAACCGCCTGGGGGGTAGATTGATCCCAAACAGAGACGTCGTAAACCTGATTATCCGGCTCCCACCTAGCGATCGCCGCTAGTACCCGTTCATCGCGGAGGCTCACGCCAACGACTTTCAATCTCCGCGCTTTAATTTGCGCGCGCAGACACACTCTGACCGAGCCGCGATCTGTAAGGGGAAGGCTGTCGACAACGTTGTTGGCGTCGTCTATCAGCCGCAAGGCGTATGCATCCTTTTGCGTGACGATAGCGAGAAGCACGATTGCCACGTTTGCCGGGATCTGAATTACGTTGGCCTCGCCGATCTTGTTTGGGCTGGCCGCCTGACTAATGCCCTCAATAGGTGTCGCCATGGTGGCGATTGCCAGCACCCAGGCGGCAACCGCTCGCACTGGGAACATTTCAGTCAGCCGGGACCGCGAACGCATAAAGCGTGTGGCCCGGAACGCTACCCGACGATGCTCCACCGACACCCCAATAAACCGTATTATTAAAAATCGCCGGGGAGCTGCTTACGGTAACCCCAGTCGCAAATGTCCAGAACTTGTAACCGGTATGAGCGCTGAGCGCCACGAGATTGCCGCCTGTATCGCCGGCGAATACCACATAGTTTGTAAAGCTCATCGGACTCTGCGCGCTGGCGCCTAGCGTCGGCTTCGCGAGATCTGTCGGACCGGCCGGGACCTGCCACAAAAGAGACCCTGTCGCTGCATTGATCCCGCTCCAAAACCCCGCACTCCACGTCAAGGGGTGTGATCCGCCTTGGCCAATCAAAATATTGCTCTGGGTTTGATTATTGATCGCGCAGAAAGCGTAATTACTACCTCCGACTCCGACTACCGACGAGCCCCACAGAATCTCTCCCTTCCCAACCTGCGTGGCCCAAAACAAACCGCCATTCGCCGGGTTCAGTCCCCAATAGATCCCGCTCTTCTCACCCGCGCCAAGCAGCCAACCGTTACTGACTCCGCCACGATCATCGGGCATACCGACAAGGCTCGGCGAATTGAGTAGATTAGGGGCGGACGCAAAATCAGCATCCAGCCCCTCGGGTACAGGACAGCCGGGCTGCCCTGTAAGCAGGCATCCAACCGTCCACGTATCTGCCCCTTCGAAACGGCGAGACCAGACAAGAGCGCCGGTCTTCATATTAAGGGCCAGTATTGCATCGACGTAGTCAGCGGGGCTAAGGCATGCATATTGCGCCGTTTCGTTCCCTGCAACGCCCGGCTCGTTCAGGCAGCTCGTGACGGCCGCGGGCAGCCCGTAATTGTTGCCGGTACCAGCGAATACCAAGCCCTGAGTGCCCAGCGCGGCCGCTACTACGATATTGCTGCCCCATACTGCGCCGCCGGCGTAACCGCTTGGAACGGTCTTGAACTGCCAGATAATCGCGCCCGTTGCGAGATTAAGCGCTACCACGCTACCCCGAAAAGTCGGAACGTACGTCGTATTGATCGCATAAGACTCTTCTTTGGAAGCAACGCCGGCATAGACAACGCCACCCGTTATGGTCACTGCTCCAGTGATTAGGCCGTAGGGATGAGGGTCGACTAGCGTCGACCACAGCAGCGCCCCGGTCATTTTGTTGAAGGCCATGATACGAGCGCCGGCGCGATCTCCGATGACGACTGTATTGTTGGAAATTGCGGGGCTGGTCAAAGAGTACGAGGTGCTCACACCGGTGACCGTCGGAAGATTTACCTCCCACAGCAAGGCACCGCTATCAGGGTCGACCTTGTAGAGGTACCCCGATGAGTCAGGTACGTACAAGCCACCCTGTTCCACCGTAGGGGTGACTGCGATACTCCCGTGCGTTGTGAACTGCCATTTCACCGCCAACTTACTGACATTGGCTGTCGAAAGCTGATTGGCGTCGGCGGCGGTCCACGTAGAGCGTGTGTTGTACGCATCGTGACCGGCAAACGACCATGGAGCCGGCGTTGTCTGTGCAAAGCTGCTGGAATTTACGCCGAATGAAACGGCGAGAGATGCCACAGGTAACAGTAAGCTTCTCAATCTACCCACGGCCTGTTCTCCCTTTTTCGCGGCTTAGGCTTCGATTTAGTTGAATTGGATTATGCGAACGTTTATGTCTACTGGTTGAAATCAGCTGGTCGGCTTAGAACGCGAAATCACGGGACCGCAAAGGCGTAAAGCATGTGGTAGCCCACGCCGTTGCGGGCATATCCCGTACCCCAGTATACGGTCTCGTTGAAGATCGCAGGACTGCTAACAACCGTCCCCTTGCTGTTGAATGTCCAATAAGTGAAACCCGAATTCGCATCCAGAGCCACGAAGTAACCCGAGGATGAGCCCGCGAACACCACCCGGTTGGTAAAGGTGATACTGCCTGGGGCGCTCGAAGGGTTCGCCGAGTTGGCGAGGTCTTGTCCATAGGAGGGAATCTGCCAGACGATCTTACCGGTCGTGATGTTAAGCGCGCTCCACGCGCCACCATTCCACTTCACCGGCACGCCATTGCGCCCGGCCAGAGTATTCTCGACGTGCGCTGGATTGTTGAGCGCCACGAACACCAGATTCGAGTCGTCCAGGTCGACCGCGGAGCCCCACTCAATGCCACCGATGCCGATCGTGGTCGACCAAAACAGTCCGCCGTTCGCGGGATTGAGCGCCCAGTAGATACTGTTCTTCTGTCCGGCCCCGAGCAGATAGTTGGCACTCGTACCGCCGCGATCGTCGGGCACGCCGACGAAGTTCGGCACCCAGGTGAGGTTGGGTGCAGAGGCGAAATCGGTGTCGTCGCCGGTTGGCTCCGGACAGTTGGCATAGCCGGATGAGCAGCCCCCGTTCCAGGCATCGGCGCCAGACATCCGCCGGCTCCAGACCAGTGCTCCAGTGTTCATGTTCACCGCGACCAACGAGTCCACATAATCGGCTGGGGACAGGCAGGCCACCTGCGCACTCCAGTTGCTTCCTGCCGCGGCAACGCAGGGCTCGACGGAGGCAGGAACAGAATAGTTGTTGCCCGTTCCGAAGATCAGCAAGCTGTCCGGCGTCCACACTACCGCGTTGTTGCCGGGCACGGCCCCGCCCGTGTAGCCGGTCGGGACCGTATAGAACTTCCAGACTATCGCGCCGGTGTTGATGTTGAGCGCGGTCATGCTGCCGCGAAAGGTCGGTGTGTAGTTGGGATTCGAGCCTGCCTCGCCTTCATCCCAGGATGCCGTGCCGACGTAGACGAGGTTGCCATTGATGACGGGCGAGCCCATCACTTCCGCCCACGGGTCGCTATCGACGATCGTCACCCAGGCGAGCGCGCCGGTCGTCTTGTTCACCCCTATCACGCGTGCACCGGGATTGGGCCCGGTCGAATGAGCCTCCTGATCGCCGATGACGATTACATTCGTGCCGATAGCCGGGCTGGTTCGTGACTGCCCCGGGAGTCCCGTGTAGGTGGAGATGCTCTCACTCCAGATCAGCGCCCCCGTCGCCGGATTGATCTTGTACAGATAACCGGCCCAGTCCGGAACGTAGAGACCGCCGGGTTCGACCGTCGGCGTCGCGGAGATGTCCCCCTTGGTCGCAAATGACCAGAGCAGCTGCAGGCTCGAGGCCGTAGACGGTTTGATCTGCGTCGGACTGTTGATATTCGCCTGCGGGCTCAGTTGGGCGTGAGTGTTATGAATATCGCCTCCGGCAAATGACCAGGACGGTGGCGTTGTCTGGCCGAGCGCCTCTCGACCCAGTCCCAGGAGACCGAACGCTACACAAGCGCTCAGCGCCCATTTCAACAATCCAAATTCCCTCTTTGCAATCTTTTGTTGTTGCATCACTGCTCCGTCCCGCGTTTTCTTATCTGAAATGCAAGCTTCGCGCCAACGAAGTATACCCACACTACTCGTGGCGTTGGCATCGCAATTATCGAGCGAGGGCCGAATGATTTTGAATTTTTGGTCCGCAGCGCGGCAGTCTTTCGCTGTGCGAAGAGTGGCTGACTGGATTATGTTGCATGGGCTGGTCGCGGTTCGGCGCGTCACGCGTGCTATCCTGCCGCGTCACACGTTTTTCCCCGGGCACTTGCACCACGACGTGGCTTGCTGCACTAATCTGAAGCTGATTATTCCATCGAGCCGCATCCGAAGATGACATCGCTCCGCAGTCAGATCGTCGGTTATCTCCCGGCGACGATCGTCCCTGCGCTCGTCTCCTTCGTGTCCGTGTACGCGTTCACGCGTTTGTTGCCGGCGGTTGAATACGGTCGCTATAACGTTGCGTTCAGCGGCATCATGGTCGCCCAATCCTGCTGCTTGTACTCACTGCAGGTCGGCTTTCTGAGCTTTTTCCCGAACGCCGAGCGCAACGGCAGCGTTGCGGCGTTCGTCAAGACCGCTTACACCGCCTTCTTCACCGTGACTGCCGTGGCCTCGGTGCTGTTCCTCGGCGCGTACCTGTGCGTGCCTGCGCGGCTGATGGGTGGCGCGCTGGCGCTACTCTCGCTCCTCGCATTCCTTTTGCGCTCGACGGTGATGTTCAACCAGACGGCGAACCGCGCCGCGGGGCGGATGAAGCGCCTCAACCTGATCGAATGCCTGAACGCAATAGCCGCGTTCGCGGCGGGAGGGATCCTTGCACTCTGCCTGCGCAGGAGTGCCGAAGCACTCCTCGCGGGACTCGCACTCGGCGCGCTGTGCTCCTTGGTGGCTGACCATTGGGCGCTTGTGAAAGGGATGGCAGCGATACCCGTCAATCGTCCCCTGCTGCGCGACATCGGCCGATTCGCCGGCCCGCTCGCTCTGAGCTTCGTCGTCAGCAGTCTGCTGCAGAATTCGGACCGCTTCCTGCTTGGCAGCCTGAGTGGTGCCGCAGCTGTGGGCATTTACGCCGTCGCAGTGACTCTCATAGACCGCCCAGTCACGTTGATTTGTACGGCCATCCATGCCGCCTCGTTTCCGCTCATGACGCACGCCCTCGAGCATGAGGGCGCCGAGGTCGCGAGCAGGCGGATGGTGCGCGGCGGAACGCTTCTGATGGCGCTGACAGCGCCGGCATGCGTCGGGCTGGCGAGCACAGGCGTCGCGGTGACGAACTTGATGGTGGGATCGGAGTTCCGCGCGGGAGTGATACCCCTGCTGCCGATCATCGCCTGGGCCGTCTTCCTCAAGGCCACCGCGCTGCATTTCCTCGAGCACGCCTTCCACCTGTCCAGGCGCTCCGGCACGCTACTGGCCATCTATGTGCCGGTCACAGTGCTCAGCGTACTGGCCAACTACCAGCTGGTGCCGCGTTTCGGCGTAGCTGCCGCGGCCTGGGTCGCAGTGGGCGCGCAGGCGGTGCTCACAGGCGCGGAGCTTTTGATCGGTCGCCGCTGCTTTAACTTCGCCTTCCCGTATGTCGATTTGGGCAAAATCGCGCTGGCCTGCACAGCAATGGCGCTGGTGCTCGCCGGCCTGCGATTCGGCACGGGTTGGGGCGGGCTGCTCGTAACGGTCGTCTGCGGCATCCTTGTTTACTTCGGTTGCGCTCTCGCGCTCAACATTGGAGGCATCAGACGTGTCGCGCTCGGCAGGCTGCTGGCGCCTGCTACCCAGCGCTGAGCCGCCACGAGCTGCCGTGTCAGTGGCGTGCCCTCAGTTACTAATAAGGATTTGCAAGTGCGCGGAAGTTTGCGTAGGTGAAAGAGTTCTGCGGAGTGGCGTCACACCGGTCGCAGTCCAAATTGAAACCATATCTTTGACATAAACCGGGAACACTACGTGCCGCGTGCACACACCGACTGGAGTAACCGTGCGGTCGATGCCTGACGCTGCCTCAAGTGTGCAGAGTGCGACTTGGAGAACTTGGACAATGAACGCCGGCGCGGGGCCGCGGTGTTTACACCGGCCGTCGATATATCGCTATAGTAGGGTCGCGAGTTAGAGGCAACCGTATGGTCGCTCTCATCATGGACGATCTCACAAGCGCTGGTCTCAACCGGGACCGGCCTTCTACGCAGCTGACCGAATTCATTCGCTTCTGCGAGCATGCCGCTTCGCGGCATTTTGTCGATTACTGGGAGTTTGAGACATTTGCGATCCAGAACTATCGGCAGTTCTGGCGTTGGTTTCTCGACTGGTCGGGAATCGCTTACAGCGGCGATCCAAACCCCGTGTGCACCTCCGACGACTGCGAGCATGCCGAGTTCTTTCCGGGCCTGCGACTCAATCTGGCCGAGAACCTGCTCTCGATTCGCGACGCAGAGGATGCTGCCCGCCCAGCCCTCACCTCGCTCGCCCCCGGTCGGGATCCCGTACGCCTGACGCGCCGCGAGTTACGCGGCCGCGTCGGCCAGCTCACCTGCGCTCTCCAGGAGCTTGGGGTCTCGTCGGAATGGCGCATCGCGATGGTGGCCCAGAGCGACCACGCGACTGTGACCGCGGCACTCGCCGGAGCAGCGCTCGGAGCTCTGGTCGCAACGGGATCGTGCGATCTTTCCGGCGAAGCCAATCTTGCGCGTCTCGCCGCATTCGAGCCAAACCTGCTCTTCTGTCACTTGCAAAGCCCCTTCGACTTCGTAGCGCGGCGGTTGCGCGAGCTGGTCTCGCATTTGGTCGCCTCACTGCCCTCGTTGCGGATAATCGTCGCCCTGGATGCCGGCGAGTCGCCGGATGGATGGCGGGGCCAATTTCATTCCATCGACAGCCTGATCGCTGCGGGACGGGACACGAACTCGTGGCCGCGACACCCCTTTCGCCAACCTTACACAGTCCTCTTCACATCCGGTACCGGTGGGCCAGCGCGCGGCATCGTGCACGCTACGGGTGGGGTGCTTCTCGAGCACGTCAAGTCCCTCCGGCTGCACTACGATCTGCGTCCCTCGGACAAGATCTTCTTCCAGGCCTCGACGGCCTGGGTACTCTGGCGGCTTCATCTGTCAATGCTCGCGCTCCGAGCGGAGATCGTACTCAACAGCGCGCCGGTGTCTCACCCGGAGACGCTGTGGAAAATCGTCGCGGATGAGGCGATCACCGTCTTCGGCACGGCACCGGCCTATTTGAAGCTGTGCGAGCAGCACGGCTTTTCGCCGCGAAACCATTTCGAATTCGGGGCGCTGCGCTCCGTCATCGCCGGCGGATCGATCCTCGACGCGTCACATCAGGCGTGGGTACGGTCGGCAGTAAAGCCTCTGACGGCGCGCGCGGGTTACGGACTCACCGATGCGTATACCGCGGTGCTGTTGGCGAATCCCAATCTTCCCGATCACCCCGGTCAGATACAGTCGCGCAGCCTCGGGTTTGACATACGCGTCGTACGGCAGGGCGAGAGCAGCTTCCCGAAGCCGGTCGGGGAACTGATCATAGCGAATCCCTTTCCCTGCCGACCGATCGGGTACTACGACGATCCGGGCGGAGCGCGCTTCCACGCGGACTACTTCGTCCGAAACGCCCCCTACTGGAGCCTGGGCGATTTCGGTGAATTCACGCCCGAGGGCGGCTGGCGGGTCCTCGGACGCTGCGACTCCGTCATGAATATCCGTGGTAACAGGATCGGCGCCGGCGAGATCTACCACGTGTTGCGCGACGTGCCGGAAATCAGCACCGCCATGGCGGTGGCCCAGACCGGCGACACACCGGGCGGCGAGCGCCTGATATTGTTTGTAGTGCTACAGAAGGGCCTCGAGCTGACCGAGACCCTGACACTGAGAATCAAGGATGGCATCCGAACTCGTCTCTCGGCCATCTACGTTCCCGAGGTGGTCGCTCAGGTGTCCGCGTTGCCGATAACTCACAACGGCAAATTATCCGAGCGAAGCGCTGCGGATGCCGTGAGTGGCCGGCCGGTGGCCAACCGCAGCGCGCTCAGCAATCCCGAATGTCTGGCGGAGATTGGCTCGCACGCCGCTTTGCGGCGGATCGAGGTACCGCTGACGACCCACGAGGCCGCGGAGCCGGCGGCGTCGCAGTCCGTGGAATCGATCGTTCAGGCCATCTGGGAGCGGGCGCTCAGTCGACGACCTATCGGTCGCGACGAGAACTTCTTTGACGCCGGCGGCGATTCGGCCAGGGCTATGCAGATGTTCGCAGAGCTCGAGCGGGCGCTCGGCACAGGTCTGCCGATCTCGATTCTTCATCAGGCGGCGACCATTGCCAAGCTATCCGAACTGATTGAGCAGCAGGTAGTCCCATCACCCGACACGCTCGTGCTGCTTCACGAGAATTCCGGACCGCAGCCCGTCTTCATCGTGCACGGTATCGGCGGGCATGTCATGGAGTTGCGGTCGCTGCTGCGCGCGGTTGACTGCCCGGGACCGATCTATGGCGTGCAGGCTCGCGGCGTCGCGGGCGACGTGCCGCCGCTGCGTAGTGTGCAGGAGATGGCCCGAAGCTACGTCGCCGCCATTCGAGTGCTACAGCCCCACGGCCCGTATTTGATCGGCGGCTACTCGCTGGGCGGCCTGGTGGCGCTGGAAATGGCGCGTATTCTGCTCGCGGAAGGCGAGCGCGTGTTTCCGTTGGCGCTATTGGATACGTTGATGCAATCGAAATACTGGCGGATGTCGGTATGGCTGAAGATGCTCTGGTACAGGCTGCACGTACTGTTCGCGGACGCCCGTGGCGCCGGGCCGCGCCAGGTTCTGCGCCTTAGCGTCACGCGCTTCATGTCCCTGGTCGGGCATTTCCTGCGTCGCTACGACACCGACGTGCGCCGCCGGTTTGCGATGCTTTACAAGGACGACGTGGAGTTACCGCCGGCACTGTGGGCGGTCAAGGAAGCAGGCATTGAGGCGGTGGCGGCGTATACCCCGCACCTTCTCGATCATCCGGTGTGCTTTTTCAAGGCCGCCGATGGGCTGCACAATTGGTGCGACCCCGCCGCAATCTGGGCGCCATATGTGGGCAGCATCAAAGTTGTCGTAGTCCCCGGTGATCACGACAGCATGCTGGTGCCACCGGATCGGGATGCGCTCGCAGCGGCGCTGACGGAGTTTCTGCGGACTGCCGTGCAGGCGTAGCGCCGTGGCGCCGTAGCGGCTAATCGGCACCTTTGGCAGCAGTCGGCAACTGCCAGATGCGCACCCAGTCGACCCTGAGGGGGGTGTGTGCGGGCGAGCCGATATACACGACAAGATGATCCGAATCGAGAATGCTGAACGCGGTCTCGCCCGCAGGCGGTGGACCCTGCATGGGTCCGTCGCGCCAGACGACTCGATTGGAGGTCGGCTTGCCGTCGAAATAGAATTGCACGAAACCCCGTTTGTCGCTGGTCATCTGTCCGGAGACCCACAGCTGGCCGACTACGTGAAATTGCCGCCAGTCGGTACCCCAAGGGACCGCGACGGCGAGCGTTTTGCCGATTACCTGCGGGGAATTGCCGTCGTTGGCGACATCACAGTAACCGCTCGTGCCGCCACCAGCGCGACAGCCGGGCAACCCGTACCAGTCGTGCATGGTGCCCCCGTACCTGCGACTCTCAAGCCACGCTTCGAAAAAATCATCCTCCGCGAAATGCGCGAAACCCCGAGCCTGGCCCGGCCACTGCGAAGTCTTGGTCAAGTACTCGATCGGCATCGCGTAGAAGCTCGGCCACCAGTTGGTCTTGGTGATCGGGGCACGCGGATCGAAGCGAACCGTCGCGGCATCGAATGCAATGCGCGCCTCGAAATACGCACCATTGGCGAACGTCGTCCCGACGAAGCCCTGTGCGTTTCGGGCCGGGGCGGCGGTGCCGAGCTGGCCGCCAGCGATGGTCAGAATCCCGTCGGCCGTCGAGAAAGCCTCGGGCGCAGACGTAACTCCTCCCCACACATCGAACAGCCGCGCGTACCAACGAAAGCCGGGCGGGCCGTCCTCCGATGAGTTGAAGCTGATCCCACGGGCATCATTGAATTCATCGTCAAACACCAGCCGGTAGCCGGACCTGGAAGGATGTCCGGCATCGAACGCAGCGACGGCCACAGATTTGGCGCAACCGGTCTGCACGGCCATCAGCAAGCTGCAGACAAGGAGCAAAAAAATTCGGATGTTCAAGTACGACGGCGGTCACTGCACCGTGGCGGACCGTGGCGCACCGATTTGGCGCACCGCGAGTCGATTGTCTGTCCCATCTACACTTTTTGTGGGCCGCACGCCGATTGAAGTTCGCCGGACCGGTCCAGCAGCGCGCTGGAATGCGGCGCGGAATCGCTGGCCGTCAGACCGCAGTAACGTTGGTAAATCGCGACCAGATTGCGCATGAATACTTCATGGGAGAAGTGCGCACGGAAGTGCGCGCGTCCGGTAGCGGCGAGGTCAGTGCACAGTTGCGGATTCGTGATCAGCTCCCCGAGCGCCTGTGCGATTTCATCACAGCGGCCCGGTGTCACAAACAGTGCGGTCTCGCGGTCCGTTAGGAACTCCGGGATCTCACCCACCGGGGTGCAGATGACCGGGACACCGTGGCCCAGCGCCTCGAGAATTACCAGCGGTAGGCCCTCATCGTACGACGGCAGAATCAACGCGTCCGATCGCGCCAGCAGATCCGATACGTGGAGCTGCTCGATCCAGCCGATAAAGCGGACGCGCTCTTCGATGCCGAGCTCGCGGGCGCGCTCCCGGAACTGCTGCGCCTCATCGCCCTTTCTGCGGCCGCCGCCCGCTATGGTGAGCTGCCAGTTGAGTTTCAGGGTCTCCGGCCGTGCCAGTGCAGCCAGCAGGTCGGGCAGCCCCTTGCGTTCGAACTGACTGCCGAGGAATAGCAGCCGAAATGGTTCATCCGCCAGCCGGGGTATAGGGGCGACCGCCGGCTCGGGCACGCCGTTGGTGAGCTTGACGACGCGCTCTGCCTCCACTCCGAGCGCGCTGATCGCAAACGAACGTGCGCTCTCGCCCAAAACGATGACGCAGTTCGGACGGCGGAACCCGCGACGCACCAACCAGCGCAGCGGCCGCGGCATGCTGTCGAAGAATTGCCAGTTGGCAGCGTGTACATGCACGACTGTCGGGGCACCTGCCAGCGAAGCGGCGTAGACGAGGATGAGCTTCCGCAGCGCGCTGATTCCGTGGGCCAGATTGACGTGGAGCAGCGCCAAGCGTCCGGTCGCGGCGCCATAAACGACGCGCACGATCGCCTGCAGCATGACGAACGGCATCGTCACGAGGCTCGGACCGCGCGAACTGACCACGCGAAACCGCGGAGCGCCGTCGACCTCATGCTGCGCCTGCACGAGATAGTCGACCACCTTGTACATGCCCCCGCCCCAAGGTCCCCACGGGCACGCGAGATAGACGTAGCGGGTTTTCACAGCCGTCGCGCCTCTCTCTCTGTCTCCCTGGATAGTCATTGGTACCAAATTGCGTTGCCGCACGCCAGTGCTATTGACCATAAGATTCTTCGATTCGGCGATTGTCGTGCGCACCCGCCGCGTATCGCTTGACAGCCGGGTGTCGTTTTTGTGTACTGCATTCGAATAAAGCGCGCACGATATGATTAGAAACGAGAACTACTGTAACTCGGGCGCGCGCGGAGTGGTCCTATGAATCTCTCGCGTATGCAAAGCACCCTCTGGGCGTTCGCTCTTGCGGCACTTTCGGTCGGCACCACCGCGGTTCTGAGCTCATGCGCCAGCCCGCCCGTGGTCACATCAGCCACACCGCCCGGAGCCGCTCCAACAGCTCGAGCAACGGCCACGCCGTACAAGTTAGGCGCCGGTGACGAACTGGCGATCAAATTCTTTTACACGCCGGAGCTCAATGAGGAGCAGATCATCCGGCCGGACGGCAAGATATCGATGCCGCTGATCGGCGAGGTGCAGGCCAGCGGCCTCAGCCCCAGCGAATTACATGACAGTCTCGCGAAAGCTTACGCCACCAAGTACTTGAAATCCGGCAGTACCGAAATTCAGGTCACCGTCCGCGCGTTGAACTCGGCGCGCATTTTCGTCGGCGGCGAAGTCGGGCGCGCGGGCGCAGTGCCCCTGACCGGCAGGATGACTCTGTCGCGCGCCATCATGGTCGCCGAGGGTTTCAAGGCGACGGCCTATACCCGGCAGGTACTGTTGATTCATGCCGCTGACGACGGCCGGCCCGAAGTGCATCAGGTAAACGTTCACGACGCGCTGCGGACCGGGGCCGTGGATCCGGTGCTGTCCCCGGAAGATATCGTGTTCGTGCCGCGTTCCCCGATTTCCCGGTTGGATCTGTTCGTGGAGCAGTACATTCGGACGCTTCTGCCGTTTTCCATGGGCGTCACTTACAACTTCACCAACGGCGTTGCCGTGTACTGACCTGGGCTTATTTAGAGAGGCGCAAACGTGTCCGAGGTAAAGACGAGCCAGGTCCTCAGGGCACTGCAGCAGGCCGGGATCGATGTGACTGATCGCGTGATTGAGCCGCGCGCAATTCAGAAGCCCGATGGCAGACCGAGAGAGTTGTCCGCGCCAAACGCCGAGTTCATGCGCCTGTATCTGGCGATCGACGCGCTGCGTATGCAGGACCGACCCTTTGTGCTGCAGTTCGTCGCCGCGAGCAGCGGCGAGGGGACCAGCACGATTGCGGCCCAATTCGCACGAACGGCGGCGTTCGAGCGTAAGCGGCCGGTATTGCTGGTCGATTGCTCGGATTGCGGAGGTGAGCGCGCGCTGCCCGGGCTCATCGAGGCCTGCCGCGAGTCCCGTTCGTTGCTCGAACTCACTGAGAGTACGAACCAGTTCGGATACCGTAACCTGCGGCTCTCTGAATCGCGCTATCCGATGCTGCAGCTCGATGCTGGCGAGTTTCAGCAGGCCATGGGGCGGGTACGTAACGAGTTTCCAATTACGGTGCTTGATTGTGCGGCGATCGGTCGGGATCCTCAGTCGGCGGCCCTGGGGCGCTTTTGCGACGGCACCGTACTGGTTGTTTGCGCGGAAGCCGCTCTGCCGCATGAAGCTCAGAAGGCGCGCGATGACATCGCGCGCCACGGCGGCCAGCTGCTGGGCGTCGTATTCAACCGATGGCGCTCCTATATCCCGGAAGCGCTGTCCAAATATCTCGGGTGACTCCGGCAGATCGCGCGTTCCGCCCGCTGAGTGCCGCACGGCGGCCGCCCGCTGCCCCGACGCTTGGCGTCGGGCTGCGGTCGGCGGTGACCGCACAACGATTGGCCTGTGCGTCGGTGCTGCTGAACATGCTGGTGTCCGCAAGTCTTCTGTATGCGATGGGTATCAGCTACACGGCACCCGGTGGCAATCCGCTCGCGAAGCTGCATCCCGGAACCTACCTGCTGATGCTCGCGTTCGCGCTAATGCTGTGGGAGCGCCATACGCCGCTGGTTGCCTTGCGGGAGTACTGGCGCCGTGAGCGCGCCGTTATGTGCTTTTTGCTCAGCTTGCTGTGGTGCGTGCTGCTCGCATTGATCGTCAACGGCCCGACCGGCACTGCGGTGTATATCGAGAGCTTCGCTCCGGCAGCGCTCCTGACCCTGATTTTGGGGCGCGCACCGCAGGCGACTCTGCGGCGCCTGGGATATGCCATGCTGGCGCTATTCGCATTGAGCGTGGTGATCGCTCTCCTTGAGACCACGCTGCATGAGCGTCTCATGCCGATGTATCTGGGCGGTGATGCACAGATGAAGGAATTCAAGGGAGACTTCCGCGGTACCGGATTGTGGGATCACCCGCTTACCGGCGCGTCAATGACCATGATTGCGATGGTCCTGATGCTGGCGATGCCCATGGTGCTGGCTTGGCGCGCCGCGCTGGCGTTGCTGTTCCTGGCCGGCCTGATCTCATTTGGTGGCAGAACCGCGTTGCTGCTCACGGTGGTGACGCTCGCCGGTTACGGATTTACCTGGTTTGCCCGCCAGGTCGCCTCGCGACGGTTGCGCCCGTGGCATCTCGCCGCGGTACTGATCGCATTGGTGGTGGTGCCACTGTTTCTCTGGGCCATTGCCACGCAGACCCCCGCCGGAGAGCGCTTGGTCGCGCACCTGTACTGGGACGAGAGCGCTCAGAACCGGGCAGTTCAGTTGCAGGTGCTGGATCACATGACTCCACGAGAGCTCTTTTTCGGAGCGAACTTCGAGCGCATCGTGCAGATCATTTTCCAGATGGGGCTGAGCATGCCGTTCAATGATATCGAGGACTTCTGGCTTGTCATTCTCACTCAAGTGGGGATCTTCGGGTTCATCGTTTTCGTTGCCGGATTTCTGCCCTTCGTGCAGCGATTGTGGAAGAGTGCGTCCGCGCCGGGTCGAGTGATCCTGCTGCTCGTGCTCCTGATCGCCAGCACGAGCAATTCGCTCGGCCGCAAGAGCAACCTTCTGACGATCGCCGTAGCTACCGTTTTTGCCGCAGATGCGTTTCGCAGGCCGGAGCGGCAAGCCGTTTTACGATCACAACCGCAGATTCGGAGCCAGTAATGGACATAGTGGAACACCGCCCGGTCGACACGCACGATTTCGCGTTGGCGCAGGCGGGTGGGGTGAGACCATCGCTGCCTTCGATGCGCGAAGCGCTCGGCGCGCTCTTCAAAGATCGGCGCCGGATCATCAGGGCCATGGCAATTACCTTTGGGGTGTTCCTTGTTTTCGCCATCCTTTCGGTCCCGCGTTATGCGGCCCATGCCTCTCTACTGGTGAATTCCGGACCCGAATACACCGTACGCCCCGAGGCTGGGCAGCAGACCGTGGTCAACCAGGTGGCGGAGCGCGAACAGATTCTCGGGACGGAAGTCGAGATCCTGCAGAGCCGCTCGCTGCAGGAGTCGGTAGTCCGTCAGATCGGGCTCGACCGGCTTTATCCGGGTTACGCGCACCCGGGTCTACTCCACACGCTGCGGCGCACATTTTCCGATTGGCTGCGCAGTGCGCAGGGCCTGTTCGTCAAACTGCCGCCGCGCTTGGCTGGCAGTGACGACCCTGTTCGCCTGGCGGTGGAATACAATTTCTCACACGATCTGGGTGTGATGCCGCAAAAGATCGGCAACGTGATCGAGTTGACCTTCCGCCATCGCGACCCGGAGCTCGCCGCGCTGGCTTTGAACACCATGGTGGCCAAGTATCAGGAATACCGTCAGCGCCTTTACGCGGATGTGCAGACCCCCCGTGTGCTACAGCAACTCTCCGAGGTGAAGCTTCAGCTCGACGATTCCGATCGCAAGCTGCGCGAGTTCAAGGAGGACAATGGCATTTCTAATTTTGACATGCAGATGGAGATCCTGCTCCACCGGCAGGGTCAGCTTGCGGCCGATCAGCAGGAAGCGGACAACCTGGTCAAGCAGCTGACTCGCCGCCTGGACGACGTACGTGGACAGCTCTCGACAACTCCCGAGCAGGTGACTGAGTACAGTGACATGGATGTCGCAACCTTGCAGGCGAGTCTCGATCGCCTGCGCGCACGGGAGGTTGAGATGAGCGAGCACTATCTGCCCGATAGCGTTCCTCTGGTCGAGATCCGTCAGCAAATTGATAGCGGCCAGTCTGAGCTGGAGAAGTTGCGAGCTGCGCGCACGCCGGCCACGATGCGCACTTCCCGCAATCGCACCTTCGATGCCGTTGATCTCGATAGGGCGAAGTCGGAAGCCGACCTGAATGCAGCTCAAGCGCGGTTACAACGCGACGATCAGCAGCTCGCTGCATTGCGGACGCAGGTAGCGCACCTCAACGAAAGCGAGATGCAGCTTCAGGAGCTGCAACGGGACCGTGCCGTCATCGATGACACCTATCGATCGCTGAGCAAGACGTACGCCGACCGCAAGTTGATCGAAGACGTCAACTCGCGTCAGGTCACCACAGTGCGGGCCTTGCAGAAGGCGGAGATTCCTCTCAATTCAACCGGACTGCGCCAGGTGCTCTTAGTGGCTGGGCTGGTGGCCAGTCTCATGGTCGGGATGGTCTTCGCGGCGCTATTGGAGTACGGCCGGCCCGGGTTTCTGTCGCCCGAAGCCGTTGAGCGCAGCCTGGGTGTGCCGGTGCTGGCAACGATCGCTGAGAGCTCCGGGCTATCGGTTCCCAGCGGCAGGACCGCTTAGTCGCCCGACGCCTCTCGCTCCTGAAGGCGCGATGCCGGCCCTGCTGACGCTGACCCGAGCCGCCTCAGGGCTTGAAGGGCACGCTGGCCCAGCCGCTCTTCTTCGCCATCTAGCATACTGGTCGCGGCACGGATGTGTCGTGCGCTGACCGGCCGCACACCTTCGCCGAACGCGTATAGCAGCGCATTGTCGGCGATGGAGTTGAGTCGCCGAGGAGCGCCCGCACCGCGGCGCACGAGGGCGCGTAGTGCTCGCGGCTCGAACACGATGTCGGCCTCAGTGTTCGAGACCCGCATGCAAAATCTGACGTAGTCGGCCGATGCCTGGCGCGACAGGGGCTTGAGTTCCGCGCGCAGCCCTATACGCTGCCTGAGGTGTCGCCATTCTGGCCGCTGCAGACGCACCCAGAGCTCCGGCTGACCCACCAGGACGATATTAAAGAGCCCCTGTGCTGCGGCATCCAGATTCGACAGCAGTCGCACGAACTCTAACGTCAGGGGAGGCAGTAGCTGGGCCTCGTCGATGATGAGTGCGAGGCGATTGACGCCGCCTGCAGCTGCCAGCAGTGCGCGATGGAATTCGCCCACATCGGGGAGGCGCAGCTGCAGCGCTCCCGGCATCTCGAGGGTCTGGCCGAGAAGCCTCAGCAGGTCCTGGGGCTGCAGGAGCGGGTGCGGCAGGTTCAATATCTCGAGTTGCGGGCTCTTGACCTTCGAGAGTGCGGCGCGCAGAAGCGTACTCTTACCCAGTCCGACATCGCCAGTCAGCATGATCAGCGGTTTGGCGGACAGCAATCCGTACACCAGAGTGGCCAGCGCCTCGGCGTGAGTCCCGGCCAGGAAGATCGGTTCACCATCCGCCCGGGCTTTGAAGGGCATCTGACTCATGCCGAAGAACTGCAGGTACATGTGCCGAGGCTCCTCAGCCGGTGCTCACGGCTGCCGGCCGTCGCGTGCCAACACACGCAGCAAACAGCTGCATGTACCTGTCCACCGCCGCGTCAACGCTGAAGATCTCAGCCCGCGAGCGCAGTTCCTCCTCGGACCAATGGGTACGCAGCGGAGAGGCCATCGCGCGCGCCAGCGCGCGCGAATCACGTACCGGCACGAGTCGGCCAAAGCGGCCGTCCGCGAGGATTTCAGCGGGTCCAAAGGGACAGTCCGTGCTGATCACCGGTGTCCCGCATCCCAATGCTTCGACGATGACATTGCCAAACCCCTCGTAGTCGGAGCTGAGGATAAGAGCGCTCGCGCGCTTGATCAATGGTAGTGGATTCTCGCGGAAGCCCAGAAAGTCGACCGCAGCTTCGATGCCCAGCGAACGAGCTTTCGATGCCAGCGACGCGAGCAACGGGCCCTGACCGAGCACCAACAGCCGCGCTGGTGCGTGCTCGCGCAGCAGCGCAAGCGCCTCGAGCAGCAGCTCATGATTCTTTTGCGGTACCAGGCGTCCAACGGTGATGAAGACTGGAGTCTGGCCATCCTCAAGCCAGGGATGAGTATCGACGGCATCCGCCCTGACCTTGAAGCTCGTACTCATCACCGGGTTATAGATCACCGTGATCCGCTCGCGCCCGATGCCGCAGGTCGCTGCCAAATCGTCCGCCACACCGCGCGAGACAGCGATGATTCCGGAGGCAAATGCGGCGAGGCGGCGATAAAAGAACGGCACGATCCGAAACTTCAGGGGCGCCTGCCGACCGGCCTCGCTCGATAACGCGTTGTGCTGACAGATGATGACGCGAGACGGGCCGCCAGCGAGCGCCTTGGCAAGCAACGCGGCAATGTTGTTGTGCGTAAGATTCGCGAGCAGCACGTCCGGGCGGGCGCGCCGCAGATAACGCGCCAAAGGTCGGACATCCGAGAGGGTTCGGTGCGTCCCGAAGCTTATGACCGGCAGATCATCGGGCAGGGTCGGCGCTAGCTCCCCCTCCCGTCTGTGCAGCAGCAACGTCACATCTGCCCCGCGCTGTCGCAGCAGCGGGATCATCGCGAGCACCATGCGCTCGGCGCCCCCGGAGGCCAGGTTGTTCATGTAGATCGCGGCCTTCAATCCAGTGCCGCTACGCGCGGCCTTGGGCGTGGACCTTGCACTCCGCCGCTTTGCGCCTGCTCGCGCCTGTGCGACGATGCCTTCAAAGAGCTCGGAGTAAGCCGCTACGCTGCGGCTGCTGGAAAAATCCATTGCGCGCTCGATGAGCAAATTTTCCGGTAGCGGACTTGCGAGCGCTGAGCGAATCGCCGCCTCGAGTGCGACCGGGTCATTGACCGCAACCAGCTGGCCGTAACGTCCGGCGGCCAGTATTTCGCGTGGTCCGAATGGACAGTCGGTACTCACTACCTGCGTGCCGCATGCCATGGCTTCGACCAGCACGTTGCAGAATCCTTCGAACTCCGAGGTCACGGCGAGCACGCTGGCGGCCTTCATATACGGGAAAGGATTGTCCACATAGCCTGTCAGGCGCACGCGCGATGTGAGCCCGGCCCGCTGGATTTGAGCTTCCAGAGCGCCGCGTGCAGGCCCCTCACCTGCGATGAGCAACCGCCCCGGCCAATCGGGTGCGAGCCTTGCGAACGCGCTGATGAGCACATCGAAACGCTTGTTTGCCTCCAGGCGACCGACCCCGAGCAACAGCGGCGGGGCGCCCTGCATGAGCCACGGATCATCGGGCTGGGCATTGGCGAGTGCTGTCAGGTTGTCCGGTACGACCGGATTGGGCAACACGCGGATGGGTAGGTCAGGAACCAGCTCTTGCAACTCTGAGCGCACTCCGCGCGAAACGGCGACAACCGCGTCGGCACGATGATAGGCTCGTCGCATCAAGGGCGGCAGGACGCGATAACGCCAGCCGCCGTAGGAGCGGATCAACTTCCGCGGCGGCGCATGCTCGCTCACCACCGTGCGCACCCCGCTTACACAACTGGCCGCGG
>Ga0302325_10006877_pt1 | contig 25430 bp, 28 predicted proteins | sample Palsa_T0_2_FD_201948 | JGI IMG/M metagenome (GOLD analysis project Ga0302325, IMG submission 201948) | Peat permafrost microbial communities from Stordalen Mire near Abisko, Sweden - Palsa_T0_2 | ecosystem: Environmental > Terrestrial > Soil > Palsa > Peat permafrost | place: Sweden: Abisko... | reverse complement strand
GCTTCGCGACGCCGGCCTGCGGGCCGGCATCCGAACGCCCCTGTGGCGGAATTGGTAGACGCGCTCGACTCAAAATCGAGTTCCGCAAGGAGTGCTGGTTCGATTCCGGCCAGGGGCACCAGAAGCTTTTCCGCAGCAATCCGCTTCCGTCCGAAAAGGCTCGCTAAAGCCTGCTAATAGGCCATTTCTTCATCCGCCATCCTCCGCGTCTTTCCGCTGACTTCCAGCCGTTTTGTTGGTATCATTGTTGGTAGATCGCGAGGCTGTTGGTATCGCGATTCCAGCCCGGAACCGCACCCATGCCCACACGCAATGATGTTACCTTCCGCTCTGCCAAGCCGCGCGAAAAGCCTTTCAAACTGTCTGACGGCGGCGGCCTGTATCTTCTCGTTCAGCCAAACGGTACGAAGCTGTGGCGGCTCGCCTATCGATACGACGGAAAGCAAAAGCTTCTTGCACTCGGCCAGTATCCGGTGAGCTCGCTGACCGATGCCCGCATCAAGCGGGACGCCGCAAAGAAGCTGCTGTCAGACGGAAGCGACCCATCTATAGAACGCAAGACCGAGCGTCTAACCGCTCGGATGTCGCGACGAAACACATTTAAGGCCGTCGCGGAGGAGTTGATGGTAAAATTCGCTGCCGAAAAGGACGCGCCAACCACGTTGAAGAAAAAACAATGGCTGCTAGATTTCGCGATCGCAGAATTCGGCAATCGACCTGTCGCCGAGATCAAGGCTCCGGAGGTCCTCGAGGCGTTGCGCAAGATCGAAAAGCGAGGACGTCATGAGACGGCGACGCGGGTTCGCAGCACCGTTGGTGCCGTTTTCAGGTATGCGATTGCCACCGGTCGAGCGGAACGCGACCCATCCACCGATCTCCGCGGAGCATTAATCGCTCCGACCGTCACACATCGGGCAACGATCGTCGAACCGAATGCCGTTGGCGCTCTGATGCGCGCCATTGATGGGTTCGAGGGGCAGGCTACGACGCGATATGCGTTGCAACTTGCTCCGCTCGTATTCGTGAGACCTGGCGAATTGCGCAAGGCCGAGTAGGCCGAATTCAACTCCGACGATGCTGAATGGCGCATACCCGCCGCGAAGATGAAGATGCGTCGGCCGCACCGTGTGCCACTCGCTCCTCAGACACTAGCAATCCTAGCCAAGCTCCGAGAAGTCACCGGCGGCTCAAAGTTTCTTTTTCCGTCTGTGCGGTCCTGGCACCGTCCGATCAGCGAGAATACGCTGAATGCCGCTCTGCGCCGGCTCGGATACGACAAGACTGAATTGACGGTGCACGGTTTGCGATCCACGGCGTCCTCGCTTCTGAACGAAAGCGGTCAATGGCACTCCGACGCCATCGAACGCCAGTTGGCACACCAGGAGCAAAATGAAGTCCGAGGCGCCTACACACACGCCGCCGAATTTTGGAAGGAGCGTGTGCGCATGATGAATTGGTGGGCTTCTCACCTCGATGAGTTACGCGCCCGAGGCCAAGTAGTGGCCATGCGAGCTTAAGTTTAAGCACGCGAGCGCGATACAGTCGCCTTGATCAAAAAGTTTCTTCGTCATGAAGCTAGCGCGCCGTCGAGCGAAACAAAAAACGGCGTTGACGTTCGCCGAAGAACTCAGCGCAACGGCGAACGATTCAATTTCGCTCGATATTCTGACCCCCGAAGAGAAACAAGCGTTGGCGTACTGGCGCGATATTCTCAACTATTCCGTAAAAAGCCTGGAGACCATCATTGCGGCTCACGACGCCCTTCAAATGGGTGCCGATTGGGATGAACCTTTTGATCCTCACGGAAGGATGGTTTTGGACGGCGCAATGGTGGCGGCCTTCATGGTCAGCATCCGTACCAGCGACAACCCGATCAAGGCTCGGCTCAATCGGAAGGCAGCGATGGCTGCTTCACATGTGCGATCGTTGCATTCGGCGAGATTCGATCCGCATATCATCGCTGAGAAAAGCCGCCTATCAAAAAGAAATCCGGGGTTGAGCGATCGCAGTATCGCTGCCCTTATTCATAAGTCTCTTAAAGCTCGCGGCGACTCCGTGACGTTCGGCATCGTTCGAAGCAGGCTCAGAATACTTAAGAAGCAGGGCGTATTCGGGTGAGCGCGTACTAAGTGGGGCGACCGCCCGGTCGACCCACTTAATGTCATACCCGCACTTCCCAATTTATTCTCGGACCGTAAACCTCCGTGCAAGTTCATAACTGTGCGGAGATTTCGATGACGACTTCTTCTTCGTCTAATAAAACACGCAAAGTGCGTAAACGCGCTCGCGCGGAACCGAGCCGCAACGCATTCGCCTATACGATCGAGGATGCCCAAGCTATGGGCGCTCCCGGAAAGTCAAAAATCTATGAGTTGAGGGCAAGTGGTCGATTGAAGCTCTTGCACGTCGACGGCCGCACGTTGGTCGATGGCGACAGTCTTCGTGAATTGTTGGCGGGCCAAAAATGAGAGAGCTTGGCAAGCCAACCCCGCAAAAACATGGAACTGCGCGCGCCAGCAGAAAGGCAGACAGGCCGTTTATTCTCGAACTAACCAATGCTCTCTGCGTCTCACCACGCAATGTCCAAAAAGACGAATGTGGCGATTGGATTATCGTCGCCCGTCGAGGTCACGTCGCAACAGACTTGTTGGCATTCTATGCTTACGTGCGAGCTAGGTCACCCCGCCACTGGAAGGCTGTAAAACGTAAGCTCCACTTTCTTTGCGTGACTCAGGACGGTGACGACGAAGGCATTTTTATCCTGCGCGAGATGCCGACCTCCGGACAGGCTGCCACCATTCGAAAGGTTCTAGGAATACGAAGGGCACTGGCATTGACGGACGAACAGCGCGCATCTCGCCGATTTAATTTAGCACCCAAAAATCGAGCCGTTTCAATTGATTTAGCCGATGTTTTAAAGGTGCCCGCTACCAACCCTGTAGACGAACCCTTGAATGAAGAAAATCGAACGAACTACAGAGGGTCAGCCGGAGCGAAAGCAAAAAATGCCTGATCGAAATGCAATCGACTCGCACGGCAAGGGCGCCACGGCGGCCTCGGCACGCAGCGTGCGCCAAACATTTCCTGTATCGAAGTGTACCCAATCCAAAGCCGAGCCGCTTCAGACCTCCTATTGAAAACGCTGGGGCTGCACAGCCTCTTAAGGACAGAGGCTTGCTTATGAAAGAGCGTAGCGACGAAGCGCGACGGAGTTCCGAAACCAGGCGCTTCGATTTATCCATCGCCCGCGCCTCTGACGGCGCCGCCGAACAAACCCGACAAGTTCAAAATTCGGTCGGATTCGACCGCGACCGACCGCCATCTCCGACAAGCCTTGCGGAGTATGGTCTGCCACCCGACGCGCGGCACTCGGCGACACTCATTGGCGATATGCCAGCTTTGAAGCTGACGTATTTCGATGATTGTGGAGCGTTCGTACGGAAGAATTGGATACTGAAGGGCCTTATAGCCAAGGGTGAAACATCGGCTTGGATTGCGCGTCCTGGGGCAGGAAAATCTGCATTACTAACCGAGGTTTCCGTTCACAGCGCTGCACAACGCGACTGGAGGGGACACCGAGCCAAAGAGGCCTCCGGCGTTGTTATCTTCGCGTTTGAGCGGGCTGACTTGTATATGCGGCGACTCAGGGCCTATCAGCAGCGGGACGCTCTCCATGGATTGCCTATCGCGGTTGCCGGCACGGTAATCGATTTGCTGGATCCGAATTGCGTTGAGACAATCATTTTGACGGTCCAAGAGGCCGAAAGGCGTTTCGGCATCAGCGTCGGGCTGATAGTTATAGACACCTACGCCAAGGGCATTGCCGCGAATGGTGGCGACGAGGACAAAGCTCGCGACCAGAATCGCACGGCCGCCAATCTGCGCAATGTGCAGGTCCGGCTAGCCGTTCACATTGCGCTCGTCGGACACACTGGCAAGGACGAGAACCGCGGTGCCCGCGGCAGTAATGCCCTTCTCGGCGACGTCGATTTAATGGTGCAGATAAGCGGCGACGACATGAAAGTCGCGCAGGTGGTCAAAGCTAACGATCAGCCCGAGCGCCCAATCGTGCAATTCAGGTTGGAGGAGTTCGAGCTAGGTCGGGACGAAGACGGCGAACCGATAAAAACAGCAATCGTCTCGACGGAATATTTCGAGCCAATCGCCAAGCCGACAAAGATGAAAAAGCCGAGACTTGCATCGATGCCAACCGCCGGGCTGAGCGCACTTGCGGAAGTCGTTGCGGCCGACGGCCGCCCTATTGACGATGGACACGTCCCAAAAGGTATCGTGTGCGTGACATTAGACCAATGGCGCGATCGATTGCTAAAGCGATCTATCATCAATGCTAAAGGCAGCTATCGCGAGCAATTTAAACGCATTCGCTTTGCACTTCAAAATGCTGGAGCAATAGGCATATGGGAAGAGTCCGTTTGGCTCGTCACACAGCGTCACGCCCCGTCACAGTGACGAGATGTGACATCGTACTCCGAGTGTCACGTCACACCCGCCCCCTTTTAGGGGCGGTGTGCATGTGACGACAAAACGGCGTACAGTCCGTACCTGTTTACTACTTTTGCAATTTTAGTAAGGTTGCCAGATGCCGCGAGGAGCGAAGCCAGGTGAGCGCCGGGGTGGGCGCGCGAAGGGCCAACCGAATAAGGCTTCGATGGAGCGCGCGGCGATCGCGGAGCGCATCGTCGCAGAGTCCGAGGGCAAACCTGGTCGCAAGCTTGGGCGGGAGCTGCTCGAGGAGCTAGCGCTGATGTTCGGCGGGCTTGCTTCGGAATTCCAGCCGGTCGCTACCGGACCTGGTGGAACGTTGACGCAAGCCGACCTGGAGTCTTGGGCCAAAAGTTACAAGGAGCCACTGTTTGAGAAATACGCAAAGCTGGCAGCGAAGTGTGCCGATGCCTTTGCTGATTTTCAGAGTCCACGACTTGGCCGCTTACAGGTGGCTGCGCCACCACCGGATCCTCGACGGCCGATGAAGACAAAATTCACGCTCAATATCTTTGACCACCACGGACGTCCGGCTCCGCGACACATCGATGTCACACCAAAGCGAAGCAAGGAGCCTGTTTCTTCGTCGGATTGAAGTAGTGCCAGCGCTTGAACTAAGCCAGTCAAAATAAGTCGCCTCGCTTTCGCTTGATCTGCAAGGCGATTCGGGACGCGATTGGGCGGCAGCCCTATACGTCGGCTGCGTATGGCAGTTGGCCCCACTCAAGCTAAACTCGCTGAACTATGGCAGTGGACCGGGGTTACGTTAGTGGCCTGGAGCTTGGCCAGCGCAACCGAACAGTAGTGACGCTGCGGCACACGGCTCAAGCGTTAGGAGTAGAAATCCGTGGTAGGTCTAATTATTTCAATCGCTTAGGCGCGCCGTGTACCATCCACGTACCGCCGGACCAAAGAAAAGGCCCGTGCGATTGTCAGTCGCCGGGCCAGTCTCCTATCCACGCGATTGTCAGTCGCCGGGCCATGCGATTGCCAATCGCCTGGCCAGTTCCTTCTCCATGCGTTTAGCTCGGTAAAAGCATCAGCAATGCGATCAGGAAGTCTGTGTCGATTTGAATATCGATCTTGATTTGCATTTCAGCCTCGTTTCCCAGGGAGCTGCGACTGAAGGCGATCGGTCGGCAGCGCGATCCTGTCAGGGCTACCCGTCAACGCGCCAATCTGGGTGCGTCGGCAGCTTGCCAATCCAAATAAGGCATGCCCACGGCAGGTTGTGACGACATAGTGTCGTACCCGGCTACGATCCCGGAGGAGGTAATCTGGCCGCGTGCGTGGTGTCCGCGCCCTAGTCTAGGCTCCGAGAAGTCGAAACTCCACACCTTCGGCTGCGCGCTAGTCGGCGTCCGGATCGGCAAAAAGGTGGCCGTAGGTATCGAACGTCACCTTGATGGACGAGTGGCCCATGAGCTTTTGTATTTGCTTCGGGTTATGACCCTGCTCAATCCACAGGGAAGCGCAGGCGTGGCGTAGGGCGTGCAGCGCATATCGCGCGACCTCCCGTATAACCGGCTTACCGGCGTTGTTGATGACGGGCTCGCCGGCGTCGTCGATGACCGGCGCAAGGGCAATTACGCCGGCCGCTATCTGGATCGGCCCAAAACCGTGATTGCGGTTATGGCTTTTAGCCTCAATCCTTCGACGACGGGCTCTTCAGGAAGTGGGAATTGAACGAAATGCGCACTGGTCCTCTCGGCGAATTTCGGGCATGAATATGCAATATGTGAACGGAACCGAAGTTCTTATGGCGTTGGATTTTTCCTCCTTTCAAAAGACGCGCCTGTTATTCGAGGCGAGATTTCCTGAATCATTTATTATTTCTGATGTGCTCGGGACGATCTGCGATCAACTTAGCGCCCGTTTCAAATCGCTAAAATCTCTGCAGAACATCCAAAATATCTTGCAGAACGAAAGCTTGTATTCAGCTGACAATCGTTTCGCGATAAGTATATCTTCCACAAAGTTGAGCATAACTGATTTCAAGCCTGCAGCGTCTTGGGATGAATCGTTCGAAGCAGTCCGCGAAATCTTCCTGGTCGTTTCGGAGTTTAGTAGGCTCCGTGTATTCAATCGAATTGGTACGCGATTTCAATACTCGGTATCCTGTAAAGATCGAAAGACCTTGCGCTCGCGAGTGGGGGAGTTTGCTGGTATTGCCCTTCCGAAAAAGTCCATTTTTAGAATAGAGCCCATTTCCTCCGTAGCGAGTTACAAGTTCGAAGCTGACGACGGAGATCTTGGCTATATCGTTCAACTATATCCGGAAGAGGAAAAACTGGAGTACAGTCTTCCTATCGGAGCGACAGTTGATATTCCCGCCAAGGAAACGTTTGCACTAATGTTTGACGTCGATTTTTTTACAGTTCGACCCGTGTCACTTGAAAGCTTTGACATCATGACGTGGCTGCGCGGCTGGCAGCGTACATTAAATCAAGATGCTGACACCTTTTTGAAAATGGGACAATCCTTACATGGGCGACGTGACTAGCATCAATGAGTATTTTTTGAAATCGAACGTGGTGGGCGCGACGCCTGGCAACGCGTCATATTCTACCTCGACCGGGCTTGGCGGCTCGAGCGACAGTTTCATCGCGAATCTTGGTCCGTCCTTGAATGCCGCCGTTCTCAGAAAAATCGATCCCGATGCAACTTTGGGCAAGTTCTTAGACCTCACGCGACAAGCGATTGAAAAAATGGACGAATGCATTGCCTTTTTGGATCAGGGTAAAAACCTAGATGCTGATGATAAGTTCATGGCGACAAAGCCGATGTTTGCAGAAATCTTCATGCACAGAGATTTAAGTGATCCGGTGGGATTGATCGCCCTTTCGTGCATCCAGGCAAGCTCGAAGGTTCTCGCAGTCACTGACGCGCCAAGCGCATTGACCGAAATCCGTCACGCACTGAATCGCTTATGGGCAGCGCCTTTCATGTCGTTCATGGAAGCTTCGAATCTCTCCGATAAGATCCTTTCTTTTGCAAGTTCGCTTCCCGGCTATAACGAAGTGGCTTTGGAGCTTATAGGCGATTCCGACGTAGCCAAAAGCTCGCCGACATGACGGTCTGCATTGTTGAAACGACTGTCTTGACCGATTTTCTTTTGAAAAAGGACGGCTCTGAGAACAAGGCGGCGGCGATATTTTCGAAGCACTCCGATGTGCTCGTTCCGCACTTTGCGTGGAAAGAATTTAAACGGGGGCCGCTAAGCAATTTTCGATGGGCTCACAACAAGTTGGCCGAGACTAGAAGTTTCTCAAGAACAATCGCTGCGCTGCAGAGTATGTCAAGGTCACCGCATCGATATCTGACCTCGACGGCAATTCAGGCGATTCATTCCGCATACACGCTTCTTTTTAAGGGCGTTTCGTTGGCGGACCTCGCGAAGACATACGATTCACAAGCAGACATGGATGTTGTTCAAGCTGATGCGTTGAGATTGATGATTAAGAAGATGATCTTCTCGTCTTGGAATAGTCGATCCACACTTTTTGGAGGACCATTTCTAAAGCTATCCTGCTATCCTGACGTCGATATCGAAGATAAAAAGCCGCGTTTGGAGGTCGACCCGCGCGATTGCCCGAGAGGGACCACATGTTGCTTGAAAAATGATTTGACGGGGCGGCCATCTGATCTGCTTGCCGTTCGCAGGTCTATCGCAGGCAATCCAGGCGTAGAGACATCAAGGCGGGCCAACATACTTCGACAATTGGAAAAGCATCCGAATAATTCCATGACCCCCTCCGAATGCCGAAGCTTAGGTGACGCTTATTTTGTTTTGTTCTGCCCGCCTGGCGCTGTTATTGCCACGACGAATGTGAAGGACATCAAACCGATGGCAGCCGCGCTCGGTTTGGCTATCGACACGCCTTGATGGTCGACGAGTGAGTTGGCGTTGCCTCAATTCTCTCGAGTCATTGCTGGAACGTTCATTCGCAGAACGCGAATTTTTTGGAACGGAAGGGCAACATCACCCGCGGGGTGGGACCGTGGTTTCATCGGGCACCACGCTGAAAAATTTTTGTGCAAGCCTCGACTTGAACGTTGTAACGCTTGAATGGATTGCGTCCACTTTTGCACGCACGATTGCAACATCCTCGCTGCAGAGCGGTCCAAGGATCACTTCGCGCAAGACGACGTCGGGGCCAAAGTTTTCAAAAAGCAGTCCGCCATCCACCGAAGCATCCGCAAGGCGCACCGCGACACGGTGCTCGCGCTCGTATCGCCAACTCTCGAACTTCGTGCCAAGAAAACGGTCCACGTCGTCTTCTTCTGGATTGCTGGGAAATTCCATCCGGTCTTTTTTGTAGGTTACCGGCAAGAGCACCCTTTGAGAAATATCAAATCCCAGCGCGATGCCGGCATGTTTCGCCGCGTAGTGGCTCCACAAGACAGGATCCAACCAATCTTCGCTAAAGCAGACCACACCAATGGTGTTGGTCACCCAGCCGATATATTCCTCCAAGCGGCGTTGCTTATTAGGATTCTTTCGAAAAGAAAACAGACAGCTCGAATGGGTCATTAGTGTCCTTAAACGTGCATACCTTCAGCCGGCTTTTCTCGATGTTCTCAAGTGCATCTCGGGCCGCACACAGATGATACACTCTGGCACAATGAGCCGGCGGGGGCGGAGCGGCGGAAGCGCTTGCTGAGTAGTCCGGCAGACCTCGGGCTGACCATTCCTTACGGTACATGCTCAATTACCCCCGTAGCGCATAACGCGCCGCAAGTCGCACCCCTTTCATTTACGCTAGCGCGGCGCTCGGCGGCGTAAACGAAAAAATCGGATCGAAATTTCCGTCCGTAACAATGCCGATGCTCCAGCGCGAATAGGCGACCGTCATTGCCTCTTGAGGGAGCGGCTCCTGCTGGCCAGTCCCCAAATTGAACGTGCCGTAGTCACCTAAGCTTTGATCAGCGGCGCGTATATAAAAATTTCCGGCAGCGCTTATGAGATATCCGAAATCGATATCGCTGGTGATGTCGGCGTGACTGGCCCTCAAAACAGCTGCAGGAAATGATACTAAGGCATCTTGCGACAAGCCGCCGCGCGCCAACCAAGGGACGGGACCATCTGGCACCGCCGGCGTGGACAACATGATTGCGCCTTTCTTTTGGCCAACAAGCGATACACAGATTCCAAACTGCTTCGAACGCTTAAACACAAAAAATAATGAGCCGGCGGTGAGATCGGCGAACGCGGCTGCAACACCGGGAACTTCGAACTTCATTATTCCCCCTTTTGATCCCTTGCGACGTTGGCCATCTTCTCACAACCTTGAGGCGTGCGAAAGTCGCCCGTTAGGGCACACCCGTCGTTTTCAAACTTCCGGACTGAAGTTTCAGATATCCCAATAGCACGCGCACTTGCGGCCGATAGAACCTTTGAAACGGGGGCTGGGCTTTGGATGGAATTTATGCGCTCAAAAGTGCTGTGAGACCTTGGCAGCGATCAAAAACGATGATTCCCTAAGCGCCGCGACCAGGTGCTGAAACACCCGGCCGCGACTTGCCACCAACAGCCTTAGGCGGGCCGTCGATGACCGAATCTAAATTACCACGATCACGCGCGACAAGTCCGCCTTGGCGTTTTCCCACGCACAGGAGGATTCAACCATGAACGCCAATATGTCCACGTCTTCGACGGGCGAACCGTCGTTTCCAGACACCTCTCAAATCGATCGGCGCGGCCTGCTATGCGGGCTTGCGACCATACCGGCGCAGCGGCCCTACCGTCGCCCGCAGCTCTGGCAGCCCCTGCTGACAGCCCTGATCCCATCTTCGCCGCGATTGAGGCCTTCAAGGTCGCCGAAGCAATCCTTGATCAGGCAACAGCCGCCTCCGAAGCGGCCCTCGAAAACGGCGTCATCACCAATGCGGAACGATGGAACGCCCAAGACCGGTGCTATGACGAAGTATTTGAGCCGGGCCTTGTCAGGCTGATCTCCACGACGCCGATGACGCCTGCCGGTCTCGCCGCGCTGCTCGGCTTCGTTCGCGAGGAAGGTGGCGTTCTGGAGGTGATCGGCAATAATAACGAGAGCATAGCGATTTTCGAACGATCGTTGGAGAGCGCCGCCTGCGCGTGGGCCGGTCTTATGTTGCCGCCCCTGAGCCAGCAACTGCAGGATGGGGGCGACGCAGATGCATGACAACATCATCACGTTTCACCCGTCGACGGACGCGGTGCGCGCGACCGAATCGGCGACCAAGGCTGCGTCCGAAAGTCATGCGACGATTGCTCGCTTTTCGTCGCCCGAACAGTCTCGGCGCGCGCTCGAGATCATGCGTCGCATTAGTGTAAAGCAGCGTATCGCTGCGCTTGCCAGCGGCGTCTCGACAGACATCTCTCTAAACGAGAGCCTTCGACGCGACCGGGATGGCGCGTGGGATCGGGCCGAAGCAAATGTCAGGTTTCTGCGCGCGCAGCTCGAATGTTACCGGGCCGTCGCGAGCGCCCAGAAACATGGGCTGCCCGACGCTCGCGGCATGCCTGCCCTTGATGCAATCGCTGATTTCGATTTGGTTGAGAAATGTCGCATGGACGTGATCGAGCAGATCTTAACGCCTGCGCCCAAAGTTGCGGCGCTGATGTGGAAGCGTCGGAAAGTCGCCTCGCTCAATGAGTATGATTGGGTGGGAGGCGTGAAGTCCGCTCGTGTCGAAAAAGCGCTCGCCGAGGACGAAGCGTTTTTCAAGGCGTTCCCGGCGCGACACTCCCCAAATCGGCCGAGGAGTTTAGGATAAAAATCTAAGCGGGGTGCCGTCGTGGGGCATCCCGCTTTACTCAATCTTCTGATTTCATCATTTCCAATTGGTCTGATACAACCCGACCATGATAGAGACCGGTCTCACAATCGCTGGCCTCAAGATGGCCTGGAATGGCGTTAAATGGGTGCTTCGCATCAACAAAGCTCCCTGGTCTGCAGCCGACGTTGACGTTACTTTGCGAGACTTCGATCATGGCGGATGGAATTTATGCTTCGTGCGCTTTGTCAACGACAAGCAGTTCGTGTTGGAAATAAACAAATTCAGGGTGACAAAACCTTCGGGCGCTCTCATCCGCAATGTAGACAACGAATTAGGCCAGCAGATGCTGGTAGGGTCGGAAGAAAAAGAGAAGAGGCCTAATTGGCGCGTTGGCGCGCGAACGGATCGCGCCTCTGAGATCACGCGCACAGTCTTCATTAAGCTACCTGGCAAAAGACCAATCTCTGTTGTTTTGGAGTTCGATATGGTCTTGGCAAATAACCAAAGAAACAGCTTTACGGTCCTTGCGCGCTCGAGTCCTATCGGTTGAGCAGAACGCCGTGTCCGACATCTTAGTTAGCTCTGCTCGGTCGTAAAATTTACGATCGGCGGGATATCGATCCGCTTTCCATCGATAGCGTTGTACGTCACCACGCCTGTCACCTGGGCGATCGAGCCGGTGCTTAGTGCGGTCAGGGCTAGCGGGAGAACAGACGGCGGGCTGAACAATCGCAGCCCATAGCTGTGGCCGACGCCAGCGAGGGCGATCGCGCCGATCATGCCGCAAGTGATTGGGGTCTTCACGTCCATTACTAAAACGTGGGTGACGGCAATGCAGGTATCAAGAGGGCATTGCGAAGAACAAATCACGAAGCGCCGCGTACCGTCCGTGTACCACGGACTAAGAGGGACGAAGCGGGAAGGCCTGAAATCAAAGGGCTTTTCTTAGAACGAAACGGTACACGAGTTTAGCGTGAACGTAATGCATATCCTGTTGAAATTGTTGGCGATCCCAGCAGGATTCGAACCTGCAACCCACGGAGTAAAAGTCCGTTCTTTCTTCGAAGGTGTTAAGCCGCCTCGTCGGCCACGAACTTAGGTTCGGCCAAACGGCAACAGCTTTCTGAGCCACCCCTTTTTAAAGTAAATGCGCCGCCAAGCCATCGTGCGTCCGAGCAGCTCCAAACCTCGCTTCTGCCCGAGAACCGTTGCAAACAACGAATGCTTGGCTTTTTGACTACTATCGGCCTCGATTTCGGTGCTTTTTTTTGCGTTTTGAGCGTCGCCGCCATGTATGTAGCGGACACTCCCAAAACTTCGATAAAATCTTCCAGACTGCCTCTATTATTGGGCGGCATTTCAAAGGCACACGGTAGAGGCCAAAAATCCCGGCGAGTCATCGGAACCGGTCTTTAGCTATGCCGAGGACGGGCAACGCAAAATACGTTCAAGTATCGGAACTCGCCTATTTTTTTACGCGAATCTCCGCCGCAATACCAACACCACTACCAACAAATGGGCAAGCGCCCCCGAGCGGCCGCTCTGCGCCGATATTGTTGATTTAGTCGCCGCTTTGTTTCGGGTAGGCGTTGCCGGACCTGCCAACGGTGGGTGAGTTTGTGCCGGGTTACGAGGCGAGCTGTGAATAGGCGCCGAAGAATGCCCCCTCCATCGCTAGGTGGATCAATAGCTTAGCGTGCCGATCGGCGTCGGGACCCCGCGCCGATTAACACTCGGCAGCGCGACTGAGGTTAAGCTCCGATGCTACCCGGGCGGATCGCAGCTATTTGGCCGCGATAAATGGCTTGAAACCATAGCCCTCAAAAATCGCGATCGCTTTCGGAGAACGAATGAATGCAAGCCAGGTTTCAGCGGCGGAACGATGCGCCGCATCCTTGACAACCGCTCCGCCGTAAACCGCCGTCGAATTCACCTCCGCAGGAATATCGACGTGAGAGATCGGATGACCAGACTGTTCCTGGAACACCGCTTCGGATTGCCAGGTGACACCTGCATCGACGATCCGCTGCATTATAAATAGCGGCGTCTGTCGATGATGTATCCTAGTCAAAATAGCGCTCCCATCCCTCACCTTGGCGTCATAGACTTGCGTGACCAGCTCGTCACCGCCGGCCTTCTTTAGGGACTCCTTGATCTGGATCGCAACCCCTTCAAACTGCGGATTGGGATTCGCGAGACGCAGCCCGGGGCTGGCGAGATCGTTCAGACCGGTAATGTGTTCGGGGTTGTCCTTTGCGACCATGATCGTCAGCGTATTGGTCACGTAAGCTATCGGCGGTCCGTCAAGCAGGCCTTCCTCGATCAGCTGTTTGACGGCTGGAAGCCCGGCCAAATAGACGTCGGCCTTCGCCGTCCAGGTCATGTTGCCGGAGGTCACAACACCATTGGCCTTGAGTTGTTCAACCAGCAACCCGGGCGGTATCGTCTCCCAATACAGGCGCCCTTTGTATTCAGGGTTTTCAGCTTCGAACTCATGGACCAACGGCGCCATCGCGAAGAAGTAGTTGCCCCCGACGTAAAGGACGAGCTTGGGATTACTAATGTCGCCATGGAAATCCGCGAGATTGTCAACCTCCGGCACAGTGAAATTGAGGCCACGCTCAAGAGCATCGTTGTTCAAGCCATGCTGCCAGGGCGGATAGATTTCGCTTGTGTAAGCCGGCAGTTGCGATTTGGACGGCTTGCCTTCCTGCGCCGGTGCCGGCGAAGCGGCAACGGCGAAGAACGCCGCAGTCAGCAGGATTTTGACCTTAGCGCGCATAGTGGAATCCCGCCTGCTGCAACTCAACCATGCTCCCGACGGCGCCGGGGGTCAGCACCACGTCCGGAATCAGGTGATTGGTCAGTTCGGCCGCGATAACGTCGACGGTTGAGGTGTCAGGATTAGCTCCGATGCTGTGAAGCCTGGCTGCCTGTTCCCAGATTGCGTTGTGGCAGGCCATGAAAACCACGCCACGCCGCTGCAATGCGGGTATCGAATTGTTCTCGTCAGAATATACGCCCGAAGGATCTTCGTAATTGGCCGGATCGGCGGAAGCCGCCGGCCGCTCGACGATAAGCGTGTTGCTTTCAAAACCGGCACCCGCCAGCTTGGCCAGGTTATATTTATCCCACATGGACTGGTCGTACAGCGCGAGTTGGGCGCTTCCATGGGTCTCGCAGACCACCAGAAAATCCGGATGCTTGAACGACCAGATCTGGGCGTTCAACGAATTACGCATGACCCTGAGCCAAGGGCCGCCGATATCAGTGTGGTCCCACACCTGTTTTGTGGGAGGCTGGTAGGTCGCCACCTCGGCAAACGCCTCGTGATCCCATTGATCCCGGCTATTGAGGATCATGGGAACGGTCTTGAAGCTTCGCCGCCTGGGCGCCTCGGCGAGACGCCCGGTGAGCCCCGCCAGCACTGTGCCATCTGAGGGCAGGAGATTTTTGCTCTCGGGTCCCGCTTTTGCGGCCGGTAACACCAAAGCGGCGGCCCCGGCCGCAACAGCGCGGCCGAACGATTGCAGAGTTGATCGCCGATTGGTTATCAAGCTCATTGCTGTTTTCCTCCGTTTTCCGAAGCGTCAGATGTGTTCTCCGCAAGGGGTCACGCTTCTTTCCGCTAAGTAGCCAAATTTGAAGCGTCGCGGATTACGACTACGGCAATGAAGATGGCCGAATGACCGTCCAAGGTCAAAAGCTGATCCTAGCCCGGGCGCGAGTTAAGTCTGCCCCTACTCCAATGGCGGACATAAGGTCCTTGCATTGTCATTTTGTAATTCGCCCGATGTCCCAACGGTTGCCGAGAGCGGGTAGCCGGGTTTCTGATCCGAGACCTGGAACGGGCTTATCGCGCCGCTACGTACCCCCGAGACAATCGTCGATATCGTTGCCGCCGAAGTTCGAAAAAACACCACGGTCCTTCGTGGCTGCTCTGATCCGCTTCTAAATACTGCTAACCGTCTGCTTTGCGCCAGAAGCGGCCGGTCCACACATTGCTCACAGAGCGAAGGATAATCACGAATACCGAGCTCGGTGAGCGATACGCGGGCCGCCCGCCGTCCCGGTGGCCAGACGTTTCGATCTCGGCGCACGTTGCTTTTGGTATTCTTACGTTGCGTGGAGAACAGGATTACCCGCTTCGGAACGCTGATTAGATCCGATACAAACGCTGTTGGACGAGAGGCATCTGACCGTGACGTAGGTAGGCAGGCGTTATTGCTCATCGCGAATTAGAAGCTTTCGTATGGCAAAGAATTGCAGATCCCAACGCGCCGCCGCACTGCCCCAGATGCCGCGCTGCATGAACAGCATCACCAGGATCGCGATCAGGCCAAGCATCAGCAAATAAAGACTGCCATATCCCGACAGGTTGAACTGCAGCGCCCATAACACCAGCACGCCGATCACAGGGCCTTCGATCGTCCGCACTCCGCCGATCACCACGACGAACAGCACGTAGGCGGTCCAGTCGACCACGCTGAACGCTGCATCCGGCGAAATCCGCGCCTTCTGCAGATAGACCAGCGCGCCGACCATGCCGGTCACGAAAGCAACGATCACCCATAGCCAATACCGGATACGATCCGTTCGCACGCCGACGCTGCGCGCCGCGGCATTGTTGTCGCGGCTGGCCGCGAGCCCGAGCCCGAGTCGCGAGCGCACGAACAGATAGATCGCAAAGGTAATGCCGAGCACCAGCAACAGCGCGATCCAGTAGACGATGACGTCGCGCGCCGCCGCCGGGCGGATCTCGAACAAAGCGGCCACCGCTTTGGTTCCCGTCATGTCGGCCAGCGCCGCGCTGGACAGCGACATCCCGGTTCCACCGCCCAGAGGCTTGAACTGCGCGCATCCCAGTCGCAACGCCTCGGCGACCACCCAGCTTCCGATCGCAAAATATGGTCCCTCGAGCCGGAACATCAGCGGACCGAGCACCGCGGCAACCAGCGCGGCCAGACATCCTGCCAGGGGAATGGCGAGCAATGGGTCGAGACCAATCAATGTCACGCCCGCAAACAGTGCATAGGCGCCGAGGCCGACGAACGCCTGCTGGCCCACCGAGATCAATCCGCCCCAGCCGGCCAGCACATTCCAGAGCTGCGCCAGCGCCAGCATCGTGAACACAAAAATCAGGTCCTGCAGCAGATTGCGCGAGGCGACCGCGGGCACCAGAAACAACAACGGCACGATAATGGCGGCAGCGATGGCCGCGATCCGCGAAGACTTCGTCGCGGACTGCACGCGCCAGACGATGGGCTGATGATCCCCAGTCATCGGCGCCCCGCCGGGAAAAGTCCGTGCGGACGCAAGATCAGCACGATCAGGAAAGCCAGATGCCCGGACAGGATTTGCCATTCCGGATCGATGCGTCCGCCAATGGTTTGTGCGAGACCAAGCACGATACCGCCGGCCAGCGTGCCCCACAGGCTGCCCAGCCCGCCGATGATGACGGCCTCAAACGCATAGAGCAGCCGCGCCGGGCCGATCGATGGATCGAAATTGGAGCGGATTCCAAAGGTGACCGCGGCGATGGCGGAGACGGCCAGCGAGAGACCGACCGCAAAAGCATAGATGTTGCGCTGGTCGATCCCCATCAATTGCGCGATCTCGGGATTGTCGGCGGTAGCGCGGAACGCGCGGCCAAGCAATGTGCGATAGAACAGCAGCTGCAAGAGCGCCACGACGACAATAGCGGTCAGCAGCGCGATCAGTGGCGCCAGACCAATGCTTAATCCCGGCGCAAGGTTGATCGAGGTCGCCTCAAAAGCGCCCGCCTGCAGCCGCCGGCTATCGGCGCCAAAGATCAACAGCAGTCCGTTCTGCAGCACAATCGAAAGCCCGAAGGTGACGAGCAGCGGCGGCAGGATATCCTCGCCCAACACGCGCTCCAGCACGAGGCGCTGCAGCGCAAAGCCGGCCAAGAACATCGCGACAACGGTCAGCAGCGTAGCAACGCCCAGGGACACGCCAACCGCGGCCATCGCGGTCAGGATCAAATAGGCCCCGAGCACGATGATATCGCCATGGGCCAGGTTGACGAGACGCATGATGCCAAAAATCAAGGAAAGCCCGACCGCGAACAGCGCATAGACGCCGCCGAGCAGCATGCCTTCCAGTAATGTGTCGATCCCTCCGATCATGTCAGCTTCCGAAATAGGCCGCGCGAACGGCGTCCTGGTTCACTTCCGAGGGCCGGCCGGACAGCGTCACCCAACCCTCCTGCAGACAATAAAAACGGTCGCAATGCCGCAAAGCGCGCGCGACATCCTGCTCGACGATCACGACGCTGGCGCCGTTGGCGCGGATCAAGGGTAGGGTCCGGTAAATATCCTCGACCACGATCGGCGCCAGGCCGAGGCTGATCTCGTCGCACAGCAAAACCGAAGGGTTCGACATCAGCGCGCGGCCGATCGCGACCATCTGCTGCTGGCCGCCTGAGAGGATCGTGACGTCGCTGTTGCGCCGTTCGCGCAGCACCGGAAACACGTCGTACACCGCTTTTAGATTCCACGGCGCACCGCGCTTGTCGCCATAGCCACCGATCAGCAGGTTTTCCTCGACGGTCAGCGAGGGAAACAGCCGCCGCCCCTCCGGCACCAGCGCCAGTCCGCGCCGCACGATGCTGGCCGCCGGGGCGTCGCCAATATCGTCGCCGTTGAATTTGATCGCGTCACGCCGGTTTCGCACGAGGCCGGCGAGCGACTTGAGCAGCGTCGATTTGCCGGCGCCATTGGCGCCGATGATCGCGACGGTTTCGCCGGGCTGAAGTTCGAGGCAGACGCCAAACAACGCCTGAAAGTCGCCATAGAACGCATCGAGCAGGTGCACGTTGACCAGAGCGGTCATGCCGGCACGCCCATATAGATGGTCTGGACTTCGCTCGATCGCATCACCTCGGCCGGATTCCCCTCCGCGACGATCTTGCCGAAGTCCAAGGCAATGAGCCGATCGACAAAGGCCAGCAGCGCATAGACCACATGCTCGATCCAGATCACGCCCACGCCCTGCGCGCCGATGGTCTTGATGGTCTGGATCAGGATCTGGCATTCGGCCTGCGTCAGCCCGCCGGCGATCTCGTCGAGCAGCAACACGCGCGGACGCGTCGCCAGCGCGCGGGCGAGTTCGAGCCGCTTGCGGTCGAGCAGCGGCAGGCGGCCTGCGAGACGATTGGCGCTGGCCTCAAGCCCTGTCAGCGCCAGCGTCTCGCCGCAGATCTGCACGGCATCGGCCTGCGACATGCCGCCCCCAAACATTGCAGCAACCGAGAGATTTTCGAATACCGTCAGATGTTCGAATGGCGCCGGAATCTGGAACGAACGGCCGATGCCCGCCCTACAACGATCTTCCGGTGGCGCATCGGTGATATCGACGCCATCGAGAAGGATGCGGCCACGATTCGGCCGCAGCATTCCCGTGATCAGGTTGAACAGCGTCGACTTTCCCGCGCCGTTGGGACCGATGATGCCGAGCGCTTCCCCGCGCGCCAGGGTGAACCCGATATCGTCGGCGACAACCAATGCGCCGAACGCCTTGGAGACAGCCCTGACTTCCAGCATCATCCGGTCCCGGTTCGCCTGAAATCAGGCCAGCGCCTGCATTTGGCCGCCCAGGGGAATCTGCGGCGCCTGTTTGTTTTCGGTGATCACCATATTGTATTTCGAGCCGTCGAGCCGCCATTGACCGCCCACTAGCGGCGTCTTGGCGATATTCTTGGTGGCAAACGGCGGCACCTTGTCGGAGCCGAATGCGATCGGCCCGACGATGGTGTCGAGCTTGGTGGCGCCGATCGCCTTGGCCAGCGCCGCGCCGTCGGTCGGATCCTGCGCGCGCTTGCAGGCATCGATCGCCACTTCAAACAGCGAATGGACGAAACCAATCGGCTGGGTCCATTGCTTGCCGGACGCCTGCTCGTAGGCCTTGGCCAGATCCGCCGCGCTGACGCCGGTGAGGCTCGATTTATAGGGATGGCTCGGCGTCCACCAGACCTCGGTCGAGATGTTGTGCCCGCTCTTGCCGAGCGCCGCCACCGTGGTCGGGAACAACAGCGCCTTGGCCACCGAAATCACCTTCGGCTTGTAACCCTTCTGCTGTGCCTGATTCCAGAACGTCGTAAAGTCGGGCGGGATCACGACACCGGTGACGATCTCGGCATTGGCGCCACGAAACGCCGCGATCTGGGCGCTGAAATCATCCGTCAGATTCTGGAAGCGGCCGGGATCGGTGAGCTTGTAGCCCTGTTTGTCGAGAACCGGCGGGAAGCCGACGACCTTGTCACCCCACGCATTGCCGTCGCCGTCGTTGGGAAACAGCGCGCCGACCGATTTGTTGGTAGATACCTGGCTCCACATGCCCGTGAAGACGCCGATGACGTCTTCGAGGCCCCAGAAATAGTGGAATGAATAGTCGAACGGCTTCCACGATTTGGGGTCGCCGGGATTGGCCTGCCGGGCGATGAAGTTGGTCTGCCAGGGTGCTACCGACGAGATGCAGGGAATCTGCTCCAGTTCGCACTGCGTCGCGACGGGATTATTGGTCTCCGGCGTGGCGCCGACCACGATCAGACCGACATTATCGCGCGTGATCAATTCCTTTGCCACTTCGGCGGCGCGGTTCGGATTGGACTGGCTGTCCTTGGTAACGACCTCGACCTGATAGGTCTGCGAGCCCAGCTTGACGCCGTCCTTGACGACCTTCCTGAATTCGCCGAGCACGAAATCATCGGCCTCAGCAAAAGCCGCCAGCGGGCCGCTTTTCGGCGAGACATAACCGATCTTGATCGGCTTGGCGGCATGCACGGCCGGCCCAAACATCGTGGTCGCACCGACCGCGGCGGCGCTGCCGGCGAGACCACGCAGCACTTTTCGACGGTCATAGGCTGACATAATCGTTTTCATGTTGTCCCTCCCTTGAGGCAGTCGTCACGCGCGACCGCTTTGATTTGTTAAGTATCAGTGCATCGATAATCCGGCTGTCATTCGGCGGCGATCGACGCCGCCGCTCCTGCTTCACGTCCGAGCAATCCTGCGAAAACACCCAGCAGCACGTCAGATGATTGCGACATCGCCTCCTTGGCGCGCCAGGCGACATACATGTCGGGGCGAACGAGAACGCAGCCGTCCTCGTCGACCTCGCTTTGGCGATACCAGTCCGCATAGATGTCGAGCGCGTCGCAGCCCGCGGGTCCGATGGTGACGACATCGAGCGCTATGCCATATTTTTTCGTCACCGCGGCCGCAGCGGTCTTCCAGACGTCGCCGCCGATGCCGGTTAGCAGCGTAAAGCGGCCCTTGCCGGTGAGATCGAGCGTCGACTTCCTGACGCCGTGATGTTCGACCCAGACATGCGGAAGATGCGCGCCGGGCCACGTCGTCGCCTGATAATATAATTCATGGTCGCGCCGATAGGCCGGCTCCGGCGTACCGTCCGGCACCACGGCGCGCGACGCATAGCGCTGGTTCATCTCGACGCCGTGACAATTGAATTCGAAACTTTTGTGGGCGATGGCCTCATAGAGTTTCTTGCGCCGCGTCTTACCCTCCGGGGTCGCCGCCTTGCGCGCCTCGATATTGCGCTTGGCTTCTTCCGGGTCGGTCGATGACAACAGACCGACGGCCTCGAAGATTGGCGGGAAATCGCCGATGCTCTTGTTGGCGCGAGTCACGATCTGCCTGCCGACCGGCTGACGCTCGGTAGAATAACTATCCAGCAGCGACGGCGCGGCCTTGCCTTCCAGCACAAACTTCAGTTTCCAGCACAGATTATACGCATCCTGGATCGAGGTATTGGAGCCAAGCCCGTTGGTCGGCGGATGGCGATGCACCGCGTCGCCCATGCAATGGACCCGGCCGCGGGAATAATAGCCGGCATACATTTCATTGACGGTCCAGGTCGAGGTCGAACGGATCTTCACCTCGAGGCTTTCATCGCCGACGAGATTACGGACGATCGATATGGCCTCGTCATCGCTTAATTTGCGCTCGCCTTGCTCGATGTCGTAGCCCCAGATGATCAGCCATTCGTTCCACGGCCGCACCATGCGCACGAGACCTGCCCCGATGCCGCCGATCTGCGCGCCCGGCTGCAGCACCCAGTAGAGAACGCTCGGCCGGTGCGCGACATATTTGGACAGATCGGCATTGACGATAATGTTCATGCTGCCGGCGCGGCCCATCTGGCCTTCCATCGGCAGACCGATCACTTCTGCGACCCGGCTGCGGCCGCCATCGGCACCGATCAGGTATTTGGCGCGGATTTCATAGATCTCGTTGGAGATGCGGTCCTTGAGCGTGGCGGTGACGCCATCGGCATCCTGCACGAGATCGAGGAATTCGGTGTTAAAGCGGAGCGTGGTGCCGCGCTGGCCCGCCGCCTCAATCAAAATAGGTTCGAGAAAATTCTGCGGCAGGTCGCACATCCGCGTCGGGCTGGCGAGATCGTAATCGGCCTTGCGCGCGGGATGATTACCCCAGGAATAAAGCCGGCCCAATTCCTCACCTGCGATGCTTTCGCAGAACACATTGTTGGCCATCAGATGCTGCGGCGTCGCCTGTGCGATCGCCGCTTGCTCGACGCCGAGATCCCGCAGCACCTCCATCGCACGCTGGTTGGTGATGTGGGCGCGCGGCGTATCGGAGAGCCAGCCATATTTGGTGATCAGGATATGCTTGACGCCGTAGAGCCCAAGCAATGCCGCTGATGTCGCGCCGGCGGGACCGCTGCCGACCACCAGCACATCGGTTTCGATTCTGCTGACCATGGGTATCCCTCGATTCTTTTAACGCGTTTTCTTCACGCGAACCGATGTCCACTTCGCTTGAAAACGCTTTGTCCTATTCCGCGGCCTCAGGCATCAGCGGTTTCGGCACCGCGCCGCTGCCCGGATTCATTTGAAAATGATAGGTCATCACATGCCACGGCCCGCTCGCCGGTTTGCCATCGGGCATGACAGGCTCATCATGATGAGCGATGCACGCAATCAATTCCGGCTTGACGCCGAATACCGCGTCCGAATCCAGATATGGGTCGCCGTCGATAAAGACATGCGTAACCAACGGCTGATGACCCGGCGCATCGACCAGAAAATGAATATGCGCGGGCCGCATCGCATGCCGACCGGCCGCGCGGATCAACTCGCCGATCGGCCCGTCGGTCGGAACCGGATAACTGCTTGGCAGGATCGTCCTGAACGAAAACCGACCGTCGCTGTCGCTGATGAAGCGCGCGCGCATCGACGGACCTTCAACCGCATAGGTCGGCTTCTGCGAATCGTAGAACCCATCCCGGTCGGCGTGCCAGACATCGATCTTTGCACCCGCGATCGGCTTGCCGTCCACGCCGGTGACGCGACTCTCGACGAACATCGGCTCGCCATGGTTGCCGCCGGAAATATCCGTGCCATGTGGTGTGGGCTTGTGCTCGCCAACATAAAACGGGCCGAGCACGGTGGTCTGCGTCGCGCCTTCGCGTTCCCGATGGTTGACCGCATCAACCAGCATGGAGACGCCGAGCACATCCGACAGCAGGATGAATTCCTGCCGCACCGGCGTGCAGGCCTGGCCGGTCCGGGTCAGGAAATCGATCGCGGTCTCCCATTCGGCGAAAGTCAGATCGGTCTTGCGCACGAAATCATGCAGCGAGAGAACGAGCTGGGTCAGGATCGACTTCAGCCGCGGGTCCGGTGTTTGGGCAAAACTGCGGATCACCTCCGCGGTGAGTTCCGCATCATCGAACCCGGCCACGGCCGTATCACCGAGTCCAGCCTTTGCTGCTGCGACCTGCATTGCACCCTCCCTGCGCGTCTCATCCTTTAGGGATGTATTGTTGAGCGCTGAGGTTAGAGGGTCCGCCCGGCCACCGCCTGCACAAAACCGGTGGCTTTCTGCACAAAGCCGGACAGCATTTTGGGGAGGCCGGGGCGTGGCCGTTTACAAATCCCGGGTATCCGCGCCTAACCGACGTCGCGCCGGTATTGCCCCGGTGTCACGCCGGTAATCCGCCGGAAGATCCGCGACATGTGTTCCTGATGCGAAAAGCCGCAGATGAAGGCTATTTCGGCGAGGCTTTCGGTATCGTCGCACAATAGCGCCTTTACCCGCTCGACCCGCCGGCCGATCACATATTGATAGGGCGAGACGCCCAGCGTCGCCTTGAACAGCCGCGTGAAATATTCGGTGTTCAGCCCGCAGACGGTCGCCATGTTGTCGAGCCGGATGTCACGATGCAGCTCAAGCTCGACGAATTCGCGCAAATTGCGAACCTGCCGGCTGGAGAGCCGGTTGGCCGGCCGCGTCTCGGCCTGCGGCTGATCCCTGAAATTCAGCGCGATGAAGCGTTTGGCGATCGCATTCACCAGGGGATCGACGAACAGCGAGGATTCGCCGGGGCCGTTGCGGATGACTTCGCCGATCGCCTCGCCGAGATGTTCAAGCACGGCATCGGATTGACCGAAGATCGGCTCCAGCCGCGTCGCGCGACAGCGCGTCTCGCCACGGGAAGCGGTGAACAGATCGGCGCGCAGGTAGATATGAAGGGTGTTGAGATTGGAATGCAGCTCAACCTCGCATTCATGATCAGCGGGCAAAAAGAAGATGCCGCCCTTCGGAATGTGTTTTGGGATGGTCTTGCCTTCCATCCGGAAGGTGACGTCAACAGGTCCATCCCGGTGCAGCACCATCAGGCAATCGGACAGCGCCCGGAAACGCCCTTCGAACGGACGCTCGCGCTGCATCGACGCAAAGGCGGAAGACCAGCCGAGCCCCTCACTGGTCGCGGCAAAATCGGCATTGAACCGCTGCAGAATGCCGTGGGTGTTTTCGACGCTGAAGACGGGTTTCGTATTCATCGAAAAGCCTGTCGCCGGGGCTAATATGCCCTGACAGTGAAGCCCAATTCCGGACCGAAAACAATGAAATCGCCTGCCGTAAGGCCTCCTGCTGCACCGCAAAAATTAGATTCGACGCTGCAGTGTGCAGAAGATGGCCTTTCCGGTGTGGGAAGTACTTCGACCACTCGGAGCGTCCATCTCTGGTTTTGTGGGCGACGAGGAGCTTGGCCAGGCTGTGACCCCTTTGCGCCAGAAGCTGCCGTTGGCTGCCTCGAAATCAAACTTCCGATTTACCCGCGAAAGTAGACTCGAACCGCAGCATGTCCGAAAAGCAAGAAGAGACATTCGATCCCGCAAGTCCGCACTCGACATTTCTCGAAGGTGCCTGGGGCTGCGCGCGCGAGAAAATTGCAATTTCAATCAATTTAGAAGTAGCCCGTACAGCCGTAAAGGCCGCCCAAAGCTCACCGCTTATGCTTGTCTCCCGCTTGACGATCAACGTCGCTCGCAGGAGCTTACTCATCCAGACATAACACATACGAATAGTTCCAAAGGCGCGCCTTTTCTGAGAATGCGGACGTTGCGGTTTCGATAGGATGGAGTTGCGGGTGAAACAGTCATCCTACAAAGGCGCAGCGCTTGCTGGAACAATTGACCTCGGCGACATAACCGTGAACCGATTGGGCTTCGGAGCAATGCGTCTATGCGGAGATTATGCTTGGGGGAGACCAAGGGATCGAGAGCATATCAATCGGATTCTGCATCGAGCGGTCGAGCTTGGCGTGAATTTTATCGATACTGCGGATAGCTACGGCCCCGAGACGAACGAGTCACTGATCTCGCAGGCGCTGTATCCTTATCCGCCGGGTTTAGTCATTGGCACGAAAGGCGGCTTGGTTCGACCTAATCGCCGATCTTGGGTCGAAGACGGTCGCCCCGACCATTTGCGGCGAGCGATTGAAGGTAGCTTACAGCGCCTGCGGCTAGAGCGAATCGATTTGTATCAACTCCACGCGCCTGATCCCAATGTGCCATTTGTAGAGACGGTTGGAGCACTGGCTGATCTACAGCGTTCCGGCAAAATTCGGTACGTAGGCCTCTCGAACGTCACGGTTGCGCAGCTCGAAGTGGCACGTTCCATCACACCAATCGTGTCGGTTCAGAACATGTACAATCTACGAAACCGAACCGACGACGACGTACTCGCCGCATGCGAGCGTCTCGGAATTGCTTTTCTGCCCTGGTATCCTCTGGGTGGCAAACGCGGCCTAAAGGCACTCAAGATTAAGCAAGTCGCATCGCGTCGCGGCCTCTCGCACGCAGCCTTATCCCT
>Ga0302325_10006875_pt1 | contig 25443 bp, 16 predicted proteins | sample Palsa_T0_2_FD_201948 | JGI IMG/M metagenome (GOLD analysis project Ga0302325, IMG submission 201948) | Peat permafrost microbial communities from Stordalen Mire near Abisko, Sweden - Palsa_T0_2 | ecosystem: Environmental > Terrestrial > Soil > Palsa > Peat permafrost | place: Sweden: Abisko... | reverse complement strand
ACGCCTGCATCCTCGCCTCCATATCTTCAAGGCTTACGCCCTTCGTCTCCGGATAGATGGTCAGAACCACCACGAACTGCACCACCATCATGGCCGCGAAGAACACGAATGGCACGGCGCCGGATGTTTTCGCCATTACCGGGAAGATCGCGGAGATGAGTGCATTCATGATCCAATGCGTGAAACTGCCCAGGCTCTGACCCTTGGCGCGGACCACGTTGGGAAACACCTCGCTGATATAGACCCAAATCACGGCGCCTTGCGAGAAAGCAAAGAACGCGATATAAGCAACCAGTAGCCACAGCAGAAATTCACCATGCCGGCCGGTAGCGAAGATCACCGCCACGCCGGCCAGGCACGCTCCGGTTCCCACAGCTCCCGTCAGCAGCAGTTTCTTGCGCCCCACCTTGTCGATAATGGACATCCCGACCATAGTGAATATCAGGTTGGTGAGTCCGATGGCCACCGCCTGCATATCGCTCGAAACCTTACTGAAGCCAGCGCGCTCGAAGATGTCGTTGAGGTAATAGAGGATCGCATTGATTCCGGCCAGTTGGTTGAACATGCCGATCGTAATCGCCAGAATGACCGGCTTCCGGAAACGCTGCTGAAACAGCGGAGTGCTCTTCTGCCCCCGCTCGGCGCCGACCGTCTCCTCGATTTCCATGAGCTCGCGGTCCACATTCTCTTCGCCGATGCGAACCAGGACGTTACGGGCTTCCGCTGGGCGACCTGCCTTGACCAGCCAGCGCGGGCTTTGCGGTATGCCGAACAGCGCTAGAAAAAACGCAGCGGCGGGGAGCGCCGCAACACCGAATTTCCAGCGCCATTCATCCGCGCCCAGACCCGCCTGCGCTACCAGGTAATTGGAGAGATAAGCGCACAGAATGCCGAATACGACGTTGAACTGAAAGAATCCGACTAGCCGGCCGCGCTTGGCCGCCGGCGCGATCTCGGCAATATACATGGGTCCGATGACCGAAGAGCCGCCAATCGCAAGCCCCCCGATCACGCGGAAGACCACGAGAGCGGGCCAACTCCAGGCGAACGCGCATCCCATGGCCGAGAGGACGTACAAAATCCCCAGCGCGCGAAGGCAGAATATGCGCCCATAACGGTCGCTGGGCGGCCCGGCGAACAGCGACCCGAGGACTGTGCCCCACAAGGCGCTCGCGACTGTGATGCCGAGCATAGCCGGCGAGAGTGAGTAGGTCTCAGTGAGCGCGTGCGTTGTTCCGGCGATGACAGCTGTATCGAATCCAAATAGCAGTCCGCCGAGCGCGGCCACAAGCGCGCTGCGGATCAAGTAGGGGTTTAGCTTGTGCGCGCCGGTAGCGCCAGCGAGCGTAGTCCCATACTCAGACATGGAAATGTTCCAGGCTGAACTTGGTTTGCTGCATGGGCCAGACTCTGAGCGATTCGAGCCGGGGCGGAGGTCCACCGCGGCCGCCGCGTCCTCCCGCCGGCGCACCGGCCGGCGCGGTATTGGCGCCCGGCGCCCCAGCCACGGCATTCGTGGCGCCCGCGGGAGGCGGGCCCGCGCCGCGGCCTCCCAGCCCGCCTGCCGCCTGAGCCTGAGCAAATACTGCGATTCCCTGGTCGCTTTGCGCCGCCTGGATGGGATTGTAGAGAGCAACCACTCCGTCGTTGGCGTACACCTCGACGCAGCACTTGTCGAGGAAGATGCGGAGCTTATAGCGGTCCGCGGTTCCAACGTACGTGCTGGCATTTCCCACCGACAACATTCCCCGTTGCATCGAAACCACGACGCCGGGCTTGCCTTCCGGCGACCGCCGCAGTTCCAATCCAAACGTGCCGCCGCCGCTGAATTCCGCTTCGATCTCAGTCGCATCGCCGGGCACGCCGTCAAGCACCAGCGGCTTCTCAAGGGCGCTGCCGGGGAATGTTTTGACCGCGCCCCGCAGCATCTCAAACTCCGGCGCCGGCAGTTGACGCAGATAGCCGTCCGGTCCAATCGAAAGAATCCGAGGCATCGTGATTACGCTGCCCCAACCCTTACCCTCAGGAGTATTGGTCCGGCCCCACATCCAGAGAATCGTGCGTCCCTTATCGTCCAGCGAAATATTGCTCGCGTAAGCATTGCCTGCGTCGAGCGTGCCGTGAGCGTCGGGGGTGAATCGAACCTTGGCTATGTCAAGGTCGCCCACCCAGTACTCGCATTGGCGATTGGGCGAGACGATGAGCACCCACTTGCCACCTAACTTGAACAAGTTTGGACATTCGAAGTTGCGATACTCGCGGTCCAGACTCTGGAAAACCGCGCCGAGGTGCTTCCAGGCGGTCAGATCGTCCTTGACGGCGCGATATAGCTGCACTTGCGCATGTCCGGAGGCGCTGCCCCCTCCGCATACCATATATGTGGAGCCTGCCTCACGGAACAGGAAAGGGTCCCGCCACTGGTTGATGTTGCCTGCGATGTGGGCCGATTGATCGAGTACCGGATTGCCTGAAAACTTGTCCCAGTAGAAAAGATCGTCATCTTTCGGCATGGCCAGCCACTGTTCGGGCTGGGGCTGGCCGATACTGGTATAGATGATCCTCGGACGGCCGTCGCCCGCAAGGGCGGCTCCGCCGGAGTATATCGCTCTCTCTCCTTTATTCGTCGAAGGCCAAATAGCCACCGGAAGATGTTCCCAGTTCACCAGGTCCCGGCTCCGCGCATGCCCCCAGTGCTGACTGCCCAGTCTGGCCGCAAACGGGTTCAACTGATAGAACAGGTGATGCCAGCCTTTGTAGAAGATCGTTCCGTTCGGGTCATTGGTCCATTGGGCGGGCGGATGAAAATGATAGACCGGCCGGTCGGGATCCGATTCTGCAAGCGGAATCGCGGCGCGGACCGAATCCATGGCCTTGATCAGGTCCGGATCGGCGTCAGCGCCTCGGAGTAAAACGGATAGCGCGCCTGCTGCCGACGTTGCCTGCGCGAAGCGGCGGCGTGTGATCATGATCCCCCCTTCGAAATGCTCCGGCGGCAACCTCGTGGCTTTAGGGCTTCCGCAGGAACGTCCGCATTGAGCGCGTCTGGAGAATGATGGAGCGATAGAATGCGTGTTTTATTTAGATCCACCTGACTATACAGGTCTTCCAGCTTCACTTCCGAATTGTAATCAGACAAGGATAGTCTCTGTCAAATGGTATTTTCTCCGAACCCTGGGTAAGGCCTTACGAGAGGCTTGACAGCGGTACTTTTCTAGGTGTAGACTGCCCAACTAGCATCAGGTAGGGCAGCCAAAGCTCGAAATCTGACAATACAGGTTAAGTCTTGTTGTGAAAGAAAGTAGCAAGAGGAGAGCCTAAACCATGACGTTTCAGCCTTCAAAGCTCCAAGTGCGTAGAGAATTTAGCCTTCATTCAGCGGTGTTCGGTCTCCTGCTGATCATGACCGCGGGACCCCTGGTCGCGCAGATCGATCGGGGAACAATTCAGGGCGTGGTCAAGGACCAATCGGGCGCGGTAGTCCCATCCGCCAGCGTTGACGTCGTTAAGATCGACACCAACACCACGATTGCGCTGAAAACCAATGGCGACGGGCTGTACATAGCTCCGAATATACCGCTAGGCACATACCGGCTAGTCTTCCAGGCCCCTGGTTTTGAGAAGCTCATTCGCGAACCTGTTGAGGTCCGCGCCGAATCGGAAGTGCGAGTCGATGCCACGCTGACGCCTGGCGCGGTCACAGAGACCGTAAATGTTACCGGGGCTGCCCCCCTCCTGGATGTTTCGACGATCAAAAACAACGCGGGATTTCAGGCGCAAACGGTCGAGGAACTGCCCCTCATGGTTGTCGGCACCAAGCGGGATATTACCGGGTACATCACAAATCTTCCTGGGGCTAACGGCTCCGCGATGAACGGATCGGTTGCGACCAACACAGAGACATTCATAGATGGCGCACCGGCGACCGAGCGTCTTGTTAATGCGTCAGTTCTGGAAGTTGGCCCTTACATTGAGATGGTAGACGAGCTCAGTGTCTCGGCGAACGCTTTCAACGCCGAATACGGTGGATTCGGAAGCTTCTTTACCAGCGTAACTATCAAATCGGGAACGAACTCGCTGCATGGCAGCGTATTCGATCATTTCGGCAACAGCGCGCTGAACGCCCGTTCCTTCTTCCAGCCGGTAGTCAGTCCTTTTAAGCAGAATGAAGGGGGATTTACGATCGGCGGTCCTGTTGTGATTCCAAAAGTCTACAACGGCCGCAACAAGACCTTCTTTTTCGGAGCTCTTGGGCTCTTTTACTCGCGTTCGTCAAACAGCGGCGCTATCATCACCGTTCCGACCCAAGCCATGCTGCAGGGCAACTTCAGCGGATTCGCGGGATCAAACGGAGTTCAGATCCCCATATTCGATCCAGCTAGTACGGTAGCGGATGGCAAAGGCAGTTTTGTGCGCACGCAGTTTCCCGGCAATATAATTCCGACCAACCGGATCGCCCCTTATGCGCAGATTATTGACCCCTACTATCCCGCTCCAAGCCTTCCTGGCGTCAGCAATAACTTCTACGATCACAAGGCGCCAACCTGGCCGTACTTCGACATACCGTCGCCAATCGTCAAGATCGATCACTCTTTCTCCGATAAGCAGAAACTGATGGTCAGCTACACCTCGCAGTTCCGGCATCGTCTCCTCTGGGGCAACCCAGGATCGGGGCTCGGACCTGTACCGACCTGGGGTGAGAAGCAAGCTTATCCGCTAGACTGGATTACGGACCAAACCGCCGACAGCTGGAAGATCCGCATCAATCACGACTCGATTATTACTCCGACCCTGCTGAACCACGTGACCCTCAACGCTGACCACTATTACAATCTCGGCTTGAACAACACACTAGGCCAAGGATGGGACGCGAAGCTTGGAATCACCGGGATACCGGAGGGTATACCGCTTTACAACGGCGAGTTTCCTCAGATCACTTTCTCCGGAGGAACCGGCGCCCCTACGATGTTAGGGCGTGGCTATGACGAAAATTGGCACGAGTTTCGCTATGGACTCATCGACAATCTGACATACATTCACGGAAAACACACGATGAAGTTCGGCACGGACCTCGGCAAAGACCGGATTAACAGGTTATATGAGGGCGGCGGCGGCGGCCTTTTTAATTTCAGCAATCAGATGACCAGCCAGCCCGACACGTCCGGGCTGGCGACGCAGGGGAGCGCAGTCGCCAGTTACCTGCTCGGCGAGTTGCAAAGCGCGGGCGCATACCAAGGCGCGGAAACAGGCGTGCGCTATCCCAGATACGCTTTATTTGCTCAGGATGAGTGGCGCGCGACTTCGAAGCTGACATTGTCGTACGGACTACGATACGCCTTTCTATGAAGTCCACAACGAGATGTCCAGTTTCGTCCCCACTTTTGTGAACCCCGGAGCTGGCGGGCTGTTGGGCGCCTTGGGATTCGAGGGGTCCGGAACTGATGGCGTAGGAGGCAATTTCACAAAACCTTGGCATAAAGGATTTGGCCCCAGGCTTGGGATAGCATATCAGATCGATAGCAAAACCGTGATCCGCAGTTCCGGAGGCATATATTATGCAGAGGCAAACGAGAGTTCTAATCCGATTTCGAACGGATACACCAATACTCCGACCTACACTTCGCCGGACGGATACACGCAGGTTTACAACCTGGCCACCGGCACGTTTCCACAGACTTCCGCTGTGCTACCGTCTCTCAATCCATCCTTTCTAAACGGGCAGAGCATTGTTGTCACTCCGGCGAACGCGGACCGCTTGCCGCAGACCATTACCTGGACGACAACCATTCAGCGCCAGTTGGCGCACAATCTATCGTTCGACGCCACTTATATCGGCAGCAAGAGCACCCACTTGGCGTTTTCTACCAACTACAACCCCATGCCGCTCGCAGATCTTCAGTACGGAAATACGCTGCTGCAACCTATCAATTCGACCGCTGCTGCTGCTGCCGGAATCTTCTCGCCGTTTCCGGCATTTGTGAATCAAACCGGAGCTAATACGGTATATCAAGCTCTCAAGCCCTACCCGCAATACCCCGCCGTCACGGCGGGCAGTTCCAACTTCGGCGGCGGAACCGCCCCTAGCGGCGCTGCCGATTCGAGCGGTCAGGGCAAGTACAATTCGCTTCAGCTTAAAGTCAATAAGCGATTTTCTAACGGGTTGACGCTTCTTGGGTTCTATACCTGGTCCAAGAGTTTCACTTGGACGCAGGGGCAGTTTCCAAATTGGAGATATTGGAACCTCGATGCCAACCCCGCGGAGGTCCTGAGCTTCAGTTGGGTTTACCAGCTGCCCTTCGGCAAGGGCAAGAGTTTGTTAAATAACACTAATAAGGTTCTCAATGCAGTGGTTTCGGGCTGGTTTGTTAATGGTTTTGTCAAGTACAATGACGGCGTTCCGTTAACGATCACTGGAGCTGGTGGCAGTCTGGGAACCATCGGCTATAGCCAGTGGGCGACCTCGGTTCCAGGTGTATCCCCATACAGTGTTACCAACCCGAGGAATTTCAATCCAGCGACCAGCAAGTATCTGAACGCGGCGGCGTTCGCTCTTACTACCGGCTTTAATTTCGGCAATCTGCAGCCCTCGGCAGCCTCTATCCGCGGCTTCTCAGGCAAATCGGAGAGCCTAACGGCGGGCCGACGGTTTAAGTTCAACGAGAGAATGAACCTCGAGTTTTCGGTGGACGCAATTAATCCGTTCAATTTCGTTCGCTGGAGTAACCCTGCCACGAACCTTGCCTCTCCTTCGACATTCGGCGTAGTCACTGCCGCAGCGATCGGCCGGGAGCTGCAAATTAACGCCAAGATCAATTTCTAGGATTACGGGAGACGCATTGCGGGGTGGTTCTAAGTACCAAGTAGCGCGCGGTTGCGAACTGGAGTTGCATGGGGATGAGTAGGAAGCCTTATCTGGCGGTCGGTTCAGCCGGCGTTGCAATGTTGCTAACCGCGGTAGTTTCGTCACAGACGCCCGATGCGCCAAAGTCCGAGGAGTATCTGATCCTCGGCGACGCCAACCGGGGCGCCGGCGAGCCGATGATCGCGGTCAATCGCAAAGACCCGAATAATATCGTTATCGTCGCCATGGCCAGCCTGCACCGGCTGCCCAACGGCGAAGCTCCGGATGGGCCAATTCCGCCTACCGGACCGGGCGTGGGGAGTGTTGCGCACTCGATGACGCAGCGCGTTCGGGAACTAAGCACTCAGGATGAGACCGTAACCGATATCGCCGTATCCCGGGACGGCGGCAAGACTTGGGATTTCAGTGTTGACAATTTTCGCCAGGCGTTCCATCGGAACCGGTGCCACGACTCATTCGCAGGAGCAGGGCCGGATGGGACGATGTACTTCGGCTGCATTCCCCATATCGCGAGCGATAATACGGACTTCGACGAGGGCTATACCCAAGGTGGAGAGCCGAAGAACATGCGCGGCGGCTCGGCGATTGCTTGGTCGACTAATAAGGGCAAGAGCTGGAGCCAGCCTGTTTGGGTGCACCCCGATCACTCGCCGGAGCTTTACGCTCCGAATCTGGCTGGCAAGCTGCGCTTCGAGTACGCCTCACCCTGGGACCGGCCTTACTTCGCGGAAGACGACTCCAACGGCACGATCTACGTGTCGGGTAACGGAGGCGGGACCTTTATCCGCGCTTCACACGACAACGGAAAGACTTGGGGAGTCATCTATTCGCTGGCTTCGGATGACTACCCGGGCGGCGGGGGTTTCGGCAGCACCTTTAGCGCCGGCCATGGTCTTCTGGTCACGGCTTATACGGCAAGTAGCGTCCCGGCTGGAGTGAACGCACAGTGCCCCTGTCCGGTGCTTGGAACCAGCAAAGACGACGGTAAAACGTGGGAGCATTACCTTCTTCCCAAAGTGCCCGCGCCGGATGCACCTGCGCCGCCGTCAGCGACGGCCCCAGGGGCACCGGGTGGCCGGGGCGGCCGAGGCGGCGGCGGGGGATTCATGGTCGCAGTCGATCCGAGTAAAGCCGGCCGATATGCGTTGGCGCGTTTGGGTCCATCTGCGATCACTGTTTCGATCACCCAGGACGGTGGCCGGACATGGTCGGAGCCCTTGGTAGCCGCGGAGTCGCCGCCTGGGACAAGCATCGGTCACCGGGGTATGAAGTACTCGCCTAAAGGCGATCTCGCACTTTTCTGGATCGCGCAGATCCGGGCCGCATACCCTGATGGCGGCTATGACATGTGGACGGCTGCTTCCCGCGATGGAGGGCGCACATTCAAGACCGCGAGGGTGAGCCATGCACTGTCTCCCGTGGTGAGCCGGGAGCGCGGGAATTTTCTTTTTGGCAACGATCTTTCTTCCATGGACGTGGATAACCAATACGTCCACGTCGTTTGGGCCGATAACCGCACAGGGTTCCTCGGGACGTGGTATGGGCGAGTGCCCTTGAGCGCCTATTAGCAGTGGGACCGGGTCTCTGGCGAGACCTCGGGGAGCAGTTTGGTTTTTGAGTCTGGTAAGGAGCAAACCGTAATGACGCAAAAGGGCTTTTGGCAGGCACTCCTGCTGGGCCTTGTGGCTATGTCCGCCACAATACTCCTGTCTCAAACTACGGAGGCGCCTAAGTCTGAGGAGTACCTGCTACTCGGGAGTCCGAATCGCGGTGCGGGCGAACCGTTTATCTTCGTAAACCCTAAAGACCACGACAATATGATTGTCGCGGCTATGGCGACTTTGAACCACTTGCCCACGGGAGAGTCCCCGATTCCTCGCGGCAACCCAGGTTCAACCGAACTGCGCGTCAAGGAACTCTCTACTCCGGACGGATCCCGCACGGATATCGCCGTTACGCATGATGGCGGGAAAACCTGGACCTTCAGCGAGGACAATTTTCGCAAGGTGTTTAACAAGAACCGCTGCAGCGACTCTTTCGCCGGGGCAGGACCGGATGGCACGCTTTACATGGGCTGTCTGGCGTACCTGAACCACGGCGACGCGGCCTTCGCCGACGGTTACAATCCCAGCAACGGTGAAGCCAAGAACCCGGGCGGGGGCTCAGCCATCGCCTGGTCGATGGACAAGGGCAAGACCTGGAGCGAGCCCAAATATGTCCATCCTCTTCGCTCGCCCCAACTCTATCCGCCGAATCTGCACCCGGTAGGCGAACAGGTGAGCCCCGTGGACCGTCCCTATTTCGCAGCGGATGCGCAGACCGGAACGATTTATGTCAGCGGTACCGGTTCCGCATACACCGATGATCCGGCCACTCGCCGCAGCCATACCTTCATCCGTGCCTCGCACGATCAGGCCAGGACCTGGGGCATCATCTACCCGAGCGATTCCGATGATTATCCGGGCAGCGGGGGAACATTCAGCGCCGCTTATGGCAACCTTGCCGTCGCGTATACCGCTACGAAGGTCCCTGCGAACCTGAACACTCAATGCCCGTGTACGGTGTTCGGAACCAGCCGGGATGACGGCAAGAATTTCGAATACAAGATTGTTCCGGCGCTACCGGGACAAACGGCTGCGGCCGCAATGCCGGCGGGAACTCCCGGCGCGCCGGGAGCGGGGCGCGGCGCAGGCGGAGGCCGCGGCGGAAGAGCGATGGTCGCAGCCGATCCTTCGAAGGAAGGCCGTTATGCGTTAGCCCGGAACTCCGGCCGGACGATCATGGTAACAGTCACTCAGGATGGCGGTAAGACGTGGTCGCAGCCGGTAGTTGCCGCCCAATTGCCGGAGGGCGCCAGTTTCGGTCACACGGCAATGAAATACTCGCCGAAAGGCGACTTGGCGCTGATCTGGAAAGCGATGTATGCGGGCGGCGAGAGGGTCGGTACGAATAGCCAAATGATCGGCAGCTTCGACCTCTGGTCTGCTGTCTCCCGAGATGGGGGTAGCGTGTTCAGGACGGTTCGCGTCAGCCACGCGGTTTCCCCGCCCTACATTCTGGAGCGCAGCAACTTCCTTTTTGGCGACGATCTTGCCTCGGTGGATGTGGACGACAACTACGTTCACGTTGTCTGGGGCGACAACCGGTCCGGATTCGAGGGCACGTGGTATGGGCAAGTGCCTCTCAGCGCTTATTAGGAGTGAGACAGAGGTCCTGAAGAGACCGCGCGGCGCCATTATTTTTTGAATCTGGTAAGGAGCAAATCGAAATGAAACAAAAGGCGGGTTGGCAAGCACTCCTGTCGGGCCTGGTGGCTCTATCAGCCACGGGGCTGCTGTCTCAAACTACGGAAGCGCCCAAGCCTGACGCGTCCAAGTCTGAGGAGTATCTGCTCCTCGGGAGTCCGAACCGCGGCGCGGGCGAGCCGTTCGTCTTTGTGAATCCAAAAGACTCTGACAATATAATCGTCGCCGCCATGGCCACTTTGAATCACCTGCCCACGGGAGAGTCGCCGATCCCTCGCAGCAATCCAGGCGCGACCGCGATGCGCGTCAAGGAACTCTCCACTCCCGATGGCTCCCGCACGGATATCGCCGTGACGCATGACGGCGGAAAAACGTGGGTGTTTAGCGAAGACAACTTCCGTAAAGTATTGGACAAGAATCGTTGCAGCGACACCTTCGCCGGAGCCGGACCGGATGGAACCCTGTACGTGGGCTGTCTGGCATACCTGAATCGGGGCGACGCGGGCTTCGCCGACGGATACGCGGCCAATAATGGTGAAGCCAGGAACCCGGGTGGGGGTTCTGGTCCATGGACAAAGGTAAGACCTGGAGCGAGCCCAAATATGTCCATCCCCTTCTCTCGCCCCAACTCTATGCGCCGAATGTGCACCCGGTGTTCGAGCAGGTAGGTCCCCTGGACCGCCCTTATTTCGCGGCGGATGCGCAAACCGGAACGATTTACATCAGCGGTAACGGTCCTGCGTATACAGTAGATCCGGCCACTGTCCCCCGTCCCAAAGTAGATCCCAGCCTTCCGGGCAAAGGCTACACGGGCTACCCGCCGGCATCGGTGACACGAGGGCGTACTTTCCTTCGCGCGTCTCACGACCAGGCTAGGACGTGGGGCGTAATCTACACCATGGATTCCGATGACTACCCCGGAGGCAGGGGAGGCTTCAGCGCGGCCCACGGCTATCTTGCAGTCGCGTACACCGCCACTAAAGTGCCGGACAACCTGAACTCACAGTGCCCCTGCACTGTCTTTGGGACCAGCAAAGACGATGGCAAGACATTCGATTACCATGTCGTGCCGGCTTTGCCGGCAGTGGCCTCGGCGGCGGACGGCGCGGGACGAGGAGGCCGTGGCGGCGGCGGTGGTGCGGGAGGGGCCGTCATGCTGGGCGCGGATCCGACCAAGGAAGGCCGTTATGCGCTCGCCCGCCAGAGCGGCGACAAGATCATGGTTTCTTTGACGGAAGACGGCGGCCGGACCTGGTCGCAGCCGGTTGTAGCGGCACAGGTGGCGGCCGGGGCTAATTTCGGTCACCGGGCGATGAAGTATTCGGCCAAGGGAGATCTGGCTCTCATGTGGAAGGCGAACTACGGGGAAGGAACCTACGACGTCTGGTCTTCAGCATCCCGTGACGGCGGCCGCACTTTCAAAACTGTTCGAGTGAGCCACGCAGTTTCGCCTCCGGCGAACCCGGAGCGCAACAACTTCGGGTTCGGCGATGATCTTTCGTCGATTGACGTCGACGATCAGTTTGTTCATGTCGTCTGGGGCGATCGCCGGTCCGGTTTTGAGGGGACTTGGTACGGCCGTGTACCACTGAGCGCCTATTGAGAAAGCTCGAGACTCATGCGATGAAGATACAGCGAGTCAAAGTTTTCTTAGCAGTTCTGCCCTTGGCGGTGGTTTTGTCGGGCGAGCGATTGCCGGCGCAGTCGCCTCCCATGACTTCCGTGGAGCAATCGGGTTCGCAGGCTGAAAGTTCCGGGGGTTTGGTGAAGCAGTATTGCGCGGGGTGTCACAGCGATCAACTTAAGACAGCCGGATTGTCTCTGGAACGCCGTAGTTTAGGTAGCGTTGGCGATAATCCCGAATTGTGGGAAAAGGTCATTCGCAAAGTTCGCGCAGGAGAAATGCCGCCTGCGGGCATGCCCAGGCCCTCGGACGCCGCGCTAAGAAATTTCACCGGCTATCTCGAGTCTGAGCTCGACCGGGCGGCGGCGCTGCACCCGAATCCAGGACGTCCTACCGCTCACCGCCTCAATCGGAACGAATACAGCAATGCCGTTCGGGACCTGTTCGCGCTCGATGTGAACCTGGGCGAGACTCTTCCGGTTGACGACAGCGGCTACGGCTTCGACAACATCGCCGATGTGCTGTCCTTATCGCCCGTGCTGGTGGAGCGTTATATGGCAGCGGCTCGCAAAGTCGCCCGGCTGGCGTTGGGCAACACCGATTTGAAGCCGGTTGTCGACACGTTCGACGGCCTGAGCGAAGTACGCGCGTCAAAAGGGACTCGGCAAGGCCGCAATGAGCGCCTCAGCGAAGACTTGCCTTTTGATTCCGCGGCGGGACTCTCTTTTCGGTATACGTTTCCGGTGGATGCAGAATACGTATTTAGCGTGAAGCTGTCGGGCGGCGGCGGCGCGTTTGGCGAAACAGCGCCCCCCGTGGGGGATATTCTGGATCTGCGCGTTCCCGTGAAGGCCGGGGTACGGCAGGTGGGTCTGACGTTCCTGAGGTCGGATGCCGTTCCGGAAACGCCGGGAGGCCGCGGAGGAGGCAGAGCCGCCGGACCCAAATATCTGGATTTGCGGCTTGATGGAAAACGGTTGAAGCTGTATCAGATTTCTCTTCAGGTCCCGGAGGGAAAAGAGATCAACCAGTTCGCCATTGGCGGCCCCTACAACATCACTGGTCCCGGGGATACTCCCAGTCGCAGGAAGACTCTCGTTTGCACTCCGGCGTCTTCCAAAGACGAAGAGGCCTGCGCCGCTAGAATTCTGTCTTCCCTAACTCGCCGTGCCTATCGGAGACTCTCGACGCAGGCCGATTTACAGGAACTGATGCCTCTTTATAAGAGTGGCCGCAAGGAAGGCGGATTCGAGGCCGGTATCGAGGAAGCCTTACAGGCAATGCTGGTCTCGCCCAATTTTCTCTTTCGGATCGAGCCGGATCCGCCGGGCGCAGCGCCGGGCGGAGTGCATCGCCTGAGCGATTTTGAACTGGCATCCCGGTTGTCGTTTTTCCTGTGGTCCAGCATTCCCGATGACGAACTTCTCGACCTTGCCGAAAAGGGCCGGCTAAAAGACACGGACGTGCTGCGGCAGCAAGTCACGCGAATGCTCGAGGATCCAAAGTCGCAGGCGTTCGTCGAAAACTTCACCGGACAGTGGCTGCTGCTCCGCAATTTGGATCAACTGAAGCCGGATCCGCTTGCATTCCCCGGATACGACTTCAGCCTGCGCCGTGCGTTCAAAGAGGAGACGCAGCTCTTCTTCAACGCAATTCTGCACGAGAACCGGCCAGTCACAGACTTGCTCGATGCCCGGTTCACCTTTGTCAATCAGCGCCTCGCGGAATTCTATGGCATTCCGGGGGTGTACGGGTCGAGATTCCGCCGAGTGGAGATTACCGATCCCCGTCGCGGGGGCCTGCTCGGGCAGGGCAGTATTCTCACCGTGACGTCCTATCCGAATCGGACCTCGGTGGTGCAACGCGGAAAATGGGTGCTCGATAGTCTGCTCGGTTCGCCGCCGCCTCCTCCGCCCCCCAATGTGCCGGCACTCGATCTGCACGAAAAGGAGAAGAAACTGACTGTGCGGGAAGCGATGGAAGCGCACCGCGCCGATCCGGTCTGCGCATCGTGCCACGCCAGAATGGACCCCATTGGATTCTCGTTGGAAAACTACAATGGGATCGGTCAATGGCGCAGTGGCGACGCAGGCGCCCCGATTAACTCCGCGGGCAAGTTGCCCGACGGCGCCGAGTTCAACGGGCCGGAGGGGCTTAAGCAGTTACTCCTGACCCGGTATCGAGGGCAGTTCATTACCACTTTCACCGAGAAACTCATGACTTACGCGCTCGGCCGGGGAACCGAGGCCTACGACATGCCGGCAATTCGGGCAATTATGCGCCAGGCCGCGAATGACAACCTGACTCTACGGGCTCTGATCGATCGCCTTGTGGAAAGCCCGCAGTTCTTGACGAAGAGGAACGCCGACCTATGATATTAACGAAGAAAAAACTGAATCGCCGCGCTCTTCTGCGAGGAGCCGGCGCTGCACTTGCGTTACCTCTGTTGGACGCGATGATTCCAGCCGGCGTGGCGGCGGCAAAATCACCGATTCGACTGGGTTGGGTGTATGTCCCGAACGGAGTCATTCCCGCAGGCTGGCTGCCGAAAACCGAAGGAACCGGTTTCGAGATGATGCCGACTATGCAACCGCTGGAGCCTTTCCGGGACCAGCTTCTTGTCTTGAGCAATCTGACGCACGGCAATGCGCGCTCTTTGGGCGACGGAGGCGGCGACCACGCGCGCGCCGGCGCCTCATACCTCACCGGCGTCCACCCCCACAAGACGGAGGGCGCGGATATTCGCGCGGCTGTATCCGCCGACCAGATCGCTGCCCAGACATTGGGGGCCAGTACGCAGTTTTCGTCGCTTGAACTTGGCATCGACGAGCCATATTTTGCCGGCGGCTGCGATGCGGGCTATAGTTGCGCCTATACCAACACGCTCTCCTGGCGTGGTCCGACGACGCCGAACCCCGTCGAAATCAATCCACGGGCCGTCTTCGAACGGCTCTTTGGCGACGAAGAAACTACCGACGCGGCGGCGCGCCTGGCCCGGATGCGGGAGCAGCGCAGCATACTCGACTGCGTTTTCGCGGATGTGAGCCGCTCTCGGTCCGGTCTGGGCACCCGCGACAAGGCAAAGCTGGAGGAGTACCTGGAGGCAATCCGGGACATCGAACGCCGGATACAGAACGCCGAGAAGCAGAGCGCCACAGCCATCCCGGTTATGCAGCGGCCGCTGGGAATTCCCGATCTCTTTGAAGACCACGTCAAACTGATGAGCGATCTAATGGTGATTGCTTTCCAAACCGACATGACACGTGTCATTACCTTCATGATGCAGCGCGAAGGCTCTAATCGCGCCTTCCCGGAAATCGACGTGCCGGAAGGATGCCACATACCGACGCATCACATGAACGATCCGGAAAAGATCGCGAAGGCCCGCCGGATCGACGAGTTCCGTCTTAAGAATTTTGTCTACCTTGTGAAACGCATGAATGAAACGCAGGATGGCGATGGTACTCTTCTCGACCATACGCTGTTGCTTTATGGCGGCTGTATTCGCGATGGCAACAGCCACTCTCACGACGACCTGCCGACAGCGCTGCTGGGTGGCAGGGCAACTGGGATCAAGGGAGGCCGACATATCCGATATAAGGCCGACACTCCGATGACGAATCTGTGGGTGACGATGCTCGACAAAGCCGGCGTGCCGGTCGATCACCTTGGGGACAGCACCGGTGGGTTGGATCAACTCGCGGGGGTGTGAAATGATTACGCTAGCTTGCCAGGAGGGTTTTGTTGCGCGGTATGGTTTTATTTCCCGGCGCTTGAGCGTCGCCGTTGCAATCGCTTTATCGGCCAATTCTTGCCTTGGCGGCGATGCGTCTCTCGGCGAAGCTCTGAAGGCCGGCAACTGGAATGCCGCAAAAACGCTGATTTCAGCGAAGGCGGACGTGAATGCACCTTTGCCGGATGGTTCCACGCCGCTTCACTGGGCGGCATACCAGGACTCGACCGAAATCGTAGACCTGCTGCTGAAGGCCGGCGCGAAAGCGGGCGCTGCGGACGAATACGGCGAAACACCCCTGAGCCTGGCGTGCGTGAACGGGAACCCCAAAATTGTTGAAGACCTTCTTGCGGCCGGCGCCGACGCCAATGCTTTGCGCTGGAATGGCGAGACGCCGCTCATGATTGCGGCGAGGACCGGCAACGCGCGGGTGGTAAAGCTTTTGATCGATCACGGCGCGAACATCGAGGCCGTCGAATCCGCTAAAGGCCAGAACGCGCTGATGTGGGCCGCCGCCGATGGACAGGCCGGTGCGATCGATGTCCTGCTCAAAGCCGGCGCGAAGCCGAATGTGGCGTCGAAGGCCGGCGGTACGCCTCTGATCTTCGCGTCCGCGCGCGGAAACCTGGAGTCGGTTTCGCTTCTGCTCGCGGCGGGGGCCGATATCAGCCGGGCCAACTCCGCGGGTACAAACGCCCTGTTAACAGCGGTATCAGCGGGCAATCGAGATGTCACCGATCTCCTGTTGGCGAAGGACGCCAATATCGCTGTCCGGGACCGAGGGGGTAATACTGCTTTGCATATTGCCGCTCAAGCCGGGCAACTCCCCTTGGTGAAGCTTTTGATCGCTAAAGGAGCGGATCTGAATGCGACGACGGGGCGGGATGTCACGCCGCCGCCGGCCGCCGGCGCTCCGCCGAAACGTGGCGGTGGCGCCGGACAAACGCCGCTGATGCTGGCAGCAAGGGGTGGCCATCCCGACGTGATGCGCGCACTGGTAGAGGCAGGCGCGAGTACGCAGATTAAGGCGTCGGACGGCTCCACTCTGCTATTGTCTGCCGCGGCCAGCGCCAGAATAGAAACTGTGAAATATGCATATACGCTCGATCAGGACGTGAAAGCAGTTACATCCGATGGCCAGACCGTATTGCATCTGGCGGTATCGGGTTTTTCCGCCGGCGCGGCGCAGGTGGTACAGTTTCTGGCCGACAAAGGCGCGGCCCTGGATACGTCCGATGCGGCAGGAGACACGCCGCTGGACATTGCCATCGCGGATGGCGCGCGCGCAGACAGCGTAATGCTCCTGACGAAACTGATCAGATCAACCAGGAAGGAGCCAAGAAAACACTAGCGTGGATCAAGGGAAGAGTTGTCTCTTCATACTGAATGTCGTCAAGTGGGGTGAGTCAAGTCGGTTATGAGAAGAGGTTTATGACACTTCGCAGTGGTTTTTGGAGAACTTGGCTGATTGTTATTGCCGCACTATCCGCTCCGATGGTCCAGCCTCAGACAATCGACTCTCCCAAATCCGAGGAATACTTACTCCTCGGAAGTCCCAACCGCGGCGCCGGTGAGCCGATTATCTTTGTAAATCCCAAAGATTCAAATAACATGATCGTCACCGCCATGGCCACCTTGCACCGGTTGCCTACTGGAGAGGCGCCGGTCGGGCGAGGCCAGCCTGGCGCGACGGAGTTGCGGGTCAAGGAGTTTTCCGTTCCGGACGGATCTCGCACGGACATCGCCATTACTCACAACGGTGGAAAAACATGGACGTTCAGCGAAGACAACTTCCGCAAACTTCTGAATAAGAATCGTTGCGCCGACTCCTTCTCCGGCGCGGGCCCGGATGGGACGCTGTACATGGGGTGTCTGGCATATCTGAACCTGGGCGACGCCGACTTCGACCTGGGTTACGACCCCAGTGGCTCTCCCAGAAGGCGGCACGGCGGCTCGGCCATAGCGTGGTCCATGGATAAGGGCGTGACCTGGAGCTATCCAAAAACGGTGCAGCCGACCGAACCTCAGACGCCGTCGCTGTATCCTCCGAACGTCCATCCTGTTTTCGAGCAGGCATCGCCCTATGACCGCCCGATTTTCGCGGCCGATGCGGCTACTGGGACGATCTATGTCTCCGGCAGCGGTCAGGCATACACCGTCGATCCAGCCACCGTCCCTCGTCCCAAAGTGGATCCCAGCCTTCCTGGCAAAGGATACACAGGCTTTCCGCCCGTTTCGGTCACGCGCGGACGAACCTTCATGCGGGCTTCGCACGATCAGGGCAGGACATGGGGAATGATCTATCCAATCGATTCCGATGAGTATCCCGGAGGGCGCGGCGCGTTCAGCGCGGGGCATGGCTATCTCGCGGTGGCTTACACTGCGACCAAAGTACCGGCAAATTTGAATGCGAAATGCCCCTGCACGATTTTTGGGACCAGTCGAGATGATGGAAAGACATTTGACTACCGCCTGGCGCCGGCCTTACCCGCGACGCCGGAATCAGAAGCTGCTTCTGGGCGCGGAGGACGAGGCGGTGGTGGGGCCGGCGCCGGTGGAGGTATTATGCTGTCTGCCGATCCGACAAAAGACGGCCGCTATGCTCTGGCGCGCCAGAGCGGCCAAACCATCCTGGTTTCGTTGACGGAGGATGGCGGCAAGACTTGGTTGGCACCCGTTGTAGCGGCCCGGGCGCCGGCTGGAGCCAATTTCGGCCACCGGGCGATGAAGTATTCGGCCAAAGGAGACTTGGCGCTCATGTGGAAAGCTGATTACGCGGATCATAGCTTTGACGTTTGGTCTGCCGCTTCGCGCGATGGCGGGCGCAGCTTCAAAACCGTGCGGGTGAGCCATGCGGTGTCTCCACCTTACATCCGGGAACGCGGCAATTTTCTGCTCGGGGACGACCTTTCCTCTGTCGACGTGGATGCCGAATATGTCCATGTCGTCTGGGGGGACAACCGATCTGGGTTTGAGGCGACATGGTATGGCCGGATACCGCTAAGCGCATACTAAAGCTTTCAACACCGCGTTGGAGAACTTCCTCCTCTTTGAAATGCTGGGTAGACAAATCCGTCTCCACATAAGATTAGAATTGAACTCTATCCGATGAAGCTGTATGATCAGGTTGTGCGCAGAACTCAGAGTCGTCCTCCCAAATACCAGGAGATTCTGGATGATCTGAAGGAGTCGATAGCCTGTGGTAAGTATGCCGTGGGTGAGCGGCTTCCAAGCGAATACGACCTCGTGAAGGTCTTTGGCACTTCGCGGGTTACCGTGAATCGCGCCCTCCGGGAACTGCAACTCACCGGGCTGATCAAGCGGCGAGCCGGATCCGGAAGCTACGTCAGCACGAATGCCTCCAAAGGTTACACGTTTGGTCTTCTCATTCCGGAACTGGGAAGAACCGAGATCTTCGAGCCAATTTGCCGCGGCATGGCGGAGGCCAAAGAAGCAGGGCATCACGCGCTGCTTTGGGGGAAGTCCCTGGCGGACTCGGGAACAGACAATGCGGACGTCGAATCGCTTTGCCGTCAACTGACCTCAAAAAAAGTGTCTGGAGTATTCTTCGCACCGCTGGAATTGACGCCCGAGAAGGACGCCATCAACCGAGCTATCGCCGATGAATTTGAACGCGCCGGAATTCCCATGGTTCTTTTGGATCGAGACTTGGTCCCTTATCCCGATCGAAGTGAATACGACGTCATCGGCATCGATAATCGCCGGGCGGGCTATGTAATTACAGAGCATTTAGTTTCGGCAGGAGCGAAAAGACCGGTTTTCGTCTGCCGTCCCGGCTCAGCGCCAACCGTTGACGCTCGCATCGCGGGATTTCGCGAGGCGATTTTGGACAAGGGAATAGAGTACAAGCACGATTCGGTCCGCCGCATGAGCCCTTTGGATGCCGCCACGGTGCAGCGAATGGTGAAAGAGACGCGAACCGACGCGATCGTCTGTGCGAACGACTTCACGGCGGCGAATATCATGAAGGCCCTACATGAGTTGAAGATCCCTGTTCCAGAGCGCATTCGCATGGCAGGAATTGACGATGTGAAGTACTCGACGCTGCTTCCAGTCCCGCTAACAACCATCCACCAGCCCTGTAACGAAATCGGCGCTACTGCGATCGAAGCGATGGTGCAGCGATTGCAGCATCGTCAAATGCCGGGTCGGGAGATCGCGCTGAATTTTCGCCTAATCATCCGGAAATCTTCCGGCACCGTTCCCGGCGAAAACGAACTGACCGGCGATCGCGCAACTCCGCCGATTTGATTTCGCGGTGGCGAGAGGCGACCGGACGCGCCGGTTTGAGAGTTATCGGCGTCCGATATGACGCGGTAATTGCTTTCGACCAGCGGAATGACTTCCTCCAGCAAATCTTTCGGAAACCGGTCGGAAAACATCGTGGTTTCGCCGGGGGTGCGCACCAGCGGGTCTGTTCCGGCGCCTTGCAGCGCATGACCCTGCGGCATCACCACCAGCATGGTCTGAGCCTTGCTGTCTGCGATCAAATTATCCAGAATGATATTGGCGCGGCCGTTCATCACCCAGCCATCTTGGGCCTCTCCGTTACCGTGCAGGAGGTAGAGTACCGGATATCGGTGGTCATTCCGGTCGTAGTTTGGTGGGTGTAAATCCAAAGCCACCGGGTCACTCCCGTCGACTTAGATTCATATAGTCAGCATTCGGACCTCTCGGTTTGCGCCGCTGCGAAGGATACAACCAACGCCGCCAGAAATGCGCATCGACTTATTGGCTCCGAGATAATATATGCCTTTCTAATTGAGTTAGAAGACTCGCATCCCGCCCTCTCGTTACTGCCGATAGTCAAGATTAGCCGCGCCCGGGACCTTTTTGTGGGAGCTATTTTGTCGAGCGCCATTCGGCCGCGAGAGCGTCGATAGCCGAAGTATTCACATTTCCGTCCATCGCAATGACCCGATATCGCAGCATGAATGGCGATCCCGCCGGCATCGTGACGGGCCGAAGAGCTGAGATGCAAGGGTTCAGGAAAGCAACGACCCTAGGCTCGTGCCAGGTGGATTCGGGGTTCAGAGGATGATCGACAACGGCTGCAGTAATCGTCTTTCCGCTCTGCAAGACAATGCTGCGACTATACCAGTCCGAAACGGGCCAGTCCGTTTCCGGCTTCAGTGCATTCGAGTCAGGCAGATCGACTGGGCCATCCTTGTTCGAGTAGGTAGCCTCTCCGTCTTTTCTGCAACGGACACAGAGCCCGGTAAAGGCGCCCTGACCGACAATGACGTCTCCGTCGGTCGATTCGAACCGGTAAACAAGATCGAGAACGCGTGCGCCTTTCCTCTCCGAAGTGCGCGCATTGCATCGCTCGTTCAGCATAGTCACGCCATCGACCTTCCATTCATTAGCGATCGCGATTTCGGCGGACGAAGCATCAGCGGAGACCAACTGAATTCCACGATTCTCGATCACGCGTCCCTCTTTTGGAGCGAAGTGGCCCCAGCCCCAGAAGTCACCGCGAACGATGCCGCTGGAACGATGGAATTCCAGGTTCTGCCAGGCCATGAAGACCCCTCGATGGTCGCGATGATCGGGCGGTGCGATGTCGGTTACGCGCTCACCCGAGGGGGTGTTCAGAGGGTGGAAGCAGCAGACGCTGTTCCCGGCCAACGGAACACCTTCAGGTTTGCTGGTGAGATACGTAAACGCGACCTTTCCCGACGGATCGAGCACAGTCTTACCAGCGGGATCCGGAACGAGGCTGTAGCCCGCGTAGGCCTTTGCCTTATGGAGCGCGGTAACAGCCGCGGCGCCGAGAAACATTCTCCTAGTGACTTGCATTTTTTGAACTCCTATTGAAAGATCGATAGCCGCACCAACGATTCATCGCTTTCCACGTTGACTCCGGGGCGTCCCCCAGAATATGAATGTGCCCCGGTCGCCCGAGGTAATGATATCGGGCGCGCCATCCTTGTTAAGGTCTGTCACAGTGACGGTGTTGCCCGCACCCGATTGGTTGTGAATGAGCTCCGGAATAAACTCGGCCCCTCCGGGAGCTTTCTTATTCCGAACTGTGTGATAGACGTACAGCACCGCGGGCCCGTAGGAATAAGGATCGGTGTAGCTGTCCTGATGCGACCAGAATCTCTTTCCGACGATGAAATCCGGGATGCCATCGCCGTCGACATCGGCGACCGCGCTTCCGTGAAGTTCGGTAAATGTCACTCCGCCCGCGTTCTTCGTCGAAAAGTCGCCCATGATCGGGTGCATTTCGAAAGTGCGACTCCCGCTGCTATCCTTCTTCTGCTCAAACCAGGCCAGGCCAAAGCCATGCGCCCTGAGGCTGGTCACCACATCGTTAAGGCCATCGCCGTTCACGTCGTAAACCGCCATCTCCGCGCCGCCATCGAAGTTCCCCGGGGGAGCGTCTCCGTTCCCCGCAAAATTGACCGGGTGGAAGACCCAGGGTTTGTCCGGATCGATCTTCTCTGGCTGTTCATACCAGCCGCTCGGCCGCACAATATCCAGCCGTCCATCGCCATTGATGTCGCCCACTCCCAGACCGTGACCCGATCCCCCGCCTGGCTCAGAGACCTTGAAGATCTTCCAAGGCGCAGTTGGATTTGCCGGATCGGGTTTTGCAAACGCGAGAATTCCGTCTCCGCCGAAAATGAACTCCGGCTTGCCGTCCCCATCGATGTCCCGAAGGAGCGCGATTTCGAGGTTTACGCGAGGAACAACCATATACTTGTCCCATCTTCTGTCCTCGCCGCGAGGATTCACGTACAAATACGTAGGGGCGCCCACGCCGCCCACATTCAGAACGTCCGGCCAGCCGTCACCGGTGAAGTCGTAGGCATATTGAACCATGCTTTCTATCGGATATTCAGTCGAAGGACTGATGGCCTTCGAGATATAGATCTCATGCGCCGTATCGAATTTGGGGCCTGGGTAGTAGAAGGGACCGGCTACGATGTCGTCGATTCCATCATGGTTTATGTCTGCGACCGCGGCGCCCCACGAGTAATAGAACTGGCTGATCTGCTGCTTGCGGTAATTAGAAGAAATCTGCTCCGCTGGATTTTCGCGCGAGGTAAGGCTCTTCCAAGAGATATCCTTAAAATGGACTTGACCGGAACCACCCGCATACAGGCCGATCGGTCCGAATTTCCCGCCTGATTCGTCGGCAATAAAGCCACCGAAACTGGCGTTCATGGTTACATTCGGCCGAAGAATGTTGGCATCGATGACGAGGTTGATGTCGTTCCATTCGTTGAGGTGAATCTCGGGAGGAGCGCCGCCCGGCCCGCGTCCGCCACCGGGCCCGCGTCCGCCGCCTGGACCACGTCCGGCCGCCGGAGGTTGGGCGAACCGCACCGTTCCGCCGCCGGCCGTTAATTTCTCGCGGCTGATTTCTCTGCCCGAGCTGTCGAGGGTGACTCGATAACTCCCCGCGTCCGCTGGCGACAGCGAAACGTAAATACCTTTCAGCCCTTCGGCAGTCTTCTCGGCACGCAGCAATATCCCAGGCTTGCACTCGCCTTCGCATCGAAACGAAGCACGGAAGGCAAGGTCCTGCAATGAGTGGTCAAGCATCAGCCAACCGCCAGTATCGCCGGTGGCTCGGCCCGTGATCTCTCCATTCGCCGCGGTCCAGGCTGCCTGACCGAGAGGATGCCAGCCGTCTAATGTGGATCCTCGGAAGGTCCAATCCGGCACAAAAGTCGCAGAGCCTATCAGCGCCGAAACGACTAAAACCGGATAGAATATGAACCGCATTCGAGTCATTATCAATTCCTTCCCTCAGCGAAACCGTTTCCCCCGCATCGGGCGGAGTCAAAACTCAGGGTCCACATTAGCGTTTGTTCTTCGGCCACGAACCGGGCTTCGTGAAGAAAACGAAGGTCCCGAGCCCGCTCGAAACGACGATGTCGGGCGCGCCATCATTGTTCAGGTCGGCCACGGCAAACTGCGATCCGACGCCGGAGCGATTATTAATCAACTCAGGAACAAACTCCGCGCCTCCGGGAGCGGATGGATTCCGAACCGTGCGGTACATGTATAACACTGGCGGGCCGTAAAGATCGGGATCGCCATAGATCTCGAGGTGGTGAAAAAAGCTCTTGCCTACAATCATGTCTTTAATGCCATCGCCGTCGAGGTCCGCAAACTGAACCGCATGCGCCTGAGAAAAGGTAACCCTCCGGCGTTATTAGCCGAGTAGTCGCCTGCGATCGGATGTTCGACAAACGAGATCGCGCCTGACGCATCGCGCTTCTGTTCGAACCACGCAATGCCGAAACCGTGCGCGGCGAGGCTGGTGACCACATCGGCAAGTCCATCGCCGTTCACATCGTAAACGCCCATTTCGCCGCCGCCGCCGCCGAAATTGGCCTCATGATAACTCCAGGCCGCGCGATCGCTTCCTTTCGGGGGCTGTTCAAACCATCCGGTCGGCGTGACGAAGTCAAGGCGTCCATCGCCGTTGATGTCACCAACGCCCATACCATGATTATTCAGTCGTCCCAGGTTCTCCGAGATCGCGTGCCCGACCCATGGTTTCGTGGGATCTGCGGGGTCCGGCGCCGCATATTGGTAGACTCCATCGGCTCCAAATATGATTTCCTGTTTACCGTCGCCAAAGAGATCTTTCATCAAGACCAGTTCGGTCGAGATCTTGGGAAGCACCAGGTACTTGTCCCAATGACGCGATTCTCCCTTTGGATTTACATAGAGGGTCATCGGACGGTTGTTAGTTACCAAGTCAGAAGCCAGTATGTCGGGCCATCCATCGCCTGTGAAATCCGCGGAGTAATTCACCATGTCCGGCGCGAATTCCACGCTAGGGTTGTACATGCGGTCTTTGCGGTACTCGTGCCGGGCGGTGAAATCGGGTCCGGGGTAATAAAAAGGTCCGGAGATAATATCCGGCACGCCGTCGTGATCGATGTCGGCGATCGCAGCCGAATATCCATAAAAGAAGTCGCTAATTCGTCTCTCGGTGAAGTGAGCGGATGTGGTCTCGGCCGGCGTGGTTTTTACGTTCAGATCCTTCCAGGAAATATCCCGGAACTCGACTTCCCCGCTGCCGGCATGAAGCAGGAAAGGCCCGTAACCGCCGCCGTCGTCGCCTGTCGCCCCTCCCGCGATGACACCACCGTTGAGCGTGGGACGAATGCTATCCCCGTTGAGAAGAATCTCGATGGTATTCCATTCGCCGGATGGGTGCAGTGCGGCCGGTCCGCGGCCACGCCCCCCAGGGCCGTTGGCTGCTGCGGCGCCGCGTCCACCTCGCCCGTCAGCCGCTCCGGCTCCGGCGGGAGGCGCGCCAGGCGGCGGCCCTCCGCGGCGTCCGCCACCGCCTTCACCCGCGGGCGGCGCAAGCTTTTCTCTACTCACTTCCTTTCCATGGCTATCGATTTGGAGCTGGTAGCTTGCCAGGTCGCCGGTGGACAGTGAGACATAAACGCCGCTCATGCCTCCGTCCGGCGTCTTCCGGGCGCGGAAGAGAATGCCAGTTTTGCACTCGGCAACGCAACGAAATTGCGCGAACAACATCAACTCCTGATACCCCTTGCCGGAAGCGAGCCATCCTCCGTTCTGAGAGGCATTTCCAGCGATCGTGCCGTTCGCAGCCTTCCAGGATGCGCCACCCATGGTTTTCCAGCCCGTAAGGGTTGAGCCCTTAAAGGTTTCGTCCGGGAGGAAATCTCCCGGTACCGCTGCCCAGATTGCGATGGCCAACACCGCTATAGCAGGCGTGGCCAATAGAATCCGATTCTTATGCATCTATCGCTCCTTACCTCAATTCACCGATTCCAAGGTCCGGGCAGTTGGGGGGACACTGCGCTCTGAAGTAATTTCACTCACCGCCAGATTCACTTTCTCAAGGTGTAAGCCACCAGACCCGTCGGCCCTGACTGGTTCGGATCGGCGGCGCGGCCGTCATCGGCAAAACCCCGAGTGCCCACCCCCGCAGTGACTAGCAAATACTGACGTCCGC
>Ga0302325_10006874_pt1 | contig 25444 bp, 19 predicted proteins | sample Palsa_T0_2_FD_201948 | JGI IMG/M metagenome (GOLD analysis project Ga0302325, IMG submission 201948) | Peat permafrost microbial communities from Stordalen Mire near Abisko, Sweden - Palsa_T0_2 | ecosystem: Environmental > Terrestrial > Soil > Palsa > Peat permafrost | place: Sweden: Abisko... | reverse complement strand
CGAAAGATTGTATCGCGGGAGGGAGAGGAAAGGGGATGGTTGGAAGGTAATGATTTTTAGGAGTACGGGTGGGGGATGGGGAAGCAGCGACCGGGGGATGGCGGATAGCGTTTCGGAAGTGCGGTTGTGGATGAGCGGGGGGCGGTGCTGGTGTGGGTCGCAAATGGCTGGTATGTTGGCAGCCTATGGCGGAAGCGCAGAAGCCCTGGTATTTGCGGACATCGAAGAGATGGCAGCAGTTTCAGGATGTACCCTGGAAACGGCTTTGGCTGTTTGCGGCGGCAGTATTTTTTCTGTTTTCGGTGATCGGGTTCTACAACGATCTCTTGCGCCTCGGGACGATTCCTTACGCGATTGTGCTGGCCATCGCATTCGTGTGTGGATTGAACGCGATGCTTTGGATCGTGGTGGTCTCGCGATTTTCGTGGCAAATTTTGATCCCGCTGATCCTGTTGCAGTTTGTGATGGGGCCGCTCCTGACCCTGATGGCTCGCTGGATGGGGACGGCGTTCGATCTGAAGGAAGCGAATTCGACGACGGGGGTTCGTTTCGCCGGGACCTGCATTTTGGTGGTGGTTGTTCTTTCGTATGCCCTGTTCGTCAACTTCTTTCGCGTGGAGGGCCGGGAGACGCTGCGCCTACGCACGCAGCTGGAGCTGGCGCATGGGATCCAGAAGACGCTGGTGCCGCCGGTGTTTCTGCGAACGGAATGTTTCGAGGTGTATGGGATTTCGGGGCCGAGCGATGAGGTGGGTGGGGATCTGGTGGATGCGCTGCGGCTGCCTAATGGCGATCTGATCGCCTACGTGGCCGATATTGCGGGGCATGGGCTGCCGGCGGGGATATTGATGGGGATGCTGAAGACGGCGGCGCGGACGGCGCTGCTGGATGCGGCGATCGGGCATCCGAGCGGGACGCTGCCGCTGCTGCTGGAGAAGCTGAACCGGGTACTGCCGGATGTGAAGGAGCCGCAGATGTACGCGACGCTGACGGCGTTTCGGTTAAATGCCGACGGGAGGGCGTGGTATGCGATGGCGGCGAGCCCGCCGATCCTGCACTGGAGCGCGCGTGGAAAAGACACGCGGCAGGTGGTGGAGGAGCAGTTTCCGCTGGGGCTGCTGCCGGTTTCAGGATTTACCGGCGAGGGGCTCGAACTGGCTCCAGGAGATTTGGTAGCGGTGGCGACGGACGGAGTGCTGGAGGTTTGCGATCGTGAGGGAGAGGAGTTTGGGATCGAGAGAGTGGAGAGGGCGATTGCGGCGGATCCGCGGGGCGGGTTGGAGGGGTTGGCGGGTTCGATTCTCAAGAGTGCGCGTTTGTTTGGGAAACAGGTGGACGATCAGACTTTATTGCTGATTCGCAGGCTCTGAAGACAGCGTCGAGAAAAAGCGGACGGGGTGACCCGTTGGGGACCGCGCCATCCCACCCTGCTCGCGCAAAAGACGCGCGACCAGAATGGGGCACCCGGGTTCGTGGCTGATCGAGGCGTGGAAAAGTGGACGCGCTTTGCGCGTTTTCCCACATCTGCCAACAGCGGGCAGATATGCGGCACCCAATGCATTTCTGGACGCTGAGTGCTGATGGCTGAACGCGTGTTTTACTGGCCGTCGCGCATTTTTTCTTTGACGACTTTGGCGAGCTTTTCGATTTCGGCGGCTTCGTTGACTACGGCGAGAGAAAGCTGATCCTTGCTGCTCTTGTCGACGGCGTCTTTGAGTTGTTTAGCGAGGTCAAGGAGATGTTCAGTGTCGTCGATGATTTCTTTTTGGCGAATGGCGTTGCGTTCCTTGCTCATGTCCTTGAGCATGCGGGCCTGCTCGGGATCGTGGGGATTGTTGGCGCCGAAGCCGGATGCGTCTGTGCCCGTTCCGGTACCGGCGCCTGAGCTGAGCCGCGGAGGCTGAATGGGCGCGGGAGATGGACTTTGCTGGGCATGCGCAGTGCTCGAGGCAAAGACAACGGCGGCGAGGGCGATCGAAAACAGTTGCTCGCGCCGGGTAAACATGGCGATGTTGGTCATGACGTCTCCTCGCTGCGACAGGTGGGAAATCCGGACGGAACTTCCGGGTGGCAGCATTATAAGCCGGTTATTGGGGGGGAAGATGAACGCTCGATGACGGTATTCTGAGAACAAGATGTGGACTGAGTTACTTATTGTGGGACGGCGGGAATTTTTCGAGGGACTGCGGGAAAAGTACGTTCTGGATCTGCAGGATTTTCTCCACGACAAGCTGCCCAAGCTGCTTTTCGTAGCCCTGCTTTCGTGGGTGCTGATGTGGGTTGTGCGGCTGATTAGCGATCACATCCTGAAAATCGCGGAGCGGCAGTCGAGCACGGAGGGGCACTATGCGCAGGTGCGAACGCTGACCACTGTGATTCGGGCGACGGGGATTGGGACCATTCTGTTCCTGGCGGTGCTGCAGGTTCTGCCAGTGCTGGGATTCAATCTGGGACCTCTGCTGACGAGCGCGGGCGTGGCGGGAGTGGCGATCGGGCTGGCGGCGCAGAACATCGTCAAGGATTGCTTCAACGGGTTTCTGATCCTGATCGACGATCAGTTCAACGTGGGGGACACGGTCACGATTGCGGGAGTGAGCGGCGTGGTGGAAACAATGACGCTGCGGCGGACGCAGGTGCGGGGCGGGGATGGGACGCTGTTTATCATTCCGAATTCGCAGATTACGACGGTGGCGAACCTGACGCGGGACTATTCGCTGGCGACGATCAATGTTTCGGTGGATTTTTCGGCGAATCCAGATGAAGTGATGGCGCTGTTGAAGGACGTGGCGATGAGCGTGCGGAACGACCCCGCGTACAAGGATGTTTATCTTGCCGATCCGGTGCTGCTGGGTGTGGATTCGATCAAGGGATCGCAGGTGATTTATCCGGTGCAGCTGAAGACGAAGCCGAACCAGCAGTGGGCGGCGCAGCGGGAGACGCAGCGGAGGATCCGGCTGGCGCTGGACGAGAAGGGGATTCTGCCGGGAGACCCCAACCGCATTTACAGCAGGGCACAGAGCTCAGAGCACAGAGCACAGGGCGGTGGAGCGGCACTGGAGCCAGAGGTCACGGTCGAGAAGACCGATCCCACGGCGGCGAAGTCGACGGAAGTGAACCCGTTCACTGGAGAGTCGTAGGGAGCAGAGCACAGGGCTCAGAGCACAGCTCATGGCACCCGGGAAACGGACGAGTGATTTCTGATGGCTCGCCAGGCAGACAGCAGGGGTTTTGGCATGGTTGATGCGAGCGACTGCCGCGACGCGCGGGCGAACGCGGTGGGCAAGGGACGCTGGAAGGCGCGCCAGAGAGCAGCCTGACGCCGGCGGCTGGGAGAACAGAGAGATGAGAGCAAGGCAACACCTCCGCTGACAAAATGAGGGCGAAGGGTGGACTGCATCGATTCGCCCGAAGTCTGCCGTTGACCGGTGTACCGGCGGAATCCGGGAGAGGATCAGTTCTTTCCGTGGGGAATTTCTTCGAAGGTGAGGTTTTGGACGGGGGAGCCGGTGTCTTCGCGCCACTGGTCGAAGAGGCGGCCGTAGCTGAGGGTGATGAACTCAGAGGAATCAATGCCGAGTTTGCGGCCGGTGGCGTCGATCCATTCCGAAGGGCCTTCGAGTTCGGCATAGACGCCGATGGGGGTTTCGTCGAGGACGCAGTGGCCGGTGGGATCGGAAAACTCGGTGCGGTATTTTTCGTAGGTGAAGGAAGGTTGGAAGCCGAGCTGGCTGAAGATGTGGCCGATGGCTTCGCCATCCTGAACCTGCGTTTCAGTTTCTTCGCGATGCTTGTGGGGGCTGGCGGGGTCGTTGTTGGGGGGCAGGCATTTGTGGGTGACGACCCAGCGCTCTCCATATTTGCGAACGCGGAGGATGCTTTGTTGGGCGCGCAGGCGACGGTCGGGAGCGTCGTAGAGGGTGTTGCGTTCGAAGGTGCGAGGGGTATCTTCGTGGAAGCCGGAGGCGAGAAGGCGTTGGGTGAGAGCGGCGGGGTCCTGAACGCGGAATTTGACTTCAGTTTCGATCGCCATGAATACAGGTTATAGGGAGCAAGGTTACGGGTTGCAGGTTACAGGTTGCAGGCACCCGGATTTCTCGCGGGTCGTAGCATAGGGTTCGGGAGACGGGCAGTGAAGACGCTGAGGCTCGCGGTGGATGTCGGGGATATCGAAAGTGCGGCTTCGCAGGCTGCGATTGCGCGGGCAGCGTGGATCCTGCGCGGCGGCGGTACGGTGGCGTTTCCTACGGAGACGGTCTACGGTTTGGGGGCGAATGCGCTCGATACGGGCGCGGTCGAGAAGATTTTTGTGGCGAAGGAACGGCCCGGCTGGGATCCGCTGATCGTGCATATTGCTGATCGCGCGATGCTGGAAGTGGTTGCGGCGGAGGTTGGCCAGGACGCTCATCGGCTGATGGAGGCTTTCTGGCCAGGGCCATTGACGATGTTGCTGCCGAGGAGCGCGAGGATTCCAGAGTTGGTGACGGCGGGGCTGGGAAAGGTGGGGGTGCGGATGCCGGCTCATCCGGTGGCGCACGCGCTGTTATTGGCGGTGGCAGTTCCGGTGGCGGCTCCAAGTGCGAATCGATTTGGTCGGACGAGCCCGACGAGCGCTGCGCATGTGGCGGAGGACCTGGACGGGCGGATCGACGCGATTCTGGATGGAGGCGCGACGACGCACGGTGTGGAGTCGACTGTGGTGGACGTGAGCGCGGAGGAGTGCGTGATTTATCGGCCGGGGGTGATCACGCTGGAGCAGATTCGCGAGGTGTGCCATGGCAGGGTTTGGGTTCGGGAAGGGAAGCAGGTGGAGGAGTCAGAAAACGCAGCACCCGCGCCCGGGATGGGTGTCCGGCATTATGCACCGCGGGCTCGGTTGATTTTGGTGGACGGGGAAGGGGCGCGACAGCGGGTGGAGTTTGAACGGGCGGCGCGGCGCTCGGAGCAGGCGGGAGAAGCGGTTGGCCTGATGCTGCCCGATGGATTTCCCACTGCGTCCCTAGGGCCGAGCGCGAAGATCTATCAATGGGGACGGTGGGACCGTGAGAAGGAGCTTGCGCAACAACTGTATGCGGGACTGCGATGGCTGGACGCGGCGGGCGTAACGGTGATTGTGTGTCCAATGCCGGCGGCAGGGGGGATTGGGGTCGCGATGCGGGATCGGCTGTTAAGGGCAGGGAATAGGGAATAGGGAACAGGGAACAGGGAACAGGGAACAGGGAACAGCCAGATGCTCTCCCGCCGCTCCAGGTTTGCCTCGGCCAGTGTCAGAATCCTACAGCTGCGGTTGGTTCTCGCCGGCTTTGTAGAGGTACTTGATGCTGGATTTGTAGATCAGCATGCGAGTGCCGGATTCGGCGGAACGTGCGGCGCGGAACGACGGTGAGGATGTGCAACGCACCTTGATGACGCCGCGGTCGTACCACTCGATATTCCCTTCGATCTTTTCGCCGTCGTCAAGGACGAAGACCATGACGGTCTGGGTCTGCACCTGTTTTTGCAGGTAGAAGGCTTCGGCGTGGGATGTTTCGTGCGGCGATGAGATGTGAGGCGCGGCGGAGGGCACCATGAGCACGGGTTCGTCATTCCGCTGGAAACGGCGGTCGCGACGGGCGTTCTCGGGAAGCCTGGGGCGGATGAGTTTGCGCGGACCGATGACATCGAGATCAACGGTGTTGTTGGGCGGCGCAGGCGTCGGAGCCGGGGGTGGGAAGGGAATTGGACCGGAAGCTGCTGAACCGAGCGCAGCTGAGGCCCGCTGGAGGGAATTTTTAATGGCTTGCGGACGCAAGGTCCGCACTGCTGAGGCAGGCAACTGGGACATACCCATAATCCTTAACGGACAAGATGTTTCCTATGTGATGCAGGAAATCTGGACTGCGTCGCACGGGCAGCAGTGTTACTGGAGAAATGCTGAAGGGATCGTACCCTGGATGGGTTGTGGGAATCCAGGAGGGCAATAAAAAGTTGGCCAGGGATGGTACCGTGCCTGGAATGGACCTTAGAGTGACGAGGCAATACCACCGGCGGATGATGGCGGCCGAAGAGAGGGAATTTCCGCTTGCAAAGTCTTTACTCTGGGCGTGTAGACTCCAGACGCGCGGGGATCCAGTTCCCAGAGACGTCTGAGAACCATAAGGGGGCGGAAAATCGCGACAGTGAGGCCGTTCCTTGATCCCCGTGCGTTGCTTCTCAGACTCTGGCTTCGGTGACAGAGTTGCATTGTGAAAAACTTTTTTACAGCCCTGTGAGGGTTACCGGGGCTGCGTTAACTGTTGAGCTGTGCGGCGAAGCTGTCGAGTGTGAGGGAGCGCAGGAGATTGCGGCGCATGCCGGACTCGACCTGGCGGAGGCCGCGGGCGGCGGATTCGATCCAGTCGAAGGTTACCGCAGAGGCCATCGAGGCTAACTCTTTTTGTAAATCGATATTGCGGATCAGTTGCGGGGTTTCGGACTTGAGGAGGAGCAGGTCTTCAAGGAGCGAGGCTGCGGCGCGGAGGAGGGCTTCGGTTTTTTCCTGACCTTCGGCGCCGGCGCGATAGGTTTCCGTGACGTGGAATAAATCGGAGGCGTCGTTTTGGCCGCTGGCATTGCGGAGCAGGACGAGGGCGTCGGCTCGGCTGGCGAGGTACGCGGCGAGGTCAAAACCAAGAGCGCGGCCGATGGCGCCTTCGGAGAGGCGCGCGATGAGGGCTCGTTCGGCGGGCTTGGTCTGCGGACGGCGAGTGGCGAGGAGTTTTTCGATTTGGTCGGTGGGGATGGCACCGAGGCGGGCGATTTGGGCTCGCGAGCGGATGGTGGGGAGGAGTTCTCCGATGTTTTCTGCAAGCAGGATGATGGTGGCGTGGTCCGGCGGCTCCTCGAGAACTTTGAGGAGGGAGTTGGCGGCTTCTTTCATGAACGAGGCGCTGGTGAAGATCGAGAAGGCGCGGCGGGCTTCGGCGGGGACACGGTAGATTTCGCGGGTGAGGACGCGGACCTGGCCGATCTTAATGAGAAGCTGTGGCGGGTCGGGAGGAATGACGAGGACGTCGGGATGGGTCTGGATGAGGATGCGGGTGTCGCGCTTGTCGGCGTCCCGCATGTCTTCGCGGGTGGCGATGGCTTCCTCGACGCGGGCGTCGAGGTCGGATGCCTGGCCGATACGCTGACAGTTGGAGCAGACTCCGCAGAAGTCGGGGAGGTTGTCGGTGTCGGGCCCGGGGGGCGGCGGGTTGAGGCAGTTTGCGGCCTGGGCGAGCATGATGGCCAGCGTGTATTTGCCGGAACCGCGCGGGCCGGCGAGGATGAGCGAATGCGGGAGGCGTCCGGCGGCGATGGATTCGCGGAGGTGGCGGACTGTGGGTTCGTTGCCTAGGAAGTCTTTGAACGACACGGAATCAGGTTACAGGGTACAGGTTGCAGGGTACAGGGAAGCGTTCGGCGTTCAGCGTTCGGCGTTCCAAAGAGCGGACGCGCTTCGCGCGTTTTCCCGGGTCTCAGAATCGAGACCCGGGCCAGCCATACCCTCGTTACACGACGGAGTTGGTTCGGATTACTTCTTTGTAGAAGTCGTAGGAGTTCTTGGGGGTGCGTTTTTGGGTTTCGAAGTCGACGTAGGTGATGCCGAAGCGCTTGCTGAAGCCTGAGGCCCATTCGTAGTTATCGAGGAGGCTCCAGAGGAAGTAGCCGTGGAGGGGGACGCCTTCGGCGATGCCGCGCTGCATCTGGGTGAGGTAGTTGCGGAGGTACATGACGCGGTCGGAGTCGAGGACGTGGGCCTGATCCGAACCGCTGGGGCGGAGCATGTCATCCGAAGAGCAGCCGTTTTCGGTGATGTACATTTTTTTGACGCCCCAGATTTGGGAGACGAGTTTGGGGGTCCAGTAAATGGCTTGTGGATTCATAAAGAGCCATTCGGAGGCCATGTGCGGATAGCTGCTGGGACGCTCGACCATTTGATAGCCGGGTGCGGTGTCGGAGGGGATGGCCTCGCGCGTGGTGTAGATGTTGATGCCGAGGAAGTCGAGGGGGCTGGAGATGGTCTTGAGTTCTTCGGGAGTGAAGACCGGCGCGTCGGGGCCCAGGGTGTGGAGGTAATAGTCGGTGTAGCGGCCTTCGAGAATGACGGTGAGGTACTGCGCGTTCTCTTCGCGGATACCGATCTCGGCGGCCCGGATGTGGGCGGGGTCCACGATGGCGGGCATGACGCCGTGGATGTCTTCAGCGAAGCCGATGAGGATGGGACGCGTGGAGGCGGCGCGCATGGCCTGGACGCCGAGTCCATGGGCGAGGACGGCGTTGTGACGGGTGGCGGCGAGTTCTTTGCGTGGCAGCTTGCGGCCGGGTGCGCTGCCGCCGGTGCCGTAGCCGTCATCGATGAAGGAGTCGAACTCGTTGGTGGTCATCCAGTGGGTGATGCGGTCGGAGAGTTGGCCGACGGTGTAGTGGGCGTAGTCAGCGAAGGCGTGGCTGGTGGCGCGGTTGGTCCAGCCACCTTTGTCTTCGAGGGCCTGGGGGAGATCCCAGTGGAAGAGGGTGCAATAGGGCTCGATGCTGGCTTCGTGGAGGGCGTCGAGGAGGCGCTTGTAGAAGTCGAGGCCTTTGGGGTTGGGCGTGCCGGTACCTTGCGGGAAGACGCGGGGCCATGCGATGGAGAAGCGGAAACCTTTGACGCCGAGGCGCTGCATGAGGGCGATGTCTTCTTTGTAACGGTGGTAGAAGTCGTCGGCGACGTCGGCGGTTTGGCCCTGAAAGGTTTTGCCGGGAGTATGGGAGAAGGTGTCCCAGATGGAGGGGCCGCGGCCGTCTTCGTGGACAGCGCCTTCGACCTGATAGCTGGCAGTGGCTGTGCCCCAGAGGAAGTCCTGGGGGAAGCGGTGCGCGGCGGGGGTCGTGATGGTGGGTAGATTCTGGGCAGCGGCTTTCGCGAGTGGCGAGAGGGCGGGGGCGGCGGCGAGGGTGGCTGCGGATTTCAGGAAGGATCTGCGTTGCATAGGGTACCTCGAATGCAGGTTACAGGGTGCAGGGCACAGGGTACAGAAAGCCCGAACGGCAACCAATGTATCAGCTAAAACGTTTAAGTGGGAAGTTTTATTTGAAAGATGGCCAATGCCACTCAAGTCCGCAGGCAACGGGTTGGGCTTTCAACTAGCTCTAACCTCCTCCAATCCGAGTCATCTCTGAAAGCCCGAAATACCAGCCCGAACTCTGGAACAGTTGCGGGTTGCGCACCATTCCGGCCGTTTCTCCCGCCTCCACCTGGTCCATGGTGACGTGCCGGTCGTTCCCCAAGTACTCCGTAGCAAGTTGAAGTTCCTCGCTCAATAGGCCGTTTTTGTTGAGTGTCACGCAGACCTTACCGCTATATGCGTTCCATCCATCGCCGTCCATTTCAAATGCCTGCAGGCTAATCCTGGAGCCTGGAGGAAGGTTCGACGCGCCGCGCACGCGGATTACATTGTCGTGATCTCGCACGGCGGAGATAGCAAGGTAATACGTGGGAGCGGATAGTTTCCTGGCTTCCTGAGCCTGCAGCTCCTTGCCCAGAGCAATGCAGGCGACCGCGAGAACGAAAATCCTCCTCATGATCATGGCGTCACCGTGGCAGTTCTTTCTGGCCGGTGATGGTGACGGTAGCGGCTTGGGTGGCGTCGGTGGGTTGGGATCCGCCTAGCGAGACGGTGTAGGCGCCGGGGAGAATGACGCGCGTGCCTTTTTCGTCGACCTGGGCGATGGAGCGTGGATCGAGGGTTAGTCCGATGTGGGCGGTGGCTCCTGCGTCGAGACGGATGCGGGTGAAGGCGGCCAGTTCGTGCTGAGGAGTTTGGAAGCCTTTGGGTTGGGTGAGGTAGAGCTCGACGACTTCGTCGCCTGCTATGTTGCCGGTATTTTTCACTTCGGCTTCGACCTGGATGGAGTCGCCTGCTTTGGCTTCGTGCGGGGCTTTGAGACCGCTGTAGGCGAAGGTGGTGTAGCTGAGTCCGTAACCGAAGGCATAGAGAGGTTTGCCGTCGAAGTAGCGGTAGGTGCGGTGTGTCATCGAATAGTCTTCGAAGGGCGGGAGCTGGTCAGTGGAGGCGTAGAAGGTGAGGGGCAGGCGGCCAGCGGGATTGTTGTCTCCGGCCAGGGTTTCAGCGATGGCGGTGCCGCCTTCTTCTCCGGGATACCAGGCTTCGAGGATGGCGTTGGCGTTTTGCTGTGCCCAGTTGATGGCGAGGGCCGAACCGTTTTGCAGGACGACGATGAGAGGCTTGCCGGTGGCGGCTACGGCTTTGAGTAAATCTTCCTGCGCTGCGGGGAGGTTGATGGAGGTGCGATCGCCTCCGCTGAATCCTTCAAGGTGGACGGGCATTTCTTCGCCCTCCAGATTCGGCGAGAGGCCGACGCAGGCGATGACGATGTCGGAATTCTTTGCGGCTTCGACGGCTTCGTCGCGGAGGACCTGTGCGGGCGGAATCCAGGTGAGGTCGATGCCTGCCGAGCCGGTGCCGTGGAGGTATTCGAGGCGAATGGCGTGGGGATTTGTATCTGAGAAGGTTACAGATTTATCGTAGACGACTCCGCGCTCGGCTTGCTTCTCGCTGGTGCTGGTAACGATGAGCTTGTCGTCGAGGTAAAGGCGGAAGCCCTCGGCGTTCTCGCAGGCATAGCAGTAGTTGACGCGCACGCCTAACTTGTATTCGCCGGGAGCAGGCGGAGTAAATTTACCGGTCCAGCGGACGGAGTAGTTGTTGCGCTGGAGGCCGTGGATGGGGACGACTTTATCCCAGTTGAAATTGATGTTGCGGTCGGTGCGGGTGAGGACGGGGGTGCCGGTGAAGTCAGGCGAGGAGAAGTACTCGCCGGTGAGGCCGTAGTCGGTGCCGCGGCCGGAGCCTGAGGAGGGATGGAGTGCGGTGTGCTCGATGGGGATGGCGTAGCCGTCGACCAGAGAGGAGCCCTGAGCGTAGCGGACGTGCGAGGAGGAGAAACGCTTTTCGATTCCGTTGAGGGGGTAGACGGGTTGGGGCGGGGGTCCGTTGTAGTTGCCCTGGAGGGACTGGACGTATTCAGCGATGGGTCCGATGACCGCGATGGACGAGAGGCCAGATTTCAAGGGGAGGATATTGTCCTGGTTTTTGAGGAGGACCATGGATTCGCGCGCGGCGCGGAGCGAGAGCTGGCGGTGCTCGGGCGAATTGACTTCGCTGAATGGGATCTGACCGTAGGCGAAGCTGGAGAGCGGGTCGAACATGCCGAGTTTGAAACGGGCGCGGAAGAGGCGATGAAGGGCGGTGTTGATTTCGGCTTCGGTGATGAGGCCCTGGTGTACCGCGTCGACGAGGGCGGGATAAGCCTGGCCTTCACCGTAGCCGCATTCGAGGTCGGTGCCGGCTTTGACGGCGTCGGCAGCGGCGTGAGCCATGTCGGGCGCGTAGTGGTGGCCGGTGAAAACGTCGGCGACGGCGGCGCAGTCGGAAACAACGTAGCCATCGAAGTGCCAGGCATCGCGAAGATGCTGCTGGAGAAGCATGGTGTTAGCGCAGGCCGGGGCTCCATCGATGGAGTTATAGGCGCACATGACGGATTGCGCGTGCGCCTCGGTGACGGCGGCGCGGAAGGCGGGCAGGTATGTGTCTTCGAGGTCGTGCGGTGAGGCGTCGATGTTGACCGTGTGGCGGGTGGGCTCGGGTCCGCTGTGGACGGCGTAGTGCTTGGGCGTGGAGATGACGCGGAAATAGCGGGGATCGTCGCCCTGCATGCCACTGACGAAGGCGACGGCCATGCGGCCGGTGAGGAAGGGGTCTTCTCCGTAGGTTTCCTGACCGCGGCCCCAGCGGGGATCGCGAAAGATGTTGATATTCGGCGCCCAGAAGGTGAGTCCGAAGAATTGTTCATGCTGGTTGTTACGAATTGCCTCGTCGTATTTTGCACGGGCTTCGGTGGAGATGGTCTGGCCCATAGTGTGGACGAGTTGCGTATCCCAGGTGGCGGCCATGCCGATGACCTGAGGAAAATTGGTGGCGTATCCGGCAAAGGCGACGCCGTGAAGACCCTCGTTCCACCAAAAATATTGCGGGACGCCGAGGCGCGGGATGGCGGGGGCGTGATCGCGCATCTGCTGGACTTTTTCTTCGAGGGTCATCTGGGAGATGAGGGCGTCGACGCGCTGATCGACGGGGAGGGATGTGTTGAGCCAGGGTTGCTGGGTTTGTTGGGCGGGGGCGGGGGATGGGATCAGGAGGACGGCGGCAAGAAGTGCGAGCGCGGCAAAGAGCGTGCGAGTGCGGGACATGGAGGGTTGCGGCTCCTTGTAAAACGTTTCTGTAAACGAAGCGACAGTATAGGCCGCTGGGGGCAGGTGCGGATATGAGGGGAGAGCATTTACCACAGAGGACACAGAGAGCACAGAGGAGTATGTGGAAGGGTCCGTAATTTGCTTTCGGATTTGCGTGTGGGTGTGGATACTGGCAGGAAACCTTTGGAGGATTGTTTGGGCGGGTCGTCTACTGCGGCGGTATTGGGGAAGGTTGGATTGCCAGCGCCGGTGCGGGAACTGGCTGAGCGGTCCTGGGACGTGATTGTGGTCGGAGCTGGGCACAATGGGCTGGCGTGTGCGGCTTATCTGGCGCGGGCCGGAAAGACAGTGCTGGTGTTGGAGAGCCGCGAGCGGGTGGGCGGGGCGTGCACGATTGAGGAGCCTTTTCCGGAAACGCACCCTGGGGTGCGGATGTCGCCGTGCGCTTATCTGGCGGGGTTGCTGCATCCGCTGGTGGTGGAAGAGCTGGGGCTGCCGTCGCGGGGATTTCACTGGACTCCCGCGGTGAATGGTTTGTTTGTTCCGTTTCTCGATGGGTCGAGCGTGCAGCTTTGGGATGACGATGCCGCGTGCGAGGCCGAGGTTCGGCGGTTTGCGCCGGGCGATGTGGAGGGTTGGAAGGCAATGAACGCAACGCTGGCGCGATTGCGGGAGGCGCTGCGTCCGGCGGGCGAGAAAGACAGCTGGATTGGTGATGCGCCGTCGGCAGAGGAGATTGAAGAACGCCTGGGCGGGGATGAGCAGGCTCGGAAGCTGCTGTATGAGTGGTCGATGGCGGAGTTTGTCGAGCACTATTTGTGCGATGAACGGTTACAAATGGCGTATCTGGGGCAGGGAGTGATTGGGACGAACGCGAGCCCGTTCGATGCGGGAACGGCTTCGATCCGTTTTCATCATGCGTCGGGGCGATTGGGCGGGATGCCTGGGATGTGGGGGTACGTGCGCGGCGGCATGGGAATGGTGTCGTTCTACTTCTGCGATGCGGCGCGCGAGGCGGGGGCGGTGGTGGCTTCGGGAGTTGCTGTTGCGGAGATTGTGCCGGGGGAAGGCGTGGTGCTGGAGGGCGGGGAGCGGATCGCGGCGGCGGTGGTCGTTTCGAATGCCGATCCGCGAGTGACACTGCGATTGCTGGGTTCGGCTGCGGATGATGGCTGGAAGGCGCGGATTGAGGAGATCCCGATTGAAGGGTGCACAGTGAAGTTGAATGTGCTGCTGCGGGAGCTGCCGAATTTCAAGGCTCGGCCGGGGTTGGATGAGGCGCATCATTATGGACAAATCAATGCGCCGCTAACGAAGGCGGAGTGGAAGGCGGGGTTCGCTGCGGCAAGGCGCGGGGAGTTGCCGGAGTTTTTGTGGGGCGAGCTGTATTTCCAGAGCGTGCACGATCGGAGCGTAGTGCCGGACGGGCTGCACACGATGAGCGTGTTTGCGCAGTATGTGCCTTACAGATTTGCGCAGGGGAGTTGGGACGAGCGGCGCTCGGAAGTTCGAAGTTTGGCGCTCGGGTCGCTGGGGCGATTCTGTTCCAACATTGATAGCGTTGTGGTGGATGCGCAGGTGCTCGGGCCGCCGGATATTGAGGAGAAGGTGGGGCTGACGGGCGGACATATTTTCCAGGGAGAATGTTTGCCTCCTTATATGTGGTCGCGGCGGCTGACGGCGCGGACTCCGATGAAGGGCGTGTATTTGTGCGGGGCGTGCACGCATCCGGGGGGCAGCGTGATTGGGGTGAATGGGCGGAATGCGGCGATGGCGGTGTTGAAGGATCTGGAAAGCGGCGCGCGTGGGTGAGATCCCCATTGTGGCGGCAGTTGTAGTGGCCGACCCGGAGGGTCACGGACATGTGCAGGGATTAAAGCGGGCGCTGCGGCTGCGAGATGTGGCGCTGCTCTACATTGCCGCGTCGCTGAGTGTGCGTTGGGTTGCGACTGCCGCTGCGGCGGGGCCTGGTTCGCTGATCGTGTGGTTCTTTGGGCTGCTTGGATTTTTTGTGCCGCTGGCTGGGTGCGTGATGGAGCTTTCGTCGCGTTATCCGCAGGAGGGCGGGTTGTATATCTGGGCGCGCGAGGCGTTCGGAGATTCCGCGGGGTTTCTGACGGCGTGGATGTACTGGATGTCGAACCTGCCGTACTTTCCTTCGATTTTGTATTTTGGCGCGGGGGCGGCGCTGTTTGGGGCGGGCGAGCGGGGGCATGGTCTGGCGGCGAGCCCGATGTACTTCATGACGTTTGCCGTGGTGTGGCTGGCGGTGATCACAGTGGTGAACATCGTTGGGCTGGAGCAGGGGAAGTGGCTGAACAATCTCGGATCGACGGGTGGATGGTTGTCGGTGCTGGTGCTGGTGGTGCTGGGGGCGGTGGCGGCGGCGCGATTTGGCGTGGCGACGAAGTTCACGTGGACGGCGATGGCTCCGCATTTGAGTTTGAAGGACGCGATTTTCTGGTCGACGATCTTCTTTGCGTTTTCCGGCGCGGAGACTGCGTCGTTTATGGGAGAGGAAATCCGGGAGCCGCGGAAGACGATTCCGCGTGCGCTGCTGGTGGCGGGATTGGTACTGGTAGTGGGATACGTAGCGGGCACGGCGGCTCTGCTGGTGGCGCTGCCGCCGGGGCAGGTTTCTGGCGTGGACGGTTTCATGCACGGAGTAATGGTGCTGTGCGCGCGACTCGGGATTCCGTGGCTGGGCGTGGTGATGGCGGGGTTATTGGCGTTGAGCGCGATTGGCGGCGCGGCTTCGTATCTGTCGTCGACGTCGCGGCTGCCATTTGTAGCAGGCATTGATCTTTATTTGCCGCCGGTGTTTGGGAGGGTGCATCCGAAGTTTGGAACGCCGTGGGTGGCGATTGGCGTGTACGGGCTGGCGGGCATGGTAATGGGGGCGCTGGGGCAGGCGGGCACGAGCGTCCGCGGTGCGTACGACGTGATGGTGAGCATGACGATCATCACGACATTTTTGCCGTTTTTGCCATTGTTCGCGGCGATGGTGAAAGTGCAGAGCAGGTCGGTGGGACCGGGGGTGATGCGGGTTCCTGGGGGACGCCCGGTGGCGATCCTTCTGGCGGTGGTGGGATTTGTATCAACGGCGGGCACAATTGTGCTTTCGGCGATTCCGGCGGATGAGGAGCCGAATAAGCCGCTGGCGGTGGCCAAGGTACTGATTGCGACGCTGGTGCTGGTGGGGGCGGGGGTGCTGGTGTTTGCGATTGCGCAGCGGAAGAGAAGACAGCTGATAGCGGATAGCGGTCAGCAGACAGCGTAACCGGCCCGCCTATTGCTTCTTGAAGTATTGAACTTCGCGTTCGTGTTGCCTGGCTTTCTCCAATGAGGAGAAGGTGCCGAGGTTGCGGCGCTTGCCGGTGGAGGCGTCTTTCTTTCGGGAGTAGAGGCGGAATTCTCCGGATTTGAGTTTACGGATCATAAAGATTGGGATGCGGGAGAGCTGGTAACTGGTTGGGAGTCGTGCTATCCCACCCTGCTGGAGAAGAATGGAATCGCCCCTCGCGAATTCGGACGAACGCGTTCGCCCGAATTACCAACGCTCGGGAGGTCCATTCGACTGCGCTCGGCTCGCGATGCGAGCCGAATCTCGCTCAGGATGACAGCTCAGTTAGACGCCGAGGATTTCGCCTTGATCGTCGACATCGATTTCTTCGGCGCGGGAGATTTTGGGCAGGCCGGGCATCAGCATCATGTTGCCGGCGATGGGGACGATGAAGCCTGCGCCGGCGGAGAGAGCGACGTCGTTGATGGTGAGGGTCCAGCCGGAGGGCGCGCCCAGCTTCTTTGGATCGTCGGAGAAGGAGTACTGTGTTTTGGCGACGCAGATGGGGAGGCCATCGTAGCCCCAGTCGGCGAACTGGCGGAGTTTGTTGCGGGCTGTGTCGCTGAGGGTGACACCGCTGGCTCCGTAGATTTGGGTCGCGACCTTTTCGAGTTTGATTTCACAGGAGTCGGAGAGCTCGTAGATGGGGTGCACGGTTGCGTTGGGATTGCGGTCGATGAGTTCGAGGACGGCGCGGGCCAGGAGTTCTGAACCTGCTCCGCCTTTGGTGAAAGGCTCGGTGAGTGCGGTGGGGACGCCGAGTTGATCGCAGAAGGCTCGGACCTGGTCGAGTTCTTCCTGCGTGTCATGGGGAAAGCGGTTGAGGGCGACGAGGGTGGGAAGCCCGAAGCGCTGGAGGTTCTGGATGTGGCGCTGAAGATTGGGAAAGCCTTTCACTAAATCACCTTCGCCCTGGTTGCGCATGCTTTGCACGGTGGTGACGACGACGGCGGCAGAGGGACTAATCCGCGAGATTCCCATGACGATGTCGATGTACTTTTCCGCGCCGAGGTCGGCCGCGAATCCAGCTTCGTTGACGACGTAGTCGGCGAGGCGAAGACCGATTTGCTGGGAGATGATGCTGCTGGTGCCGTGTGCGATATTGCCGAAGGGGCCAGCATGCACGAGTGCCGGCGTGCCTTCGGTGGTCTGGACGAGGTTGGGAAGAAGGGCATCGGCGAGCAGGGCCATCATGGCGCCGGTGGCGTTGAGGTCGGCGGCGCGAACCGGTTTGCCGTCGCGAGAGGCGCCGATGACGATGGCGGCGAGCCGGCGGCGGAGGTCGTTGCGGTCTTTGGCGAGGGCGAGGATGGCCATGATTTCAGAAGCGGCGGTGATCACGAAGCCGGTGCTGCGATTCGCTCCGTCACGTTTGCCGCCGTTGTCGATGGTGATGCGGCGAAGGGCGCGGTCATTCATGTCCATCGCGCGAGGCCAGGAGATAGCGGCGGGATCGAGGTTGAGGTCGTTGCCATGGAAGAGTTGGCTGTCGATCAGCGCGGCGAGGAGGTTGTGGGCCGAGGTGATGGCGTGGAAGTCTCCGGTGAAATGAAGATTGACTTTCTGGCTGGGCTCGATCTGGGAGAGGCCGCCGCCGGCAGCGCCACCTTTCATGCCGAAGACGGGGCCGAGGGAGGGCTCGCGCGAAGTGATGATGGCTTTTTTGCCGAGGCGCTCAAGGCCCTGCACGAGGCCGATGGAGGTGACGGTTTTGCCTTCGCCGGAGGCAGTGGGAGTGATGGCGGTGACGAGGATGAGCTTGCCGCGCGGCGGACGGGCGGGATCATTGAGGAGGTCGAGATGAAGTTTGGCGTACCAGGGACCGAGCTGGTCGTAGTCGGCATCGCGAAGGCCGAGCTTGTGGGCGATGGCGGTGATGGGGAGCAGGGGTGCTTTGGCGGCGGGAGCTTGGATGGTGTGTGTCACTGGATATTTTCGCAGAGGACGGGGACGAGTGGGATGTGACGGGACGCACATTGATGTTGCGAGTGATGGGCGGATATCTGTGTGAATTCAAGGGGGCGGCGGTGCGTCGGCGAAAGATGCTTTCGATGGCCTGTGGTAACCAGCGGCAATCGCCGGATGGTAATGACCCGCCGAACCCCTGGAGGGTTACAGCGGGTGTCCCCATAGAGCCATTGTTCCTGTGTGCAAAACAGGGCAATATTTGGCGCATGGCATTCACAGAAGGGCAGCAGGTTCGTGTGAAGCGCGGGCAGGCGAGCGGGGTGGTCGCAAGAAAGCTTGCTTATCTGCAAGACATGTACGTTGTGCATCTGGATGGGAATCACACGCCTGCGAAAAAGCTGGCGCACGAGTCCGACCTGGAGTTGGTGATCCGGGCGGATAAACGGATGAGCGCTTGAGAGGCAGGGAACAGGGAACAGAACCGCGTCGAGGGAAGGCGGCGCGCTTCGCGCGATTCCCACGTCTGACAACGGCAGGCAGACATGGGGCACCCGGATTTATACAGCGTTCGGCGTGCGCTAGAGGACGTAGACGCGGAGCATCCACCAGACAAGCAGCAGGGCGACGATGGCGAGGATGACGTGGCCGATCCACTGGGCTGGGGTCTCTGGTTTTCCTAGTTTGAACATTGTGCAAGGTTGGATTCATATTTCTGCTTCGGGAATGACCGGCGGCGGGAATTTTTGTCCGATGTGCTTTTTTCGGTATGCGCGGGTTGATCCGTGGAACGCGTCCGCCAGGATGCGGGGTTGATCGGAGCGATGTGAACACCGCGCCATCAACGAGACAAAATTTTATCTTCAGGGAGGATTCAGGGAGCGAGCATAGAGTTAGCTCGTTCAGGGACCGGCTCGGGTTGAGGACGTGCCTGGCGGGCCGGTTTTCTTTCAATCCATCGAGGAGATTTGCGGTGCGATCGACGCGTGTGGTTTTGATGGATGTGGGTCTGATCCTGACCGCGCCGGGATTTGGTCAGGCGAACTGGCAAGTGACGAAGACGTTCCCCGGTGGGCGGGGACGGCGGGTGGGATTATGTCACCGTGGATCCCGATGGGAGCCGACCACGACGGCCGCTGTACTTTGTCCATAGTCGGCCATCCTGCGCCGTTCCTGAATGAGGTCGAGCTGACACTGCCTGCCGCTCTCCCTCTGGGACTCGACATCGCGGGCAGCTACGAAGAGACATCCTTTTACTTAAGTCCCGGCGACCGCCTTGCTCTCTATACCGACGGCATACTCGAAGCATGCGGTGAGACCGGGGAACTCTATGGTTTTGACCGCCTCACGGCACTCTTTGCTACCAGGCCGAGCGCGCAACAGGCGATGGAAACGGCCGTTGCGTTTGGCCAGGACGACGATATCACCGTGCTCACTCTCACTCGTCTGGCGGCCGGCGAAGAATCAACTGCGGTCAGCATTGCTCCCGTTCTGATCGATGGCTGATCGGCAGACCAGCTCCGCAGCACCGGCATCCCGGCGGCTGGACCCCATTGTGCGGTCAACGAGCAGGGCGGGAAACATCCTCGATTCAGGAATTCAACTCCCGCGAACAGGCCGAGGACTCATCGAGGCGACTTTCCGAGTATTGTCTGGTTGGTCGGCTATACGGACCTTTCAACCCAATCCCGGCAGCGGCCCGTTATTTCCGGTTTGCAGGTTAATCGGGAGTTAGGCTGGGGATGGTAATGTCTTCAGCGACTTGATTGCCTTATTTCAGATGAGCGGCTCCATGTCAACGGCGACCTTGAGCGTGTGGTGGCCGCCGCCCAGAATCAAGCCGCGCAGAGGACTTACGTCGCCGTAGTCACGGCCCCAGGCGAGCACCACGTGGCCGTTGGAGGGGACAATGTTGTTAGTGGGATCCATATCAAGCCAGCCGATTCCCGGACAATACGCGGACACCCAGGCGTGGGACGCATCGGCACCCACCAGCCTCGGTTGCCCTGGAGGGGGATAGGTTCGAAGGTAGCCGCTTACGTAACGGGCCGCGATATTCACCGAGCGCAGGCAGGCGATTTGTAAGTGTGCGAAATCCTGGCACACGCCCCGCCGTTTCCGAAAGACCTCTTCGGTAGGCGTCCGGACGTTGGTCACTTTTGAATCGAATCGAAAGTCGTTGTGGATGCGGGCGGTCAGATCCAGAAGAGACTCCGGCATCGGCCGGCCGGGCGTAAACGACTGCAGCGCATAAGAGGCAAACTCCGGCCGTACCCGAATGCGAGGCGACTCAAATCCAAACTGGTAGGCTTCGAGCCCCGCGGGACTTTGATCGTTAGGCAGCGATCTGGCCGCCTCTTCCCATGGGAGCGACTGTTGCGGCCAGGGTGCCGCGCTCCCATCCATTGTCACTTCGCTCTGCGCCACCACCACTAATTCCTTGTGCGGCTCCTGCACGGTAAAAAAGCAGAGAAGGTTCCCAAAATAGTCCAACCGCTCTGTGCGCGTTGCCGGGGGTGGTTGGATGAGCAATTCGCTCCGCACCAACTGACGGTGCATCAAGGTGCGCGGCGTTAGGCACGCAACGTGGCTCCCAACCGAGACAGGATATTTGTATTTGTACGTGGTTCGGTGAACGATTCTATAAATCATTGGCCTATAGTGATCGGCAAGGTGCGAGCGTGGCTAAAGTATCTACTCGACAAGTTATTCGACCACGAAAGCAGCAATCGCTCCAGCTCTCTGAGAAAACGCTCAAGGCGGGACAGTCCCTCGGATCCATTCGCCAACATCTCTGCGCCGGGCAACGGGTAATTCAACTCTCGCAGATCGAAACCGCGCAACACTGCCAGCGCGTCCCGCATTGCCTGCAAGTCATCCGGCAGGTGTCGAGGAAGCTTTTGATAGAGATCCGCAAGGTGGCTCAGTTGGAAGTCCAGGGACCGGGGATTCGTTTCGTCCGCCATGAGCACATCCAGCACAGCTAATGGCTGCAGAGTTGTGTAGTACCGGGTACGGTAGGTCATGGAGCTGTCCGCGACCTCGAGCAGGCATTCCAAAAGCGACCAGTCCTGCTCAGCAAGCGGCGTGGTGATCTCGCGCAGTTGCCGCGTCAGATAAATCGCGCGCTCCAGGCGCCGGCCGATGGTCAGGAACAACCAGCCCAATCCACGGTTGATATTTTCGCGCTCCATCCCGGAGAACGCGGAGAGTAGTTCCAGGCAAGAGGTCAGCATCGTGGGATACTCGAGAAACCGCGTGTCATGCTCGATCTGAATCGAGCCTTGTAGCTGGCCGATGAGGAACATCATGTCAGCCGATAAGCGCTCGCGAACATGGCCACCAACCCGGGACACCTCTTTCAGTGTGCAAGCCAGGCTGTCCGGCCGCTTGGCATCAGTCAGCGTTGAGATCAATTCCTGCTCGAGATCAAGGGAAGTCGGCAGCCTGTCTTTAGGCTTTGGCAACTTGCTGTGCCGCGACTCAAGGCACCCGTGGAGACGCAGCAGACACGCCAACTCCGCCTTTTCCGCGCGCCGTACGCGAGGAATCATTGTACGCAGGATCCGGGCGATATTCTCCGCACGTTCGGCATATCGGCCCAACCAGAAAACATTGTCGGCCACGCTGCTGGGCACAATCCGCGGGACACGGCGCAGTTCCACGGGTTCATTGCGCGGATGCAGCATACTGAACGTATCCACGGGGCCATCCCAGAGGACCCATGCGTCCTTGCTGTGGCCGCCTCGCTGCATCGAGACGACCGATCCTTCAGCTTCGGCGACACGCACCAAACCTCCCGGAATCGCGATCCACCCACTGCCGGTGTTCAGCACGTAGGTGCGGAGCACCACGCTGCGCGAGTTCAGGCATCCGTTGTCCCACACTGGCGCGGTGGACAATGCGATCTGCTCCTGCGCCACATACTCATGCGGCCGGGCTCGTAATTGCTCGGCAAACTTGCCCTTTTCTGTTTGCGGCAGTTCGGCCCCGAAGACCGGCTCCATGCCGCGGGAGGGAAACGCCGGTTTCACCACGACGGAGTCAAGATGGTCGAGCACCCAATCGAGCGCGTATGTCTGCCCGCACCACCAGGTCGCGACGGAAGGAAGTTTGAGCTTCTCGCCAAGCATGTGCGTGGAGAGGCCGGGAAGAAAGGGCATGATCGCGGCCGTCTCAATCAAACCACTTCCCAGTGAGTTTGCAACCTTCACGTTTCCGGCAACGATGGCGTCGACCAGGCCGGGAACGCCCAGAAGCGATTCGCCACGCAGTTCGAGAGGATCGCAAAAGCTATCGTCAACGCGGCGCAGAATGACGTCGACTTGCTCCAGCCCGTCGACGGTCTTTAAATATACGCGGCGGTCGCGCACCGTCAGGTCCGCTCCCTCGACCAGGGTGAACCCGAGATATTTCGCGAGATATGAGTGTTCGAAGTAGGTCTCGTTGTATGGTCCCGGGGTCAACAGCACGATTCGCGGATTGTCACGCTCTGCCAGGCTGGTGAGCGCGTCGCGTTGCGCGCGGAAGAATGGCGCGAGGCGCGGTACTTTCGAGGTGCGGAAGAGATCCGGAAGAACATCGGAGACAATGGTGCGGTTTTCTAACGCATAGCCGCTTCCCGAAGGGGCTTGAGTGCGATCCGCCAACACCCACCACTGGCCGTCCCGCGAACGCGCAAGATCAACGGCCAGCATATGCAGATAACTGTGCGCGGGAACAAGCACGCCTGCCAGCGGGCGAAGGAATGCGGGGTTGGCGTAAAGAAGCGCGGCAGGAAAGCGGCCTTGCGCCAGCAACTGCTGCGGCCCGTAGAGATCCTCCAGAATCAGGCTCAGCAACTGGGCGCGCTGAATGATGCCGGCTTCGATGTAGCGCCACTCGTCAGCCGGAATCAGCAGCGGAACGATATCGATCCTCCAGGGCCGATTGGCCCCGAGGGGATCGCTGTAGATGTTGTACGTAATTCCGTTTTCGCGAATACGGCGCTCGGCGCGGCCCCAGCGCCGTTCCAGTTCTTCCGGGCCGATTGCCCGAAGCGACTCCATCAGGTGTTTCCAGTGCGGCCGGGGAGTCACTCCATCAGCCGACAATTCGTCATAGGCGGCGCCGAAGCGGAGCGGATTTTGATAAAGATCGACTGTCATGGGAAAAGCCCCGGCTCTATGGTGTGAGTCTTTTGTCCGGGCGCGGGCAATCGCAGGTCAAGAGTCATCGGGAAGATCGGGTTGGGCTCTTCCTCCAGAACCGTTATCCTGGCGGGGGCATGGTTCGACTTCTCAAAGCGTTTCTGACGGCGGTCTTCGGCTTCCGTCGCGCTGACGGGCCGCGCTGTATACACGTTACCGTCTGGTGGCCGTGCATGGTAGGTACATCGGCCAATCGAACGCTCTTTCCAGCGGTCGATAATGTCGAAGACCAGGGGCGTGTGCACGGGAATTGTAGGGTGTAACGCCGCCGACAGTCTTCGGGCGCGATACCGTATGCCCGCTACCGCCTCTCCGGGTTTGCTGGGTTCGCCTGTGCGATGAAGCGGCACCCTGCGGCCATTGCATGCAACCATGTAGCGGGATTCCGCTGTGAACCCGGACATCTTCGCCTGCATCCGTTCAAGCGACGAGTCCACGGTGCGAACCGTTCGGCCGGAAGTCGCCTCTTCCGCCAGTACATTCCAGGGCTCAAGGGCCTGACGCAGCTCGAGTTCGACTCCCTCCGCGGCGATCGACCCGATCTTCGGAAAGCGAAACTCAAGGTGCGAAGCGAACCACTTCTCATCGAAGTTGTAGCCGGACTGGCGCAGTTGGTCGAGCACATCGGAAAAGTCGCTTCGGACAAAATGCGGCAGCATAAAGCGGTCATGGAGCGCGGTGCCCCAACGGACCAGGCTGCCTTCGAATGGCCGCTTCCAGAACATGCAGACCAGAGCTCGAATGAGCAACATCTCAACCAGTCCCATTCTGACATGCGGAGCCATTTCGAAGGCTCGCAATTCGAGCAAGCCGAGGCGCAACCCGAGACCTTCCGGCGGATAAAGCTTGTCGATGCAAAACTCGGCGCGATGCGAGTTACCCGTCATATCGACGAGTAGATTGCGGAACAATCCATCCACAATGAACGGCGGACAGTCATTTGCGGGCAAATGACGGAATGCGACCTCCAGCTCGTACAAGGCGTCCATGCGCGCCTCGTCCACGCGCGGATACTGGCTTGTCGGTCCTACATACATACCTGAAAACAGGTATGACAGCGACGGATGGTTCTGCCAGAACGTCACCATGCTGCGCAGGAGGTCCGGGCGCCGCAGGAAGGGGCTGTCCAGTACCGTCGCTCCGCCGAGGACTATGTGATTACCGCCCCCGGTAGCGATATGGCTGCCGTCGTAGGCAAATTTTTCGGCGGTCAGGCGGTTTCGGCGCGCTTCCTCGAAGAGGACTGTGTTGATCTGTTCGAGTTCGTTCCAATTGCTCGCGGGCGGAAGGTTTACTTCGAGAACGCCGGGATCGGGAGTAACGCTGAAGGATCGCAGCCGCGCATCGGAAGGCGGAGCGTAGCCCTCCAGCCACACAGGCTTCTGCAGATGCTGGCACGTGTCCTCGACGGCAGCGAGCAGGTCGAGGTAGTCCGCGAGCTGAGATGCATAGGGCAGAAAAACATGCAGCCGGCCTTCTCGCGCCTGCACGCACAGCGATGGTCGGATCAGCTCCGTCGTCGTTTCAGCGGTGCTCGAGAGAGCGGGCAGCGGATCGGCCCCGGGCTTCTTCTCAAAGAGATCCATGCGCCGCGCCGGGCGCGAGGGGAGCCTGACCCGGTCCGCGAAAGGTGCAGCCTCATACTCGTATGCAATCTCGTCCGGGGCCACCCAGGGGATCAGCTCCGTAGGTATTCGATAGCCGATGGGCGAGTCGCCCGGCGTCAGGACCAGAGGCTCTGGCCGAGTGAACCACAACTGGCTCGACCAGCATAACTGGGCCGCCGGCTGGCGGCGGCGAATGGGCAGAATGTAGCCAGCCGGTTGCGTCGAAGCGGTTTCGGGGTTGTAAGCAGGCAACACGTTTTCGACGCTCACCTGAAGGCGGCGCGTGAGCGCTTCTATGAACTCGAGAGCATTGGCCGCGCCGAAACCGTTGTCCTGATCTTCGCGGGCGATGAGATCGATATTTTCCCAGACCGGGATGCCGTCGCCACGCCAGAAGCAACTCAATGCCCAGCGCGGCAACGGCTCGCCCGGATACCATTTGCCTTGACCGTAATGAAGCATCGCGCCTGGTGGCGTCTTTTCGCGGAGGCATTGGATGAGAGCCAGACCGCGGGTTCGCTTCATGGGTCCGAGAGCATCGATGTTCCATTGGGGGCTCTCGGGCTCGTCGATGCCGACGAAGGTTGGCTCGCCGCCCATGGTCAGGCGTACATCCTGCGCCTCCAGGTCTGCGTCCACGCACTGCGCAACCTGTTCAACCTGGACCCAATCTTCCTCGCTGAAGGGCCTGGACGGCCGCGGTGCGTCATTCAGGCGGCGAATGGACATGGAGTAGTCGAAGTCCACATTAGCCGGCTCGGTGGTGCCCTCGATTGGCGCGGCTTTTGAGACGTTCGGGGTACAGACGAGCGGGATGTGGCCTTCGCCCGCGAACAAGCCGGAGGTCGGATCCATCCCGATCCAACCAGCGCCCGGTAAAAACGCCTCTGCCCAGGCATGGAAATCCGCGGAGTCGGTTTGCAGGCCGCTCCGATCTTCCGGGGCTCTCTCGTCTGACGCCATCTGAATCAGATATCCCGAGACGAAGCGTGCCGCAATGCCCAGATGCCGAAGAACCTGTACCAACAACCATGCGGAGTCGCGGCAGGACCCCACGCGCTGTTCAAGGGTCTGCTCGCACGTCTGGACTCCGGGATCCAGACGGGTCACATAGCCGATCTGGTCTCGCACCCTTCGATTCAAG
>Ga0302325_10006873_pt1 | contig 25450 bp, 21 predicted proteins | sample Palsa_T0_2_FD_201948 | JGI IMG/M metagenome (GOLD analysis project Ga0302325, IMG submission 201948) | Peat permafrost microbial communities from Stordalen Mire near Abisko, Sweden - Palsa_T0_2 | ecosystem: Environmental > Terrestrial > Soil > Palsa > Peat permafrost | place: Sweden: Abisko... | reverse complement strand
CTGGCACCAGAAACCGCTGGCAGGCCCGGGGTCCCAACGCCCACAGAATCAGCACCGTCGTCAGAGCGTGGGCGACCTCGTCCAGCGGCCCGCCGGGGAAGAACGAGCCCGCGCCGGCAAGTTCGTCACCCCAATCAAATAGCGCGAGTCCCGCCGCGGCGAGGGCCAATCTGGTGGGCGTGAGCCGGGCTAGACGATGGACGCAGGAAGCCAGGCCTGCAGCTGTAGTGCGCGCCCAAACTTTGAACGTGACCACCGGCTGCTTCACGCGAAATCGTCAACTTGAGCTGTTGCTCGCTGCGCCACCGTCGAAGCAACTGCGGTGATCGAGTGAGGCGGCCCCGAGCGGCGCATCACGTCCGGCACGTTGACGCTCGGCGCGGACGACAGCGGGTTGACGATCCGCGCGATCAGGGTTGTGCTCGCCCGACTCGGGCTCGCTATCAGAGCTGTGTCGGCGCAAGTCAAAACTCGAACGCGATTGGCAAGTATCATCGGACGATTCATGGCAGCGAGAGCGAAGCGCCTCATTGTGGAGGCTATCTTTGGGTTGTCGCGGATCGGTGAACGTCGCGGCTGGGAATGGCTCACATACCATCCTGGCGTCTTTGTGTTCTTCCATTGGCTTGCCAAGCGAGAAGCTCCAAATGTTGTCGGCTCGTTTCTCGCAACATTCCCTGACGCTCGTTCATTCGCCGATGTCGGTGCGGGGACGGGTGGATATGCCGCGTACCTCCAGCGCCAAGGACGGTCGGTGGTCGCTTGCGAGCGAAGCCGGTTGGGCCGGGAGTTCGCCCGGATGCAGCATGTCAAATCGATCCCATTCGATCTCAACCTGCCCGAGCCCGCTGCGTTCGCGACCACGGTAGATGTGGCTTATAGCTTGGAGGTTGCCGAGCATCTTCCCCCCGAGCTTGGGACTCGTCTGGTGCAGTTCATGCTTGAACTCGCTCCGACGGTCGTGTTCGGCGCTGCCCATCCAGGACAGGGTGGCGCAGGTCATATCAACGAGCAGCCTGCTTCGTATTGGGCGGGGGAGTTCTTCCGCGCTGGCGCCGAGCTCGATCCGGCAGCTTCGGCCACGCTCGGTGAACAGCTCAGACGTCGAAACACGGTTGAGTGGATGGCTCACAACGTTCAGGTGTTTCGGCGGCGCGGGAATCTCCAGCTCCTCGGAGAGTCCGCCGCTCCGATGGAGGCTTGAGCGGCTGGTCAGGAGGAGTAGCTCGGAGTGAGCGGCTGCTGGCCGGTTGGGTCTCTCCTATCCGCCGTTGATTACCTCGTTCAGCCGTAGGCGGCGTACGGTGTGCAGCGATCGGGCGTAGACGACCGGGCCCCGCAGCATGCCTCGATGCTCGATCCGCGCCAACTCCGGTGGCAATGCGCCAGTCGCTCCCGATCGGCGCGCACGACGGCGACGAATCCGGACCGCGACCGGAACCGAACGCGCAACGGCCCTCGCGAACCCAGGGTCGTGTGTCAGCGCCTTGGTGAGCACCGCTGTGAATCCCACACCGTAATTGAACACCTGGCGGCGTAGCGCGTCATCGTCCCGGCGATGCTCGTGCCAGCACAGCGAGCGCGGTTCGTACACAAGCTCGCCGCCGCGCAGGATTGCCTTGCTCATCGCCTCAATGTCCTCTCCGTGCGGAATCGTGCCAACCCCGAGCGCGGGGTCGAAGCCCCCGGCCGCCACCAGACCCGCTCGCCGGAACGCCATGCTGTTCCCGGAGCCGAACATACCTCCCCAATACGGATAGAGCAAACGCTCGTCCGCGCGATTCGACCGGAGATCGTAAACGTGGCGCTCGAACCCCTTGCAGAAGCCCGCGTACTGCTCGAACAGCTTCTGGGCGACCGTCTCGAGCTCGAGTGGCAGCACCATGCCGGTGACCGCAGCGACCTTTGCATCGACGAACGGCGCGAGCAGCCATGGGAGCCAGTTCGGATCGACGACGACATCGTCGTCGGTGAAGGCGACAAATTCGGCCCTCGTCTCGGCAATTCCCCGATTGCGCGCAATCGGGAGGCCGGAACGCCCCTCAGCGACGTAGCGAACGCGGCGGTCCCGCACGCTCCACTGCGACACCAGCTCGCGCGTGCGAACGTCAGGTCGGTTGTCGACCACGATGATCTCGAGGTCATCACGTCGAAGTGGTGTGAGGGAATAGAGGCAACGATCAAGTGTCGCTGTGCGGCCCGTCGTTGCGATGATCACGGCAACGGCACCGGCAACGCGTGGGATGGTGTCTCCCGGACAGCGAACATCGCTGACCTGGCACCGGAAACGCTGCATATGGCGACGGACTCGAGGTCCGAGCTGTTGATCGACCAGCCCAACTAGTTGGTCGGCGCTCGCCGCGATGGACATGTCGGGTACGTGTAGGGCCCCTAGCGGCTCGTCGTGAAGCCGCACCAGTAGCAACCCGTCGCGATGTTCGCCTCGCAGAGGGGTCGTCAACGAAAAGTCGCTTGGGCTGTGCAGATCAATCGTGCCCACGGCGGTCGGCCCCGGATGCGCGAACGCAGCCGCCGGTAGGAAACCGGGTGTAATCCCTGCGCCGCGCGAAGTCGTGGTTTCGGTCTTCACCTTGGTCATGTCTCCAGCTCCCGTCCACGTGCTCGAAATACAGCGAATCTCCTAGCGGCGCTGCTTCGCCTTGACGGCCGGCCCCCACAGACCGAACGCATCCATAGTACCGTGTCGCACTCACATAGCGACACGCTCGGAGAGGCCTTCTTTCGGCGTCCCGGAACGTGTTTGAGGACCGGGACGATCCTCACTGGACGTCGCCACCGGCAAGCTCGTACGATAGACAAGGCGGACACCCAACCCTGTCTTAGTAGGTGAATTTCGGCAGAACGTTCCGCCGGCGGGTTTCACCCCCAAATGTACGGCCCGACCGAGGATGCCCTCTCCCCACCTTCAGAAGCGCTGCTAGCATCCAAGCTTGATGTCGGCACCTGTAAATGACAACTTAATTTACGATGTGGGCATGCATGATGGTTCAGACTCGGCTTACTATCTTCGACGAGGTTACGAGGTCGTAGCAATCGAGGCGAACCCGGAACTTGCGGCGCAGGCGACGACCGGGTTTGCGACCGCGGTGGCGGACGGCCGCTTGACGATCCTCAATCTTGGGATCGCCGACCGTCGGGGCGAGGCAGCGTTCTGGGTTTGTGACGACGTAACTGTCTGGAGTTCGTTTGATCGAAGCATCGCCAGTCGAAACGGGAGTCGCCACCATCAGATCACGGTGCCGCTGCGGCCGATGCGTGAGATCTTCGAAGAATTCGGTCTGCCGTATTACGCGAAGGTTGACATCGAAGGCAACGACATGTATTGCCTCGATGGCTTGAGTTCCGACTTCCGGCCCCCGTTTATGTCGCTGGAGCTTTCGAACGATCCATTGCTCGAGCGCATGGTGGATGTGGGCTTCGACCGGTTCAAGATCGTGCATCAGTTGAGCTTGTCGCCGGCGACCAGACGTTGGCATTCGGCCCGCGGCCTGGTCCGAAATGCAAAGGCGCAGGCGATTCTCGAACGCGCCCGCGGCTTGGGGCGCGGCGCGCTGTTCGATGGGAAGTGGTACTTCAAGATGGGTGCGTCCGGTCCGGTGCCGTCACATTCACCCCATGGCTGGCTGACATACGCCGAGGCCCGTGCGCTGCATGACTACATCGAGCGGACGCTTTTCTCTGGCGGCTTCAGCTCGGATTGGTTTGATTTGCACGCTACAGATGCGGACACGTTGCGATCTTTAGCCTCGCGACGGCGGTCGCTCTGACGCGCGCTCCGGGATGCGTGCGCAGATAGTACGGCTCGCTGACACTGTCGTCAGCCCTGACGGCGAGCGAATCAGAGTCAGGTAGGGCCTCCCACTGGAAGGTGCCGTCGCGCCCGCCGGGCAGCGCGATAGGCGCGCGTTCGCAGGCGCTCGCGACGCCAGGCGACCGGGAGGGACTCGCCGCGCAGAACCGCGGCGATCCGCTCCGCAGGTGTCCCGGACGTGACGATCCAGCGCGCGATCGCGAACGGGTCATCGTCGAGGTGCGAAATCGCGTTCTTTACTGCTGCGGCCGAACTGTAACCGGCCCGCACGACCGCGGCGCGCGACCGCCGGTCGTGGGAGCCGTGCGGGTAGGCGAAGGAGGTGACTGGGGCGCCGAGCACCGCCTCGAGCGTCCGCTTGCTCCCCGCGGTTTCCCAGTCGAGTACTGCGCCTGAGAGCTCGTCGAGGTGGTGGTGGGTGACGCTATGCGCGCCGACCTCCACGCCATCGAACGCGGCAAGCGCGCAAAGCTCCTCTGGCGAAAGCATCCCAGCTGACCCGATCGTGCCGGTCGTGACGTATACGGTCGCACCGATGCCGCGAGCCACCAGCTCGCCAACCGCGTCCTGAGTGTCCGCGTAGCCGTCGTCGAAGGTCAACGCGACCGCGTCGCGGTCGAGCTCGCGCTCGCCGCGCAGACATTCGGCGAGCTCGCTGATCGTCAGCGCGAGCCGTCCCGAGTCCTGGACTACCCTGACGTGCTCGCGGAATCGCGGCGGGGAGATCGTAAACCGCTCCAGCCCGGCGGCCGGGAGCGCGTTGACCGCGTGATAGACGAGCACAGGTACCTTTCGCAACATCCGCCGACCTTAGCCCAGCTGCTCGCCGGACCACTCCCCCTCGAGCCTGGTCAGGAGCGCGTCGCCGGAGAGCACCGCACGCGCGAGCTCATCGTCGGCCGTGTGCAGGAGCGCCGGCCAGCCGTACCACGTTACGCAGCGGCGCCGGGCGATCGGCTCGACGAGCCTCGGCTCCAGGCGTCCGCGCAGCGCCACGGTACCGTGCCGGTGAGCGTGCTCAATCAGGTGGTCTAGGACGAGCCCGGTGTCGGCGTCGTTGGCGGCCACGACGGCGAGCACCTCGCCGCGACTGCCGGGCCGTAGGTGATAGGCGTACCAGCCGGCGACGCGGCTCCCGGTGCGCCATACGAGCCCCGCGACGAGCCTGCCACGCGCCGGTGGGACGCGGGCGAGCTCGTCGAACAGGAACCGCAAGTAGGCCTCGTCGTATTCCGGTCGAAGCGCCATCCGCCCAGTAACGTGGGGAAGCGCGCCGAGGAGTGAGCGTGCGTCGAGCGGCTCGACCTCGCCCGACTCGGGCTTCGGCGGCTCGAGCCGCGAGAGCACGGCGGCAGGCGTAGCGCGGTCCAGTCCCGCGGCCGCCGCGGTGGCCAGGCGCCGCGCGCCCGGGCGCGTGACGCGGCGGCCAACCAGCTCGAGCGCCGCCCCCCAGGGCGCGAAGACGCGCACCCAGTGGAGCGAGCTGACCGGCAGCGTGCTCCCCCCGAGTCGCAACCACACACGCCGCACGATCTCGGAGGCGGTGTCGGATATGGTGGCGTCCTGCGGGCCCTGGAGCACGCGCTGCTGAAGCCGCACCCCGAGCATTTGCTTCCTGCACTCCGGGAGCACCGCGAGATTTCCGCAGACAGCAATCCGCACGGGGCGCCGGCCCAGCAGCATCCTGCGTGGGCCCACGGTGATGAACCCGACGATGCGCCCGCCGTCATCCTCGGCCACGAACGACGGAAGCTCGGGATCGGCCCAGGGGTTCTCGAACAGCGTGCGACTAAAGAAGTCGACAATACCGGGTCTCGGCCGTCCTCGGCCGGACCCGAACATCGCGTCGAATACCGCCGCGACCCGCTCCAGGTCCGCCGGCTCGAGCGTCCGCAACTCGATCAATGCGCACGCACCGCCGAGAGGCCGAGACTGGCCAAATAGGCGCCCGGGCCGAGCAGCATCCCCAAGCGCTCGAGCCACTCGAGGCTGCGCGGGAAGTCGCTTGGCTTCTGCACGTTCTTGCGCGAGTCGGGATCGAGCACGTAGCGAATCCCGCCGGGGATCGCCCGGATCAGCTGCCGCCGTGTCGGCCCGTGGACGAGTTGCTTCCCGAGCATCGCCGTGAGGCCGACGCCGTAGCGGTAGGCATGGCGGCGCATGTCGAGTCTGTCTGGGTGGTCGTGGCGGACGAGCACGGAGGGGTCATAGACGATCACATAGCCAGCTTGGACGAGGCGGACGAACAGGTCGAGGTCCTCCCCGCCGAGCGTTGGCGTACCCGGGCCGAGCTGGATGTCGAAGCCACCTACGCGATGGGCGATCTCTCGCCGAATGATGACGTTCGCGCCTGATCCGATGTGTCCAGGGATGTACGGGAACAGAGGCTCCGCCTCGCGGCTTTCTGGTAGCCGCCAGATGCGCCGCTCTGGGCCTTTGTCGAAGGCAGCGAACTGCTCGAAGAGTAGCTGCGGCTTGGTGTTAAGCGCGAGCGCCTGGATCCGGCCGGTGACGCACGCGACGGCGTCCGAGAGCTCGAACGCCGTGACGGCGTTGCGGAGCCAGCCGGTGTCGACGACCACGTCGTCGTCGGTGAATGCGACGAGATCGCCGTGCGCCAGTGCAAGCCCGGCGTTGCGCGCACGCGAGGCTCCTTTCCGCGGCTCCTCCAGGTAGCGGACCGGCGCGCCGGCGAAGCTCCTTGCGACGACGTTGCGCGTACTCGGCGCGGGAGGCGCGTTCTCGACCACGATGACCTCCAGCGGCTCGTATCCGGTGGCGAGAATCGAGGCGATGGCGCGTTCGACTGACACCGCGTCCCCGCACGTCGGAATGACGACGGTCACGGCCGTCCGGCCCCCGGCGCTCACACTAGCTCCCGGCCAGTAGGGGCGAGCGTGGCGATCGTGCCGTTCTCCCTCTCGGGCAGCTCGGCGCGGGCAATGAAGAGCACGGGGACAAGGTCGTCGTCACACACCTCACTTGAGCAACGGCGCTGCTGTCGCGGGGCGCGCAGCACCTCTACTGTCTTCCTCGGTGGAGCCGTCCCGTCTTGCGACTTGGCGATGTCATCGGTGCGACCCACGGACCATAGGCTATCCGTCCTCGTCAGGTCGGAAGAGGCGCCGCCCTGCGGAACGCGCTGCGACAGCCAGCAGCCCTCGCCTAGGTTAATGCAACTGATAGACGCGGATGTAGTCGACGTACATCCGGACCGGACGGACGAGGCTCCCATCTGACTCAGCATCGAGCTGCACGCATACGTGGTGGGGAACGTGTGGAATGGCGCGCGGGTTCGTCACGGTTCCGGCGGGTGCCCCGTTGAGGTAGAACCTAATCGCCTTCGCCGACCAATCCATGACGATCGTCTGCCAACGGGTGCCATCGGCGTCGTGAACAAACTGGTATTGCTGATTCGTCGCGCCAAAGTGAACAAAGGAGTAGAACGGCGATCTGGTCCCAGGGGCGTCGCCCGTCTCGTAAATGTCGTTCTCTCCGTCGACGGGCCAGTCTCCCGACTCCGGCCAAGTAAGCACCACACCGCTCGTCGTACCTGTAGGGTCGGAATCCGTCCTTACTCGCACCTCCACCCGCCCGTATTCGAAGTTGAACCGGCTGGCCATCCCGCCAGACACGATCCGCCCGTCCCTCATGTCCGCAGTCACCACGAGGTGCCCGTGACCGTCAAGGGAGAATGCCGAAGGCCGGCGAAGCCCGTGACCTCCGTTACCGGGGCTGTCGTATGGGCTCCACCGCTTCGCGTTCAATCGCGTGCCGTTGAACTCCTCGTCGAACACGAGCCTCTCCCGGACAGGCATACGGGCGCCAAGAGCCGGAGGCGCCGCCCCCGAGAGCTCGGTGCAGCCGCCCGCGAGTAGACCAAGGATCATGAGGAACAGGACGACTGCCCGCGTTGCCAGCCTTACCGGAAATCCCGGCCCCTGCTCGCCGCCGACCACGGGGAGTCAGCCTGCCTCGGCCTCGCTCGGAACCTCAGGGTCGGGCGGCCGCGGCGGATGTGGCAGCCGCCGGCGGATCAGGATCACCGTCATCGCGGCCACCGCCACCGCTAGGGCGATCGTCGCCACCGGCTGCGAAACCCACGAGGGGTGCGCACGTCCAAGGAGAAGCGGCCAGACCGCCCCAGCCCCGAGGACCAACAAGACGTGCCCCGCAATCGGCGCGCCGAGCGTTCCCGTTCGGGCCACCGCCTGCGCAAACACCAGACCGGCGAGCGCGAACACCAGGATCAGGGCTGCCGATTTCGCCCCAAGATAGGTCGACGCAAAGACCGCAGTCGCTGCGACCACGCCGGCTCGTCCCGCAGCCCGCTGCAGCGTTACCTGAACGACCCCGCGAAACACGATTTCCTCCACGGCGGCAGCACACACGGCGGCCAGTAGCGCCAGCAAAACCCGGCTGCCAGCCGCACCAGCGGGCCACAATACCGGTGCGCCGACGAGATAGGCCACGAAACCTAGGACGACGCCGGCGAACACTGCTGGCAACTGGGAGCTCGGAATTCGCCCTCCCACGAGGGTCCGACGGGTTATTCCCACCGCCGGTGCCAGGCCGAATGCGGCGACGCCGACGAGACTCGCGACGGCGAGGAGTCCCGCCGGTTCTGAGCCGTCGCGGAGCGGCAGACCGAGCGCTATGACCCGGATGAACGGAACGAGAGCGAGCGCGCAAATCGCCGCTTTCGCACGCCAGGATCGGGAAGCTCCGCCGATCGAGTTCGGGTTGAACTGTAGGAACACAAATACAAGCAAGGCGTCCACGATCTCACCCGCCAGCACGTGGCCTGGCGCGATGAGAACCGCTTCGACACAGATACACACGGCGGCGCCGGCCAGCGGCCCGACGGCGTTTCGCCTGCCGACGGCCGCTCGGCGCTGGCCAGGCCCGGGAGTCTCGAGATCTCCAGTTGACGCAGCTGGGCGCGTGCGGTCAGCATCTGCCGCCGGCGTCTCAGGCCGAGAAACCGCCCGACCGGGCTCGGGCGTCGGTGAGTCGGACACGGAGGTCCGAGTGTCCTGACCGACGGCGACCTCGGCCACACCACTGCCCGCAGCTGGGGCAAGCCGGCCGCGCTCTCGGCGCCAGTAGCGGCCAAGCGCCACCACCGTCACCCGGACAACGGCGAGGCTAGAGACATCGCGCCACACAACTCGGAACAGCTGATTCCGTCTCATCGGTCATCCTTCGCGCTCAGTGGATCAGCAGCGCGAGGCGGGCGGCGATGGTCAGCGCGAGGGCCACAAGCAGTGGGACTGAGACGGCGGACAGAGCGATCCGTCGCGCAGGCTGGAACCGGCTGACCTGCAGAACCTCGCGCTCGAGCAGGAGGACGACGAGCAGGATCAGCGTCACCACCCCGAATGACTGGGAGCTAAAAGGCACGGACTTGCTGCTGATCGCGTGTTCGATCACATGCGGCAGTAGGCCGCTCACGCGCGTCGCGCGTGTTTGTCGTCTGACAGGATCCGCGAGCGTCGAGCGCGCAGCACCGTCAAGCCCACGGCTGACACGGTTAGCCCCGCGATAATCGCGATCGCGAGCCGGAGCGAGAATGCATGGGCATACACCAACGCCAACGCGACGAGCGTCTCGATGCCTAGACTCGCACCGGTGGCGATGGCGACCCGCTGCGTAAGATCGCGTATCTCGAGCAACTCCGCCAACGCCAGGCCAGGTCCGAACAGAAGGAAGCTAATCGCGAGTACAGCCCTGATCGGGGAACTGGGCAGCGCGGCGATGGCCAATACGCAGCCACCAGTGAGGAGGAGGATGCATACGGCACGCAGTTCGATCTCCCGAAGCGTTGGCTGGCGACCGCCTCCGTTTCGCGGCAGCCCGGTGCCGGTATCGAGTCCTTGCGTCGTGTTCATCTCGTCAGATCGTAGGTACCACGGCCATGAATCGGCCCGCCCGCACTCGGCCCGAGGGCGCACGGACCCTGGTAGGCTGACGATACTGAGACACTCGCAAGGACGCGCCGCAAACCGACCCGGTCCGGATGGAAGTGGATTCTAACCCTATCGCCCGTCAAACGTGGCGTCTGGGGGGGCAGGACGGGCTTCCGGCTGAACGTCGGGTTCACCACCTCAATCGCTAAGTGCCCTCGTATCCCGTTACGACATCCAGCTTGACGCGACTTTCACGCCCCGTCGCGGGATCGTCTGACGCCCCGCGCCACGCCGCCTGCAACGTCACGCCCCGCCGTGTGGATGCCAGCCGGAGCGATTCTCGCGTACAGAAGCCGTTAACGGGGGCATGATGTTGGCTTTGCTTTCGGCACGCGCTCGAAGCGTGTTCGGCGCTCCGCGCTCGACGGCCGTTGCCCGACCTGCTGGGCTTGCGCGTCCCCTGATACCGGCTGCACTGCACGCGGCGGTTCCGCTTGCCGTCGCTGGGGTGTGGGCCGTAATTATTTCGCACGTCCGCGTGGATGACATGACGGATCTGGGACTGGTCTCGGTGCTGCCCCTCGGCGTCATCCTGCTTCTGTTCCTCCTGACAGGGAGCTTCTGCCTCGCACTCTCTCGACGGCCACTGAACGGCATCGTGCCGCTTCTTCACGTTGTTGTGCTCATCGTGATGCTCTACGGCATTACGACCTTCATCGAATCGGAGCCGCGAGTCGGCATCGAGTGGCACACCGTGGGAATCATTGACTTCATCTTGGGCCACGGCGACGTCAAACCGGTGATTGACGCATTCTTCAACTGGCCGGGATTCTTCGCGCTCGGAGCGCTGATATCGCGCGCCGCAGGCTTCCACAGTGCACTCGCGTTTGCGGCGTGGGGCCCTCTGTTTTTCAACCTCGTGTTTCTGGCACCCCTGGTGATGATCTTCCGCTGGGCGAGCGACGATCCGCGTGTCACCTGGCTCGGCCTGTGGGTGTTCTATTCGACGAACTGGGTCGCGCAGGACCTCATTTCACCTCAAGCGGCTGCGTATACGTTGTGGCTGACGATCCTCGCCGCCCTGCTCACATGGTTCACGCCGCGCCCCGCGGTGCTCGCTGGTCGGCCATCCGTTCGCCGGCTACGCCGCTTATTTGATCTTCGGCGACTCATCCGACTTCTCAAGCGCGATCCGCACGCAGCCGACACGCCAGGCTTGGCCGGCCAGCGCGCCGGACTACTGCTGCTGATCGTGGCGATGTACGGCGCGACGGTAGCGGGCCATCAGCTCACGCCCGTCCCGGCGATACTCACGGTCATAGGCCTCGTCCTGTTCGCGCGTCTCGAGACACGGAGCCTTCCTGTCATCATGCTCGTCCTCCTCGCCGCATGGATCAGCTTCATGACGACGGCCTATCTCGCCGGGAATCTCAGTCTTCTAACCGGCAGCCTTGGTTCGATCTCGCAAAATCTGACCCAGAGCACCGGCGCGCGCGTCGTGGGTAGCCACCAGCATGAGCTCATAGTCAACATCCGGTTTGCGGCGACCGCCGCGATTTGGTTATTGGCGGCAGCCGGTTTCGGGCGCCGGCTCTGGTCAGGCTATGTCGACCTAGCCATGGTCGTGATCGCCGGCGCACCCTTCTTACTACCGCTTCTTCAGCCATACGGCGGGGAAATACTCCTCCGCGTCTTCCTCTTTGCGCTCCCGGCGACGTCATTCGCGATTGCCGGCCTGGCGTTCCCCTCAATCCTCGCGGGACGCAGCTGGCTGACGCTCATCGGGGTGGCCGTCGTCAGTTGTGCTCTGTTGGTTATGTTCCAATACACCCGATACGGCAATGAGCGGCTCGATAATTTCACGACAGGTGACCTCTCTACAGTCCAAGCCTTCTACCGTATCGCACCAGTCGGCTCAACCGTCTATGCGGGGACCGACAATATTCCGTGGCGCTACGAGCGTTACGCCGGATATGACTATGGATTTGTGTCATCGCTTCCAAATTGGAGCGCGCTCCATCCCGATCCCGCAAAACTTGCGGCACAGCTTGAGGCCACCCTCAGGTCGGCTGGCGGGGGCTACGTGATCGTGACTCGGAGCACTGAGGTCGAAGCGGAACTCCTAGAAGGTAAGCCGTACCTGCTGCAGCGTCTCGTCGCTGTGCTCCGTGCTTCTGGGCAATTCCGGGAACTGTACAGCAGCCCTGACGGGGAGATCTTCTATCTGCCCCGTGTGAAGACAGCAAGCCAGACGCCGTTGCGGAGATCGTCGCTGGCCCGCAAAAGATCAGCGCCGATCGCATCTGTCCACGATCGATCAGCGCGAGCCGGTCGTCACGCTCGGGGTCGGCTAGGCAAGCCCGCGGTTCGTGCCAAGGCGGTGGCGGCGCCGGCCGTCGTGCATCCCAATTTGTCCCAAACAGCCCCGAGCTCGACCGGCGCGAGCTCTCCCCGGACCGGCGGAACGTCGCCGCCAGCAGGGGCGAGCCCCGCCCCCTCCGTCAGCTCTCCTCCTGCTAACAGTCCCCAAAGGCCCAGCATCGGAGGCGGCAGCGGGACAAGGAACGGCCGCGGCACCGGCGTCGTGAGCGGAGGTGGCTAAGCTGAGTAGTCGCCGCTGAGGAATTGACGCTCGTCACGAGGCCTCAGTCGTACGAGGTACGGCGTGGGTCCCCCCAGCGCTGCTTGATCGGGTGGCATGCGAGAATGATCGGCTATAAGTCGCTCGATACATCACTCTGGGCGTCCTCACCAATCCGACGCCATGCCTCGTGACAACGCCAGGCGGCGGTGCGGGGGACCGCTGTGCATCCTGATCGTCACTCCGCAACGCCCCTTAGAGCAAGATGGAATCGAGGCGCGTCTGATGGGGGTAAGTCGCCGCCTTGTTGCAGCCGGTACTTACGAGGTTCTGTGCGGGGATCTAGGTAGGCCTAGCCTTGGCGAGCAGGCTCGAACCGGGCGGCTCACGTCATGGGCCGAATGCTGACCGGTCTGCTGGATCTCTACCGCGACGGCGCAAGAGATGCCGAAAGCACTAAGCACTTCCTGCCGATCACGATTCGCACCGTCGAGCTTTCCGCCCCCGTCCAATCCATCATCGCGGAGCGCGCGCAGAACCAAATGGGGCGAGAGGTTGCATATGGTTCGGCCCTAGTGCTCGCCCGTTTGAATGGCGAACCGATAGGCCTGGCGACTGTGCCGCTGACCCAGGGTCGCGCAACCGCTGAAATGGCAGCCGAGCATCTCTGGGCCTGCCTGCATAGTCGGATCTTGGAGCGGGTCGCTCCATCCGGAGCGAAATTGCCTCTCGACGGCAGGGACTTGTTGCGAGGACTCGACGGCTCGGCTCAGGGTCGACCGCTCCCCGCGCTCGATCCTTCACATGCGCCGGACGTGACCGTCGTGGTGGCCACGACCGGCCGTGACGAACTCAATCGCTGCCTGCATAGCCTTCGCTCGCTCCGGTATCCGTGCTACGAGGTCCTCGTGGTCGACAACGACCCCGGCAGCCCGTCCGCGCGGAGGATCGTCGACACCCATGCTCGGGAGGACGGTCGGATCCGCTACACCGCCGAGCAGTTTCATAACCTGTCGGTTGCCCGAAACCACGGGATCACGCAGACTGACGCCGAAATCGTCGCATTTACGGACGACGACGTCATCGTAGACCCAGACTGGCTTCTCGCTCTCGTCAGGGCGTTCCTCCGCGATCCCCAGGTCGCCGGGGTGACGGGCCTCGTGTTACCTGCCGAGCTCGAGACGCGGGCCCAGTGGTACTTTGAGGAGTACCGTGCCTTCGGACGGGGCTTTGAACCTCGCGTATTTGACCTTGACCGGCACAGGTCCAACGACAAGCTGCTTTACCCGTACTGGGGGGGAGTTGTGGGCTCCGGCAACAGCATGGCATTTTCCCGTGCCGCTTTGCTCGACGTCGGGGGGTTCGATCCAGCCCTCGGGGGTCCTGCTCCGACAAGTCCTGGCGTCGAGGACGCGGATGTCTTCACGCGCCTTCTCTTGAGCGGCCACCGGCTCACCTACGAGCCTCGTGCCGTCTGCTGGCACGCCCACCGCCGCGACGAGGAAGCGTTGCGTCGTCAGCTGTTTAGCTACGGACTCGGACTAACGGCGCTCCTCACGAAGTGGGTGCTGCGGCACCCGGCCCTCGGGATGTCGATCGTCGCCGCGATCCCAAAGGTGTTAGCCGGTTCGCCGACGGCGAGACCCGGCCGGCGACCAGGCCTTCCTGGGAGGTTTAGGCGCGCCGAGATCGCTGGATACTTCGTTGGCCCAGCGCTCTACGCTCGCAGCACGGCCCGGACGAGGCAGCATCGCCTCGCGGCGCCGCGCCGCGAGCGTTGGCAACGGTCAGAATAGCTGAGCGACCATCGTCAGATTAGCTCGGTGCGTAGGCAGTCACCCAGTCGATTTGCACGTTCCCAGCCGTACTGCTGGCGGGAGTAGCTTCATCGTACGAGGTTCCGGTCTGAAGCACTAGGTGCATCGGCGTATCGGGGACATTCGCCGTTGAGCTGCCGACGAGATTGCCGTCGATGTAGAAGGAGACAGCCGACGCCGACCAGTCAATCTCATACGTGTGCCACTGGTCGAAGCTGGCATTGACGCTGTATACGTCCTGACTCGCGGCGCTCGTGCCGCCCTGCCAATGCATGAAAGCGTTAATCGTGCCCGAGTCGAAGTCGGCCTCGGGGAAGTCGATCTCTCCATCGCCCGGCCAGACCCCAGAGTCGGGCCAGAGCAGGAAAGAGAGGTGGTAGCCGGGCAACGAGTCCGCTCGTGCGCGGATGATGTACCGACCGTACAGGCGGCCACCCCAACCGCCGTCATTCACCGGGATCTTCGGCTCCGGTGCCGAGATCATGTTGACGCCGCTCGTTGTGTGAATGTAGTAGTTCATCACGCCGTTCTCGATGCTCATTACCCGCGACGGGTCGTAGGTACCAGTCGTCGGAGTACCAGACCAGCCGTCTGGATAAGCGAACCACTTGGCGTCTACGGCAGACGGCAACCCCGTGCAATGGGAAGTCGCCATGGTGGCTCCTACAGAACAGCCCGACCAGCTTCCCACCGGGACGTTGTCGTTGGCGAAATTGTCGGCGAAAATCTGGGTCCAGCCTGCAGGGTTGCCAGTAGGCATCGGCACGCCGGACGGATCCCAGTTTATCGCGCTCGCCTCCGGCGTCGCAGAGACGGTGGCCGAGGCCGCGGACACGTTGCCGGCTGCATCGTAGGCGGCTACTGCGTAGCCATAGGTGGTTGCATTCGTTAGGCCCGTGTCCGTGAAAGTGGTGCCAACAGTCTGCGCAACCGCCGTTCCGTTCCGGTAGACGTCATAGCCCGTGACGCCAACGTTGTCGCTTGATGCTGTCCACGAGAGCGAGACCTGCCCATTCCCCGCGGTCGCGGTGAGATTCGCCGGAACTGTCGGTGGCGATGTGTCCGTGGCGGTCGGGCTACTTCGGTGGCCCGGCCTGACGCGCGCAAGAGCGGGGACGCTCACGATCAGCGAGAGCGCGAGCGCTAAGGCGACCAACGACGAGGTGCGCCGGGCGACGCACGGAGCGGTGCGATACATGTTTGCCTCCCTAGGAGCAGTGCAACGAGCCACGCTCCAGTGGTGTCTGCGCGAGTCATTCGCGTACGAGAGGTATCGCTCCCTGGCTGGCTCACCCCACCGACCAACCTCTAGTTCGGCCTCGACAAAGGTCTAGGCGAGCTCGCGTCCACCCCGTATCGGGAGAGAGCTCCTCGAACCCGGAGGCCCAGTTGGGCCGTCGAACAAAGCGCGTCCGACTACAGCGGATGCCGATGCTCGGGGAGAATCAGCCGCGTCAACGTCGGGAGAAACCATCCTTGAAACCGGACGCACGTCTTCCGGAGAAAATTCCTCCGGTTCGACGAACCGTCCGGCGGCGCTCGCCTACGAACTCAGACGGGCCTGCACCGGGGCCGGCGGCGCATTGCGCATCAAGGCGTGCGCGCCGTCCCGGCCGATGCACGATCCGGTTAGGGCGCCGTCACCTGCTCGGCCTGAGGCCACCGCGCAAAGCTCTCGGCCTCGGGCCGGTTCTCCGCCTCGGGCCGGCTCCTCCTGACCAGCACCCGCAGCCGTACTCCAGTCACGATAGCCGCGAGTACGATTACGGACAGATAGAGCACCGCGATCCCGGTCAGTCCGAACCCGCTCGCTGCTGCCACTCCGAGGACGACTACCAGCACACCGGTGATAGCCGCGACAACCGTTCCCTCGAGGATTCGGCCGGTAGCTCGGCAAACCCCTAGATAAACTTGGCCGACCACACTGGGGGCTGCCCCAAGCGCCAAGATCCGCAAAGGGGTCGAGCCGTTCACGGCGTATGGGTGGCCGAGAATCGACAGAACGAACGGTCCGAGCACCTCAAGCGCGACAGTGGCGGCGAACGCCAGTGCCATCCCAATCCGGAGGGCTTCTTTGACGAGGCGGGCCAGCTCCGAAGGCGCTCCAACCACGGCGGCGAACAGGTTCAGGCCGAATGCCCCCGCGATGGTGTACGCAGCCGCCGACATCATCCACACGACGTACCAGAACGCCGCCGCCCGCGGCGCCAGCACCTCAGCGGCGATGATCGGCAACACGAGGGCCGGCGCGTTGTCGGCTAGGCTCAAGGCGAAGTTTGGCAACCCGACGGACAGAAGCCGTCGCACCAACCGGTCTGCCAGTCGCAAGCGAAAGCGGTAATTCTCGACGGACCGGGCCAGCTGGAAAAGGCCGAGCACGCATGCGACGAACGAGGCTGCGACCCAGCTCGCAAGGATTGCGGCGGCTGTGTCCCACCCCAGGACCCCAAACGCGGCGACCCCCGTCAAGCAGGTTATCGCCGCGATGATCGCCCGGACCAGCACCTTATCGCTGCGGCGAAGGGCAACCGACGCCTGATCCAAGATCCACCAAACGGAGCCCAGCAGCGTCAGCACCAGGAATAACGATGCGAAGATGGGATCCGCGGCGATGACGTGTAGTGAATGAAACCCCGCGGCGGACAGGCCGACGAAGATTAGCCCCCCAAGGAGGGCCAGCAGAGTGGCCAGCGTGATCGCGGTATCGAGCAGAAGATCTGGTCTGGGGCGCTGATAGGGAAACAGCGCGATCAAAGCGAGGTCAACCCCCAACATCCCTGCTTGTACGCACAGAAACATGGCCGAGATGGCTGCAGCCGCGAGCCCGACCTGAGTCGTGCTGTAGAGGCGCGCCGCCACCAGCCACGTCAAGAAGCCGATGCCTAGACGGACCATCGTGCCCGCCGACAGGGCGATTCCGTTCACCGCCACGCTCAGCGAGTCGCCTCTGGCCCTCCCCCGCATGGCCCTGAGATTGCGCATCTGCACCATACTTACCGAGCCTCGTTCTCTGCCCCGGGATTGAATCGGTCCCTCTCCCAAACCCACAAAACCTTACCATGTCGCTCGGGAGGTGCCCGGGCGGGCGTGCAGCAGATGACGTTCGTTAGGCGGGCGTGCAGCAGATGACGTTCGTCAGGCCGCTTTGAGGTCAGGGAGTGGCCCCGCGGCGCGGGATGTCGACGTCTTCACCGGCGCTCCTGCGCCGCAAGGTCAACCATGTGCGAGCGTATCCGGCCGTCGTGTATGCCAAGCCGACCGCGATCGCCGCGGCTCTCGCTGCACCGCCGAAGTCAAGCCGCCCGATTTGCGCGAACTCGCGCACGATTCCGCTTGGCAGCACTTTCAGCGTGTAGCTGCGCTCAGAGGCGAGTCCAGCCTGTCGACTGGTCAGCATCACCATTGCCGCTTTAGCGACGCCCTCGTTGTAGCAGCGCGCTTTGAAATAGGTCCACGTCGAGCGCTCGGGACTGACTGAGTGAGTCACGTGCGCGGCAGGCCAGTACATCCACTCGCCATCAGGGAACAGTTCCTGGCCGCGGATGCAAAAGTCGGTCTCCTCGAGCCGACCGAGTTGTTGTCGGAAGCCGTCGAGGGCATCGATCACGGTGCGGCGAGCTGACATGTTCGCCCCGATCATGTTGCGCACGCGCGAGGGAACCACCGGTAGGCCACGATAGGTGCACCCGACAACCCAGTTGAACTCCTCGGGGAACCACGACGGCCTCGCCGCCAGCCAGTTCGGATCGATGCGACCCCCAACACCGAGAACGTCTTGAGTCAGATATCCACGCTTCAGCTCAGCCAGCCAGTCCGGATCGGCGGTGGCGTCGTCATCCAAGAACGCGACCACAGCACCGTGGGTCGCTTCAACGCCGCTGTTGCGAGCCCCGGCTAGGCCGGCCCGCTGCGTGTTCGGAACGACGCTGACTCCGGTCAATTCGAGGTTTGCGCGCTCGAGCAAGCCCGGACTGTGGTCGACGACGACCACCACGTCGTGCGGTGGAACGGTCTGGTTTCGTGCCGACTCTACGGCGCGCCTGATGTCTTCCCAGCGGTCCTCGGTGTACGCGCAGATGACAACGGAGACGGTGAGTTCGTCTCCGTTCTGGGGCGCCACGGTCACGCGGCTGGCCGAAATCTGATCATGGGATGAATTGGGCAAGGTAAATAGCGACTCGAAGGGAGGGGCTGGCGCCGCACGGCGGCGTTAGCAGGAGATGATAAGTTGTCTGCTCGAGAAGGGTCTGCGGGCGGCCATCGACTCGAGGAGCAGCTTATGACGATGGGACGCCAGATGGATGAGTATCGCGAGCGCTTAGCGCACGCGCTCAGTGAGATCCCTCGAGAGCAGGTCATCGCGCTCGGAGAAACGCTGTTCCGTGCCTACCGTGACGGCAAGCAAGTGTTCATTCTCGGCAACGGCGGCAGTTCGTCGACCGCAAGTCACATGGCCGCTGACCTGGCTAAGAACACGATTGCCCCGAATATGAAGCGTTTTCGGATCTTCAGTCTCAACGACAACGCGGCGATCATGACCGCGTTGGCGAATGATCTGGGTTACGAGAACGTGTTTGTTGAGCAACTCACGAATCTCGTGCAGGCCGGGGACGTATTGATCGCCGTCTCCGCGAGTGGCAACTCCGCCAACGTGTTGAAGGCGATGCGCTACGCACGGTCGCGTAGCGCCGAGGTCGTCGGCTTGCTCGGCTTCGACGGCGGCGCCGCTGCGGCGCTGTCGGACATCCCGGTGATCGTGCCCTCTGAGCACTACGGCGTCGTTGAGGACGCGCATCTGATCCTCAACCACATTCTGGTGGATTATTTCCGGGAGCGACTCGCGCAGGAGCGCCCCTGGGTGGTCTAGCCTGGCCCGGCAGCTGCGGGCACGGGAACTGATAGCCAGTCCAGCGCCGCCGTGAGCGATGGCGCGCGATGGTCAGCCCCTTCGTCGCCGCCGTTGGCTGCTGCAACGCCGCCGTCGGCGGGGTCCAGGAGAATCGCGGTGGCTCCGACCGCTCGTCCGGCCGCGACGTCCGACGGGGAGTCGCCGATCATGGCCGCTAGCGCAAAGTCCAGCCCGTCGACGTCGCGCTGAGCCTGAAGCAGTAGTCCAGGGAGCGGCTTTCGGCATCTGCAGACACCGATTTCGTGGGGACACACGTACACCGCATCGATCTTTGCGCCCGTGATTTCGAGTTCGTCAAAGAGCCGCTTGTGCACGCTGTCCAACTCCTCGAGCGTCATCAGCCCGAGCGCGATCCCGCGCTGGTTGGTGACGATGCCGACCCAGATCTCGGCTTGGTTCAGCCGCCGGATCGCGCCCGCCACCCCGTCAATCAAAGCGACGTCGGTTGCCCGAGTGAGATACTCTCCGGCTGGGGGACTGGTGTTGATGGTGCCGTCACGGTCGAGGAACACCCAGCGGGGTGCCGTGTGAGGCTTTGGCGGAATCCGGATGGCAGCGCAAACTATAGTGCTGGCCCGACTTCCCCGGCGTGCCCAGCTCCCGTGATCATCTCCAAAACCCCACTTCGGATCAGCTTCGTCGGCGGCGGCACTGATCTTCCCGATTTCGCCGAGCAACACGGCGGAGCCGTTGTCTCGACGGCGATCGACAAGTGGGTTCATGTGATCGCCGCGCCTCGCTTCGAGGGCGACCTGAGGATCAGCTACTCCCGAACGGAGATCGTCGAGACGGCGCGGGATGTCGAACACGAGCTGGTGAGAGAGGCGCTGAGAGTCACTGGCCTCCCGCGCGGCTTGGAGGTGGTGACACTCGCAGACGTGCCCTCGCGCGGCACCGGTCTCGGCTCGTCAAGCGCCGTGTTGGTTGGTTTGCTGGCCGCGCTGTATGCCTACCAGGGCATCTTCCGCTCGCCGGCGCAGCTCGCTGAAGAGGCGGCCAGAACCGAGATTGAGGTGCTTGGCAAGCCGATCGGGCGACAGGACCAGTACGCGGCCGCGGTTGGAGGATTCAACCTGATCGAGTTCGTGCGTGGAGGCGGAGTACGAACCGAGCCGATTGTCGCGCCTCCCGGGACGCTGGCGGCGTTGCATCGATCACTGCTCCTGTTTTACACCGGACGTCAACGATCGGCGGCCGACGTGCTGAGCGGACAGCGGGACGCGATCATCGATGGTACGGCCACGGCGGCTTTACAGCAGATGCGGGATCTCGCCTACGAAATGCGAGACGCGCTCGGAGCGGGACATGCCGATGCGATCGGAGACCTGCTCCACCGAAATTGGGAGCTCAAGCGTTCGCTGGCCGCCGGAATCACCGACTCGACTGTGGATCGCTGGTACCAAACTGCTCTGGCCACCGGAGCCACCGGCGGAAAGTTGCTGGGCGCCGGAGCGGGCGGTTTTCTGCTTCTCTGCGCCCCGACCGACCGCCATGCCGCGCTCCGAGCGGCGCTCGCGGACCTTCGCGAGGTTCCGTTTCATTTCGCCGCGCGCGGCACCCAGATCACGCTGTTCGAGCCGACGAGCCAGCTGTGACCTTGGCTAACCGCTCCGCTGCTCGAACTCAGCGATCAGCGCGCGGTAGGTCTCGAGCAGACCTACCGCCAACGGCACCTGCGCACGCCAATCGAGCTGACGCTGCGCGAGCGAGGGGTCCAGGCAACTGCGCTCGAGCTCACCCACGCGCAGCGGAGCAAGTTCAGGCTCGAGTTCAACCCCGGAAGCCCGCCGCAGACCGCCCCAGATCGACATCACGTCGGTTTCGATCCCCGTGGCAATATTGAACACGCCCGCCGTTCCCGACGCGCAGCGCAGCGCCGCCACGACGTCCGCGACATGCACGTAATCTCGGGTCGGCTTACCGTAACCGAAGATCTTCGGGGGCCGGCCTGTGTACAGATGGTGACTGAAGATGGAGACGACGCCCGCTTCCCCGTATGGGCTCTGACGCGGGCCATATACGTTGCCGAGCCGACACACCGCATGCGGGATACCGGATGCCGCAGACCACGTCCGGATGTACGCCTCTCCGGCCCATTTCGATGCTCCATAGGGCGCGAGCGGAGCCGGAATCCGATCCTCAGGGGTGGGAATCGGCGCCTCGTTTCCGTACAGCGCCCCGCCGGTCGAGGTGAAGACCACCGGCGCTCGGTACCGGCCTGCCGCTTCGAGCACGTTCAACGTGCCCTGGACGTTGACGGCGCAATCTCGAGCGGGATCCTTGACCGATACTGTCACGCTCGATTGAGCGGCGAGGTGAAAGATGGCCTTTGGCTGTATCTCGTCGATCACCCCGTCCAGCGCTGCCCGGTCGGTGATGTCGAGTTGGCGAAAGTCGGCTCCGCTGGCAATCCGGCGGGCTTCTCCAGAGGAGAGATCGTCGATCACCGTCACGTCCTCGCCGTCGGCCAGAAGTGCATCGACGACGTGCGAGCCGATGAAGCCCGCCCCACCCGTGACTACTGCGCGCGACATATGTGGTGGTGCTGAGTTTGAACGCGATGCTGCTCGCTGCTGGGCGTGGAACGCGGTTGCGCTCCGTCGAACCGAACGTGCCGAAGGCGCTGGTCGAGATCGCTGGCGAGCCTCTCCTGGCTCGACAGCTGAGATATCTGGGGGGTCAAGGGATCTCCCGCGTCGTTGTCAATGCTCACCACCTAGCGGACCAAGTCCTAGCCTTCGCGGCCGAGCATAGAGGATCACCTGACCTGCTCGTACTCGTCGAGAAGGAACTTCTGGGAACCGCGGGCGGCGTGCGCAACGCGTTGCCTCAGCTCGGACAGGAATCGTTCGTCGTGCTCTACGGTGACGTGCTCACGAACGAGCCGCTCTCTCTTCTCACCGAGCGACATCAGCAAACCGGCGCGTTGGCGACGCTCGCCGTATACGAGTCGGCCGAGATCGAGGCCAAGGGAACGGTAACGGTGGACGACGCCGGAATGGTAACCGCGTTCGCCGAGAAGAGCGCGACCGCCGACGGCGCTACTGCCCTCATAAACGCCGGCATCTACATTGTCGAGCCTGAACTCGCGCAGCTGATCCCTGAACACATCGCTTCGGACTTCGGCCACGATGTGTTTCCGGCGGCGCTTGCTCGTGGTCTCAGACTTGCCGCCCACCGACTTTCGAGCCCGGTGCTCGACGTGGGGGTTCCCGCAACGCTTCAGCTCGCGCGGCTCGGACACTTGTCCGAATGACGCATAGAAGATCAGCAACCGATTGCCGGGCCACGCACGACCGTTGCCAGACTTCCTGGCCGCGATTGGCGATCGCCAGGGTGTTCGACCGTGCGACGCGGCAGCCTACGGTCCCAGCCGGCAAATGAAAACTCACATTGGTCGCTTCGCGATCCACGCTCATTCAGAGTGGTCTTACGACGGCCGATTTCGGTTGCGAACGCTCGCTCGCGTTCTCGCCTCGATTGGATACCGTGGGGTACTCATGTCAGAGCACGATCGCGGCTTCGACAATGATCGGTGGGCTGCATATCAAGAGGAGTGCGCTCGCGCGAGCTCCGCAACGTTCCTGGTAATCCCGGGGATTGAATACAGCAGTCCTGACAACCTGATCCACGTTCCCACCTGGGGAGACCTCCCCTTCCTAGGCGAAGGACTCGATACGACGACGATGCTCCATCATGTACACGCTGCGGGCGGCATCGCGGTGCTTGCACATCCTTCCCGCCAGGCGGCTTGGAATTCGTATCGTCCGGAATGGTCGCCGTATTTGCTCGGTGTCGAGATCTGGAACGTCAAACACGACGGCTACGCCCCAAGCGCCGAGGGAAGTGATCTGTGGCGAGAGCATCCTTCGCTGATGCCTTTTGCTGCCCTCGACTTTCACACGGGCCGGCAGATCTTCCCACTCGCGCTCGAAATACGAGTAAATGCGAGATCGACTCGTGAGAACGTACAGACGGCTCTGCGGGAGAAAGAATGCCGCAGCATAGCCTTTCGAAGCCCTGCCGAGACCTTCACGCGGGGCCGGCGGTCGCAGACTGTAGTCGAACTCGAACGCTGGCGGACCCGCGCATTCCGTCACGGCGAGAAGGTCGTCAACGTAGCCCGGATCATTCGTTAAGCACAAGGCAGGCGGGCAGGGCGTTCAGTTGCTCAATGGCTCATTTTTGGTGACGCGATCGATGCTGGAACTCATGCCACAGTTGCCGCGCAAACTGAACGCCAGCTGCAACGGCCGGCATTGGGTCCCGAACCCGAAAGTAGCCGTGCGTCGCGCCCCTTCGAGGCAACGCGGCAACGGCGGCCCCGCGATAATCCCTGCGGCGGATGCGCCAGACAATGTGCTGAGCATCCCCCTCCTCCCATCTGTAGGCCACGCCAGTTCGGGCCGTAACGGGCTTCGGATCCTCGCCTAGCAGCCAAGCGCACCATAGGGCTGCGAGGGGAGCTCCCGCCGCTTGGGCAACGCTCATCGATCCATACATGCGCGGGTTGAAATCAATCGCCTTGATCGCGCCGTTGTCACACTCAATGAGCTGGAGCTGAAACACCCCCCGCCACCCGATTGCCGATACGAGCGCCTCGACACGCTCCGACAAGCCAACAGGGGGCGTTATCGTCACTAAGAAGCTCGCCATGCCGGCCGTGGGCGGCCACGTACGGTGGTAGCGGGATGTGACGGAGCCGAGCAGGCCTCGATCGGTGGCGACCCCCGCGAGCGACAACACGTTCCCCCGCTCCCGCCGTTGCACTATGCAAGTACCGATTTGTTTATGAGCATCCCGCAGCGCTTGCTCGTGCAAGACCAAGCGGCTCGGATATCGAACCAGCCTGCCGTCAACCTCGACAACGGTGCGCATGCCCTTCACAAGAACGGGGAACCCGAATGACCGGGCGGCACTTAGGGCTTGCTCGAGGTGCTCGCAAACTTGGCCATCTGGAGTCGCCAGGCCAACGTTCTGCGCCTCGGTTGCTAGGCACACCTTGTCCAATGCCCGCTCCACGACGTCATGACTGGGCAGGCCCAGCGCTACGTGGGGTTTGATCCGGTGTCGCCGTGCGGAGATGGCGTACAGCGTCTCGTCCCTCAGGGGAAGGAGGACGTCGTGTCGATTTTCAAGCAGGAACTCCTCGAGCCGATCAATGAACCGATCGACGCCCGCGGCTGGATTGGGTAAAACTGTCACCGTCGACCATCCACGAGACCACAGGGCGGGCGCCGACCGTGCGTCTGCCGCTGCGCTAACCAGATATCGAGCCTCGCGCAGGCACCGAACGGCGGCTAGCGCAGCACGGTCTTGAGCGTCCGTTACCAAGATTCGCGGGGGCAGCCTTGCGTCATGTCGCAAGCCGAATCGCATTACGTCTCGATCCGCAGGCAAGCGTTCGTGGTCTGGCCCGCCTTGCGAGTTGTGGTAATAAATCGCAACGTCGTCACCGGTCAATCCAATGCGCCGGACTCATTTCGGATCCCAGTCAGAGACGGTCTGCGGCCTACCTATCGGGCCCGCCGATGGCACGGCCTGACGTCGACGTCGGCGCGACCAGCGCGTGTTCGCCAGCGCAGTGGTCTTGATCCTATACCCGCTCGGTTCACGATCCGGTAATCGGTACGGCTTGCGCGCATCTGCCGCAGACCGTGGCCGGGCTAAGTCGATCAGCGTAAGATGCGCTAGCTAGTCAGGCGACGAGCTCGATCGGCGGGTCTTCCAGGGGAGTCGCGACCACGTAGACGGTAGCGGTGCGGTGCCCGTGCTGGCGGCGCTCTTGACCCCGCCGCTCGCTCCCGAGGTGGCCAGCGGCGTCACGCGTGAGGCTTCGTCGCTCACCCCTCCGCCTGTCCTGTCCTGCCGGCAACCAGGAGTCCCATTCCGGGGACGCCACCTCGCGCTCGAGCAATTCGATCTGTGTTGAGGTGGCCTCCGCGCGAGAGTTACCACGGCGGGGTCGGTGGGTCAGGAGTGTCTTCAGCACCCGCCGGCCGTCTCTGAAGGCGCTCAGATTTGACGTGCCAGCGCGGCGCGCGAGCTCGAAGCTCGGGACTTCGTCGATCTTGAGTCCCGCAGCGACGGCGTTCAGCACGAGCTGGGTTTCGATCTCGAACCCATCGGCGGTCAGAGCGAGAACGTCAACGTGGCGGCGCCAGAACGCGCAGTATCCGTAGCAAAGATCCGTGAACTGCGACCCGCACAGCAGGTTCGCGAGTAGGACGAAGCTCCGGTTGCCCATGTGCCTCAGCAACGTGAGATCAACCGAGCCGCCACCGTCGAGATGCCGCGAGCCCTTGACGAAGTCGGCGCCCCCTTTGAGCGCCTCGACGAAACGGCTCAACTCGCGCGGATCGGTACTACCGTCGGCGTCCATCATGACGACGATGTCTCCGC
>Ga0302325_10006872_pt1 | contig 25452 bp, 23 predicted proteins | sample Palsa_T0_2_FD_201948 | JGI IMG/M metagenome (GOLD analysis project Ga0302325, IMG submission 201948) | Peat permafrost microbial communities from Stordalen Mire near Abisko, Sweden - Palsa_T0_2 | ecosystem: Environmental > Terrestrial > Soil > Palsa > Peat permafrost | place: Sweden: Abisko... | reverse complement strand
GGGGGCGCGGCGCGGCGCGTCCGGTCCATCTCTGGCTCGTTGCTGCGGCCGGTGGCAGCGCACGCAAACTCACGAGCGGCGCGCAGAGCGTCACGACCGGTGAAGCGCAATCGACGTTATCCTGGTCGCACGACGGTAAATCGCTCGCATTCCTACTTTCGCCCAACGCCGTGCTCAACGATGCGATTCACGCGCACGCTACCGTGGTCGACGTTGCGACCGGTGCGCTTACGCCCGTCTCGGGAAACCACGCCTATGAATCCGACCCGCTCTTCGCGCCGCAAGGCAACCGGGTCGCCTACATCCATTCGCTCGATGACAATCAGATTACGCTTAACGAAGCCTACGTGACAACGGTGGGCGGCGGAATCGGCATTCCCATTTCGCACGCCTACGATCGGGCCGTTCACGCGCACGCGTGGTTGCCCGACGGCTCCGGATTGTTATTCACCTGTAACGACGACACGAACGTTGCGCTTGTGCGGGCGCCGCTCACCGGCCCGCCCGAGCGGATCGATCTCGACGGTCTCAATATCGCCTCGGCACCTGACGGTGCGATCGCAAACGACGGCGGCATCGCATTCGTCGGCTCGTCGAGTATACAGCCGCCCGAACTCTACTATCGTGCGCCGGGCGCGAAGCCGGCAAAGCTCACCGCCTACAACACCGCGATTGCGGCGCTGAGCTTAGGCCCCAGTGAGACGCTGACGTATGCGACAGCGACGGGCGTGCGCAGCGATGCCGTGCTGCTCAAACCCGCCGGGTTTATCGATGGACGGCGCTATCCGCTCGTCGTGCTCGTTCACGGCGGACCAACGAGTGCGTCCACGACCGCGTTCGACCGCCTTGGACAATTGATGACGTCACGCGGGTGGCTCGTGCTCGAACCGAACTACCGCGGTAGCGATAATCACGGCCTGGCGTATCAGCGTATGGTGCGCTACGATCCCGAAGACGGCCCCGGCAAAGATATCATCGCTGCTATCGATGCGTTGCGCGCGCGCGGCATCGTTGACGAACATCGTATCGCCGTTTCAGGCTGGTCGTACGGCGGTATCATGACCGCCTGGATGATCACGCATTATCATTTCTGGCGCGCGGCGGTTTCCGGAGCGTCGGTCAACGATTGGATCACCGACTACAGTGTCGCCGACGACCTCGATTCCGATAAGGCGCTCTTTCACGGTTCGCCGTTCGTTGGTGCATATCGCGCTGAATGGATGCGCGCATCGGCGGTAACGTACGCGAAGGACGTGACGACGCCGACCTTGATTCTGTCGGATAACGGCGACAATCGCGATCCGATCGCGACGTCGTACATTTTCTTTCGCGCGCTCAAGGATAACGGCAAGGACGTGACCTTCGTGGCGTACCCCGTCAACGGTCATTTCCCGCGCGATCCGGTCCGCACGAGCGATGTCTACACGCGCTGGGTCGACTACATCGGTAAACATTTTACGCCATGACGTTCCGGACGCTGGCCGATCTGACGGACGTCCGCGGCAAACGCGTCATCGTCCGGGAAGATCTGAATGTGCCGCTGCGCGACGGCACGATCACCGACGATACACGCATCACAGCAGCCGTGCCGACCTTACAGTGGTTGAGTAAGCGCGGCGCGCGCACCGTAATTTTGTCGCACCTCGGACGACCCGACGGAAAGCGCGATCCGAAATACTCGCTTGCGCCCGTGTTCGAGCGCCTCAAGACGCTCGTGCCGGGAGAGTGGCGCTTTGCCCCGGATTGCGTCGGCGAAACGGTCGTCGACATGACGCGCAGCGACTTCACCGACGGCGGGTTTTTGCTGCTTGAGAACGTCCGCTTTCATCCCGAAGAAGAAGCAAACGACCCGGTCTTCGCCGCCGAACTCGCGGCGAGCGGTGACGTCTACGTCAACGACGCGTTCGGCACGGCACACCGCGCGCACGCGTCAACGGTCGGCATTGCCGCTGACTTGCCGGCCTACGCCGGACTGCTGATGGAATCGGAATTGTCCGCTCTAAGCCGGCTGACCGACCATCCCGCGAGGCCGTTCGTCTGCGCCATCGGCGGCGCAAAAGTGATCGATAAAATCGGCGTGTTCGATCATTTGCTCTCACGGGTCGACGCGTTTGTCATCGGCGGAGGCATGGCCAATACATTTCTAGCGGCGCAAGGCGTGAACGTCGGCAAATCATTGCGCGATCCCGACCTTGGCCCGGCCCAGGTTATTATCGTTCATGCAAAGCAGCGCGGTGTCACCCTCCATCTGCCGACGGACTGCGTTGTAGCCGACGCATTCAACGCCGACGACACAGCGGCCACCGTCGCACTCGATGCCGTGGGCGATCGCATGATTTTGGACATCGGCCCGCAGACCGCCCGCGCATATGCAGCGGTCCTCGCTCGCGCGAAGACGATCGTCTTCAACGGTCCGATGGGCGTTTTCGAGCGGGCACCCTATCAAAACGGGACTCGCGTGGTCGGTGAAGCGATCGCCGCCGCGACAAAAGCCGGCGCAACGAGCGTCGTCGGTGGCGGCGATGCGGCGGCAGCAGCACACGCGCTCGGATTTGCCGATGGCATGACACATGTGTCAACCGGTGGCGGCGCGACATTGGAATTTCTCGAAGGCAAGACACTGCCCGGCGTCGCGGCGCTCGAACGATGAGACCGCTCATCATCGGCAACTGGAAGATGAACAAGACGGTCGTCGAAACGCGCGCGTTCGTGCATGCATTGCTTGCACTCAAGTGCGACCTCACGCACGTCGATGCGGTTATTGCGCCGCCCTTCACCGCGCTGTTTGCTGCCGGAGAGGCGCTCGCGGGTTCAGGCATCGGCCTGGGCGCGCAGACGATGCATTGGGCACCGAGTGGTCCGTACACGGGCGAAATCTCAGCTCCGATGTTGCGCGAGGCCGGTGTGCAGTGGGTCGTGCTCGGACATTCCGAACGGCGCGCGTCGTGCGGCGAAGTCGACGTCAGTATCAATAAGAAGGTGAGCGCGGCACTCGCAAACGGGCTGACGCCGGTTATCGCCGTCGGCGAAACCGCAGAGGAGCACGCGGCGGGACTCGCGGCCGAGCGCGTCGTCGCGCAAGCACAAGGCGCCTTTGACGGCATCGGTGCGGACGACGTTGCGCGCTGTGTCGTCGCCTACGAACCGATCTGGGCAATCGGTACCGGCAACATCGATCGGCCCGAAGAGGCAAATGCAATCATGCAGCGCATTCGCGACTCCGTTAAGGGTCTGAATCGAACGCGTATCCTCTACGGTGGCAGTGTGAAACCCGACAATATCGCTGACCTCATGATGCAGCCATCGATTAACGGCGCACTGGTCGGCGGCGCAAGTTTAGATGCGCAATCCTTTGCCGGGCTGCTGCGCAACGCACATCCGAACGTGTCTGCATGAATCGCCGGCCGCCATTCGTCCTGGCCATTCTCGACGGCTGGGGCTGCCGCGAAGAAACGTACGGCAATGCAATTGCCGCAGCCGACCTGCCGAATTGGTCGCGGATCCTCGCGACCTATCCATCGACCCGCTTAGAAGCGAGCGGCGAGGCGGTCGGCTTGCCCAAAGGGGTTATGGGCAATAGCGAAGTCGGCCACATCAACATCGGCAGCGGCCGCACCGTACCGCAAGGTATCGTCGTAATCGACGCGGACATCGCCGATGGGTCGTTCGTCGCAAAGCCCGTGCTTGCCGACGTTCTGGATCACGTCAAGCGCAATACCGGGACACTGCATTTGCTGGGGTTACTTTCCGACGGGAAGGTCCATAGTTCGCTCGACCATCTCGAAGCGTTGATCCTCGCCGCCGTCACCGCGGGCGTGCCGCTCGCGATCGATGCGTTTCTCGACGGCCGCGACGTGCCCCCGCGTTCAGCCCAAACCTACATCGACCGGACCGAAGCGTTCCTGAGCCGGTACGGACGCACCGGTTCGATCACGTCGCTTTGCGGCCGCTACTACGCGATGGATCGCGACAAGCGTTGGGACCGCACCGAAAAGGCTTACGCGACGCTGGTGCGCGGCGAAGCCGCGCATCACGCGGCGACCGCCGCCGAAGCGCTTGCGTCTGCGTATGCGCGCGGCGAGAACGACGAGTTCGTCTTCCCGACGATCGTCGGCGAAACGCACGCGATCAAAGACGGCGATGCGGTCATCTTCTTCAACTTTCGCCCCGACCGTGCGCGCCAGCTTACGCTTGCGTTCAGCAGTCCGGCATTCAAGGAATTTCCGGTTCACCACTTCACGAATTTTATTTTCGCGACGATGACTCGCTACGAGGAAGACTTCCCCAACCCGATCCTGTTTGGGCCGCGACCCCAACACGGCACCTTCGGCGAAACCGTCGCGGCCGCCGGGCTACGGCAACTGCGTCTCGCCGAAACCGAGAAGTATGCGCACGTTACGTATTTCTTCAATGGCGGGCGCGAGGATGTCTTCGAAAACGAAGACCGCGTGCTCGTCCCGTCTAATCGCAGCGTCGCGACCTACGACCTTGCACCCGAAATGTCAGCGGCGGACATCACCAACGCCGCAATCGAAGACCTGCAGCATCATCGCCACGAGGTCATCGTCATGAATTATGCCAACGCCGACATGGTTGGACACACGGGCATGTGGGAACCGACGATCTCCGCAGTCGAGACGCTCGATGTGTGTCTGGGCCGGCTCGAACACGCGGTGCGGTATGCCGGCGGCATTCTTGCAATTACGTCCGACCACGGCAATGCCGAGGATAAGATCGACGCCGACGGCAACCCGCTCACCGCACATACAACCAATCCGGTGCCGTTTGTGATCGTGAGCGAAGAGCCGGTCGGATCGTTCATCGCAGACGGCAAACTCGGCGATGTCGCGCCGACGCTGCTGCCGCTCCTCGGCCTGCCCGTTCCCGCCGCAATGACCGGTATGAACTTACTCGCACCGTTGCCGGAGTCTGCATCATGAAAAGGAAACATCTCGACGAAGCGGCCGAGTTCGTTCAAGAGCGTGCCGGCGGCCCGATCGATTGTGCGGTCGTGCTCGGTTCAGGATTCGGGGGCGTCCTGCGCGATCGGATCGATGCGCGCGCTATCGCCTATAAAAAAATTGCGGGTATGCCGGAGCCGACGGTGCCGGGACACGCCGGCCAGGCATTGATCGGCGACCTGCACGGGCGGCGGGTGATCGCGTTTTCCGGACGCTTTCACCTCTACGAAGGCCGGTCGCCGCTCGAAGTGGTGTACCCGGTTGCGGTGGCCGTCGCCGCCGGCGCGCGCACGGTTATCTTGACGAATGCCGCGGGTGCCGTGAATACCGCGTACTCCGCGGGCGATCTCATGCTGTTGTCCGATCATCTCAATCTTACCGGCACGAGTCCGCTGCTCGGCTCCGGTTTACCGTTCGGCATCACCGATCGTTTCACCGACATGGTCGATGCGTACGCGCCGCATTTATGCGATCTCGCGCGGCACATGGCCGGCGAATTTTCGATCATCATGCAAAACGGTGTCTATGCCGGCCTTGCGGGACCGGCCTACGAAACGCCGGCCGAAGCGAAATATCTGCGCACGATCGGTGCCGACGCCGTCGGTATGTCGACCGTGCTCGAGACGATCGCGGCCCGCGCGCTCGGCTGCGACGTCGTGGCGTTCAGCCTGATCACGAACGTTCACAACGGCACGAAGACCTCACACGAGGAGGTGCTAGCCGCTTCCGCCCGTGGCGCCGAAAACGTCGCCCGCCTGATCGAAGGCATCGTCGCCAACGTCGAAACCACAACAACGCGCGCCGCAACCTAGGGCTTTTAGCCCATATACGTTCCGCCGTTAACATGTATCGTCTGGCCGGTCACGAAACGAGCGGCCGGGCCGACCAGCCAGCGCACGGCACCCGCGACGTCGTCGGGCCGGCCGCGGCGCGCGAGCGGTGTCACGCGCTCGCTGCGATGGCGCGGCACGTCGCCGGTGCGAATCGTGTCGATCATACCGGGCGCAACACAGTTCACGGTGATGCCGTCGGCGGCAAGATCGTGTGCCAGTGCGCGCGTCAGCCCGTCGAGACCGGCTTTAGCGGTCACGACGTGGACGCGATGCGAGGCGCCGGTATATGCCGTAAGACCGCCGATATTGACGATCGTTCCGCTGCGAGCCGCGCGCAAATGCGGCAACGCAGCCTGTGCGCAGAGAAACGCGCCGTCGAGCACGACGCCCAGGGTCGTATGCCAATCGGCGAGCGACAGGTCGTCGAAATGTGCCTCGCCGCGAATTGCCGCATTGTTCACCAAAATGTCGAGCCGTCCGAATTCTGAGACGGCGTTCGCTACCATCGCCTTCACTGCGCCGGCATCGGTAACATCGGCGATGATCGCCAGAGCACGACCACCCGCCGCAACGATTTCAGCAACGACGGCGTCCGCTTGCGCAGCCGACGTGCGTGTATTGACGATAATCACTGCGCCCGCGGCTGCAAGTTCGATTGCGATGCTGCGCCCGATATTGCGGGCGGCCCCGGTGACGAGCGCAACGCGTCCGGTGAGTTCGCTCACCGGCGGGCGACGGGAAGACAGCAAGCCATTACCCAATGGGCTTGCTCGTGCGCCTGCTCCGGCCCTCCGGCACGCGGGCACATCGCCATCTCAAAGAGGAACGAATGTTTTTTAGAAAGCTCGTCTGGCCGATGGTCGTTGCGTTCTGCGCGCTTTGCGCCGCCGCCGCGTGGGCGTCGGCCCCGAAGCCGTCGGCAGTGACGCCTGCACTGATCGACGCGGCGTGCAAGGAAGGCAAGGTGACGTGGTATACGTCCGCCGAGCTTGAACTCGTTACGACGATCGCCAAGTCGTTCGAGGCGAAGTACAAATGTATCTCGGTTCAAGTCGAGCGATCCGGCGCGGAGCGGAATTTTCAACGCATCGGTCAGGAATACGGAATCGGCATCCACACCGCAGACGTCATCGATAGCTCCGATGCGACGCATTTTATTCTGTGGAAACGTGCCTCGCTGCTCGCGCCGTACCTTCCCGCCGATGTCGTCAAGAACTATCCGGCGCAGTACCGCGATCCGGACGGCACCTTCGCAATCTGGCGCGCAACGCTGAGCGTGATGGGCTACAACACCAAACTCGTCAAGCCGAGCGACGCACCGAAGAGCTTCGCCGATCTGCTGCAGCCGAAATGGTCGGGGAAGATCGTGAAAGCGCACCCCGGCTACAGCGGCACGATCTTGACGGCGACGTATGCAATCTCGCGTGATATCGGCTGGCCGTATTTTGAGAAGCTGGCAAAACAAAACGTGCTTCAGAAGCAGTCCGCGAACGATCCGCCCGGCGACCTTGGACGCGGCGAGCGGCCGATCATGGCCGACGGTGTGGAGTATCTTTTGTTGCACGAGAAAAAGGACGGTCAACCCGTCGAGCCCATCTATCCCAGCGAAGGAACTCCGATCATTCTCGGGGGCCTTGGAATCATGAAAGATGCGCCGCATCCCAACGCCGCGCGGCTGTACGAGGACTACCTCTTCTCACCTGACGCGCAGCAACTAATCGTCGACATGGGCAATATGCGCTCGCTCGACGCACGCATCAAGGAACCCGCCGGACGGCGCCCGCTTAAAGACATCAAGACCCTCAAGGACGATCCGGCAGCGACTGCGGCGCACGCCGATGAGGTCAAGAAACGATACGCCGACATCTTCGGCGTATGACGCGAAAGCTCGATCTTTCCACGCCCCTTTTCGCTGCCATCGCGGTGATCTTGAGCGTGCTCGTGGTGCTACCGATCGGATATCTCGTGCAGCGCGCCTTCACCAGCGACGCGGGCGCGGCGTCTTTGGTGAACATCATACGCCTCGTTACGGAACCGGCGATGGTCAAGCCGTTCTTGGTGACGTTCCTGATCGCTGTGTGCGTTGCAGCGGCATGCTGTATTGTTGCGGCTCCGCTCGGCTGGCTCGTCGCGCGTACAAACATGCCCGGACGGCGCATCGTTCGCACTCTCGTGATGGCGTCGTTCGTCACGCCGCCGTTTCTCGGCGCCGTCGCCTGGGAGATGTTGGCTGCACCCAATAGCGGCTTACTCAACGAGTGGTTCCGCGCGCTGTTCCGGCTTGGGCCGAGTGCTGTACTCTTTAATATCTACTCGCTTCCCGGCGTCATCTTCGTCATCGCCTGCTACACGTTTCCATACGTCTTCGTCTTGGTCGCAAATGCCCTCGATCGCATTCCGGGCGACTTGGAAGATGCATCCGCGATGTTCGGCGCCGGTACGTTCGCTACGGTCCGCCGGATAACGCTGCCGTTGGTCATGCCGGCTATTATTGCCGGTGTCTTGGTCGCGTTTTTGCAAGCGATGACGCTCTTCGGATCGCCGGCGATTCTCGCGATGCCGGCCGGCTTCCATACGATGACGACAAAAATTTGGAGTCTGCTCGAGTATCCGCCACAGCTCGGCCTTGCGGCGGCAGCGTCCTTGCCGTTGCTCATCATAACGATTGCCCTCATGCGCCTCCAGCGCTGGATGCTCGGACGTCGCACCTACGCAATCGTCGGGAGCCGCCTCGGTGCGCCGCGACTCGTGCAACTCGGTCCGTGGAAGTGGCCCGCTCTCGTACTCTGTCTCGCGGTGCTGTGCAATCCAATTTTTCTGCCCTACGGCGTATTGTTTAAAACCGCATTCACACATACCGTCGGCGAGTCGCTCACGTTTTCGACATTTACCCTGCACAACGTCGGATTCGTTTTTCTCGACTTCTCCCAAACACAGGCGGCGCTGCGCAATACATTCATCCTTTGCCTGATGGCCGCGACGCTTGGAACACTGCTCGCACTACTCGTCGGGTACGTAACCGCACGTGAAGCCGTCTTCGGGCATCGGGTGCTGTGCTTTCTTGCGACTGCGCCGATCGCGATTCCGGGACTCGTCCTGGGCGTCGGTCTGTTCCTTGCGTACGCGCGACCGCCGTTCACGCTCTACGGAACGCTCTGGATCCTTCTGCTCGCGTACATCACGATTGAACTTCCCAGCGCATTCCAGCAGTTTTCCGCCGCGTTCAAGGGCGTGCATCCCGAACTCGAGGAGGCGGCCCGTATTTTGGGGGCGACACGACTGTACGCGCTTTTTTCGATTACCGCACCGTTGCTACGGTCAGCCGTCATTGCCGCTTGGTGCTTCATCTTTATCGACACGATGCGCGAGTTGTCCGCGGCGATTATCTTAGTCACCGCGAACACGATCGTCCTGTCCGTCGTCATTTACGATTTGAATGAAACCAATGCACTCGGCGCGATCGCCGTACTCGGACTCACGATGATGACGCTAACCTTTGTCGTGGTTAGTGTGGCGAACCGGCTGCGATTCGGCATACCGGCGGCGGGCCGATCATGAGCACGATTGCCGAAACGCTTGCCGCCAAGATCGCGCGTTTGTCTGCGGCCACACTACCTGCTCGCGTACGATCGGTAGCAGACGATCTCGTTCTCGATGTGACCGGACTCTGCGTCGCCGCGCGAAATGCTGACTACGTAGCCGCAACGATCGACGGCTTGGACAGCACGGGTGCGTGTACGGCCATCGGCCACGAGCACACGTTTGACAGCGCAGGCGCTGCGCTGATCAACGGCGTCGCCGCGCACGGCGAAGACTTCGACGACACGTTCGAGGGCGGTCCCGTTCACGCGGGTGCCGTCATCGTGCCGGCCGTGTTTGCGGCAACGGAACGCTTCGGCCGGGACGGCCGCGATGCGCTGCTCGGGCTTGCGGTCGGAGTCGAAGTGCTGTGTCGCCTGAGCCTCGTCGCGCCGATGAAAGTCCACAAGGCCGGGTTTCACCCGACGGCGGTTTTCGGCGCGATCGCATCGGCGGCGGCCGTCGGCGTCGCGCTCGGATTGGACGAAACGCAACTCGCGTCGGCGCTCGGCATCGCCGGCAGCATGGCCAGCGGCATCATCGAATATCTCGCTGAGGGTACGTGGACAAAACGTTTGCACGCCGGTTGGGCTGCTCAATCCGGACTGCGCGCGGCCCTCTTGGCGCGTGCCGGTTTCATCGGGCCGCGCACGGTCTTCGAGGGTACGCACGGCCTCTTTTTCGGCTTCGCGCGCAGCACTGACGTAAACTACGGTGCGTTGACCGAGACGTTCGGCGCGCAGTGGGTCACCGAAACCCTCGCTTTCAAGCCGTATGCGTGCGGCACGATGATCCATCCATACATTGACTGCGCCCTCCGGCTCGCCGCACGCGGCGTGACGGCTGAGTCAATCGACACGATCGTCTGCGAAGTAGCCGAAGGTGTCGTCCATCGCTTGTGGGAGCCGCTCGCCCCCAAACAAGCGCCGCCGAACGCATACGCTGCCAAGTTCAGCATGCCGTTCTGCATTGCAGCGGGCTTTGTCTTGGGCGACGCCGGGTTAGCGGCTTTCACGCAAGACACCGTCCGCGATCCGCGTATCCGTGCGCTTGCAGCAAAAACCAACTACGTCGTCGATCCCGCAAACCCATACCCGGATAATTTCACCGGTCACCTGCGCGTTCGACTAAAAAATGGCGACATCATCGAAGAGCGCCAGCCGCACCTGCGCGGCGGAGCTCACGAACCCTTGTCGCACGCCGCAATCGAAGCGAAATTCTTTGCCAACGCCGCTTACGGCGGATGGACGCGCCCGGAGTCGCAAGCAGCCCGAGATATGTTAGCCGACGTCTTCAACACGCCGATCAACTTGAGCATCCTCGCCTTTTAAGTCGCGTCCGATGAAACGGCTAGAGACGGCCGGCTTCCCGCACATATGCCAGCAGGCCGGCAAATGAGACCGACACCGTTTCCGCGGCGGTGTCGATGACGAGTTCGGCGGCGGCGGGCTCTTCGTAGGGTGAGCCGATGCCGGTGAAGTCGGGAATTTCGCCGGCTCGAGCGCGACGGTAGAGGCCCTTGACGTCGCGCGTTTCGCATGTCGCGATGTCGGCTTTGATAAAGACTTCGTGAAACCGGTCGGGCGCTGCAGCCCGGGCGCGCTCGCGGTCCGCGCGTTGCGGCGACACCAGCGAAACGATTGCAATTGTGCCGGCATCGGCGAATAGTGCGGCGACTTCACCCGTACGCCGCACGTTCTCGCTGCGGTCGGCCAGCGAAAATCCAAGATCGCCGTTGAGTCCGGTACGCAACGTGTCGCCGTCGAGCACGTATGCATGCCAGCCGTCGGCGAAGAGTGCGCGCTCCAGCTGCGTTGCAAGCGTCGTCTTCCCCGAACTCGGAAGTCCGGTCAGCCAGACGACGAGCCCGCGATGGCCGCTGCGGCGCATCCGATCGCTCGCGTGCGTGGCATGCTCGTTGCTCGAGACGTTCGGCGAACGGCGACGCGCGCGCTCCTCCTGTTTTTCCGCGCTGCGCACGATCCCGCCGCCGCAAATTGCATCCGCGCGATAGAGCGCGAATCGTCCCAGCGCCGGAAACGCAACGTCGAGCACGGCCGGTTGCACGCTTCGCAGCGCAATGTCGCCGATGTCGTTACGTTCGATCACCTCCGACGCATTGCGGTGGAACGTCGCCACATCGATACGACTGTGGATCGCCTCAGGCACGACGGTGGTGTCGCGCGTGCCGCAGCGCATGCGTAAGTGCTCGCCCGCGCGCAGCGGTGCAGCGTCGAGCCAGAAGATGGTCGCCTCAAATGCCGTACTCACGAGCGGGACGTCGACGATTTCGCTTGCAACATCGCCCGGGTCAACGAAAATTGCACGATCGAGCGTTAGCCCGACGGCCTCCCCCGCGACCGCCGCTGTACCGGATGCCGGAAAACGCACGATCTGGGTCACGCGCGCCGTTTCGCGTGAGGGCGAAAACAGCAAGGTCATGCCTTGCTCGATGCGGCCGCCGCTCACCGTGCCAAGAAGAATGCGTTCCTCATTGCGCCGGTACACGTCTTGCACCGGAAAGCGTAACGGCATCGTCGCCTCGGGCCGGTCGTCGAGCGCATCGAGCGCCTCAAGGATCGCCGGACCGTCATACCACGGCATACGCGAACTGCGGTGAACGACGTTGTCGCCGTCGCGCGCAACGGTGGGAACCGCGATGACGAGCGTCAGGCCCGCCTGCGCGAAGAGGGCCCGCAGCTCATCCTCGATCGCACGAAAGCGCGTCGCGTCGAAATTCACCGCATCCATCTTGTTGACGGCGACGATCGCACGCGTGACGCCGACCAGCGGCAGCAGCAATGCGTGCCGGCGCGTCTGCTCGCCGATACCTTCGCCGGCATCGACCACGAGCACCGCCGCCACGGCGTCGGACGCGCCGCTGACCATATGGCGCACAAATTCGCGATGGCCGGGCGCATCGATGATCTCGTACCGGCGCGTTGCACTTTGGAACCAGATCCGGGTCGCGTCAATCGTGATCGCTTGATCGCGTTCGATTTGAAACGCGTCGAGCAAAAACGAGATTTCCAGCGGTACGCCGCGCCGCTGCGCAGCCGCTTCGAGTTCGGCCAGCTTGCCGTCGGGAAAGTATCCCGTGTCGAGCAGCGTGCGGGCGACGAGCGTCGATTTCCCGTGATCGACATGTCCGGCGAAAACGACCGGCATCGTTTTCACATGTAACCGCCTGCGCGCAAGCGCTCGAAGGCATCTTCGGACTCATGATCCATCAGGCGGCCGGCGCGCTCGGGGGCCGACGTCGCTGCCAATTCCGCCACAACTTCTTCGATCGTCGCGGCGTTGCTGTCGATCGGAACGGTGATATTGCTTTCGCCGAGCGAGCGAAAGCGTTTCCCGTTGCGCGCGAGGTACAGCGAGCAAAACGGGATCGCTTCGCGCTGCGTGTAGCGCCAGATGTCGAGTTCGGTCCAGTGCAGCAGCGGATGGATGCGCAAATGCGCGCCGTCGGGAACGTCGGTCTGATAGTAGTTCCAGAATTCCGGCGGCTGATCGCGAAAATTCCACGATCCATCTACCGCGCGCGGACTAAAGATCCGGTCTTTGGCGCGCGTTGCCTGTTCGTCACGCCGGATGCCGAGGATAACGCCGCGCCATTTTTCCCGGCCGATCAACGCTTTGAGGCCCTCGGTCTTGCGTGCAGCCGCCCGGCCGCCGGGTGCTAGCGTTTGATCGACGCTCGACTCCGGCGGACAACGTTCATTGCGGTAGTCCAAGTCCCAAGCGGCAATAAGCTCGTCGCGAAACGCGTAGACTTCCGGAAACTCCATCCCCGTATCGAGCAGGGACACGGGAAACGGGATGCGCCCCAGAAACGCCTTGCGCGCCATCCAGAGCAAAGCCGTACTATCTTTGCCGATCGACCACAGCATCCCGAGCGGTTTGACCCGCCGAAACGCTTCGCGTAAGACGAAGACCGTACGGGCTTCGAGCAAATCGAGATCGGTCACGGATGACGACATTCCACGCCGCGCATCCGGACTGCTCCCGGCGTCTAGTGGAGTGCGATTCCTCCCGGGTACGATAGTCCGGAAAGCTCACGGTATGGGCCGGTCTGGGACGGCGCGGCATTGGAATAAACGACGACCCGGCTGTTGTCCGTATCGGAGAAATACACATCAACGGCATCGACGCTGACTTGCGATGCTAATCCCATACCCGTAACCGGGCCATCCCAGCGACTTATCAACATGCCGGTTTTTTCATAGATGTTGTAAACATGACTTTGGCCCGTATAGTCCATGCAATTAATCCAAATCTGGCCGTAGACGTTAATCGCAAACGGACAAGGTCCAACCAAAACGCCCGGCATCGGAATATTTTGAAGCGGTATCGCTTGGCCGTTCGCGTTCGGCGCAAATTCGACCAAGCTTCCAATAGCATACCCTGCGCCATTGAGGCCGCCACCGCTCTGCGTGTCAACCCACAGATTACCGGCGCTGTCAAACCCGAGATAGGAAGGAATGAATCCCGAGAGCGCGGCGTCGCTCGCCGAAATTACCCCTGTCGGCGTCGAACTCGCCGTTGCTCCGGCCGCAAAAACGGCAATGCTCCCATCTCCGTTGAGCACCGCGAGTCGTCCGGTTGAATCAAGCGCTATTTGCGCCGGGTTGTTGACTCCGATCGTCGGCGCCGATCCGGTTTGGCAGACATTCCCCACCGGTGTGCACGTGACGACACCATCGGTGTCGTATAAGGGACTAGTCGTATTGAAGTTCGTCACGTCAGTGAACCAAAAGGACCCGTTGGAGGCGCGAAAGATCTCTGTCGTATTCAGGGAGATTGAGGCAAAGCTGCCGGTAAATATTTGAGCCGTGGGAGCCGTCGGTCCCGGAAACGACATCGTTTGAAGCAACATCCCCGCGCCGTTTCCTTGAGCGGAATACGACAACAGTTGCTGATTGTTCTGGTTCCAAAATACCGGGCCGGAGATGACGGAGGGGGATGGGGGGCTGGTTGTAAGGACCGGCGCGACCGCGTAGAGCGTCTGCGTGACAGGCGGAGGAGTCGCTGCGGGTACGGAGACGCCGGCAATGAGCTGCTCGAGGTCCGTTCCCAAGCCCGGCGATTCGATGCCAAAGAACACGGTCACCGATTGTCCACGAAACTCTTCGAGCGTATAGGAGTTCGGCGTCCAGACGTTCGCGTTCGATTGTTGCTGGTAGAAAATCTGCGTAATTGCCGGAAACGGCTGCCCAACTCCCGGCACCGGACCGGCGAGAATAGCCGCGGTTTGATAGCCTTTGAACGTCACGCCAGGGCCGGCTACTTGAAGCGGCTCGTTGGTCATTTCCCTCGAATAGAAACTGAGGTTGCTCGGCGTCGTCGGGACCGTGAAGTCGTAGCAGATTCCGTAGAGCACCTGATGTGTGGCACCCCCGGCGACGATCGCCGGTGCCTCGGCAGTGCTGCTGCCGATCTGAGCGGACCATGGCTCCAGGCCGCTGACGGTCGTCGGATAGTTATTGAAGTTGATAACCGTCATCGGGCCGGGCACCCCGGCGATACTGGGACCGCCGGGCGCTTGCGTCGTGGTCGTCGTCGATGTCGGTGTGTTTATCGACAGGTGCGTCGTTTCGTCTTCGGCGCAGCTGTACCAGAAGCCAGGCAGATCCGGCCCAAATCCACTGCCTGTTGCGACGTCCCAGAAATTGGCTTCGGCGTTGACAAAATTTCCGTCCGCGATCGGGTTCGTAAATCCCGGCCACGGAATCGGCTTGGGCGTTGAGGGGCTGGTGCATGTGTTGTTGACAATCGACGGAACGCACTTCGTGCTGCGCAGGGAGCCATCCGCCGCCGTCGGCGACAGCCGGGAGGAACCGCCGCCGGAACAGGCTGCGATCGCGGTTGATGCGGCAACAAGAAGCGCTGCGTATCGAAATTTCACCGTCAACTCCAGCGTGCACAAAAGATAATTCGCGCCGACCGATAGTAGGCGTCGAAGCAACGCTAGCGTGTAAATTTCACGTCGTCAACTAGGCAAATGCAGTGGACGCATTAAGGACGCTCCATGGACGCCCTTTTCACACGCGCTTTACCGAGATGAATAAAAATGTGCGCGTGAAAAAAACTTGCGCGATCCTTATCTGCCGCACATAATATATTATCTTCTTACTACTATCCGTATCGGTTCACGAAGCCTCAGGCGGAACGCTTTAACATTTCTACCGTAAGCGATAGCAGCCACTCGGATCGATGCCGAAATGTCGCGTGCCGATCATGATGTCGCGCATGTGATGATCCCAGAATGTCAGGACGCGAACCGCCACCGGGCGAATCGCCGCCATCAGTGCTCGAGCGCGCGATGAGATGGAAAGCACGTCGCGCTGCCAGGCGGGGTGATCGTTCGGTAGCGAGGGTGCAATATCGGCCGCGTCGTTATCGTTGCGGATGGCAGCAACGGCGCTGAACGCGAGCGGATCGAGCCCCGCGCGTTGCGCGGAGAGCGCGTCGTTCATGCCGGCGTCAATTCGCGGCGCAGGCGGCCGATGGCCAGGAGATGGAGTTGCGAGGCGCGCTGCGGCGAGACGCCGAGTTCGTTACTCAACCCACGCAGCGAATTTTCGCCGTAATAGTGGTCGACGATCAATTTCCGCTGCCGGTGCGGCAGGGTCGCAATCGCCGCGCGAACGCGTTTGCGTTCGGCGTCCGCTGTGACGACGACTTGCGGATCGCCGGTACGGTCGATTTCGAGCCGCTCGCCGCCGGGCAGCGGCGCATCGAGCGAAAGCGGTGTGCCGCGATGAGCCTCGGCTCGGGCGCGCTCCAGTCCCGGCACGCGCTCTTCCATTTCACCGATCGGCGGAAGCGCGCCGCGTTCACTTGCCAATGCATACCGTTCGCGTTCGGAATTGCGTAGCGTACGCCGCACGCGTTCACTGACGGGATCGAGCCGCCGAATGCCGTTGAGCATTGCGCCCGCAATCACACGCCGCGCGTACTGCTCGACCGTGATGCCGTAGCGTGGATCGAACGAATCGACCGCCCGAATGAGTCCGACGCTCCCGTCGCCAACGAGATCGTCGAGGTCCGTCCCGCCGACAACACGCGCGATACGCCGTGCGATCTTCCGCACGATCGGCAGGAGTTCGCGGATCGTGGCTTCGCGATCCATCATTCGTTTGGCCTGACGAAAACGCTCTGAGCGATCGCACCGGTCGCAAGCTCCCCGAAGGGGCCGAGCGAGGCGGCGAGCGGCTTGAGGATTTCGGCAAAGACGACGGCTTGCATCGATGCTTCGATGCGCCTCTGCTCGTCGCTCTGAACCGGCCCGTTAGCTGCGGTGGAGATTATTTGCGATCCGCAACATTTCATCGGCGGCTTGCACTCCTTTCGCGTTGGCTTCATACGCGCGCTGAGCAGTGAGAATTTGCATCATCGACTCGACGATCGACACGTTGGATTTCTCGAGCATGCCGAACTCGATCGTCGGATGTCCGTCGCCACCCGGCGCAAAGCGCTGCGACGAACCGGAATCGCGCGTGGCGGCAAACAGCGTTCCGCCCAGCGATCGCAGATGCTCGGGTGCCGGAAACGATGCAAGTTCGATTCGTCCGGCGGCGAGATGCGTTTTCGTTGCCGTGTCGATGAAGACGCGGCCGTCTTTTTCGACCGTTGCGCCCAGCGCATCGACCGGGATGGCAATGCCGGAAAGCTTCCAGCCATCGGCATTCTGCAACGACCCGTCGGCGGCACGGCTGAACGCGCCGGCTCGCGTGTAGGCAGTCTTGCCGCCTTTCTCGACGCTGAAGAACCCTGCTCCGTCAATAGCGATGTCGAAAGGGCCACCGCTCTTCATCAACTTTCCTTGAGCAAAGATCGCATGGCGGCCGGTCGGTGTCGTGCCCAGGCCCAGCGACCCGCCGGCGTTGACGTCCGCGAACGAAGCGACTGCGCCCTTGAAGCCGGCGACGTCGGCGTTGGCGAGGTTGTCGGCGATGACTTCGAGATTCGTTTGCTGCGCGGCCATGCCGGACGCCGCAGCGAACATCGCGCGGTTCATTTCAACCTCACGACATCATTGACGGCCTTTTGCCGCGTGTCGTCGATCGCGACGAGCACCTTTTGGGCGGTCTCGAACGCGCGCTGTGCAGTCAGGATTTCGAGCGTTTCGCCGACTGCGTTGACGTTGCTCGCCTCCAGCGCGCCCGATTGCAATTTCGTGCCGCTCGGCAACGCAATGCGGTTCACGATACAGCCTTCGCGAAGGACGGCGCCGTCAGCCGCAACCGTTGTGCCCGCAGTCAATTGAATCGGCCCGGTCGCACCGATGAGCTTGCGTCCGCGATCGTCGGTAACAAAGCCGTTGCGATCGGTCACGAACGCGCCATTTCGCGTCATGTCCTTGCCAACGCGAAACTGACCCTCGCCTAAAATCGCGAAATCAAGTTCGCGCCCGGTGTGCCGGATCGCGCCTTGTTCAAACGTGCCGTGTTCTGAGGCCACGAGTCCGCGATCCGTAAGGGCGACCGATGAAGCGGCACGCCGGTATCCGTCACTCGATACGTTAGCAAGGTTATGCGTCGCCGTCTCGAGCTGCGAGCGCGCGGCGTGCATCGCGCTGGCCATCCACTGCATCCCATCCATGGCACGATACTAGCCGGCGAACATGGCCGGATTGTTATCCGGCTATGGCCGTCCGTCGTCCTCGCCAATTTTGCTCCTCAAGACGGCGCGATTATTGCGCGTCGTGAAAGATGATGCCGAGCGTGTAACGTTCGCCCGAGCGGATGCGGCTGACGCCGTGTCGCACCCCCGCGCGATAGCTGCCGCGCGCGCCTTCGACGGGCCGGTAGCGATTCGGAAAAACAACCGCATCGCCGCGGCGCGGTGAAATCACTTCGACGCGCGTTTGACTGCGCGGGCGCTGCTCGGCCAGAACGAACTCGCCGCCCGTGTAGTCGGCGCCGGGTTCGTTCAGAAAGAACGTCATCTGCAACGGAAACGCGACCTCGCCGTAGACATCTTGGTGCATGCAGTTGAAGTCGCCTTCGCCGTACTTAAGGAGTAATGCCGTCGGTCGCGCCTGCTGTCTCTCGACGCACAGCGCCAGCATTTCTTGCAGACCGAGCGGAAAGCGCTCCTTGCTGCCGAGCCGCTCCATCCAACAATTCGCCAAGGGCGCAAGGCGCGTGTAGCTTTCTGTCCGCAGAGCGTCGATAAGCGACGGAAGCGGATACGAAAAGTATCGGTATTCGCCGCGACCGAAGTTGTGGCGTTCCATAATCACGCGCGAGCGGAAAAGTCCGTCGTTCGCGTACGCCGTCCGCAATTGCGCGCATTCGCCATCGCTCAGCACGCCCGGAAGAACGGCATATCCGTCTGCAAAAAGCGCGCCGGTGACGGACTCCGAGCCAAGCGCCGCGAGGCGCGACGCGCTTTCGATCATGGTCTTTCGGCTTCGAGCAAGGTGCGTTTGCGATCCTCGCCCCAGCGATAACCGCCGATCGCACCGTCACCGCGCACGACGCGGTGGCACGGGATCGCGAGCGCTACGGGGTTGGATGCGCACGCCGTTGCGACGGCGCGCGACGCATTCGGATCGCCGATCGCGCGTGCGACCTCGGCATAGCTCGCCCGTTGCCCGGGTGCGATTTCGGTAAGCGCACGCCACACCCGGCGCTGAAACGCGGTGCCTTGCACGTCGAGCGGTAACCGTAAGCCAAGGCTTGGGCGTTTAATATACGCAAGCACGATCTCAAGATTACCGCGCAGCGCAGCATCGTCTTCGCGCAGTTCGGCATTCGCAAAACGTGCACGCACGCGATCGCGCACGTCGTCGCGCTTATCGCCGAGCTCAATCGCTGCGACGCCATGCTGCGTCGCAGCGATGCCGATCCAACCGAGCGGGGTTTGCGCGATGGCGTATGCGACTTGCATGCCACGGCCACGATCGCGGTACGCACCCGGCGACATGCCGAGCGTTTGCGGTGCAATCTCATAGGCGCGGCTACTCGATCCGAAACCCGCATCGTGAATCGCGGTCGTAACGCTACGTTGCGCGCCGAGGCCGTCGCGTAGTTGCTCGGCGCGCTTGGCCGCGCCGTATTCCCGCGGCGACACGCCGACGATACGTTTAAACAATCGTTGGAAATAGAACGGGCTGCGATTCGCGCGCAACGCAAGATCCGCTAGCGTCGGCAGGCGTTCGGCAGTTTCGATTTCGCGACAGGCGGCGTCGATCAACGCGATGTGTGCGGCTTCGGGAACACCGTCCGGTAAGCACCGCTTGCACGCGCGATAGCCGGCGGCTTCGGCATCCGTTCCTCGCTCGAAAAATTCAACGTTCTTGCGAAGTGGCCGGCGAGCCGCACATTGGGGACGGCAATAGACGCCGGTCGTCCGTACGGCAAAACGAAACGCCCCGTCGGCAGCGGCCTCCCGCGCGCAAACGGCGTCCCAGCGGTCCTCGTCGGTCAAAAATTGACGCATTCTCATGCATCGACTCTACCTCAGCCGCGCGGGATGCACGCCCCGAACCTTGCGGTCGAATCTAGGTTTGGGCGGCAGCGATCCGGTAGGCGCCGATCTTGCCGGTTGGGTCGAGGCGCATTTCGACCATCATGACGCCGTGATCGAAGTCGGCTTCGAAGTCGTAGCGGCCTTTGTCGGGGTCGGATGCCGTCGGCTTGAGGCCGTTATAGCCGCCGAGCGCGTGCATCTTGTCCGACAGAGCGCCGATTTCCGCACGCGTGACCTGCTTCTTGAGATCGTCGTCGAAATGCGCCTGCGTGCCGTTGAGATCGACATTATAGACAGCCTTCGTCGTTTGGTCGGCGAGATTTTGCGGCGCACCGCTGTGACCGCAGGCGCTTAGCGCGATCACAAGCGCTAAGGCGCCGAGTTTTGCTTGATAACGCATGATTTAGAGTTGGCCCCAACCGTATGAAACCGACGCGACGCGCAGCGGATGTTCGTTCGTCGATGACGCAACGGCGGTGCGCGCAGGGGCGATCGGGCGAGCCGGTTGCGTAAACGCCGTGTGGCCAGCGTCCGTCGTCGCGACTTGATGGCGCAGCGACACGATCTGTGTATGCTGCAAAGCCACTTCGTGTTTGTACTCGCCGACCAACGCCGCTTCGTGCTCGTACGCGGTGCGCTCCGAAGCGTACGCCGCCTGCGCATTTGCAGCACTATTTTCGGCCGCAGCCTGATTGCGCGCGTCCTCAGCGTACTTTTCATGCACTTTTTTATTGTGGTTGATGATCAGCAGGGTACCGGCCACGGCCGCACCGCCGATGAGGATATTCCGTGTACTGGCGGCTCCATCTGCGAGCGCCGGAGCGACGGCACCGGCCGTAAGTCCGATCGAGAGTGCAAGAGCGGTCAGCGTGCGTATGTTCATAGCGTTCCGTATGTACCCAATTAAACGCCGCTGTCGCCGGTGGGCTCGCAAATCCACAGGCGCACGGTTGCTTTCCGCCGGGCGAATGAGGAGGGCCCATTGGGAAAGAACAGCGCAATGGGACGCTGACCGCGTCTCGCCGGGCGGCTCACACCCCGGCCGCGTAGCCCGATTGGTGACCATGAATATTGGCATCCTCGGCGCCGGCAATATCGGCGCCAACGCAGCTCGTCTTTTCGCGAAAGCCGGCCACGATGTCCGCATCGCGAATTCGCGCGGACCGCAGTCCCTCGCCGGCCTCGTGGCCGAGGTAGGTCCCAAGCTCGGAGCCAGCACGGCGGAGGACGCCGTGGCGTTCGGCGATGTCGTGCTCTTGGCGGTCCCCTGGAGTGCCGCCGAGGAAGCGATTCCTGAGGCCGGGCCCTACGAAGACAAGATCGTCATCGACGCCATGAACCCGTACACAGCCGATTTCGAGATCGAGGACCTCGGCGACCGGACCTCGAGCGAAATCACGAAGACGCTGGTCCCGGGCGCGCGCTTGGTCAAGGCCTTCAATACGATCTTCTACCGGCGGCTCGCAAGCGAAGGCCGCCCGAAGGGGACCAAAGGGCGTCTGGCGATCCCGGTCGCGGGTGACGATGCGGGCGCAAAGGCCGTCGTGATGAACCTGATCGACGAAATCGGATTCGATCCGATCGACTCGGGGTCGCTGGCGGACGGCGGCCGCCGCCAACAGCCGGGGACGCCCGTCTACAACCAACCGCTCGATGCAAGTGAGGTCCAGGCGGCGCTCGCAAAGGCGTAAGCTTCGGAATGGGGCCGCCGCTACGGCCCGAAGTCGCGTTCATGACCCAGGCTGCCACCGCGCACCACGAACTCGACGGGCGTACGCTCTCGCTCGAGACGATCGAAGACGTTGCCGTTCGGGGAACACGCGTGTCAATTTCGGCGGCAGCTCGCGAGCGTGTTGCGGCGGCGCGCGCGTCAGTCGAACGGCAATTCGCGCTCGGCTCGATCATTTACGGCGTGACGACAGGCTTCGGACGCATGGCAAACGTCGTGATCGATCGCGACGACACCGCGCTCTTGCAACTCAATCTCGTGCGCTCGCATGCGGCCGGCACCGGCGCTTCGCTGCCGGAAGTCCAAGTACGCGCCGCCGGCGTGCTGCGCGCAAGTTCGCTTGCCGCGGGGCATTCCGGAATCAAAACCGACACGCTCGATTTGTTATGCGAACTGCTCAACCGCGGCGTTACGCCCGTTGTGCCATGCCAAGGTTCGGTTGGCGCGAGCGGCGATCTCGCACCGCTGGCGCATATGACGTTGACGCTGATCGGCGAAGGCGAAGCAACGTACAACGGTGAGCGCCTGCCGAGCGCCGAGGCGTTGCGGCGCGCGGGCCTTGCGCCGATCGTACTTTCGGCTAAGGAAGGTTTGTCGCTCGTCAACGGTACCGAAGTGATGACGGGTATCGCGGCGCTGTGCGTCGTGCGTGCCGAACGGCTCATTGCGGCCGCCGACGTGATCGGCGCAATGTCGCTCGAAGCATTTCTCGGCACGGACCGCGTCTTCGATGCACGGATCAACCGGCTGCGCCCGCATCCGGGCCAAGCGCGCGTCGCCGATGCGTTACGCGCCCTGCTCGACGGATCGGAAATCATGCTATCGCACCGCGATTGCGGTCGCGTCCAAGATCCGTACTCGTTCCGTTGCATTCCCGTCGTCCACGGTGCGGTGCGCGATGCGGCTCGTCATGCGCGTCACGTTGTTGAGATCGAATCGATCTCCGTTACCGACAATCCGCTCGTGTTCCCCGAAGACGACGAGTTCCTGACGGGCGGAAATTTTCACGGTCAGCCGGTTGCCCTCGTCAGCGATTTTCTCAAAATTGCGATGGTCGAGCTCGCTTCGATCAGCGAACGGCGCCTGTATCTTCTGCTCAATGCTGAGGATCGCGGCTTGCCGCTCTTTCTCGCGCGGCGGCCGGGCCTTGAGTCCGGGCTCATGCTCGCACAATACACGGCAGCCGCGCTCGTCAGCGAGAGCAAGGGGCTCGCGTTTCCCAACAGCGTCGACTCGATTCCGACGTCGGCCGGGCAAGAAGATCACGTCAGCATGGGAACGACCGCGGCGCGTAATCTTTCGACCGTCCTCGATAACGTCGAAGGTGCGCTGGCGTGCGAGTTGCTCGGCGCACTTGCCGCGCTCGATTTTCGGCGGCCGTTGCGGGCCGGCACCGGCACGGGTGCAGCGTTCGCCGTGGCGCGCAAGACGATCGCCGAACTCGACACCGACCGGTCGCCGGCGCCCGACCTCGCGCTGGCCCGCGCACTCATTCGAGACGGAACGTTAATCGACGCTGCGAATGCGGCGGTGGGCCGTCCGCTGTGATCGGCGCGCGCCGCGTTGTCCGCGCCGCGCGCGGTACGAAACTCAGCGCGAAAAGCTGGTTGACCGAAGCGCCGCTGCGCATGCTCATGAACAACCTCGATCCCGAGGTCGCTGAAAATCCCGATGACCTCGTCGTGTACGGCGGCATCGGCAAAGCTGCGCGGAACTGGGAATGCTTCGATGCGATCGTCGCCGAGTTGCGCAAACTCGAGAGCGATCAAACGCTGCTCGTGCAATCGGGCAAGCCGGTTGGCGTATTTGCGACTCATGCCGATGCACCACGCGTCTTGATCGCGAACTCGAACCTCGTTCCGCATTGGGCAACGTGGGAGCATTTCAACGAACTCGACCGGCGCGGGTTGATGATGTACGGCCAGATGACGGCCGGATCGTGGATCTACATCGGGTCGCAAGGCATCGTGCAGGGGACGTACGAGACATTCGTCGAGGCCGGGCGCCAACATTACGGCGGCGACTTGCGCGGCCGCTGGATTCTCACCGCGGGCCTGGGCGGTATGGGCGGCGCGCAACCGCTGGCCGCGACGATGGCCGGCGCATCACTGCTTGCAATCGAATGTGATCCCGCGAAAATCGAGCGCCGCTTGCAGACGCGCTACCTCGACCGGCGCGCGAGCTCACTCGACGACGCGCTAGCCATCATTCGCACGGCGGTCGAGAGGCGCGAGGCCGTGTCCGTCGGACTCGTCGGCAATGCGGCCGACATCTATCCCGAACTCGTGCTGCGCGGCGTGCGACCGGATCTCGTCACGGACCAAACCAGTGCGCACGATCCGCGCTACGGCTATTTGCCCGCCGGCTGGACGCTCGAACAAGCGCAGCGCATGCGTCGCGACGATCCCGTTGCCGTAGAAAATGCGGCGAAGAAGTCGATGGCGCAGCACGTCGCGGCGATGGTGGCTTTTTATGCACTAGGCATTCCGACGGTTGACTACGGCAACAACATCCGTCAGATGGCGCACGACGCCGGCCTCGCTGATGCGTTTGCGTTTCCGGGTTTTGTGCCGGCCTATATCCGGCCGCTGTTCTGCCGCGGCGTCGGTCCGTTCAGATGGGTCGCGCTGTCGGGCGATCCCGACGACATCGCAAAGACCGACGCGAAAATGAAAGAACTGTTCCCCGCCGATACACATTTGATCAACTGGCTGGACATGGCAAAAGAGCGCATCGCCTTCCAAGGTTTGCCGGCCCGCATCTGCTGGATTGGTTTAGGCGACCGCGCAAAAGCGGGGCTTGCGTTCAACGACATGGTCGCGCGCGGCGAGTTACGCGCGCCGATCGTGATCGGCCGCGATCACCTCGACTCGGGCTCCGTCGCGAGCCCCAACCGCGAAACCGAAGGCATGCTCGACGGCAGCGACGCGGTCTCCGACTGGCCGCTCCTCAACGCTCTCTTAAATACAGCGAGCGGCGCGACGTGGGTGAGTTTGCATCACGGCGGTGGTGTCGGCATGGGGTACTCGCAACACGCCGGCATGGTGATCGTTGCCGACGGAACGCCCGCAGCCGCGCGCCGTTTGGCGCGCGTCCTCACCAACGATCCGGCCAGCGGCGTGATGCGCCACGCCGACGCCGGCTACGAAACGGCGCAGGCGTGCGCGCGCGAGCACGAGCTTAACTTGCCGATGATCTAATGCGTTGACCGTTCTTGTAAACGGCGTAACACGGATTCGCGCCGAGTTCGTAGGCCAGCTCCGACGGATGCTCGACATCCCACACGGCAAGGTCGGCAACTTTACCGGACTCGATCGAACCATGCGTTGCGTGCATGCCCAACGCGCGTGCGGCATCGATCGTCGCTGCGTGCAACGCTTGTTCGGGCGTGAAGCCGAACAGCGTGCAGGCAAAGTTCATCATGAGCAGCAGCGATACGACCGGCGACGTACCGGGGTTACTGTCGGTTGCAATTGCGATGGGAACACCCGCTGCGCGCAGCGCGTCGATCGGCGGCTTTTGCCGCTCGCGCAAGAAATAGTATGCACCCGGCAGGACGATTGCAACCGTCCCGGCCGCGGCGAGCGCTGCGACGCCCGCGGCAGACGTGTATTCGAGATGATCGGCCGAGATCGCCCCGAAGCGCGCGGCAAGTTCGCCGCCGCCGCCGTCGCTGAGTTGATCCGCGTGCAGTTTGACCGGGAGCCCAAGGGCAACGGCCGCCGAAAACACGCGCGCCGTTTGTTCTGCCGTGAGTGCGACGGTCTCGCAAAAGGCGTCGACCGCGTCGGCCAAACCCTCGGCGGCAACGCGCGGGAGCACCTCGTCGCAGATGAGCGTCACGTAGGCGTCGGGATCGGTTGTATATTCC
>Ga0302325_10006871_pt1 | contig 25453 bp, 22 predicted proteins | sample Palsa_T0_2_FD_201948 | JGI IMG/M metagenome (GOLD analysis project Ga0302325, IMG submission 201948) | Peat permafrost microbial communities from Stordalen Mire near Abisko, Sweden - Palsa_T0_2 | ecosystem: Environmental > Terrestrial > Soil > Palsa > Peat permafrost | place: Sweden: Abisko... | reverse complement strand
TGAGCAACGGGTCCTCGCGCTGCAAGTCGAGCGTGTTCCAGCCCATGTGCGGCACCGGCAGTCCCGGGGCGGCCCGCAGGCGCTCGACCGTGCCGGCGATCACGCCCAGGCAGTTCGTAGCGCCCTCCGCCGAGTGCTCGAATAGCAATTGCATTCCCAGGCAGATCCCAAGTACCGGGGAGCGCAGCTGCGGAATCAGCCGATCGAGCCCATGTGCGCGCAGGCGCGCCATGGCATCGCCGGCGGCGCCGACGCCCGGCAAGAGCACGCGCGGGGCGGCGGCAATCAGTGCCGGATCGCAGCTCACGGCCGAGTGCGCTCCGAGCCGATCCAGTGCGTAGCGCAAGGAGGCGAGGTTGGCCCCGCCGCTGTCAATGATCACCGCGTCGATCGCCGCGCTCACAGCGCACCCTTGGTGCTCGGCAGATCGTAGCCTTCGCGGCGCAGCGCCGGCCGCAGCGCGCGCCCCACGCCCTTGAAGCAAGCCTCGATCATGTGATGGGTGTTCTCGCCGCGCACCGAGATGTGCAGCGCCGCGCCCAGTGCCTGGCTCAGTGAGCGAAAGAAATGCGGCACGAGCTCGCTCGGCAGCGCGCCGATCTGCTCGCGCCCAAAGTGGCCGTCGAAGACAAAGTAGGGGCGCCCGGACAGGTCCAGCGTCACCTGCGCTTCGCTCTCGTCCATCGGCAGCAGAAAGCCGTAGCGGCCGATGCCGGCCTTGTCCCCGAGTGCGCCGCGCAGCGCCTCGCCGAGCGCCAGCGCGCAGTCCTCGACCGTATGATGCTCATCGATGTGCAGATCGCCGCGGCAGCGCAACTGCAGCTCGAAGCCCGCGTGTTTGGCGAGCTGCTCGAGCATGTGATCGAAGAAGCCGATGCCGCTGTCGATCCGGCTGGCAGCCTGGCTGTCGAGCTCGACGCTCACTTCGATGTTGGTCTCGCGGGTGGCGCGCGCGATCGTGGCGCGCCGCGCGAGCAGTGCCTGCACGAGCGCGGGCCAGCGCTGCGCCTGCGGCCCGTCGCGGCTGACGCGCAGTCCGCGAATACCGAGCTCCTGGGCGAACTGCAGATCCGTGTCGCGATCGCCGATCACGGCGCTGCGCGTGCGATCCAGGCTGTGCTGCGCCAGGTACGCCCGCACGAGGCCGGGGCGCGGTTTGCGGCACTCGCAGTGCTCGTGGGCGAAATGCGGACAGATGAATATGGCCTCGAAGGCAATGCCCTGGGAAGCGAGCAGCTGTAGCAGGAAGTTCTGCACCAGCTCGAACTGCGCGCGCGGATAGCGCTCGGTGCCGAGGCCGTCCTGATTGCTGACCATGACGAAGCGATAGCCGGCGCGCTGCAGTTCCTGCAGCGCGCCGATCACGCCGGGCAGCAGACGCAGCTTCTCGAGACTGTCGACCTGCTCGTCGGGCGGCTCCTCGATCAAAGTGCCGTCACGATCGAGCAACAATATGGCCGCGCCGCTCATGCGAGGCTCGCGAGCAGCCGGTCGTTATCCGCCGCCGCGCCGATGCTCACGCGCAGCGCCTGCTGCAAACCCAGGCAGCCGCGCAGCTCGCGCACCAGCACACCCGCATCATGGGCGCGGCGCTGCGCGGCCAGGGCATCGTCGAATTCGACCAGCAGGAAATTGGCTTCGCTCGGCCAGACGCGCCGCACGCCGCGCAGCTCGCGCAAGAGCCCCGCCACGCGCGTGCGCTCGGCCCGAATGGCCACTGCGCGCGCGCGCGCCGCCGCCAGCGCCGCGGGCGCGAGGGCCCTGAACACGGCCTCGATCGTCAATTGCGTGAGCGCATAGGGCTGAATGACTTTGCGCAATAGCGCGACCACGTCGGCATGCGCGAGCAGCGCGCCGCAGCGCGCGCCGGCGAGCCCGTAAGCCTTGGACAGCGTGCGCAGCACGACGAGCCCCGGTAGCGCGCCGAGCTCCGCGGCGAGCGAGTCATCATCGGCGAATTCCACATAGGCCTCATCGAGCACGAGCAGGGCTCGCCCCTGCAGCGCGCGCGCGAGCGCGAGGAGCGAGGCGCGCTCGAAGCGGTTGCCGGTCGGATTATTCGGCGAGCACAGGAACACGAGCTTCACGTTGGCCGCGCACTGCGCCTTCAGGGCGGCGAAGTCGCAGGCATAGCCGGCATCGCGCTGCAACGGCACCTCGATGACAGCGGCGCCCTGCACGCGCGCGGCCACGGCGTACATGCCGAAAGTCGGCGGGCATACGAGGATCGCATCATGGCCGGCGCGACAATAGCTGCGAATCAGCAGATCGATGGCCTCATCGCTGCCGCGAGCGGCCAGCAGCATCGAGGGCTCCACGTCGTACAGGCCAGCCAGCGCCGCCTCGAGCGCGAGCGGATGGGGCTCGGGATAGCGGTTCAAGCCGGCCTCGGAGACATCGCCCTGGGGGCGCCAGGGCAATTCATTCGCGTGCAGCCGCAGCAGGCCCGGCTCCCAGATGGCGTGCTCATAGGCGCGCAGGGCGCGGATCTCCGGCCGCGCGATCTCGGTGAGCCAGCTCATGCGCTGCTGCCCGCTCGCAGCGCCTCGAGCCGCAATGTGACCGTGGCGACGTGCGCATCCAGGCCTTCGAGCTGCGCCAGGGCGCTGGCCGTGGGCCCGAGCGCTCGCAAGCCCTCGGGCTGCAACTCCTGCACCGTCATGCGTCGCGTGAAATCCAGCACCGACAAACCGCTGTAGGCGCGCGCGTAGCCATAGGTCGGCAGCACATGGTTGGTGCCCGAGCAGTAATCGCCCATCGTTACCGGGGACCAGGCGCCCAGGAACACTGAGCCAGCATTTGCCACGCGATCGAGCAGGGCGCGCGGTGAGCGCGTATCGATGATCAGGTGCTCGGGGGCATAGGCGTTGCTGACCTCGAGTGCCTGAGCCAGATCGGACACGAGCAGGATGTGCGAGGCGGCCAGGGATTGCCGCAATATTTGCGTGCGCGACAGGGCCGGCAGCTGTCGCTCCACGGCCGCTGCGACGGCCTGCGCGAGCGCTCGACTGGGCGTCACGAGCAGCGCCTGCGAGCGCGGATCATGCTCGGCCTGCCCGAGCAGATCGGCGGCGATGAATTCGGCGCGCGCGCTCTCGTCGGCAACTATGAGCACCTCGGAGGGGCCGGCCGGCATATCGAGCGCAGCACCATCCGGATCGGCGGCCACGAGCTGTTTGGCAGCGGTCACCCAGGCGTTGCCGGGGCCGAAGATCTTGGCGACCTTCGGTACGCTGCGCGTGCCGTAGGCGAGCGCGGCGATTGCCTGCGCGCCACCGACCTTGAAGACCTGCTCGATGCCGCACAGCCGCGCGGCCACCAGCACCGCAGCGCTGGCCAGGCCATCGCGCCGCGGTGGCGTGCACAGCACGCGCTGCGGGCAGCCGGCCAGGCGCGCCGGTACGGCCAGCATATAAACGGTCGAAGGCAGCGGCGCCGAGCCGGCCGGGACATACAGACCGACGGCCTCGATGGGCCGAATCAGCCGCTCGCAGCGCACGCCGGGCTGTACCTCGAGCGAGATCGCACCGGGCAAGGCAGCGCGATGAAAGGCCTCGACATTGGCGATGGCGCGCGCGAGCGCGGCGTGCTGTTCGGGCTGCAGCTGCGAGTCGGCCGCAGCGAATTCCTCGGGCGTGACCTGCAGCCGCGTGAGCTCGACGCCGTCGAAGTCGCGCGTGCAGCGCGCCAGCGCGGCGTCGCCCTCAAGGCGCACGGCATCGATAATGACCTGGGCCTGCGCGAGCGTGCGCTCGTGCGACGCCGCCGAAGGGCGCTCCAGGGCGGCGCGGCGCTGTGCCGGGCTCATGCTCTGCCAGTCGCGAATATCCATGCGCTGCCCCGGCCCCTTAGGCCAGCATCTTCTCGACCGGCAGCACCAGCAGTGCACTGGCCCCGACTTTCTTCAGGCTCTCGAGCGTCTCCCAGAACACGTTCTCGCGACACACGGCGTGAATCACGACGCGCTCGGGTGAGCCCTCGAGCGGAATGATCGTCGGGGATTCGCTGCCGGGCAAAAGCAGCCGGATCGCCGGCAGCGCCGAGCGTGGAGCATGCAGCATGATGTACTTGCTCTCCTTGACCTGCTGCACGCCCTCGACTCGCAGCAGCAGCCGCTCGACCCACTCGTCTTTGTCGGCTGCCAGGGCGACCGGCGTGCGTATCAGCACCGCATGGCTCTCGAGCACGGTCTGCACCTCACGCAGGTGATTGGCCTGCAGCGTCGAGCCGGTGGACACCAGATCGCAGATCAGATCGGCGCGCCCGAGTCGTGGCGCAATCTCCACGGCGCCCGAGAGCGTGACGATCTCGGCGGCAATATTGTGCTGCGCGAGGAAATTGCCCAGCAGATGCGGATAGGTCGTGGCAATGCGCTTGCCCTGCAGCGATGCGAGGCCGTCGTAGTCTTGTTCCGCGGGCACCGCGAGCGCGAGACGACAGCGGCCGAAATCCAGCGTGCGCAGCATTTGAAAGCGCGCCGGTGCGCCGCGCGCGGCCATCGCCAGCCGCTTCTCCTCGAGCACATTCAAACCCACGAGCCCCAGATCGCAGACATCCTCCTGCACCAGATCCGGGATGTCGTCATCGCGTACGAACAGCACATCCAGCGGCATGTTCTCGCCGAAACCCATGAGCTGGTCCTTGCCGCGCGCCAGTTTCAGGCCGCAGCGCGCCAGCAGATCGAGCGATGGATCGGTCAGGCGGCCGGACTTCTGCACCGCGAGCTTGATGCGGGTCTGCTTATCCATGCGCCGCGCCGTCCACGCGCTGCGCGGCCAGCGCGTAGCCGCCGTGGCCGGAGGCCAGATAGCGCGCGACGCGCCCGATCGTCGTGACGCTCACGCCGGTCTGACGGTGCACCTCGCGGTAGGGCAGGCCGCGGCGCAGACATTCGACCACCGACCAGCGATCCGCCATCGCCTGCAATTCCGCCGGCGTACACAGATCGCGCAGGAATGCGCGGCATTCCTCGACGCTGCGCAGGGTCAGAATCGCAGCGACCAGGTTGCGCTCGGCCAGGGCTTCCTGGCGCGCCGAGAGTTGCCGGTGGGATTTCATCGATGGGATCCGTGTGCGTCGTACTAATGTATTAGTACATTATCGTATTATTACGCAATGAGCAAGCGCACAGGGGGCAGCGCAGTGGCGCGCGCGGCGCGCACCGCGAGGCTTGACCCGCGGCGGGACGTGACTCTAGACTCGCTCCACTCATCGAGACCGGCTGAGGGAAAGGCCCTTAGACGCCGGGGCAACCGTCGGATTGCCGACATGGTGCCAACTCCTGCGGTGACGCGGCCCTTGGGCTGCGGCCGATAGATGAGGGCCGGGCGAGCTGTGCTTTGCCGGGCGGCATTGCCGCCAAGCCGTCGCCCTGATGCCGATCCGCAGGAGTGCCACGATGGGCATGACTGACGTAAGCGGAGTACGGCTTGAACCTGGCTTCACAACCTGATCTGAGCTCTGAGCCCGATCGCGAGGACGTCCTGCATTGGGGCCCGCGATTGCCGTTGCATCATGGCGGCAGCATCGAGCCCTTGCGCCTGGGCTGGCGCCTGACGGGTCGCGCCGGCGCCCCCGTCGTGCTGGCCCTGGGCGGCATCTCGGCGCATCGGCGCGTATTCGATGTGCAAAATCCGCGCGCCGGCTGGTGGAGCGAGCTGGCCGGACCGGCCGCGGCGCTCGACAGCAATCGCGTGCGCGTGCTCGGCATCGATTATTTGGGCGCCAGCGGGGAGTCAAGCGGACCGGTCGCCGGCGGCGCATTCGCGAGCATATCCAGCTACGACCAGGCGGAGGCACTGCGCCTGTTGCTCGATCATCTGCATATTGGCGCGCTGCGCGCCATCGTCGGTGCCTCCTATGGCGGCATGGTGGCGCTGGCCTTCGCCGAGCGCTACCCGCAGCGGGTCGAGCAATTACTGATCATCAGCGCCTCTGAGCGCTCGCACCCGATGGCGACGGCCTGGCGCAGCGTGCAGCGGCGCATCGTGCACTTCGCGCTGCAGCTGGGTCACCCGGCCGAGGGCCTGGAGCTGGCGCGCGCACTGGCGATGGCGACCTATCGCAGCCCGCAGGAATTTGCCGCGCGCTTCGGTGAGGCCCCGCGCCTCCAGCAGGGTCGATTCGTGTTCCCGGTCGAGGAGTATCTGCTCAGCCGTGGCCGCGACTATGCCGCGCGCTATCTGCCCGAAGCCTTCCTGTGTCTGTCTGAATCCATCGATCTGCACGCGGTCGATGCGCGGCGCATCGGCGTGCCGACCACGGCGGTGGCGGTGCTCGAGGATCAGCTCGTGCCGATCAGCGATATGCGCACATTGGCTGCGCGCCTGCCGCGTGCGCGCTTGTGCGAGATCTCCTCGCGCTACGGTCATGACGCCTTTCTGCGCGAAAGCGACGCCTTGCGGCCCATCTTCGAGTGTCTGTATGGAGCGCCCTAAGTGAGCGAGACAGCCGATTTCATAACACGCGCGGTGCGCGCTGGTCTGGAGAGCGACGATCGGACAGGCGCGGTCGTGCCGCCCATTCACTTGAGCGCGACCTACGCGTTTCGGGGCTACGGCGATAAGCGCGCCTACGACTATTCGCGCTCGGGCAATCCCACGCGCGATCTGCTCAGCGCGGCGCTGGCCGATCTGGAGGGCGGGGTGGGCGCCGTGATCACGGGCTCGGGCATGGGTGCGGTGACTCTGTGCACGCAGATTCTGCCCTCACGCTCACGCGTGCTCGCGCCGCACGACTGCTACGGCGGCACCTACCGGCTGTTTGAAGCGCTCAATCGGCGCGGCGATCTGCAGGTCGAGTTCGTGGACTTCGCCGATGCCGCGGCACTGCGCTCCGCGCTGTCGCGCCCAGCCGCGCTGCTGTGGATCGAGACGCCGAGCAATCCGTTATTGCGCCTGACCGACATCGCCGCGGCTGCGACCCTCGGCAAGGCGGCCGGCGCGCTGGTCGTCGTGGACAACACCTTTCTGTCGCCGGCCTGGCAGCAGCCGTTGCGGCTGGGTGCCGACCTGGTGATGCATTCCACGACCAAATACATCAATGGTCACAGCGACGTGGTCGGCGGCGCGGTGATCGCGGCGCGCAGCGAGCAGCTCGAGCCGCTGGCCTGGTGGGCGAACTGTCTGGGTCTGACCGGTTCGGCGTTTGACAGCTATCTGACGCTGCGAGGCCTGCGCACGCTGCACGCGCGACTCGAGGTGCATGGCCGCAATGCCGGGGGCATCGCGCAGTGGCTCACCGAGCAGCCCGCCGTCGCCCGCGTCTACTATCCGGGGCTGACGACTGACTCGGGGCACGAGCTTGCGTTGCGCCAGCAGAGCGGCTTCGGCGCGATCGTGAGCTTCGAATTGCGCGGTGGCATTCCGGCCGTCAAGGCCTTTCTCGACGGCCTGCAGTTCTTCTCGCTGGCCGAGTCGCTCGGCGGCGTTGAGAGTCTCGTGGCGCATCCGGCCTCGATGACGCACGCAGCCATGCAGGAGCCGGCGCGACGCGCCGCCGGCCTGACCGACGGGCTGCTGCGCCTGTCGGTCGGCATCGAGGCGCTCGAGGACCTGCGCGCCGACCTGGCGGCTGCGCTGGCGCGGGTCGGCCGTGTCCTTTAGCAGCGGTGCGTTAGTCGTTGCGCTGAGCCTTCTGGGCACGGCGGCTTACGCTGACCCGGGCAGCTGGAGCTCGCATCAGATCGAATTCACTTTCCTGGGCTTCACATCCACTTACTCCTGCGAGGGCCTGCAGAGCAAACTGCAGGCGCTGCTGCGTACGCTCGGTGCACGCCAGGATGCCGCGGTCACGAGCGGGTCGTGCGCGCGCGGCTTCGGCGTGCCGGAGAAATTCGCCTCCGCGAGCGTGCGCTTCGCTAGCTTGCAGCCGCTCGCGGCTGCAGCGGGCAGTGCCCCGGCCGATGCGGATGCGGCCATAGAGGGCCAGTGGCGGCATGTCGAGGTCGCACCCCATCGCCCGCAGGAGCTGGATCCGGGGGACTGCGAGCTCGTCGAGCAGTTCCGCGACAAGCTCCTGCCCTCGTTCGCGACGCGCGCGCTGCGCAATGACGTGCGCTGCGTACCGTTCCAGGAGAGTGGCAGCGGCTATACGCTGCAATTCGATGTATTCGTGCCGCGCAAGCCTTAAGTGAACGCTTCGCCACCAGCGCCATTGCGGGTGCTCATCGGCGAGAACAATGCCGACCTCGCCATGACGCTCGTGCTGTTACTGCAGGAGTGCGACGATATGCAGTGCGTTGCGAGCGCGAGCTCGAACAAGGCAGTGATGGCGGCGCTCGAGACCCACGCGCCCAATGCGTTCGTACTGGATCTGTCGCTCGATGATGGCTCGAGCCTGCCGCTGATCGCGAAGTTGCGCGAGCGCCTCCCGGCCGCTGCCATCGTGGTCTACACGGGCCACAAGAACACGATGCTCGAGCAGCAATGCCTGAAGGCCGGTGCTGACGCGATGGTGGTCAAGGGCGGTGAAATCGAGGAGCTCACCGCGGCCCTGCGGCGAGCCGCGCAGCAATCCGCGCGCCGCTGAGCGGTGCGCGCGCGCGAGCGAATTTCAGCACGGCGGTTGAATTTGCGTCAGTTTAGGCACTAGAATCGCGGTTGGCCGGTGGACGGCAGGGGCTTGGGCCTTAGCTGCCGTAAAGCCGCAGGAAGTGCGGCCAAGTGCTTGATTTAAAAGCCCCACATGGGGCTTTTATTTTTTGGGCATGGGCTCGGCAACGGACAGGTGAAAGATCGTGGCGCCGTTACGCGAACAGCTGATTGCGCTGGCTGAGCCTCTGCTGGCGCAGCTGGGCTACGAGCTGGTCGAGCTCGATTATGCGGCGGGTCGCGCGCATTCGGTGCTGCGGGTGTTTATTGATAAGCCGGAGGGCGTCGGACTCGATGACTGCGAGCGCGTGAGCCACGAGCTCGGTGCGCGGCTGGAAATCGAGGACCCGCTGCCGACGGCGTACACGCTGGAGGTGTCCTCGCCGGGGCTCGATCGGGTGCTGCGCACACCGGCGCATTTTGAGCGCTTCATGGGCGCGCGCATCTGGGTGGAATTGCGCGTCGCTCGTGATGGCCGCCGCCGCTACACTGGGCGGCTCGCTGCGCTCGGGCCGGAGGGCATTGAATTGACTGTAGATGGCGCCACTGTATCGGTGAGCTTTGCGGACCTGGCCCGCGCGCGACTCGCGCCGGAATGGTCCTGAGGCGCAAGGAGAGCTCGTGCTATGAACAAGGAGATCCTGATGGTCGTCGATGCCGTCTCGAACGAGAAGGGCGTCGACAAGGAGATCATCTTCGAGGCGCTTGAGGCGGCGCTGGCCTCGGCTACGCGCAAGAAGCATGGCGAGGACTGGGACGTGCGTGTCGCGATCAATCGTAAAACCGGCGATTACGAGACTTTTCGCCGCTGGAAGGTCTTCACCGATGATTCCAAGGAGCTCGAGAATCCGAGCGCGGAACTGCGGCTCGATGATGCGCACGATCTGAGCGTCGATGCCGAGCCAGGCGGCTACGTCGAGCAGCCGATGGAATCGGTGGCCTTCGGCCGCATCGCTGCCCAGCAGGCCAAGCAGGTGATCGTGCAGAAGGTGCGCGAGGCCGAGCGCGCGCAGGTCATCGAGGCCTATAAGGACCGCGTCAACACGTTGGTCAACGGCGTGGTCAAGCGCATCGACCGCAATGGTATCTATGTCGATCTGGGCAGCAATGCCGAGGGCTTCGTGCCGCGCACCGAGATGATCCCGCGCGAGCAGCTCAAGCCGCAGGACCGCGTCAAGGCCTTTCTGCGCGAGGTGCGCGCTGAGCCGCGCGGACCGCAACTGTTCCTCACGCGCACGGCCCCGGAGTTCCTGATCGAATTGTTCAAGCTCGAGGTGCCGGAAGTCGGTCAGGGGCTGATCCAGATCCTGGCGGCCGCGCGCGACCCGGGCGTGCGCGCCAAGATCGCCGTGCGCAGTCAGGACCCGCGCATCGATCCGGTCGGTGCCTGCGTTGGCATGCGCGGCTCGCGCGTACAGGCCGTGTCCAACGAGATCGCGGGCGAGCGCGTCGACATCATTCCGCACGATGCGAATCCAGCGCAGTTCGTGATCAATGCGATGTCGCCCGCGGAAGTGCAGTCGATCGTGGTGGATGAGGATTCGCACAGCATGGATATCGCGGTGGCCGAGGAGAAGCTCTCGCAGGCCATCGGTCGCGGCGGCCAGAACATCCGGCTGGCCAGTCAGCTCACGGGCTGGGAGCTCAACGTGATGACCGAGTCGGACGCCGAGGCCAAGAGCGATTCGGAAGCGCGCGCGCTGGTCGAGACGTTCATGAAGCAGCTGGATGTCGATGAGAACGTCGCGAGCATCCTGGTGCAGGAGGGCTTCTCGACCGTCGAGGAAGTGGCCTACGTGCCGGCGAGCGAGCTCGCAGCGATCGAGGAGTTCGACGAAGACATCGTCAAGGAATTGCGCAACCGCGCCCGCGATGTGCTGCTCACGCAGGCGATCGTCAGCGAGGAGACGCTCGATCAATCGATGCCGGCGGACGATCTGCTCACGCTCGAGGGCATGCGCCCCGACCTGGCCCTCGCGCTCGCGCGCCGCGGCGTGCGCACGCGCGATGAGCTGGCCGATCAGGCCATCGATGACATCGCGGATATCGAGGGCCTCTCGCCGGAAGAGGCTGGCGTGCTGATCATGAAGGCGCGCGCGCATTGGTTCGAGGCGCAGCACTGAACCGGCGCTGCGCCAGGGTAAGCATTTATGGCTGATGTAACGATTGCACAATTCGCCGACGTCCTGAAGGTCTCGGTTGAGCGCTTGATTGCACAGCTGGATCAGGCTGGCATCAGCGTCTCGAGTCCGCAGGACATGATCAGCGAGGAGGCCAAACTCGAGCTGCTCACGCACCTGCGCCGCAGCCACGGCCACGGTAGCGAGGGCTCGGCGCCCAGCCGCATCACTTTGCGACGCAAGACTCAGAGCGAGCTCAAGCTCGCGAGCAATCAGGGGCGCGCGCGCACGGTCAATGTCGAGGTGCGCCAGAAGCGCACCTACGTCAAGCGCGATGTGCTCGAGGGTCAGGCGCGCGCGCAGCAGGAGCAGCTGGACGCGCAGCGGCGCGAAGCCGAGGAAGCGCAGCGCGCGCAGAGCGAGAAGGCGGAGGCCGAGCGGCGCGAGCGCGAGCGGCTGGAGGCTGAAGCCAAGCGCCGCACCGAGGAGGAGCAGGCGCGCAAGAAGGCGCTCGAGGAATCACGACGCGTGGCCGAGCAGCGCGCCGCCGAGGATTTCGAGCGCGAGCGCGCCCGGCGCGCCAATGAGCCCGAGCGCGAGGCAGGTCACGCCCATGCGCCGCACGCCCACGCGCATGTGGCGCCCGTGGCGCGCGAGGAGGCCGAGGACAAGCGCACGCGCTATGGCCGCGAGGAACTGCATATCGCGGGCGATGTCAGCGCCCGGCACAAGAAGAAGAAACGCCTCAAGGCGCGCACCGTCGCGGTCGGGGCCGAGACCAAGCACGGCTTCGAGATGCCCACGGCGCCGGTCAAGCGTGAAGTCGCAATCGGCGAGGCCATCACCGTGGCCGAGCTGGCGCAGAAGATGGCCATCAAGGCCACCGAGGTCATCAAGGTGCTCATGAATCTGGGCGTCATGGCGACGATCAACCAGCCGATCGAGCGCGACACCGCGGTACTCGTGGTCGAGGAGCTTGGGCACAGCGCCAAGCTCGTCAAGCAGAACCAGATCGAGGAGGACCTGCAGGGCGTGGAGGCCGCGACCGAGCAGTTCGTGGTGCGCCCGCCGGTCGTGACCGTCATGGGTCACGTCGATCACGGCAAGACCTCGCTGCTCGATTACATCCGCCGCACCAAGGTCGCGGCAGGCGAGGCCGGAGGCATCACCCAGCATATCGGCGCCTATCAGGTCGAGACCCCGCGCGGGTCGATCACCTTTCTGGACACACCCGGCCACGCAGCCTTCACAGCGATGCGCGCCCGTGGCGCGCGCGCGACCGACGTCGTGGTGCTCGTGGTTGCCGCCGAGGATGGCGTCATGCCGCAGACCATCGAGGCGATCCAGCATGCACGCGCGGCCAATGTGCCGATCGTGGTCGCGGTCAACAAGATCGACAAGCCCGAGGCCGATCCGGATCGCGTGCGCACCGAGCTGGCCAAGCAGGATGTGATTCCTGAGGATTGGGGCGGCCAGAACATGTTCGTGCAGGTCTCGGCTCGTACCGGGCAGGGCGTGGATACCTTGCTCGAGGCGATCCTGCTGCAGGCCGAAGTGCTCGAGCTCAAGGCGCCGCGCACCGGTTTTGCCGCGGGCGTCGTGATCGAATCGAGCATGGAGAAGGGCCGCGGCGCGGTCGTGACCGCGCTGGTCAAACGCGGCACCTTGCGCGCCGGGGATGCGATCCTGGCGGGCTCCGAATTCGGCCGCGTGCGCGCGCTGTTTGACGAGAGTGGCCGCAGCATTGCCGAGGCGCCGCCATCGATGCCCGTGGTCGTGCTGGGCTTCTCGGGCGCGCCCAACGCGGGCGATGAGCTGCTCGTGGTGGAAAGCGAGCGCAAAGCGCGCGAGGTCGCGCTGTATCGACAGGGCAAGTTCCGCGACGTCAAGCTCGCACGCGCCGCCACGCGCGCCGAGGACGTGTTCTCACAGATGGGCGAGGTCAAGGCCGGCATCATTGCGGTGCTGATCAAAGCCGACGTGCAGGGCAGCGCCGAGGCACTGAGCGATGCGCTCAACAAACTCTCGACCGAGGAGGTACAGGTGCGCGTGATCGCCAGCGGCGTGGGCGGCATCACGGCCTCGGACATCCAGCTGGCGGCAGCCTCCAAGGCCTTCGTGATCGGTTTCAATGTGCGCGCCGATGCCGCCGCGCGCGACACGATGAAGGAGACCGGCGTCGAGGTGCGCTACTACAGCATCATCTACGAGGCCATCGATGACGTTAAGCAGAAGATGAGCGGCCTGCTCGCGCCGGAGATCAAGGAGCAGATTGTCGGGGTGGCGCAGGTACGCGAGGTGTTCCGTTCCAGCAAGTTCGGCGTCGTGGCGGGTTGCCTGGTCACCGAGGGCTTCGTTCGCCGCAATAATCCGATCCGCGTATTGCGCGACAACGTCGTGATCTATGAAGGCGCACTGGAATCGTTGCGACGCTTCAAGGACGACGTCGGCGAAGTGCGGGCGGGCACCGAATGCGGCATCGGTGTGAAGAACTATCAGGACGTACGCGTGGCTGATCAGATCGAATGCTTCTCGCGCGTCGAGGTCTCACGCACGATTCAATGATCAGGAGGCGCGCGCATGCGAGCCAAAACCAGCGCCCGCAGCGCCCGTATCGCGGCGCAGATGCAGCGCTCGCTGGCGCAGATGCTGCGCCGGGACGTCAAGGATCCGCGCGTCGGCAACGTCACGGTCACGGGCGTGGAGCTCGCGGCGGATCTGTCGGTCGCCCATATCCGCGTCTTGCCGTTTGCCGGCGGCCATGCGGGCGCGGAAGTGCTCGAGGGGCTGCGCAGCGCCGCGGGTTTTCTGCGTGGCCAACTCGCGCGCGAGCTGGAGCTGCGGCACGCGCCACGGCTGCAGTTTGAGCTCGACACGCAGCTCGAGCGCGCCTTTCGGGTCTCGAGCCTGATCGACAGCGCCGTGCAATCGGATCGCTCGCGCGATGCCTCGAGCCCGGCGGTGCCGGGCCGCGACGCCGCGGATGAGGATCCTTGAGCGACCCGTGGGCCGGGCTGCTGTTGCTCGACAAGCCGATCGGACTGTCCTCGAATGCAGCGCTGCAGCGCGTGCGCCGGCTCGCCGGGGGCGTCAAGGCCGGGCATTGCGGCAGCCTGGATCCGCTGGCCAGTGGCATGCTGCCGATCTGCCTCGGGGAGGCCACGCGCCTGGCCGGCCAATTGCTCGCCTCGCGCAAGGCCTACCGCTTCGGCATTCAGCTCGGTGAGCGCTCGGCCACCGGCGATGCCGAGGGCGAGATCCTCGAGCGCCTCGCGGTGCCGCCGCTGACGACGGTCGCGATCGCGGCCGTGCTCGCGCGCTTTCGCGGCTCGCACAGCCAATTGCCGCCGATGTACTCGGCGCTCAAGCGTGATGGCGCGCCGCTTTATCGGCTGGCGCGCGCGGGTCTGAGTGTCGAGCGCGCGCAGCGCGCGATCAGCATCGATGAGCTCGAGCTGCTCGGGCTCGAGGCCGAGCGCGTCGAATTGCGGGTGCTGTGCTCGAAGGGTACTTACGTGCGCGTGCTGGCCGAGGACATCGCGCGCGCGCTGGGCACCTGTGGGCGGCTCTACAGTCTGCGCCGCGATTATGTCGAGCCCTTCATCGACGCGCCGATGTACAGCCTCGAGCAGCTCGAGGCATTCGGTGCGCACGCGCAGGCCTGGCCACTGCTGCGCGCCGATCGGGCGGTCGCGCATCTGCCGCGGCTGCCCCTGGAAGCGAGCGCCGTGGCGGCGCTTTATCAGGGCCGCGCGATTGCGGTGCCGCATTTGACAGAGGCTCTTTGGCGCCTGTACGACGCCGAGGGCCGCTTTCTGGGCCTGGGCAGCAGCGATGGCGCGGGCCAGTTGCGGGTGCGGCGGCTCTTCAGCTCCCCGCTGAGCGTGTAACTGCCTGTTCGGCTTGAGGCACAAGGGGTCTGCGGTTAGAATGCGCGGCCTTCGGATAGACCGGCAAATCGACGATCACTGCGAGCACGAGAGCTTAAGGGGTATTGCACAGAATGGCTTTGTCCACGGAACAGAAAGGCGCGGTGCTCGCGCAGTATCGGCGCGATCCCAATGACACCGGTTCGCCCGAAGTGCAGATCGCACTGCTCACGGAGCGCATCAACAGCCTGGGCGAGCATTTTGGTACGCATAAGCGCGATCACTCCTCGCGCCGCGGCCTCGTCAAGCTGGTGAATCAACGGCGCAAACTGCTGGACTATTTGAAATCAACCCGAGCGGCCAAGTATCAAGAAGTGGTCGAGCGGCTGGGGCTGCGCCGCTGAATTCGCCGCGCGCGCAGCTCCATATCAGCACCGGCGCCTCGCGCGCCTCCCACGGAACATTTTCGAGGATTGAAGCGTGACTGTCTTCAAGAAGACTTTTTCTTATGGTCCCCACAGCATCACCCTGGAGACGGGGGAGCTCGCGCGCCAGGCCGATGGCGCGGTGCTCGTGTCAATGGGGCAAACGGTAGTGTTGGTCACAGCAGTGGCGCAGAAGAGCGCCGTGCCAGGCCGGGATTTCTTTCCACTGACCGTCAATTACATCGAGAAGACCTACGCGGCCGGGCGCATACCGGGCGGCTTCTTCAAGCGCGAAGGCCGACCCACCGAGCGCGAAACGCTGACCTCGCGGCTTATCGATCGACCGATCAGACCGTTGTTTCCGGACGGCTTCAGCAACGAGGTGCAGGTCGTCGCCACCGTCGTCTCGCTCGACCCGGACATCGATGCCGATATTCCAGCGCTGCTGGGCGCTTCGGCCGCGCTCGCCATTGCCGGCCTGCCGTTCAATGGACCCATCGGTGCCGCGAGGGTTGGCTACCGCGAGGGCAAGTATCTGCTCAATCCGACGCGCGTCGAGCAGGCCCAATCGCAGCTCGAGCTGGTCGTGGCCGGCACCGAGCGAGCCGTACTGATGGTGGAATCGCAAGCCCAGGGACTGTCCGAGGACGTCATGCTCGGCGCCGTGGTGTTCGGACACGAGCAGATGCAGATCGCGATCCGTAACATCAACGAGCTGGTCGCGCAGGCCGGCAAACCGCGCTGGAGCTGGCAGCCCGCAGCAGCCCATGTGGCGCTGGCGGAGGCGCTGGCCGCACACGCCGAGAAGTCGTTGGCCGAGGCCTATCGCATCACGGAGAAGCAACAGCGCCAGACGCGCCTGAGCGAGATCAAGCAGGAGCTCATTGCCGCATTGAGCACGGGGGAGAAACCCATCGGCAATGCCGATGCGGTCGTCGCGGAACTCTTCAAGCTCGAGAGCCGCATCGTGCGCGAGCGCATTCTGGCAGGCGAGCCGCGCATCGACGGGCGCGACATGCGCACGGTGCGTCCCATCACGGTCAGGGTTGGCCTGTTGCCGCGCACGCATGGCTCGGCACTGTTTACGCGCGGGGAGACCCAGGCGCTGGTCACGACCACGCTCGGCACGACACGCGATGCCCAGATCATCGACGCGCTCGAGGGCGAACGGCGCGAGCCGTTCATGCTGCACTATAACTTCCCGCCGTTCTCGGTGGGCGAGACCGGCATGATGGGCTCGCCCAAGCGCCGTGAGATCGGCCACGGCAATCTCGCGCGCCGCGGCGTGCTGGCCGTGATGCCCGATATGCTCACTTTTCCTTACGTCATCCGTGTCGTATCGGAGATCCTCGAGTCGAACGGCTCGAGCTCGATGGCCAGCGTGTGCGGCACGAGCCTCGCGCTCATGGACGCGGGCGTGCCGATCAAGGCGCCGGTGGCCGGCGTGGCCATGGGCCTGGTGCTCGAGGGCAAGAGCTTTCAGGTGCTGACCGATATCCTCGGCGATGAGGATCATCTGGGCGACATGGACTTCAAGGTGGCCGGTACCCAGGAGGGCGTCACCGCGTTGCAGATGGACATCAAAGTCGAGGGCATCAACGCCGAGATCATGCGCGTGGCCCTCGCGCAGGCGCGCGTGGCGCGCCTGCACATCCTCCAGCAGATGGCGCAGGTCATCCGCGAGCCGCGCGCGCAGATGTCCGAGTGGGCCCCTTCAATCATCACGCTGAAGATCGACCCGGAGAAAATCCGCGACGTGATCGGCAAAGGCGGCGCGGTCATCCGCCAGATCACCGAGGAGACCGGCACGACCATCGATATCGAGAACGATGGCACGGTCAAGATCGCCTCGGTGCTGGGCACGGCCGGGCGCGAGGCACAGCGGCGCATCGAGTTGATCACGGCGGACGTGGAGGTCGGACGTATCTATGAAGGGCGCGTGGCGAAGCTCATGGACTTTGGCGCGTTCGTGACGATATTGCCCGGACGCGACGGCCTGGTGCACATCTCGCAGATCTCCGACGAGCGCGTCGAGCGGGTCTCGGACAAACTCAAGGAAGGCGATCAGATCCGAGTCAAGGTGCTCGAGGTCGATCGCCAGGGCCGCATCCGCCTATCCATGCGCAGCGTGGACGCCGCCTGAAGGGGCGCTCAAGCGGGCGGTGAGTTGCTCGCCGCGCGGATGAGCGTGCGATAGATCTCTTCCTGCGCGCTGTGCCAGCGCTGGTAATTCTGGTGGGCCAGCTGGCTGGCCGCCGCCGCTGGATCGCCCGCCGGGGGCTTCTCGCTCAAGAACAGACGCAGGCTCTGTTCCAGATAGCTCGAGAGCATACCCTCCAGGCCGGCGCTGTGGCTGCGGATCAACTGCGCGAGAAAGTCCTGGCTCAGCACGCTGTTCTGTTGCTGCTCCTGCTCGGCGATTACCTGCAACAGCACCGGGCGCGTGATGTCCTGCTGGCTGCGCTTGTCGATGACGCCGAACGCGACCCCGTCGAGCACTAAGCGGCGCACATCCTGCAGCGTGATGTAGCGGCTCTCCACCGTGTCGTAGAGGCGCCGGTTCGGGTACTTCTTGATGATGCGAATATCGCTCATACCGCAGCCCTTTGGTGGCCCAGGCGCACGGCCCGAAGTCACGCAGCGGACGTGTTCTCAATAGTATAAGCGGCCCGCGCACCGAAATCCTCCGGGATCGACACCCGCAGGGGCTCCAAACGGCGCAAAGTCCCATAAATGGGCGTTTAGGGGCCCCGGATCGGTTCTTCAGCGGTAGCGGTCGTCCCGGTCGCCGTACTGGCGCTCGCGGCGCTCGCGGCGCTCCTGCGCCTCAATCGTCAGGGTCGCCACCGGGCGCGCCTCAAGGCGCTTGATGCCGATCTCCTCGCCGGTCTCCAGGCAGTGCCCGTAGGTGCCGTCCTCGATGCGCTTGAGCGCTTCCTCGATCTTGCGGATGAGTTTGCGCTCGCGATCGCGTGTGCGCAGTTCCAGGCTGAATTCCTCTTCCTGGGTCGCGCGATCATTGGGGTCCGGGAAGTTGGCGGCCTCATCCTTCATGTGCGAGACCGTGCGGTCGACCTCCACCATGAGGTCGCGCTTCCAGTTCAGCAGAATCTGACGAAAGTGCTCCAGTTGCTGCTTGCCCATGTATTGCTCGCCGCGCTTGGCGACGTAGGGCTTGACGTTGCGCGGGCCGGCCAGAAGGCTCTCGGCGCCCTCCGTGTCGTCCGCATCGGCGGCTGCCACCGCTGCGCCATGCAGACGAATCGTCGCCGGGCTCGCGTGCGCGCTCGTGGCGGCGCCGGGCGGCGGCCCATGGCTGAGCGCCGGCTCGGCCGTCGGCGCGGCGCGGCGCGGGCTGTGGCTTTCGCCTTTGGCGGCGGCCGGGGCGGCTTTGATCGCGGCCCTGGCAGCCGGCCTGGACGGCGCAGCCGCAAGGCTCCTGCTGCTCGCCGCTGCAGTCCGGCGTAGCTGTGGCCGGCGCGCCCGGGCCTTCGGTGCTGCGGCCTTCTTCGACTTGCTGTTCCTGGTTCCGGGCTTCTTGCCGGCCATCGCCTCGCTCCTGACTCCCGGTCGCGGGTCACTTTGAGAACGCGCGATTATACCGACGCAAAGTAGGCTGTACAGCGCAGCGAAAATTCTCTCGCCGCCAGCCCTTTGGGGGCTTAAGCGAGGGGCTCCTGCCAGTGCGCGGATCTGCGCATCTGCGCGCGGATAATCTACACTAGGGCGACGTACACCACGGCGAGGATCAATGCGGCTCAACAAGGTCAAGCTCGCTGGCTTCAAATCCTTCGTCGATCCCACCTCAGTGCAGTTGCCGGGCAACCTCACCGGCGTCGTGGGGCCCAATGGTTGCGGCAAGTCCAACATCATCGATGCCGTGCGCTGGGTCATGGGCGAGCTCTCGGCCCGCCACCTGCGCGGGGATTCCATGGCGGACGTGATTTTCAATGGCTCCTCGGCGCGCAAACCGGTCGGCGCCGCCTCGGTTGAGCTGGTCTTCGACAACAGCGACGGCAAGATCGGCGGCGCCTACGCCAGTTACAGCGAGGTATCGCTCAAGCGGGCGGTCGCGCGCGATGGCAGCTCAGCCTATTTCATCAATGGCGGGCGTTGCCGGCGCAAGGACATCACGCACCTGTTCCTTGGCACGGGCCTGGGCACGCGCAGCTACGCCATCATCGAGCAGGACATGATCTCGCGCGTCGTCGAGGCGCGCCACGACGACATGCGTGCGTTTATCGAGGAGGCTGCAGGCATATCGCTCTACAAGGAGCGACGTCGCGAGACCGAGACGCGCATGGCCGAGACGCGTGAGAATCTCGCGCGACTGCAGGATCTGCGCGACGAGGTGGATAGTCAGATCCGGCATCTGCAGCGCCAGGCCAAAGTCGCGCGCCGCTACCAGGATTGCAAGACGCAGGAGCGCACGCTCAGTGCCGAACTGCTGGCGCTGAAGCTGCGCGAGCTCGACAGCGGTGCTCAGCTGCAGGACGGGACCGTGCGCGCCTGCGAGCTCGCCATGCAGCAGTCGCTGGCCGATCAGCGCGCCGCCGAGGCGGGGGTCGAACGGCAGCGTGCGTTGCATAGCGAGCTGGGTGAGGGGCTCGCCCAGGTTCAGGGCCGCTATTACGAGCTGGGCGCCGAAGTGACTCGCGCTGAGGAGAGTATCCGCTACGGTCGGGAACGGCGCGAGAGCGCGCGCAGCGATCTGGCCAAGGTCGATGCCAGCCTCGCCGCGCTCGCCGGGCAGATCGTGAGCGATCAGGAGCAGCTCGAAACCCTGCGCGCGGAGCTCATCGCGCTCGAGCCGCTGGGTGTGGAACGTACGCACAGCGAGGCGTCGGCCGCCGCGGCGCTGAGCGCGGCGGAGTCGCAGCTTACGGCCTGGCATGAGCGCTGGGAGAGCCACAATCGTGATTTCGGCGCGGCTGCTCAAAGCGCCGAGGTCGAGGCTGCCCGCATCGAGCAGCTCGAGGCTCAGAGTAAGCGTCTGCAGGCACAGGCTGAGCGCTTGCGCAGCGAGCACACCGAGCTGCTCTCGCCGCAGACCGATGCGACTCTGGCGTCCTGCAGCGAGCTCGACGCCGAGGCGCACGCTCAGGCCGAGGCGCGCACGCTCGAGCTCAATCAGGTGCTCGCACAACTGCAGCGCCTGCGTCTCGAACAGCAGGCCAGCGATGAGCACCTCGAGCGCTTGCGCGCTGAGCGCGAACAATCCCGCGCCGAATTCACGGCGCTCGATGCCTTGCAAAAGGCGGCGCTGTGCGAGAAGAACCCTAGCGCTGGGGCCTGGCTTGCCAGTTTGCCCGCCGCGCAGAGCGCGCCGCGGTTGGCGCAGCTGCTGACGGTGGATGCGGGCTGGGAGCGCGCGGTGGAGACGGTGCTCGGAGAGTACCTGGAGGCCGTGCAGGTCGAGGCACTCGAGCCGCTCGCCCCTGCGCTGGCGGGGCTCGAGGGCGGCACGGTGGGCTTCTTCGAGGCGGCCTCCGCCTCGCCAGGCGGCGCGCCCGGCACGCTGGCCTCGACGGTGCGTGGGCCAGCCGCCACGCTCGCATGGTTATCCCAGGTGCGTACCGCCGGCACGCTGGCCGTGGCGCTGCGCCAGCGCGGCGCGCTCGCGCCCGGGGAATCGTTGATAACGCCGGCCGGGGAGTGGGTCGGGCGCGAGTGGCTGCGCGTCAACCGCGGCGGGGATGGGCACGCGGGTGTGCTCGAGCGCGAACAGCGCCTGAAGGGGCTGCGCGCGGCGAGTGCGGCGGCCGATCAACGCGTGCAGCTGCTCGAGCAGGAAATCAGCGCACTGCGCGCTCGCATCGCCGATAGCGAGCGGCAGCGCGAGGCGACGCAGACTGCGCTGCACAGCGCGCATCGGGCGCAGACCCAGACGCGCGGCCAGCTCGAGGCGCTCAAGGCGCGCCTTGAGGAAGGCGCGCTGCGCCGCGCACGCATCGAGACTGAGTGGTCCGAGCTTACTGCGCAGCTCACCGATTCCCAGCGCAGCCTGCAGCGCGCGCGCGAGACACATGCAGCGGCCGTCGCGCAACTTGGGCGGCTACAGGTCGAGCGCGCGGTGCTCGAGACCGAGCGCGAGCAGCAGCGCGAGCAGGCTGCGAGCGCGCGCACCCGTTCGCAGGCCGCGCAGCTGCAATTGCGCGACACGCTGGTGCTGCTCGAGAGCCGCCGCGCCGGCCGCGCCTCGATGGCAGGGGCGCTGCAGCGCATGCTCGAGCAACGCGAGGCGCTCGCCGCGCAGCGCGCTGCCCTGGAGGCCGCGCTCGCCGAGGGTGATGCGCCCATCGCGCAGGCCGAGTTGCGTCTGCAGGATCAGCTCTCCAGGCGCGTGCAGGTCGAGAGCGAGCTCGCCGATGCGCGCCGCGCGCTGGAGGATAACGAGGGCGAATTGCAGGCACTGGAGCAGCGCCGTGTGAGCGCACTGCAAAGCGTCGCCGCGGCGCGTGAGGCCATGGAACAGGCGCGGCTTGCGGCCCAGGCCTCGAGCGTGCGACGCGAGGCGCTGCTCGAGCAGTTCGCGGCCACGCGTTGCGAGCTCAGCGCCGTGCTCGCCAATCTCGACGCGGACGCGCAAGCGCAGAGCTGGGAGGAGCGGCTCGCGCAGTTGCGCCTCGACATCGAGCAGCTCGGCCAGGTCAATCTGACCGCGATCGATGAGCTCGCCGCACAGAACGAGCGCAAGAGCTATCTGGATCGTCAATTCACCGATGTCACGGACGCACTCAATACGCTGGATCAGGCCATGCGCAAGATGGATCGGGAGACTCGCGCCCGTTTTGACGACACCTTCAACCGCATCAACGCCGGGCTGCAGGACAAGTTTCCACGCCTGTTCGGCGGCGGCCACGCCTATCTGGAGCTGGTCGGCGATGATCCGCTCGCCGCGGGCGTTGCGGTCATGGCCCGCCCGCCGGGCAAGCGCAATAGCACGATCGCGCAGCTCTCGGGCGGGGAGAAGGCGCTGACCGCGGTCGCGCTGGTGTTCTCGATATTCGATCTGAACCCGGCGCCCTTCTGCCTGCTCGATGAGGTCGATGCGCCGCTCGATGAGCACAATGTGGCCCGCTTCTGCGATATCGTGCGCGAGATGTCCAGTCGCGTGCAGTTCATATTCATCACGCACAATAAGATCACCATGGAGCTCGCCTCGCAGCTCATCGGCGTGACCATGAACGAGCCGGGCGTCTCCCGGCTGGTCGCGGTCGATATCGAAGAAGCCGTGCGACTCGCGGCGATCTGAAGGCGCTAGCCGCGGACTGCTGCGAACACATGGCGGCGCTGCGCTGGATTCTGTTGTTGGCCGGTCTCGTGTTCCTGGGCGCTCTGACGATCTGGGAATTGCGACGCCAGCGCCAGTCGCCGCGCGAAGAGTCTGCGCCCGAGCCCAAGCGCAGCGAGCCCGCGCTCGGCCCCGTCGAGGCGCAGAGCGCTGCTGCAGCGGCGCGGCCCGCGCTCGATGGCCGGCGCCGCCTGATGCCACCGCTGCAGATCGATCTGCCGCCGCCCGAGCTCAACGAGGCGGCATCGACGAGCGCGGCGGTCGATGCATTGCCCGTATTCGACTTTCGCGACAGCGCACGGGAGGCGGCCGCGCCGCCGCCAGCCGAGCCCAGCACCGAGCCGCCGTCGCTCGAGTCCGAGGCAGCGGCGGTGAGCGCGGGGTTGATCATCGACTGGCCGCCCGATGGCGAGCGCCACATCGTCTCGCTGCGCATCGTCTCGGGGCCGCAGCAGCGCCTTTCCGGACGCGCAGTGCGGCTGGCGATCACCGCCAGCGGCTTTGTGCACGGCCGCTTCGGCATTTATCACCAGCCCGGACTCGATGGACGCTCACTGCTGAGCGTCGCGAGTCTGAGCAAGCCCGGCATATTGGATCCGGCCAACCTGGATTTTCAGCGCCTCACGGGCATCAGCCTGTTTACGGTGCTGCCCGGGCCGCTGCCGCCGACCGCGGCGCTGGATCATCTGCTGCACACCGCGCGCGATCTGTCCGAGCGGCTGCAGGCGCAATTGCAGGATGAGCACGGCCACGTGCTCGATGCCGAGCGACTCGAGAGCCTGCGCGAGTCCATGCAGCGCTTGAATGCGCAGCCCGCCGCGTGAATGAGGCGGCGCGCCGGCGCGTCGCCGAGCTGCGTGAGTTGATCGACCAATACGATTACCGCTACTACGTACGCGATGATCCGGCCGTTCCGGATGCCGAATACGATCGGCTCGTGCGCGAGCTGCGCGCGCTCGAGCAGCAGCATCCACAACTGCAGAGCGCGCAATCACCGACGCAGCGCGTCAGCGGCGAGGTCGGCGAGGGTTTCGCCGAAGTCCAGCACGGCGTGCCGATGCTCTCGCTCGAGAATGCCTTCAGCGACGCCGAGATCGAGGCCTTCGACCGGCGCGTGCGCACGCGCCTGGGCTCCGGGGAGCAGCCGCTGGAATACTGCGCCGAGCCCAAGCTCGATGGCCTGGCGGTCTCATTGACCTACCAGGATGGTGTGCTGCTGCGCGGCGCGACGCGCGGCGATGGCGCGACTGGCGAGGACATCACGGCCAACGTGCGCGCGCTGCGCTCCGTGCCGTTGAAATTGCGCGCGAGCGGCGTGCCGCAGCTGTTCGAGGTGCGCGGGGAAGTCTACATGCCATTGAGCGGTTTTCGCGCCATGAACGCGGCCGCCGCGGCGGCGGGCGAGAAAGTATTCGCTAACCCGCGCAATGCGGCTGCCGGCAGCCTGCGCCTGCTCGATGCGCGCGTGACCGCGAAGCGCCCGTTGCAGGTCTTTTTCTACGGCATTGGCCTGTGGCAGGGTAGCGAGCCCCCCGCGACCCAGACCGCGTTGCTCGAACAGCTCGATGCCTGGGGCCTGCGCACCTGTCCCGAGGCCCGACGGGTATTGGGTGTTGCGGGTTGCCTTGAGTATTTCCGCGCGCTCGGCGCTCGTCGGGCCACGCTCGCCTATCAGATCGACGGCGTGGTCTACAAGGTCAACGGTCGGCGCGAGCAGCAATTGCTCGGTCTGATCTCGCGCGCGCCGCGCTGGGCTATTGCGCACAAGTTTCCAGCCGATGAGGAGCTCACGGTGGTACGCGCGATCGAATTTCAGGTGGGACGCACCGGCGTGCTCACGCCAGTGGCGCGGCTCGAGCCCGTGCAGGTGGCCGGCGTCACGGTCAGCAACGCGACGCTGCACAATATGGACGAGGTCGAGCGCAAGGACGTGCGGCGCGGGGATACCGTGATCGTGCGACGCGCCGGGGATGTGATCCCCGAGATCGTGCGCGTGTTGACCGAGAGGCGAGCGCGTGGCGCGCGCCGACCGCAATTGCCGCAGCGCTGCCCGGTGTGCGATTCACCGGTGGTGCGCGTGCCGGGGGAGGCGGCGGCGCGTTGCAGCGGCGCCTTCAACTGTCCGGCACAGCGCAAGGAGTCGCTGCGCCATTTCGCCAGCCGCCGCGCGCTCGACATCGAGGGCCTGGGCGCCAAGCTCATCGAACAGATGGTCGACCAGGGGGTGCTGAGCGCGCCGAGCGACATCTATGCCTTGCAGGCCCCGATGCTCGTGGAGCTCGAGCGCATGGGCGAGAAATCGGCCGCAAACCTGCTCACTGCAATCGATCGCAGCCGTCACACGAGTCTCTCGCGCCTGCTCTATGGCCTGGGCATCGCCGGTGTCGGGGAGAGCACGGCGAAGGCGCTCGCGGATTATTTCGGCTGCCTCGATGCTTTGCAGACGGCCAGCGAGGAGCAGGTGCTCGAGGTTGCCGATGTGGGTCCGGTCATCGCTGCCAGCGTGCGGGCCTTTTTTGCCAATCCGCGCCACGTGCGCGAGCTCAAGCGGCTGCGCGAACTCGGCGTGCAGTGGCCCGAGGCAGCCCCAGCGCAGGCCGCACAGGCCGCCTTGCTGCCCTTGGCGGGATTGAGCATCGTGCTGACCGGCCGTCTGGAGCGCATCACCCGCGAGCAAGCCAGCGAGCGCCTGGCCGCGCTCGGAGCCGCAGTCAGCTCTGCGGTATCAAAAAAAACCAGCTACCTCATCGCCGGCGCCGAGCCCGGCTCCAAGCTCACGCGCGCGCGCGAGCTCGGTGTGCCGGTGCTGGACGAGGCGGGTCTCTCAGAGCTATTGGGGCGGCGCTGAGGGTGCGGGCGCGGGCGCGGGCGCGGCGGGTGGGGCTGCCGCTGCGGGCGCGGCTGGAGGCGCGGCTGCGCTAAGGTCCTTATCGATCTTGGCGCTCTTCATGAGCTCATCCTGATAAGCCCTGAACTTCTTGTTCTCCACCAGCTGATCGACCCGGTCCTTCACCTGATCAAGCGGCGGTACCGGCGTCTCGCGCGTATCGATCAGCTGGATCACATGCCAGCCGTACTGCGTCTGCACTGGAGTCTGCGTGTATTCGCCCTTCTTCAGGGTCGTGACCGCATCGGCGAAGGGCTTGACCATGTT
>Ga0302325_10006870_pt1 | contig 25459 bp, 20 predicted proteins | sample Palsa_T0_2_FD_201948 | JGI IMG/M metagenome (GOLD analysis project Ga0302325, IMG submission 201948) | Peat permafrost microbial communities from Stordalen Mire near Abisko, Sweden - Palsa_T0_2 | ecosystem: Environmental > Terrestrial > Soil > Palsa > Peat permafrost | place: Sweden: Abisko... | reverse complement strand
GACCAGGCGATAATCGACTCTACCTTGTAATCATCCTCGCGATTCCATTCCTCCTCGTGCGCCTGGTCTACACTGGCTTCAGCACGTTCAGCTACAACCCAAAATGCAATATTCTTGACGGTAATACGACAATATTCATTTGCATGGCCTTGATCGAGGAACTCATTGTTGTCATCATCTTTGAGGCTGTGGGCCTAACGCTGGGGAAGCAGATCAAGGAAGAACACTTCGAGAGAGTAGGACAGGTGGATATTTCGAACAGCTCGGATACAATACGGGCTAAGAAGAAGAAGACTGCTGGGCAGATTGCACTAGGCCTGGCCAACGCTACCATATTCGGGCATCTTGTTATGTTATTTGTAAAGAAAGATCGCGGGGAGAGGGATATGGAGATGCTGTAGCGAGGCAGCGGCGTTCTGAGGGATGCACAGCAATGTTGGACAGAGGGCGGACTTTGGGACCTTAATGTTAGCGGGGGGGTTTTTTTGGGAAGTGAATTCTTGATTCCTTTAACACGATTGCTTCGTTAATGCTGAAGACCTCGAGTTTCTAAGTTGGATGGAACAAGTGCCTGCTATTCTATATTATAGTAATTACATACCATTTCTTATTATCGTTATCCGTGATAGTCTCAGTAACGTCACAGTCGTCAGGTTCTCCCACGATGTCTGCAGAGGGCAGTCCTTCATCCAACTTATCGCAGTTACTTCCTCCTACAATTCTGAAGTGACCAACTCTCTGATATTGACCTCTCTCCTTACTCGTGGGCTGGATTATCATCCCTTCCGTTCGGTCCGTTGGCCCAGACGCATATCGCTTTACAGGCATGAAGTATAGCGCACGGCCAGGCAAAACGTCACTGAAGTCCCAGCTCGCTGTGCTATCGATCGAAAGAGTCCTAACGAATGACCCTCGCAGCAAGGCTTCGCAACCAAGCTTTAGAACCCCGCTGAGGACTTCTCCAAACTGATTATTATGGGATCTTTGTATCAAAACATCCATAACATTGATGTAGAGGCGACGTAAATTGCTGGGTAAAGAACAGGTAATCATGATCATTCCTTCAACCGATGCCCATGACCAAGTCGGCGCTCTGTAAATGGTTGGCTTGGGCTCTGGAGAATCTAGCAGCTTCCAGCACAGCGTTTCTTCAAGATCGCGGCGCCAAAGCCCAGCTAGATATTGATCTTTGGTTATGCTTTGTACATACTGCGCGATGCCGGATAATGCAATGAGCTTATCCCTGCTGTAGCTTAGCCTTCCAATAGAGTACAGCTGTACAATGGCATCCCAATCTGGGGGTAAGTCTTTCCGTAGAAAGTTTGGCTGGTCACACATGCTGCGGGGAAGAGATTCCGGGAAAGTTTCGCAGGCAGACTTAGTTCTGCATTCCCAGAAAAGCTCCGTCTTGCTGAAATGTATTGTCCGAGTGGCTAATATTCGTTCTTGCAAGGCCCAGGCTCGTCGCGCTAGTGGTTGAGTTCCAACACATCGATAATATATGTCATCATCCGCGAATTGGAAGTTTTTGGTCTCTCCGTTGACATCCATTTTCACGCAAGTCTTGCTTCTTCGCACGGACATTGGAACTCTCTCAAGGAACAATCCATCGTTACCGTCTTTCGCGCCGGTTGCTGCAATATTGAGGCTGGCACCACCGTATACCATACTCATTAATGGCGCCTCCTTCTCCCAATCCTCCCTGTCATCTTGGATTATACACAGCGAGTCGATCCATAGATAATTGAATCCAAGGTAGCCAGCTACAAAGATAGCGTCCCGAAAGGTTTTGCACAGGGATTCCAGCGGAATGCCAAGCTGAAAAGCCTCCAGGGTGTTCTTCGTGAGTTTCAAGATATTTAAGTCTCCCCAGCAGTGACTTAGAGTGACATACGAGATATCGTTGAGGATTTTGCTTCGGAGACACAACTGGAGCTGGCCCGACTCAAAATATAGTAGTCTGGACGGAAGCGGGCGTTCAGCTCTGGGAAGGCAGTTATTGTGCGATGTTAGGCATTCCGTAAGCCACTTCTTAGTAAGAGCTAATGACATAGAGTAATCCAATGTCATCTGAGAATTTGTTGATTCAGCTCCAGTAACGGGGTTCTGTCGATCATGGTGAGTTGCGTCCAAGGAAAATTTATTCATTACTGAATGTCTAGTTGGAAATATCGTGAAGGAAGTGACTAAGTGCCGCTCGCTCATCAGATATAACTGCCAGAGTTTAAGGCTTGGATCGTCCGCATGACTCTCCAAAGGAGACAATTGGAGAAACCCAGGGTACTCGAGGGCATAATCCTTGGCTCCTAGACCTTCGTCCAATATTTGCTGATTCAGTATCTAACATAATTGATAACCATGGACCTTGACCGAGGCTTGAAGACTCGATAGGCCATTGTGGTGTTGATAGCTGGGTATCGGACGGTTCTGCCTGTTGGCGTGCTGAGTGTCATTCAAAATTTGAAACCAATCATCAAAAAGACGTTGACAATAGGTACAAAAATTTGAGCTGCCGCTCTTTTTGGATCCGCCGGGCTGACTCGGGGCCCTGATTAGGGCAATTCCAGGCCTTCGGGGTCTCTGTATGTGTCGTGGTGGTCGTCGGATAGCCTCAAGGGGTCTTTCGATCCTCTCTGACGCCGAAGACTCCAAAACTTCAACTGCATCCTCGTTTTCAGGCCTTCGGGGTCTCTGTACGTGTGGTGGTGGTGGTTGTTGTCGGGTATTTTGAAGGGGTATTTCGATCTTGTCTGAGGCTGAAGACTCCAAAACTTCAACTATATCCTTGTTTTCAGGCCCTTTGAAGTTTAAATATGTTGCAGCCGCTTTGCATCGATGTTTGAGTTCAGCTAGGAGACGTTTCCCCTTGTAGAGAGTGTTCTTATTAAGTCCCATTTTTCCGCAAGTGAAAGTAAATTCACAACAAAATGGTAGGATTGCAACATAGATATGAGATGATCTCCGATTGTATTGCTGGTAAGGTGGTGGCGGAGCAGGATCACATGGCAGTTTCTAACCTATCAAGCGATGGCGCTCGTGCTGCGGCAGATACCGCACACTAGAACACACACGTGGTTATTCAACACCGAAATGGATGTGAGGTTTTTCCTTCTTTTCTACGCAGGGCTTTTCGAGACATTATTTGACAGAAGATGGAAAATTACGTTTGAAGCTCCTTGCAGCGGCCTCCGACTGTCGAGCCTCCTGCGAGTTGTAGCTGGCAAGTTGTGGCTGGGTGTTTTAAGAATGTTTCGTGGGAGGGTTTGTATCGATCTACTCCGATGCATTCCACAGGCAATCATCAAAAATATCGTCTAGTGTCCAAGGGCCCGCACTCGACTCCAGATCACCGATTGAAACATCAGCAAAGCTTTCGTCTTCTGCCATTTCGGCGATCAGTGTGTCGATATCGCTCAGTGGCGCGGTCGAAGTCTCCCCTGATTGCGGTGACTTGGAAGGCGACACCTCGAGCCTTGCATGCAGTGCGCGGTCAAGCTGTCTTGAAAGTGTCTCCTTCTGCTTACTGTACAGCGCATAGTTACTGTCTGTGGAATCTACAAGGGCTTCTAGCTCGGCAGATAGTACGCTGAGCTGGCGGTGGAGTTCGGGCCACGAGAGTGGCAACATAACCGACCTGTTGGCGGTAGGCATGTCCTGCCCGCCTTCTGTAGTGTTGGCCAAAGCATCGGCAAGAACGAGAGCACTGGGAAGGCCGTAGGTCCAGAGCTGCGTGGCGTTAATAATTTCCACTTGAGAAGGTAGATAACCTGCCAGTACAAGGTTAAGGGACAAGTGATCTTACCATCAATGCCGTATCCGTCGATACACCAAACCGCCTGCAGAAGACGCGGATCGCATTGGCCGTTGTAGTCATCAAGATCAGGCCCAATTTTAGTAGCTTTGTGTCGCCTCCGTCGTCTTTTCCAGATGTGTAGCAAAGGGCCTGCTGGGTACTGAATTGTAGGTCGAGGTATTCAAGGTAGAGGAGCAGGCGGGCAAGATACTGGTAGGGCGTGGACAATGTCAGATTTGGGGCGCAGACAAGATTGTAGCAAAGATATGTGGGAAGAGCTTCCCATGCTGCTTGGATGCGTGACGATGTGCGTCTGGATATCTAAACGTCAGTTCCATAGGAATACCACCATAAGCAGTGCTGGGTCTTACCGGATGAACGACTCGCTACTTTGCCCCGATGCTCCCAGCCTCACGCTGAGGACCACCTCCTTAAGCGTCGCAAACAAATAGCGTACGCGAAGCCAATCGGAGGGAAACGGTTCCTGGCGAATGCAGCTGCCCAGATACGGCAAATTGACGATCGCATCGTCCGACGTGAAACCGGCTGTTAAGACATTCTCGTCACTGATCTTGAGCGGCAGTCTGCGGTTGCAGTACTGTCGGGGCAGCCGGGGCAGTTTCCCAAGGACTCTGGACAATGACTTATCGGCTTCGTACATGCACGCGAACAGCCTGGTCTGAATTTCGCGCAAAAACCAGGGCGTGTCCGAGGCTTGAGGCCTTTCCGGGTCTCGGTGAATGTCCATGGCAAATAAGTCGTTAATCAACCTGCCGGAGCGAGCCCAGGTACGGTAGCCTAAAGTGGTGTAAGTATGGGTGTTGATCTTATATCGCGCCAAAGCCTGATGAATGTATGTGTCCTTACTTTCGTACCCGCAACAATTCCTCGTTAGGACAAAGTTCTCATACCGCAGCCAAAGGAGCACATCGTGCAGATCATGGCATTGCTCCTTTGCGAACGCAATCGCCGCATCACTGGCACTCAGCATTTCCCCGGCAAAGGCCTTGCGGTCGAGGACGTCTTGAGACATGCCCGTAGAGGAGAAGACGACGTCCGACTCGAGCAGGCCGAGAGCCGCGTTTCCAGCCACGCTCAGAACAAGACCAATCGACTCAGCTCTCAGGTTTCGCCCGGTGAGCACCTGAAAGAACTCGGCAGGCTGCAATCCGCGAGGCACAACTAGCGGCTGCGAGCTCGCGTTCTGAATGTCTTCTGCTAGCTGGCTGAGGTCTGCGTCGGCAACTGGGGCATTGCCGTCACCTGGATTGCACCGGTGGGCGGCTAATTCAACAGAAACTAACAGGTCCAGAAGGAGGGGTCTGGGTACAGGACAGCTTAGGCAAACTTGCAACCATCGACGGACCAGCCGGCTGATGATCTTGATGTGCGGTAGGCGTGCGAGAACTTGGTGGAGCCGAATATCGATAGAGCTGGGGACAGGAGTGGGAAGAGAAGCAGATGCCTGATGTATGGGATGGATCGGGGGGGTCGGCGAACCAAATGCGTGGTGCTGGTGGATGTTGTCGTCGAAGGTGGGCGTCGGCAGGGCGCTGAGACTACCCGTATCCATCCACGAAGTCACTGTTGGTAATGCAATTGATGGCTGTGTCGAGCGGTACGAGCACTTGTGAGCAATGCATCTTGATCTGCAGCGGCCGCAAATAGGGATCCGGTGATCGCATCGCGCTTTCAAACGGCGACATGGCTCGCACGACCGAAGTTTGCCATTGCGGCTGAGCTCGTTTCTAAGTGGAATAGATGCTGATGTTACTAATGGTCCAGTCGTGCGGATCTCAGAATGGAGACTGAAGGCTTACATGGTCATTTCTTCGGACATTGTTGTTGTTGTTGTTGACGCGACGGAGCAACGGAGGAGAAGAGCTCAGTCTTGAGGCCTCTCAGCGTACGAAGGACTTCCACCCCAGGAAACTCTTGTGAGAGGAGGCTAACATGTGCGAGGAGGAAGCGGGCTGACAAGCACCTTGGTAATAAGTACAATCCGGACGCTTTCAATTCCAACTGCATCAATCCCGCTCAATTCCAACAGATTATGGGGGTAGTACTTCGTATTCAAGAAAAGTCTGCACTTTTGACCCACTGTTACATTTATTTAGGGGGGAAGGGGAGAGTATGGAAGGTGGTTTCAAGAATTCGTCGTCACCCCCATGTATTCTGCCAGGCTGAGTCAAGAAAATAGTCGGAGAAAACGAGCCATTCGATGTGGTTGGATAGATGCTTCTCACCGCCTACAGGGGAGTGACGATGAATTCTTGAAACCCCCCTGGTGCCACTTCCGTACATGCTGCCTGCTTCCAGTTCTAACGGACTATTCCTTCGTCTGCTGAGACATTGTCAGGCGCTAGCAAGGGGGTGTCAACTGGTAGTAAGCGGATGATTACCTTAGATATTATTAACCAAGAGGCACACATTTTGCCTTAAGCGAGACCCCCTTGCTAGCGCTTGACAATGTCTCAGCAGACGAAGGAATACTTCTTTCAATTCCTGCATTATGCCGAGACTACGCCCGAATGTTTAAGCGCAAAGTGGCAACGGCCTTACGAGGGTTATCAGGGGTTGTGGTACCCGCCCCGCGCTGACGTGAGATTAGCGGCTGCGGCTGCGGGTGGGGCTGCGGGTGGGGGCTGGTGGCAGCGCCACTCCGGGCTCAAACAGGGCTAATTTCGGCTTATCCTGCGCAATTCAGAAAGGACAAGCGAGCCTTACAAAGCACGACTCCCTTTGCTGCAAGGATGAGGAGCCGCATCATTCTTGTCCTGCAGACCTGGAACTAAGTAACAATGCCCGCCCAAGTATTCTATTCCCATCCGGGAATCTCCTTTTAGAATAGGAAGACCAACCCTTCGCCCGCGAATCCTACGTTAGTACCTCGTAGAAGTTTGTTGCTTGGCAATCCCGTGCTGTCAGCTGCAGCAGCTGCGCTGAGATAACCTGTTCCGGAAGAATCACTTATTTAGGCAACAAAAACCTAACACGTAAAGCTCCGTCAAGACACTAAATCATCCTTGCTTTCCCAAAAACTCCTCAATCAACCTCGATAATGAAGTTCTCCACAACCTCCCTCCTAGTCATGACGGCTTCCCTCCTCAACCGAGCATCCGCCAACAGTTGCGTTGTCAACCAGAACGCCCTCTATACCTATACTATCACTACCGACAACTCATTACCCAACATTTCTGGCGTATGTGGGGGTCTCTGGGACAATCTGAAAGGATTTTCTGCATGTAGTGCAAGTGCAACTTCTTGTGGTGCTTATGGAAGTGGTAATGTTCTTCGGTGGGAATTTACTGTTCCAAATATCTGCAACAGTGGGGACGTGGAAGCTGCTTGGTGGGATGCTACGACGAATAATTGGGGTGGTATCAGTTGTTAAATAGTGAGGGTTGAATGAGGGGTCAAGAGACTTTATTGAAGGAGATAAATGAAATGGACTAGCAAGGCTTTAGGTGGAGGTGTGTAGAAGGTTTTAAAGTTCTGGCCACACGCTCTGGTCACCGTGTTCGCAGTTATAAGGCCTTTGAATTTAGTTAAATACGCGTAGGATGCGCATCTTGCTTTTACTTTTTATCGTTTTATACTTTATACAAATACAGTCATTACATTCTCGTTCGAGCTTTTCATAATCATAATAAATAAAATAATTAAGAGTTTAAGTAAGTTATATAATTAAATAATTATTATTTAGCTAAATAATTTTAAATAAATATATTTTATATTTTATAAATTTAATAAATTGAAATTTTTATATTTATTATTTATTAGTCTATATTTTAAGTAGTCTATTAAAATAATTAATAGTTAATCAATTATAATATTTTAAACTATTTAATCAAGGATTTCAGAATTAGTAGTTTTATAGGGGTAGTAGTTTAACCAGGAACCTGAGTAACAGAACAAGCTGTATCTCCGACACCTACAGCTCTGCTACCTGCATTTCTGTTACATGCATCTCCTTTACTAAACATCGGTTCCACAAATGATAAATTACATTGAACTGCATCTCTTCACAAATCCTTACTCTACCTACAGTATGCATTGGTTCCCATAAAGTAGAAAGGCTCTCCATTCAGCACGAAGCCAGTACCTGATCGGCTCACGAAGCCAGTGGCACGCTCAAAAACCTCTGCATCTTCACTACGTTCAGGTGTCAAGATGATGCCAGCGGATACAACCGCTGCTCCCAAAAGGTAGTGAAGAAAGGATGAGAGATGCATTGCGAAAGATGCACGGCACTTGACGTGAATGAGAGGGTAGCAAGACAAGGAGGAAGTTTCATTCCCAATTATATAGTCGATTAGCAACACTAAATCCCGAGTCACCCGAGTCACCCAAAACGGACATGATAAAAACAGCGGACCATATCCTGCATCTCATGATGGGAACGGAGGCGGGAGAATGTTAGATATTGTACGAAATAAAGTGGTCAAGCTACAAAAGTAAGATATATACGTCCACGATGTACCGAATAAACAGGATATCAAATGAATAAGGTTTCCCGGAACGCATCGCCCTCACCAGGATTTAAGAGAGTGGGATTTCCACGACTGAATTTCTGATGTGGTTGTACATTGGTTGGGGTATAGCTTCAGTCCGTTCTGTGGGCGGGTTGTCCAACCCCCACTTGCATCCCGAGGCTCGTGGTTGTGCCACGACACATCAGCAATAGTTTGCACCGATGCATATCGGCTCAGAGCTGGAGTGCGACAAATTCTTGCACTTGGTTGCCCCCTTGCCATACTGGCTGATCTCATTTTTGTACAGCTGCTTCATTGCTTTCTATATTTCTCACGGCGATCAAATACTTTCCTCATAGTCCGCGGAACTGGCATACATCTTGTCGTATTCTGCCAGGTTTCTTCTATGCAACATATCCTGCACTGCCACCGGCAACAACTTTGCTTCGAAATTGATTTTGTCGGGCCTCTCTCTGACGACATATTCCTTGATGGTGATCGATGGTTTCCCTAGAACTGCAGAACGGGTCCAAAAACCGCCTTCACCAGTGTCAGACTTGTCTATATAGTTCCATCTTGGGATTCTCAACATCTTCCAAGTCGTCCCACAGTCGAGTCCGAGCGGGAAATAATTGGCCTCTGGAACATTAACTAAGAGTTTGACCGAAGGATGTATCGTTTCATTCGTTGTATACTCCCTCCTTGACTTCCATCTCTTGTGGTTTGGTTTCTTATGATAAGAACCTGGTGTCCGCCGCAGCGATCTGCCCCCAGCAACGCTAAGATTCCAGATGCCTCCACTGGGGTCATCCTCCCTTGTCACACCCCATTTTACGTTCTCTCTGATTTCCCCAAGGACGTTTCTTGAGACGTTCCAGTCAAAAGTCAGTAATCCATCGACTTGGTCGCACATCCACGCAAGTGTAATGTCTTCAATGGCCAAGTGGCTTCTTCCGAGTGGCTCAGCAACCCCTCCGCCAACCTCTCCATGATACCCTGGAAACCAACATTGCTTCAAGTTGACCTTATCCTTGAACTTAGGCTCCAAGTACCAGATCGCCGGAGTGAACGCACCACGATGTTCATCCAGAGCAAGTGCTTGAAATGCATGATGCACCTCTACAACATATTAGTAAGTTTTTGTGTACTTTTTTCGAGACACCTTACTATCATCCAATGCCGTATTATAGAACTGGTACATTTTGTTAAACCCCGTCATCTTCGTGAACCAGCTCTCCGGCAATCCCAAACTCCCGACGGTCTCCCAAACCCCTTCAACTACAATCTCAATCGGGGTCGGCTTAGTTTTCACTCTTGTCCTCGGCTTCAGCATCCCTCTCTCACCCCCACCCCCACCCCCACCTTGGAGCCTGCGAGCATCCCCTTGACCATCATCACTCCACCCTCTCAACTCCTCATACGGACTGACATCACTGAACTCTATCCTCCCACTCCCTCGCTTAAAATGCCGAAAAAGCCTCGGAAAAAGATCCAAATCATCTGCCTTAAGCACCCCGATTTTTGTAAGGAACCAACCTAGTGCTCTCGCTGTGTACGCGCCGCGCGAATACCCAAACAGGAAGATTTCGTCACCGTAAGAGTAATTTGTTGCAACGAAGTTGTATGCGGAGAGCAGGTGGTTTCTTATCCCGGCACCGGTAATTCCCTGGTAATACTTATCCACTTTATTCATCGGCCCTGTACCGACTCCAGGTTGGTAGTAGACTATTTGGTCGATGGGATCGCCGGAGCAAGAGATGCCTTGACGAGCAATCATTCGAGACAGGCGAGCTACATTGGAGGGAATGTTTGGGGCACCTTGGTCGGCGGATTCCCAGGTTCCGTCTAGGCAGAGGATTATGCGTTTTGGCATTTCGGAGCGAATGAGGGAAGGCAAGGACAGGCTTGGCGAAAGGAGGAATTTTGAGAGAGAGTAGAGGAGAGGAGAGGAAATGGGCTGAGTGAGAGGGAAATATGGGTGGAGATAGGAGGAGCAAGTAATGAGAAAGAGAGACAAGGGAAACACGGCGTGATGGTTGAAAGAGCAGAATGCAGAGGTCATGCCTTCCGATATCAGCTCTATTACGCAGGGTTTTGCTCGAGGGCCGTTGCGCAGCGAACATGACCGCCAAGACTATTTCGTGGTGGTGATCAAGAACGTCACGTGTCTCTCAATCCGACGTAAGGAACCCAACCTCCACCGCTCACAAGGCGCAGAGCTCTTGATCGGCACCAAGGAATCTGAAACGCATTCTCATAAGTGTAGGGTCATTCTGGGATTGTCTTGCTGCTGGGAGCTAGGTGGTGAGTGATGGGTAAGTCGCGTGCGCTTGTCTCGTGGTTTTGATCACGGGTTCTGAGGTTTGTGTTACACGAGGCCGAGACAGCGAGACATAAACTTTCATGTCGAGAATGGCTCAACATAGTAGAATAAGGTACCCTTTTTCTTCTCAGGAGTTGGGTTAGACGGAATGCTAATTTTTTGTTGTGGGAAATACGCTTCGCTGCCTACTTGGTGATTGCATACACGTAAGCTTTTCTGATATGCCAGGTGTTCCACAACAGCGTCTCGATCGAGTGGCCCTGCACTGGAAACTTTGACTTCCACCAAAGACACCGCGCAAAGTGATCATGGAAGTTTCGTCTGATTTCTTAATTCTTAACTGTGATTTCTATTCCGTGTTTCTCAATCTCTTATTAGCAACCGATGCCAGAGAGCATGTTGAAGTGGAGGGAAGGGAGGAATTCGAGAGCCGGGAGGTGAGGACGGTGCTGGCAAGACTATCGCCGAGGATTATGATCCCAGCGAAGGAAAGATGAAATTCAAAGTGAGCTGTCCTTTCCGGCAATTCGCAACGAGCTCTTCCGTGTTCCATCCCCAACCCCTCTCACGTCTGAGAAGCGCCCGGATCTCGCTGTCGTATCCGCACCCGAACTGTACGTTGACTTGAGATATGCATTTGTCTCGGGTCCCTCTATCATTTAGAGAAGGTGAATACTGCTAGTACATAGCAACGGTTGCGGCGCAGTGACCAAGACAAGGGCCGGAAGGCAGAAGGAAAATGCAACCACAACTCCAAGGCTTGCGGGACATGCGAGTACGAACCTCAAGATGCTGAAGGCCCACCTTGAAACAGCGGCGTGGATCCGTCGCCTCCTTCTACCAGAACCAGAAGAGTAAAGTCTCTCCAAGTAAGTTAGCTATAAATAACCTTATAGGCTCACTCGCTGAATTTCAGGCACCACTAAGGTGTGTGGCCTTCTCCAACCCACGCTCAACCTCCTTCGGGGCACAAAATTCATGATTCGTGGCTATTGACTTCAAAAGTTTAGAGCCACCGCGACATTTCTCATTGCCAAGTCATCTTCCGCCGTAATAAAATTATATATATTTTCCTTTGATCAATTTAGATTATTTTCTTTGAGAACCTTAGAGTTTTGTTGACGAGGTGAGGTGCAAAGTGCCCTGTAGAGCACAGTCGCATGACCATATGCTCGTAAATGCGTGAAATAACCTTAGATGCATCTCGACCCAGATCTTGGAAACGGAGGTAGACACGGCTCCGATGTATAGTAATCAACTACCAGGCTTTTTTGGGCTTCGCCGTAGGATCGGAGTAGAGTCCGCATAAGGAGCGGTCATTCAGTGGCACAGCTCTATCAGCCCCCTTCCGACCGGGGAAGTGTAGTGACGGCAACTTCGCTTCCGGTGGCGGGTATGCAGCACGACTGTTTTCCAGGACTTCATTACGCATGGACATGTTACCTATTGTCCAGTTGCAGCTGCTCAAGCCTGCAACTTGCAGGCAAATATAATTGAGAACACGAGGAGATACACAGTGAGGAAGCCAATAAAGTTCCAGGCCCTGAATTCTCAGAAGCTTGGCAAGAGTAAATCCGTGCTGCCCTCTATCAATGTGACTGCCATTTAAATTGGATAACGATCAATCTGAACTACTAGAGCATGAAATTAAGAGAACGAGCGCGGACCAAGAAAACATGCTTTCGCTCTATCTTGCCCAGCCCAACCCCTTACCCCTATTATATCCACACTGCAGTACTTCATCAACGAATTATCACACCGAATGAAAAAGGGGGAAGAGTAATCCAATTCTTTAGTTTTATTAAAACGTAATGATAGCCATTCGGAATCAAGTATAGGAATGGCTCCATTCTAACCAGAAGTGTACGGATCATGGCTCTTTAGAGAACTCGTTTTATAGCACGTTCTTTGAATTCTTTTCAGCGTTGTTACTCCCCATAAATTATTACTCGGTATTCCCCTTCTGAATCTTGCTTTTTACAATTCATCGTACCCCTCTAGTACAAACCTTACTTTACTTTTCAAGCGCTTCAACGTGACTCGGATACCGGATATCAATGATTTCTAAGCCACCCACACAACTTCGCAATTGTTCCTTTTCCTACCATAGTACTACCTTCCAATCGACCGGCAAAATAATGTGGGGGAGCTAGCTATAGTCAACATCAAATAAATTAACTGCAACCCTGTGGCGTTGAATGATTTTTGTATTCAATTATTGAAGAAGAAGGCAGCGTAAGCTCTTTTCAAAGCCAGTATTCAGTGGACATTGACCTTCGACGATATGGTACTATGCTGGACCTTAGCCGATTAGCTGAGGTAGTCTTGACGTGATCTCGAGGCACAGAATTCTAGAGAAAGTTGAAAGGAGACTGTAAACCCTAGCAGAATTCTATACAGATCCTCGGTAGCTACTGACCCGTTCCATATGCGACTGCGCAAAATGGTCGCCAAGCAAGTTTTGTGCCGCAAGGCTACCGAATTGACACTCAAGGAAGCATTTGCCACGTAATGCGTCAAAATTTCTGCAATGTCCCGACCGCCGCTCCTAGTTTTATTGGTCGAGATCGGCAGTAGCCTGGTAAGCCGGAGAACTTCCAGACTGAATCAAAGCGGGGAAAAGGTGCTTTAGATTCTACTTCTGAAAACTGTTGCACATGATACGGAGGGTTGTGCATATAGAGCTTAGAGACGCCATAGAGTGCTCTAAGCGCTGAGCCGTGCTCTTGCATTATGGTAGGGAGCGGCCGCAGTCTTAACCGCTCAAAGAAGAGGGTGGGTGTTGCTTCTGAATACATGGTCCTATTATTTACATGCAAAGTGAAGTTTCCAAATATCGGTTATTAATTCCTCTACCCAGTAGCAGTAGAATTAGGGTAGTTAATCCAATTTTCTACTCAAACAAGGAAAGAGATTTTCTTTCCTTACACTGTCGCGAACTGGCATGACTTGAGCAACGCATATTCACACCGACGCCGTGTTCTTTAGCAAAACAGAGGATAGCCAGTACTCATATAGAAGCGTAAGTACCATGAGGTTAAATGCGGACGTTAGCTTTTTACTCTTTGTTGTGAAGCTTTAGCCTTCAGTGGGTTAGTAAATCCTAAGCGCTGGGTGGAGTACATATGTTCATGGCCTCGAGAGTCTCATTTTTACCACGAAAGGGGAGTTTCCGTCAGCTGCAATGGTAAGATAAGTTACAAAGTCTGTGCAGGTATTTTACTACGTATTGCTAAGCTTTGAAGCGTCGTATTTTTTTTCTAGCATCTGCTAGCTTGGAATAGTAGGAAACTTTCGCCGCAGTGGCACATAAAAGTAGAATGAACCAAGTAAGAAGATACTTCCAAGCTTCGTATACGAGGAAAACCAGGGTCCTTGCACATGGGACGAAGGAAGATATTCAGAAAGTAATCACTAGTCAATTCCTGAATAAATCTCGATCTTTCGCTGGCCTTCATGGGGCCGAGGATCAGGCTGTAATGTTGAGTAGCAGAAATCGTGAAGGAAAAAGTATATAAGGCCAAAGCTTTCCGCGTCTCAAAGCCTTCTAGCAGCAGCATTCATCACCTACAGCTTTCAGCTTCCCACTTCCAGCCTCAAGCCCCAACTCTATCCTCAAAACGTAATCGCACAGTCAAAATGCGCTTCTCCATTATCTTGCCCCTCGTTGCGGCCGTTGCTGCCTTCCACATCCCAGATGGCAAGGTCGATGGTGTCTACGAGGTCAGCTACAGCGCGGACGGCACCGAGAACCACACTCTCATCAGCAACGGTGATGCCCCTCAAAACATTGCCATGCGTGGTGCAAGCCGCGCAACCATCAACAAGCGCTCGGGTGTCGTCACCTGCAAGCCCAATGAGGCCATTCTAAACAACAGCGACAACGGTCGGGCAGCCACGTTGCTTGCAAACCAATGCGGCAACGGCGCGACGGTCCGCGGTGGCTACGACTACTACTCGATCATTGGCTGTTCAGTGTCGTATTTCTGCAACTTCAAATCCAATACCCAGGTGTGCACTAGCCTCAATGCATGGACTTCTTTTAACAATATTAACAATGCCTGTGGCGTCAACATTCCTGGCTATGAGACCTACTACGACAGCGATGGTGACGATTCTTATGGCTACGAATGGTTCTGTACCTCCCCTGGCAACAACTTTTGCGGTCGCGGTACCAATGGCAAGCGGTAAGCTAAAATTACCTTACTACTCGTTTCGAGAAAACAGTGGAACTCATTTCTACCATCTTTTAGTCTGTAAGAACCTCGAGTGACCGAAATTGGACACTCTAAAACGTGCGACTTCACCGCAACGGGCCAAATCTTTCTTTCTTTTCACTCATTCTTTTCTACTGAACGCTTCGGCTGTCTCGTCATCAAGGCTTCTATGTATCTTAGATCCAGTTCTTGGGCAAATACATCTGCGGAGGGTCTACTTTTGCGTTCTCCATATATTCTTAGGTGGGGTGCTGAGTGCGTGAGGTACCCGAGTTTCTGAGTTGGATCTTGAGGTAGACGTATCCGACAGAGCCTGAGAGAACTCCATCATTGGTATTTTCACCTCTTTCGGTATTGTCTACTCTCTATGGAAAATAATCACAGGCCAGTAAATAGGATTGCTTAAAGAAGATCTCAATCTCTTATTTATGCTTTGCCAAATTGCTGTTCTCTTGGCCGCAATCAGTGTCCCGAATCTAATCTACTTCCTGTGTGGGATGAGATAGATTATAACAACATGATATTATTTAAGGCGAAGATACTGCATAGTTGCCGTGCTAATGGTGACGTTTGAGAGATAGTACTGAAGTGCAAAGGAATAAACAATTGGGTAAATGAATTGCTTTTCCATAGAGAAAACCTTTAGTCTAAATAATGACACTAAAGAGTCCATAGTCCTCCATTTATATCAGGGTTCTGCTAGCATCTTTGAAGTTATCCCCGGTATTCTGTGGAGCGCGTAGTTGATGAAAACGTCCTTCATCGAGGGCGACATGAATGGATGGACTTGTGGCTAGAATGACGCTATTCCTGAGGGCGCATCGAACATTTGTATTGATATTTGGAATGCTAATCAGAATTTCACAAACGACTGGCCAGATTGAAAGCCTACAGGCCATAAAGTCGCTTTGACCTCCGGTGGGTGACGTTGTCGCCGTGCCCTTGTTTAAGCGAACCGGGGTTGGCAATGGCGCAATTGGGCACATATGAATGCCCTCCCCTATTTTTTTTCATTCCCAATATTTTTCGAGTAAATATGAAGTCGGATTATCCAACGAACTGGTAAAGATGTTCAATGGCTTAGAAATGAAGGGAGAAAAAAAAGTTTGCTATTCTGCCTCCAACTTGTGGTGTGCATATGTTATCTCAACGTGTAAGGACTTGGTACTCAAAAGCGCCCAAGCCGGCTGCTTCCGCATATATGGAGCCAGAGTCATTGAATGGCCAATGTTTGTGTTTGGTTGTCGTCCAGCCCCAGCATTGCCAATTCCTTTTCGCCTTCCCAGTGTGGATACCAGCGAAAGCCAAAGAGTGTGTAGTGTTCTGTCGGACTACATGGATGCATTCTTTGATATTTCTTGGCCTTCAGCTAGTCATTCAGGTTCGATTAAAGACTCGTGTCTTGGTCTAAATTGACTGCTTCGGTGACTGGGCGTAATATCAAAATACGGCCGCCGCCCTACATCACGTATGAATCAAAGTTTTCCTCTCCTTGAAATTTATTTCCATGGGATCTGAAAAGTCCCAGACAGGACAAATCAAGAAATCACCAATGCGAGTCCCGCCAGGGACTTTACCAAGGGCATCTATGGCAAGCAGTCTTACCGAGCCCCCCTAAATCGCAGCGAGACCTGATATCATTTTAGCACCCCGTAAATAAGTCGGAGATACTGTTTCTGGTCAAAAGAAGGATGCTTGACTGGTGGATAGAGAAACAGATGCAGCAAAGGATCTTCGTGTATCATCAAAGTGTAGGAGCTTATGCAACAAGAGATTTGTCGAGAAAAATACACTTAAGAAACTAAATTCCAAATTGGCCTGACTGGAACGACGGACGTTTCATGTGGGCCATCTATCTCGATAGTTGGCACTCACAGGCAGTGTTGGATTTAATTCTTCTGGGAAGATACTATTAGCTGTGCTTTAATAAAACCCTCGAAGCGATGCTCGTTACTTGACTGTTGTAAAAGAAAATTTGCAATGTATGGAGCAAGTGAGCTCGTTGCAAATTTAAGAGAGTGGTAAACGGTATAGTTTCAGAACTTCAAGCACTATTTCCTTTGATAGCCTACTGTTCATATCTCGTCAAGGCTACACTATAACCATTCCAGAGTCAACTCGAATCCGTTCTCCTGTCAATCCAGAATTCTTAGCTGCAAACACAAAGGTCAACGCAATCTCGTCAGGCGTTGTAATCCTCTTCAACTTCGCCATATCTTTGTACCCTTCTTTCTGTTCCTCGCTGAACATTTCAGCTCTTTCCGTTTCAACAAGACCCGGGCACACAGCATTAATTCTGATATTTGGTCCCTGAGTTTCAGCCAAACAACGAGTGAGATGCAAACCTGCAGCCCTACACACTGAGTAAGCCATACTGCTCCCGTTCGTGAAAAGCCCAGCAACTGAGTTTTGCATCAAATAAACACCCCCGTCGGGGTTAGCTTTGAAGTGTTTGCGAGCTGCTCTGAATAGAAACACGTTGGATTTGACAAGAATGTTCCAGGTGTAGTCCCAGTCTGCTTCCGATAGAGCATCCATGTCGCCGAAAGGTGCCATCTTGGTGTTTGCCTGTTTAGAAAAGTTGAGTTATCAGGTTGGAGTTAGGAATTAGGGAATACTCACAGCATTGTGGACGATAATGTCAAGTCCTCCAAGGGCTTTCACTGTTTCTTCGACAATTCTTTCGCATTCAGGGACGAGAGACAATTCCTTGTGGTTTTAGGTCAGCTGAAATGGTCTCAATTTTCCGCTTGTAACTGACAGCCTGAAGTACAACCACCTGCCTCCCAGTAGACGCTCTGATCTCAGAAGCCACCTCTTTTGCTTTTGCTTCAGATGCTAGGTAAGTGATGGCGAGATCGCAACCTTCCTGGGCAAATGCTTTCGCAATCACTGCACCGAGGCCACGACTTGCACCTGTCACTAGGACTTTTCGGTTCAGAAGGTTGTACATGGTTTTGGTAATCCTGGGCTTTGAGATACAGTACTGAGTTAATGAAGGAAGACCTTAGAAGAATTGCAGGAATTTTCATGCTTTTATACTTCGTCTGGCAGGGTATCATTATGCGATTAACGGGACTTAGTCATCAAAGCCATGCAAGAGGTTCTTTTTAGAGAATGACCGACTGACCAATCAGCATCGTATGCAGTACTACCTTAAATAGTTTAGTTCAGTTGAAGTTGTGCCGATATAAGGCGGTGCACCTGATCCTCAATCGCCCAATTGAAAGGATGTCTGTAACTTCCCACAGAAGGTTTAGTATATGAAACCTTGTTCTGAAGTCAGACGCACGCAGTACAGTGTTAATCAACCAATCAACTAGGTTCGAAGGGCGTTCTGGGTGTTGGGGCTGGCACCCTGTTTGATAGCAAGTCTCTCCAGTCGTCGGCCGCTTTTGCGGGCGACCACTGCCTCGACCTCGTGGTTGGTATTATTTACTGCATGTTGTCTGTCATGAGTAACGCCGTTGGTGTTACAGTAGTGCCCTAAGCGTGAGGCTATAATTTCTTGCCTCTTGAGGAGGAGAGAGAAAGGTGAATTATGCATTATTAAGTAACTTTACGTTCTCACTCGAAGGCCTGAAAAGTGGCCGGAAAAGCCTATCCTTCAAATATAAGAACTTGAAGATTGGCCCCTCAAAAGCGGGGATAATGGAAGCAATACTTATATGTGTGTGGGAGACTCGTAATTTGACAATTCTAGATATTGTGAAAACTAAAACAGAGGTTAGCAAGGAGTTAAATCTAAAGCTACGGCTTTAGGAAGAGGGGGTTTAAGATACAGGATAGTTCCCGTGATCGTGACAGGGATTCCGCGGCATCTCTCATTTGCACCAATCGTCGGGTCTGCTACTACCGAAAGGGGTACTAGCTTACAAGGACTTTGCGGGGTTACTTTAAATCCGAGGAATTCAATATTTTGTTGTAAACCAAGCCAAATCCAGGGCCCTTATAGCACAATATTATAAATTTTGGTTCCATTACACCATGTCCACTACTTCAAAGCTTATTTGGGTGAACAAAACGCCAGACTCTTCCTCATTATCCAATTGCAAAAGCGAGAAAGAAAAATTTCGAGAAATTCGATCTCATGCGGTAACAGTCGGACACAGGTCGAGTCGTGTCAAGAGACCTATCAAGCGAACGCCGTTCGATCTGAAATGGAGCCAAAGGGGAGCTTTGACAAGATCTCCCGATACCTCAAGGCTGCAATTTTCAAGCCAAACGCTCGGAGATAATAATCTTCCTTACCAGGTAGAATTTTCCCAACCGGAGGGGCACACCACTTTCTCCACTCCCTTGAGACAGCAAGTCGGTCCTTCGCCGTCAGTCCACGGCTTACCCGATGTCTCCCGGAGCGTGCCATTTCCTACAACCAATTCTCTCAGCAGCCGCCATGATCCGTTTTCTTCATACTCAATCCCGTTAGATGTCAAAGCAACCTTGGAGCATCTCTGGTATTTCCAACACATCTGGGCACAATGCGCATTCAAACTTCCCAACTGCGTAGGATATGGCGACCTGCCCATCCCTCAGGTTGAGATTACTGTCTTCATCCAACAATGTTTGAAACATCCAACGCGGGCTTATTGCTTACTAGCTGCGGCTGCAATACATCCACCACCCAACCTCAAGCCCGAGCGCTATGCTAAGAGGGCAGGCGGTAGCCCACAGGTATGCTGCCAAAGCCATGCAGGGCTTACAGCGGCATATGCAGGATCAAAAAGAGTGGGAGGAAGAAGAGGCCACGGAAGTTTTGTTTCTTGCGGCTTATGAGGTGTTTTGTGATGATAAAGTTGCTGGGGAAAAGCATTTGACTGCTGTGCGGAGACTGTATAAACGAGAGATTGAGAATACGTTTATGAGAAGGTTGCAGGCTAATCTGGAAATACTTGTGGCGAAAAGTGTTGATGATAACTGGCATCAAGCTGTTGATCATTTAGTACAGTTAAGATAAACTAGGTTCAACGTCAATGTTCAAGTAGCAGCCAGAAACTCCAAAAATTGCTCTGTCCGGTGGAGGAATCAAGAGTCGAAAATTGTACTAAGGTAAGTGGAAAAGCAGGACGGTTCAGAAACAGACAAAAGACCCGAAAGGAAGACTTAGATGACATTTGCGGTATTGTTTGCCGGGGGCGAGTTCAGGGAATGCATGGGACGGAATATTCTGGATCTACATGTAGACGGGCTGTGGATTGTGGTGTAGTGTAGAGCTTCAAGACACTGAGTCAATATCATACAAATTATGTTCATTGCAAGCGCGTTTGATCACCAGTAAGAGACGGAAGGTACCTAAGGTAATTTAGCAGAGTTGCCTCACCTAGCAGGGGAAACCAGCCGCGGTGTCCTTTTCCTTCAATTCCCGCCCCTATTTTCGTGCACGGATGCTCTAGATTAGCGAGTCTAGGTTGAGTCCAAGCAGTAAATCAGGATACTGCCCCCTCTCGAGGCACAAACAGACTTTTAACCGCAGTACAATTACTTAGTGACGCAGCCACATTAGCTGTATCGGTTTTTGTCCACGGTTTTGTACCAGTTTCGCTCCCAATGATCCGGCAAACAATATTGGGGGGATTCATTAACCTTATGTACGAGGCTTGGAAGATAATATTATTGTAGTAATGTGCAGGATGGCTTTTAGCTATGAAGGAGGCCTTCTGACGAGAAGCGACGGCAGCTGAGTTTGTCCTGAAAGTGAGAAGCGGGGAGGGCTATTTTAAGAATACCAATCAATAGCAGGGACCTGAGACACGGCAAGCGAGGTGCATGTGGATCTGAGACCCTGGTATGTCATTCACCACGGCGAGCTGAAGGGTACAACAGTGTGAGCTTCATCGAATACGTCCTTCATACCCAACCCAAACTGAGCCTCTCACTGTCTCTCATAGTCATATCTGTTGTCTTGTTCCGTTGCTGCAGGCAAATTACGTGCATAGCTCTTATTTTGACGATTACGATGAGGCTCCTCAACGTCGAGACAATGAAGATGGAGGAGTTCTTCGACGAGATGGTGCCTCCATATGCAATCTTATCTCATCGCTGGAGTGGAGAAGAGGTATCCCTCCAGGAGTGGCATCGGGTCGAAGCGCTCGAGGACAAGATATTTAGCACCACTCGCGAACCTGCTTTTGGCCGTCCACGGCACCCGAACGACTACCTGCACGACAGTTTGCAGAAGAAATACGGCAGATTTGCCACGGAGAAAGGCATAATCACATCAAAAAGCGGGTATTCTAAGATTTTATCATGCTGTAAGCTGGTTCGAAGGCAAAGCCTTTATGTGGAGACCCAGAACCATCCGTGTCGTTACGTATGGATTGATACGTGCTGCATTGATAAAACAAACAATGCCGAGTTGTCTGAGGCCATCAACTCGATGTTTCGTTGGTATCAAAAGTCCGTGGTGTGCCTCGTTCACTTGGCCGATGTTCACACCAACCTTGGACAGAAGGAGATAGAGGATGAGTTTCGAAAGAGCACTTGGTTTCAACGAGGCTGGACCCTACAGGAGCTTTTGGCGTCTTCCGTTATAAAATTCTTTGATCAAGAATGGAGATATATTTTCGATAGACAACGCCAAGCCCGTCTTCTCTCGAATATCACTCGCATCGATGAGGACATATTGGCTGGATCTAAGAGACTCAGTGATGCTTGCTCTGCCGAAAAGATGTCGTGGGCCGCCTCTCGAACAACAACTCGCAAGGAAGATATGGCCTATTGTCTGCTCGGAATATTCGACGTCAACATGCCATTGCTGTACGGAGAGGGAGACAAAGCGTTTGTGCGACTGCAGGAGGAAATCATCAGGCAATCCGGTGACCTCAGCATCTTTGCCTGGGGATACAACGTACCATGGGTTTACGAAACATGTGGAATATTTGCTCACTCGCCTGTCGATTTCATTGGATGCTCCGAACTCCGCAGAAGATATAACCGACTGGCTGTTATGTCTATGACGAACGTAACGTTGAGTGTCCAACTGCGCTACTATAAACCAAGATCGGCGGCTGGTATTCCATTCGTATATGCAGACCTTGAGTGTTCTGTGGCTGGAGGGATGTCGATTTTCCTCCCTTTAGTTATTGAAGAACCAGAAGGCTCTTATCATGCCAGTGATTTTACTCCTAGTGACGCTGATATTACAGCCTTGCGGTTTGAGCGGCGGGGTGGTTCTCGGCCTATCGTTCTCAGTGAGGTGCAAGGTCTTTACCTTCACTGGATTGCGGGTAACCGGTGGGTCACGGAGTCTGGCACACTATCCATACTGAAGAAGAACTCTGGATTAAATTTTGTCCGCCAAATATATCTTGGCGGCCTCAACGTCTCAGATTCACAACCCATTATGGTTGAGGCTTCCTCACCAGGTGCTATGGATGAAAGGCCTTTGCAGGTGGTTTTGGATGAAGTATACCCTCCACACTTCTCTGGCAAGGATGCAAAAATCCTAGAAATGGAAGAAATCGCCCGAATTGGCAGAAGTGGTCTTTTGTATCCTGTCTCCGCCGAGGGAACGTCGAACCATCTTCAATATCGTAACGCGTCATATCTTCTGATCTCATGTTGGAACGGCAATAGTAAGAGAAGTGAAATGGTTATTATAGTCCGCTACCGGCAAACAAATGATTCTGAATCTTCTGATTCGGAGACGAACATGGAAGTGCGACTGTCGGAATGGCCGCACCACAATTGCGAATCCTTGGCCGACTGTGCGTTCAGAGGGCACTTGCGCGACGAGCAGATGGGAATTGGACCGATTCTCGGGCCAGGTGTAAAAGGCAAAGAATTTGGCGATTTTATTGTCGAACACACAATCGATACGATCAGCTTCTTCGCTTCAGCAGACGCTAATGGAAAGTCGGGGAAGAAAACAGAAGGGTCCAAAGGCAGGGGTGAAGAGAGGATTGTCGAAGAAGCCGAAGACAGATCTGTGGAAGAAGTTGGGTCTGACGGGAGCGAGAACAGCGATGCTCTAGGGGTACATGGTTTATTCAACCACTCAAGAAATGCTACTACAATGACCCCGACGGGCCCAAGTAATAACGACACCGGAGATGCTGAAAAAACACAGTGACCGAATGCAAGTTAATGAGGGTGACGTCAAAATGAGGAGGACAGCGATAACTTAGGGATAACTGGCTTGTTTCAGTAGCAGCTTTCATTTATTCAAAGCCAGAACTATTGATTTCAAGACCGGAAAAACTACATGACTTGTTTGAAGTAAATCATACTACCTCGAGCTTCCATTAATTTGTATTCTATATCTTCCTGCTTCAGGGCGCCGGGCCTGATTCAGTGACAACAGTATGCAAATTTATATCAAGCTGTTTAATTTTTATTTGGAAGTTACAACCTGTGTCAGTAAAGTGATCGTTGGCATCCAAGCGAAGCGTTGGCGAAGAACCTAAGGAGTAATTAAATAGTATTTGTAATATAGATATAATACTAGAAATTCACGTTCTATTATTCTTAGATAAATTCAATTGCTTAGTGTCCAAATATAAATTATTACTCTATATTAGTGGTTTATTGTACAACTTAAAATCCTGTTGGAATGCCATAATTAATGGCGCACTCTGGGACCTCCCGGGCCACTTCACGAGTCCCCTGCTCGCCTGCCAAACAAACTCGTGTCTCCTACGCATTACACAGTCGTATCATTAGTTAGTCCTTTACTCTATTACTACTGACTGGCGCAGATGATCTTGGTTAAGGGCTTAGCTCATAGATCTGTTGTGAACATCGCAGCAACCATGAAGCAAAGAGCGGGGGACCATTCCGAGCTGACCAGCTGACCAGCTTCCCAAGGTCAATTTAAGAGCGACGAGTCGAAATTGTCTAGAGTTTGCTGATAAGTGCACCGCTGTGGAAAGCGTGACGCCAAAATCAATCAGATTCTTCCTGACTGAGAAGCTCGTGAAAATTGCAATAAAATCATTACTCATCTAGATAACATCGTCATATGTGACCACACAATGGAAGCATCAAATATCGGCCCACCTCTAAACATTGATCGGCGATTCAGGTCCCGCTTCCTCATGATGCTCAGCAAGCAAGTCATAGTTCTTGAACTTCCTCGCCGGCACCTTCCTCTCGAACAGAATATCCAGCTCTTCAAAAGTCCTCCCCCGACTCTCAGGGATACGAAACCAACACCAAATAAGGCAAACCGTGCTAATCCCCCCAAACAAGAAACCTGCCTTACCCCTCCAATCCGCCTGATCACTGTTCAACATATACGGCATCGCAACTGTGAACACAATACTAGCCATGGCTTGCACGGCGGTAGTGACGGCAATTGTCCGACCTCTGAGACGGGTAGACGAAATCTCGGAGATGATGACGAAGCAGATGGGCCCGACGGTCATCTGGTAAATGAAGGTCCAGATATCCATTAGTGTTGCTTGTGCCCAGATAGCGCCATCGTGCGAGCGGCCGAAATCTAAAAAGCCGATGATGTAGAGCAGGATGGTCATAAAGAGCATGCCGGTGGTATAGATTGTGCGGCGGCCGAAGAAGGACATCAGAGGCCAGGAGAGGCAGGTTCCGACGAAACCGAGGGCCGTGTTGCCGACGCCCACTGTGTTTTATTAGCTTGAGTTGTTAGAGCATGAAGAGAGAATACTGACTGCTGAAGGCATCATGCGAGCTCAGACCTGCTTGCTCGAAGAAAAAGTTTGCGTATCCGATCAGAGGGTTACCGCCAATAACTTGAATGAGGTAAACCATAATCGAGATTTCTGTCCTGGGCAAGTTGGCACCTTTAAAACAGTCCATGTATGTAGTCGTCGACTCGAGCTCTTGTTCGAGTAGATCGGTTTGCTCGATCATGACGAGGACACTGTCAATATCTGGGCGGTGCTTGGAGGAGGAGAGTTTTTCAAGTGCTTTTCGGGCATCCTCTTTTCGATTTTTGCGGATTAGCCAGTAAGGACTTTCAGGGGCGAATGGAAGGCCAATGAGAAGTACGACGGGCCACACCCATTGGATTGCCTGAGAAATTATGTCAGCGATGGTTTCGGGAATGTTTCTGGAGACATACAAATGGAGCCTTGTATGCCCACTCGTCTAATCTGCTTTCCAACCCGGCAGCGCATCCTTGAGCAACAAATTGTCCAATGACAAACGCAAGATTGACCGAAGCAGTAAGAACACCTCGCAAAGCCAAAGGACAAATCTCGGAGGCGTATGTAGGAGCAATTACAACATAGAATCCGTAAGCTAGACCGCCCAGAATTTCTCCAGCACACAGCATCCCAATGGACGTCGAGAAGAACTGCACGAAAACAAAAATGATCGACCACACGCAACATATCGCCAGAGTGAGTCGTCGTCCAAACTTTTCAAGAGGCCAACCGCAAGCAAGAGCGCCAAGAACTTGTCCAATCGGATTGCCCATGCCAAGACCAGTCTGCCAAGGCGCGGAGATCTCCCACGACCCTTCATACAAGTTTCCGAACCGTTGTTGGAAAGCGGGAAGAGCATAGAAAGAAGTGACGAGCTGCGCATCAAATCCAGCCATGATGACAGCAATACAGAAAAACATGGCCCAGAAGACAGCAGTAGGGTATTGTTTCACAGCAGCCCAGAAACCGAGGTCGTGCTCTGCATTTGTGATGTCTCTTGTTGCGTCGATCTCGAGGAGGGCGCCCTT
>Ga0302325_10006867_pt1 | contig 25462 bp, 24 predicted proteins | sample Palsa_T0_2_FD_201948 | JGI IMG/M metagenome (GOLD analysis project Ga0302325, IMG submission 201948) | Peat permafrost microbial communities from Stordalen Mire near Abisko, Sweden - Palsa_T0_2 | ecosystem: Environmental > Terrestrial > Soil > Palsa > Peat permafrost | place: Sweden: Abisko... | reverse complement strand
CTCGGAATCGCCGCCTTTGCAGCCAGCAACTCCTCGATGACCGACGCCGGAATGGTGGTAAACGCACTGCTGGCCGGGGATGATCGCGTGTGGTTCGGAACCGGTGGCCAGGGCGGAACCTTTATCTACGAGGGCCAGAGCAACTGCGAGCGGGATGGGAATACGCCTCCCGATCCGGCCTGCCTGACCTCCTGGACGTTTAAGCGGCAGCCACTCCCGATGGCCGCCAACAGCCCCTCAGCAGGCGCCTTTTCGCTCCGCGTCGTCTGGTGGGATGAAGGCGTAAAAGCGGCCGTCGCGGTCGGCGGGGATTTTGCCAAACCAGGCGAGACCGACGGAACCGCGGCTTGGACTCCGGACGGAAAGACCTGGACGCCCTCAGACACCCCCCCGCACGGGTATCGCTCCGCGGTGGCCTGGGATGCCGACGTCAACGCATGGATCGCCGTCGGAACGAACGGTTCGGACGTGAGTTGGGACGGCGGTAAGTCATGGAGACCGTTGGACGACGGCAACTGGAACGCTCTGAGCCTGCCCTTTGTGGTCGGGCCGGGCGGCAAAATCGGAAAAATCGACCTCGATCAGCTTCATAAGTAAGTCCAGTTGCACAAGTGAATCCAGCTGCATAAGTGGGTCCCGCTTCATAGGTGAGCATTTCGGCCCCCAGCCGCGTCTAGTCCACGAACCACTGTGCTCACGCGTGCGGGCCGCAGGAACTGCTACGCTTGAGAAGAGGTATCCTGGGCCGGACCGCGGCAGGTTTTCCCTTGCCCGGCGGGCTCGGCCGATAGCTGAAACCCATGGCTGAATTTGTAATCAGGCTGGCCGACGAGCGTGGCCACGTGCAGGAGCAGGTCCAATCGGCAGCGACCGCCGATGAGCTGCGCACCCGTTTTTCGCAGGCCGGCTACTTCGTCTATTCGGTCAAGCCGCGAGGCCTCACCGGCACCGCGCGCAAGACGAAGCTCGAAACCTTCCTCATCTTCAACCAGCAATTCCTCACATTGATCCGCGCCGGCCTCCCGATCCTGGGCTCGCTCGAAATGCTGGCCAAGAGCCAGAAGAATCCCAATTTCTCCGGACAGCTCCAGAACATAGCCGCGCGAGTCCGCACCGGCGAGGCAATTTCGACCGCCTTTGAGGCGCAGGGCGGTTTCCCCCTGATGTACACCACCACCCTCCTGGCCGGCGAACGAGCCGGCAATCTGGAAGAAGTCCTCGGCCGGTACCTGTCCTTCCAGCGCATTTCCCTGGCGTTCCGTAAAAAGCTCATAGCGTCGCTGATTTACCCGGGCGTGCTCATTACTCTGGTATGCGGGATGTTCGTTTTCCTCATCACATTCGTGGTGCCACAGTTTGCAAAACTCTACGAGCAGATCGGAACCACCCTGCCCACCATCACGCTCATGATGCTCGCGCTGGGCAGAGGAGCGCAGCACTACATCCTCTATGTGTTGCCGGTCCTCGTCCTGTTGGGCTATCTGCTGTGGCGCTGGAGCCGCAGTGACAAGGGCGCAGAACGGATCGACAGCATCCGGATCAAGCTGCCGCTCTTCGGGAAAATCTGGCTCAAATATCAAGTCGCCATGTTCGCCCGCACCCTGTCGACCCTCCTCAGTGGAGGCATTCCCCTGGTGCCGTCTCTCGAAACGGCGGCGCGCTCCATTACGAGCAAACGGATCAGTAAGGCCGTCTTTGCGTCAGTCACAAGCGTGCGCGAAGGCAAGGGACTGGCGCAGAGCCTGGAATCGACAAAGGTGTTTCCCGAGCTTTCGACCGAGATGATCGACGTCGGCGAGTCCACCGGCGCGTTACCACAGATGCTCAACTCCGTAGCCGAGTTCTTTGAGGATGATGTGCAAACCGCGTTGACCGCGGCACTGGCGCTGATTGAGCCAGCCATCCTGATCGTGATGGGCGTAGTAGTAGTGGTGATTTTGATCGCGCTGTATCTGCCCATCTTCTCGATGAGCAACGCGCAGAATTTCAGAACGTAACGGCGCGCAGGTTGCGCGTCGCGTAGCAGGAAACAGAGGTAATTGAGTATGTCCCAGGCCCCCCCCATCATATTGCCGACCGAGCACGACGAGATCGCCCAGGCGCAGGCGCTGGCCAAGCGCTATCGCTCCGAGTTCATCGATCTCCAGAATTTCCGCATCCGGCATGAAGTCCTCCGCAGCGTGCCGGTCGACATGATGTTTCGCTACAACTTCGTCCCGCTGGAGCAGGAAGAGGACCGGCTGGTCATCGCCGTCAGCGATCCAAGCAAGCTGATGATGCTCGACGAAATCAGCGGCCTGCTCGGCCAGCGCATCGTCACCCGGGTCGCCACCCTCTCCCAGATCACCGAACTGCTGAAGAAGACAGAGCAGTCGCAGCGCGTACTCGACGAGGCCTCTGAAGGCCTGACCTTCGACGTGCTCTCGGCGGACGACAATTCCGACGAGAACATTTCGATCGAGAAGCTGACCTCCGAAGAGGACATCAGCCCTATCATCCGTCTGGTCGACACAACAATTTTCACCGCCCTGGAACGCCGCGCTTCCGACATTCATATCGAGACCTTCGACGATTCCGTGCTGATCAAGTACCGCATCGACGGCGTTCTGCAGCCTGCCATGGCGCCCATTGCGCGCGAGCACCACACCACCATCCTGTCGCGCATCAAGATCATGAGCGAGCTCGATATCGCCGAGCGCCGCGTACCCCAGGACGGACGCTTTAGGGTCCGTTATAAGGGCCGGCTAATCGATTTCCGCGTCTCCATTATGCCGACCGTGCATGGCGAGAACGCCGTGCTGCGCGTGCTCGACAAAGAGTCGATGAGCGAAAAGTTCCGCAAACTGACCCTCGACGTAGTGGGCTTTGCGGATGAGGATCTCAAGCGCTTCCGCCGCTACATTCGCGAGCCCTACGGCATGGTGCTTGTGACAGGGCCGACGGGCTCGGGCAAGACCACCACGCTGTACGCCGCGCTGAACGAGATCAAAAGCGACGAAGACAAAATCATCACCATCGAAGATCCGGTCGAATACCAGATTCGCGGCATCACCCAGATTCCGGTAAACGAGAAAAAGGGCCTGACCTTTGCGCGTGGACTGCGTTCGATCCTGCGCCACGACCCCGACAAAATCCTCGTCGGCGAAATCCGCGATCAGGAGACCGCGCAGATCGCCATCAACTCAGCGCTCACCGGTCACCTCGTGTTCACCACCGTCCACGCGAACAACGTGGTCGACGTACTCGGGCGTTTCCTGAACATGGGCGTCGAGGCATATAACTTTGTCTCGGCGCTGAACTGCATTCTGGCCCAGCGGCTGGTGCGCACCATCTGCGAACATTGTGCGCAGGACGTCCACTACGACGATGAAATGCTGCAGCTGAGCGGGCTCGACCTGGCGCAATGGCGCGACTTTCCGTTTCGCGAAGGACGTGGCTGCATCGAATGCGGCGGCACCGGGTTTCGCGGACGGACGGCCATTCATGAACTCCTGGATTTGACGGACCCGATCCGTGAAATCATTCTGGAGAAGAAGCCGAGCTCCGAGGTGAGGAAGCTGGCGCAACAGGAAGGCATGCATTTCCTCCGCGAGAGCGCGCTCGATCGCGTGCGGCGCGGGCTGACGACCCTGAAGGAGATCAATAAGGTGACGTTCATCGAGGCTTCGCGCTAGTGGCTCTGGAAGACATCTTCAAACCCGCCCCCGGCACGCGTCCAGCGGTCGCCTGCGAAATTCGTCCCGAGGGCGTGATCGCGGCGCGCGGCGGAAAAAAGCACGGCGAGACCCTGCTCGCGTTTTCGCCGCTGCACGAAGGAGCTTTGGCTCCTGGACTCAAGGTGCCCAACCTGGTGGACGCGCAAGCGGTGCGGTCGGCCCTGCAGTCGGCCCTCGGAGACATCAACGCGCGAACCGGAGCGATTACCCTGGTGGTTCCCGACGCCTCGGCCCGCGTCCTGCTGCTGGATTTCGACACCCTCCCCTCCAAACGCCAGGAGGCACTGTCCGTCGTCCGCTTCCGTCTGCGCAAGATGGTGCCCTTCGATGTGGAAGGCGCGGCAGTCAGCTATCAGGTGATGTCGGAGAAGGACGGGCAGCTCAACGTGCTGGTGACCGTGATGCCGGGCGAGGTGCTCGAGGAGTATGAGAGCGCGGTGCGCGATGCCGGATACGAGCCGGGCGCGGTGCTGCCGAGTACGCTGGCGGCCGCCGCGACCCTCGTAAGTGAGGGCGCCACGCTGATGGTCAATCGAGCCGGCGTTTCTGTAACAACAGCCGTTACACAAGGCGATGAGATGCTGCTGCACCGGGCCATGGATTTGCCGGCCGACCCCATGGCGCGGGAAGAGGAGATGGCGCAGGCAGTGATCACCGCCCTTGCGTGGTATGAGGACACGCTGAAGACATTACCGTCGACCATGTATTACGCCGGTCCAGGCGGAGCGAGCGGCGCGGCCCAGTCGAGATGGGCTTCGCTGGTGGAGCCCGCACCCCGGCTTGCGGATCTGGGCCCGGCCGAAACGGTATCCGCGGTGACGAGCATTCCGGCCGGCGTGACGGCTGGAGTGATGGGAGCGCTCGCGTGAAGATTGCCGTCAATCTCGCAAGCCATCCCTACGTCGAACTGCGGTCGATCTACAACCGTCTGCGCACCTGGATTATGATCCTCGCGCTGGTGGGCGGCGCGGTGTGGTACCTGTATCGCAACGAGCGCGGGCAAGCCGAGGCGGCGCAGGCGCAGGTCTCGAAGGTAGAAAACCACGTACAGGAGATGGAGCAGCAGCAGCAGAAATATCGCGCGCTGATGCAGCAGCCGAAAGACGCGGCGATTCTGCAGCAGTCGGATTTTCTGAATAGCCTCTTCCGGCAGAAGGCGTTCTCCTGGACGGCCACTATGACGGATCTGGAGACCGTGCTGCCCTCGGGCGTCCAGGTGCTGAGCATCGACCCCATCGTCGCCCCCGATGGACACGTGATCATTCGCCTGCGTGTGACCGGCGAGCGCGAGCGTGCGCTGGAACTGGTCCGCAATCTCGAAAAATCGAGGCATTTTGCCGACCCGCGTCTCGCGTCGGAAACTCTGGCTACGGCGCAGGGATCCCAGGGCGGCGTGCAAAACGTCAGCACTAGCACCGCTGTCAACTTCGACATCCTGGCCGACTACCGGCCGCTGCAGTTGGAAGCTGGCGACGAGGCTAAGCCTGCAAAAACGACCGCGAAAAAGCCGGACGGCGCAACGGAAGGACGGCCGACTCCATGAACCGTGGCATTTTCACAAGACTGAATCTGCATCTGTTCCTGCTGGCCGTCATCGTCGCCGCGGACATCTTCATCGGCGTGCGCTTCGCGCTGGCATGGAGAGCGATGCGCTCCAATCAGACCGCCGCCTTTATTCAGGAAGAAGCGCGCGATGCGCAGCTGGAAATGCAGATGCGCCACCTGAATGGGCTTCCGGCCAAAGTCGATGCGGCGGATGAGGATGCGCAGAAGTTCTATGACGCGCGCATCGCTCCGAATTATTCGACCATCCTGGCACAGCTGGGAACGATCGCGACGAAGAGCAACGTGAAGCTGTCGCGGGCGGCGTATGTGCCGAATCCCGCGTCCGGCGGACTAACAGAATTGCATATCGATGCCGGCCTGAGCGGACAGTATTCCGACCTGATGCACTTCATTAACGGCATCGAGCGCGACAAGGATCACGTCTTTTTCATCATCAACGGCGTCACGCTCAACGGACAGCAGGGCGGTCTCGTCAACCTCCGCCTGCGGATGACCACCTACCTTCGCGCCGGAGCGACCGACTTGCCGCAGGACATCACGGACACGAATCTCGAAGCGGCGCCATCGCAGCCAGCCGGAAACGAGGCGCCCCAATGAAGACCGGCCTCGATAACAAGCGAAACGTAGTGATCCTGTCGATACTCGCGATCATCCTGATCGGAACTGCGGTGTATTTCGTCAAATACATGTTCGGGGGAAGCCCCGCGCCGGTGCCCACAGCGGCGAGCGAGCCCGCAACGCGCCCAACCGCGACCGAGAACGCCGAGTCACAAGCAGGAGCGAGCAACGGGTACGGACACGATGCGAAGAAACTTCCGCCACTCGAGAAGCTCGATCCAACCCTGCACCCGGAACTAATGGCGGGCGCAGAAGCGCTGGAATACAGCGGTGCGGGACGGAATATTTTCTCGCTGGTCAGCGCGCCGGTTGCGATTCCCAAGCCGCTCGGACCGGTTCGGCAGGTGGCCAACCTCCCTCCTCCCCCGCCCGCGGGCCCGCCGCCACCGCCCGCGATCGATTTGAAGTTCTTCGGTTACGAAGCGAATAACGGAGCGAGGAAGGCATTTCTGCTGCATGGAGAAGACGTCTTCATCGCAATGGAAGGGGACGTGGTCGATCACCACTACAAGGTGGTCAAGATCACGCCGGTTTCAATTCAGGTGACGGATCTGCTGTACAACAACACGCAGACGCTGCCGCTGACCCAGAGTTGAGCATGATGCAACAGTCACAGGCACAAATTCGCGAACCCGCGGCCGACCCTGAGTCAGGCTACATTCTCTTGGTGGTGATTTTTATGACGGTGATCGTGCTTATCAGTCTGGCCATCGCCGCGCCCAAGATCGCCATGTCCATCCAGCGCGACAAAGAGCTGGAGACGATCCACCGCGGAGAGCAATACAAGCGCGCTCTCAAGCTTTACTACCAGAAATTCGGATCCTATCCGACCTCGATCGACCAGCTGGTCGAGACCAACCAGCTCCGCTTCCTCCGCAAGAAGTACACCGATCCGCTCACTGGCAAGGCCGACTGGAAGCCCATCCTTTTTGGCCAGGCGCACGTACGGCCCCTGGGATTCTTCGGACAGCCGCTCATGACCGCGGGCGGCCTGACGGGCGGCGCGTCGATGTACGCGGTAGCAGCCTCGACAACCACGGACGCAAACGGCGTCCCTATCGCCAGTCCCAATCAATCGAACACGCCAGGAGGACTTTCCGGGTCATCGGGATCGAGCTTCGGATCCAGCTCCGGGTTCGGTTCCTCAAGCCCCAGTTCCGGATTTGGATCGTCGGGTTCGAGCCTTGGTTCGTCATCCACCGGATTCGGATCGCAGAACGGCAGCTCGGGAACCTTCGGAAGTTCCTCGTCGCCGACTTCGGGATTTGGATCGTCCAGTGGATCGAACGGATCAGGAACCTCGGCAACGACCTTCGGCGGCGGCGGACCCATCGTAGGATTCACGCTGCCCGTCGACAAGCCCTCGCTGGTCCTCTACAAGCAGCAGACGCGCTACAACAAGTGGGAGTTCAATTACGATCCGATGGAAGATCAGGCACAGGCTTTGTCCGGGCTGGCAGGTGGAACGCCGCCGAGCACGACCAATCCGTCCTCAACCAACGGGTTAACGCCAGGCACGACATCGCCGGGATCGCTGCCTTCCAATCCGACCGCGCCGACTACGCCACCGACAGCCCCAACAGATCCCACCGCTCCGCAATAGAAACCGCGCATGCAATGAAAAAGGCCCGCCAAGTGGCGGGCCTTTTCGCTTCCCTGAAACTTAAACGTTGAACGAAGACCCGCATCCGCAGGTGCTCTTCACCGCAGGGTTTTCAAACTTAAACCCGGCAGCCTCGAGCGTCTCGAGGTAGTCGACCACGCAGCCGTTCAGATACATCAGCGACGTCGCGTCGACAAAAACCTTCAGCCCGTTGAAGTCGTAAACCTTGTCCATCATCCCGGACTGATTCTCGAACGACATCGAGTATTGGAAGCCGGAACAGCCGCCGCCAACCACGCCAATACGCAGACCGGCGGGCAGCGGATCCTGGGTCGCCATAATTTCGCGAACCTTGTTCACGGCGTTGTCCGTCAGCCGGACCGGCGTGGTCTTCGGTGCGGGTACCGCTTCGGGAGTGGGCGTCGTAGTGGTAGTCGTAACAGTGCTAGTGGCCATGAACAAATCTCCTGGGGAAACTGTGCCCTTTGAGTGTACCGCACCCGGCAGGCAGATTCACCCTCGAATCGTTAGATGCCGCAGCGAGTCGTGGAGTCGCAGCCCCGCCCGCCAACGCAGATTCGGCAGGGCTTATCTCTCAAAGTGAGGACCTGCATCGCCCGATCCTGGAGACAATGCCAGCCGGACCGAATTCAAGCGCGCGCAAGTTGATTCCATCGAACAGCGGCCTGCCCGCTCCGAGCAGAATCCGCGAGAGCGCGAAGTGTATGTCGTCCGGCGCTTATTGGGAGCCCGCGCCCTCCTCCGCAGGCAGCAACTGATAGCTGACGAAAGCAAGGTGCTTACTGTCAGGAGCCCACGAAGGGACGTTCATCGTGCCCGACCCGCCGATCAGACGGAAAAGAACATGGATTTTTCGGTCGTCGAGCGACATAACGCGCAGCGCGACAGGCCGGTTCGCAGGATGGCCCGTCGTGCCCCTCTCATAGCTGATGAACACCATCGACTTCCCGTCGGGCGACACATGCGGCGTCCAGTTCACAAAATCATCGTTCGTGATCTGCTTCGCCGCCGAACCGTCCGAACGCATGCGCCAGATCTGCATCGTGCCGCCGCGGTCGGAATTGAAGTAAATATATTTGCCGTCGGGCGAGCAGTCAGGATCGTCGCTAATCCCAGTCCCCTTGGTCAGCGCGTGCTCTTCGCCACCGTCAACGGAAATCGCAAAGATATTGCCGGAGCCATGATCCGGCCGCGTAAAAATGATCGTCTTGCCGTCCGCCGACCAGCTGTGCCAGTAAGAATCAGGATGCTCCGTGACCAGGCGCGGCGCACCGCCGTTAACGGGAACAATGTAGACGCGGGATCCCGGCTTGTCCGGCATGCTGCAGCTGATAGCGAGCAGCTTGCCATCAGGCGATAGTCCGTGGCTCCCGTTACAGCGCGTAGCGTCGCCAATGTTGAGCGGTTGCGGTGTGCCGCCATCGGCAGGAACGGTCATAATCTTCCCGTCCTGATTGAAGATCAGCGTCTTGCCGTCGCGCGTCCAGTTGGGCGCTTCAAAACGTCCCCGCGTCGAGGTCACGATGACAACGCGCCGAAAGTCGGCATCGTCCCCAATCGTATTCAACGTGCTGTAGAGCACCGGTGTCTCGAGAGTGACGTGCGAGAAGACAACCTTCTCCGTCTTGCTCGGATCATGCGAGCACACGCCGAGGCCAATGTAAAACGGCTCGGCAAAATGAACCTGCGTGCTCGCGCCCACCGGATGCAGTGGACCGCCGGGCACCGCCCCGACATACATCGTGATCGTATCGCCGCGTTTCTCGATGCGAAGACGCGCCGGGGCTGTGCCGTTCAGTTCCAGGCCCTCGGTAATGCCCCCATCGGCGAGTCGGTACTGCATCGCAGTCAGGCCGACGCCATGCAGCGCGGCGTCAGCATAGACGGACCCAGCATCGAGCGACTGCCGAAGGATCAGGATCGCCTTACGATGCGGATTATGCTCGCCGGGACTCTCCGGGAAATCAATGTCGGCGGTCATCGTAACGTCACCCGACATCTTCTTCGAGAGGAAGTGGAACGCGTCCGTCGTACCCCACAGATTTGCCCCCGCCGACGTGAGCGTATAGGTCTCCGTAGCAGAATCATACGTAGCTGTGCCGGGAGGAGTGACAGACCCAACGTCAGACTGCCCTTCGAAAATGCCGATCGGTGAAGACTGAGCGCTCGCGCCGTTAAGGAACAGAGTGGCGAGAAGCGACGAGAAGCAGCAAGAAGCGAAGACCAATCTTCGACGGAACCGGAGTTTCATAGTGGCTTTGTCCGGGAGCCAGTATAGGCCACGCAGCGTGCGCTAGCGGAAAACAGATTGGCGATCGGCGCAAGCCCCATACACGCGCCCAGCGCCGCAAAAAATTCATTGCGCGAATTCAATCCGGCATCTATGCTGCACTTCTCCATGACCCTCATGCTTATTTCCCTGCCCTACGCACTATGGAAGCTCCACTCGTGGACCGGCATTGCCGTGGCAGGGGGCGCGCTCGTCGTCTACGGCGTCGGCGCCGTCCTCTGGGACAAGTGGCGGGAACACGAGACGCGCAGCTGGCCCACGGCCCCGGGTGCCGTGGTAGATCTCCAGAATACGTATGAGTCGGGGGGCCCTAACGGAGTGCGCTACTGGCGCATTTCCTTCCACTACAACTACACCGTGAACGGCGCCGATCATTCCGGCCACTACAAATTCAATTGCGTCACGGAGAGCGCTGGACAGAAGGCCTTCCAAAAACTAACAGGCGCGACTGTCAGCGTTCATTACAATCCCCGCGACGCCGCCAAAAGTCTGCTCTGGGAAGATGAGGTTTGGAACTTCTGGCACTAAAAGTGGGGCTGGATGACGGAAAGCCGCAATCCGAAATCTGGAGTGCGAGCACGGATGGCACATCTGCATTCATTAACGATCACGCCAGACCGATCTATCGGCATATCCTGCCCCGCAGAGAGAAATCCAGCTCGCCTTTTCACAAGGTCGTAATGGCGGCGGATGAATACCTGTGAGTCCGATCGTGGTTCAATTGGATGCAAGAAGTAAGCAGCGCGACCATCCCAGCTAACTGACAGATAAGTTGTATGAAACTGTGTTCACAAGTGAACAGCGAACGGCGTAGAACGAATACATACTGATTCTCGTCACGGTAATGGTCGAGCCGAAGGTCCGGCCACTACAAGCGAGAACGAGTTCAACAGGATCAGCCAACAAGTGTTGATTCGCGGTTTCTTTGCGTTAGTCGATTGCTGTATTTGTCTTTGTTTCTGCTTCCGTTCTCCCGCATTGCTTCCGATTAGTGCGATCTTTGTTGTCAGATAACAAACGCACTCTGCGCTTCGGTGGAAATCTCGATTCATCCTTGAATTGAGTCGCGTGGAGTAGTTTTAGTCTTCCATAACTGGGTCACTAATTTGGGGGATTTCGATTATGGTCTTAGTCGTGGCGATTCTTCCATCGCTCATCGTTGCAATTGCAGGTGTAGTTATTCCTCTCACTGCGTGCATTAAAGGTCATTAACTCACGCTTAGGACCCGTCTCGTGTGTTGCTCTTGTGAATAGGTCCCGGGCTTGACAGTCGAGTTCGGCGGAATGGTGATTCCTTGAACCATCCGCCGAATCGGCTGGCCATTTCATTTGACCGTTCCGAGGCTCTCAGGATGTCGCGGCGCGGTTCTGTATCGGGCGGACAAACAGATGGACACCCCAATCGAATTTTGGAGGGTGAGAAAAAACCGCCTCAAGTTGTAGAGGAAAAAGTTGGGATCTGGTGCGCCCGGAGAGATTCGAACTCCCGACCTGATGCTCCGGAGGCATCCGCTCTATCCAGCTGAGCTACGGGCGCGTTCATTCAGAATACTACGGTACACCGACTAATATTCGGTATCGAAGAAGCTGTGGGGCTAACCTGGTTCTCCGGCATTGGGGGTGGACCGTCTGTCTTGTGCGGCCCCGGTTCCCGGCCCCCGCCGCCTCCCGGCTGCCCCCGGTTTCCCCCTGAAATGCCTGGGCTTTCTCTGCTGTCCGTCGCTCTTATTGAGGAGCATTGGCGAGGAGGAAGCGCTCGAAGGCTCCGGCGGGGCCTTCGGGGATGGGGCCGAAGGGGCGGATGAGGTTCATGTCGCGGCGAATCTCCAGGCCTTCGACGGGGATTACGCGCACGGTCGAAAGGCGGAGTTCTTTCTGGATGGCCCATTCGGAGACGAAGCCGGCGCCGAGGCCAGCTTCGACGGCGGAGATGATGGCGACGATAGAGTCGAGGTTCATGGTGACGCGGAGCTCGCTGAGGCGAAGGCCTGCGCGGCGGAGAGCTAGCTCGACGACGTGGCGTGAGCCGGAGCCACGTTCGCGCATGAGGAGCGGGATCTCGGTGAGTGCATGGACGGGGACGGTTGGCTTCGGGGGCCACGGATAACGGCGGCCGACGATGAGGACGAGGCGATCCTCAAAGAAGCGCTGACGAAAGACTTCGCGGCTGGAAATGGGGCCTTCGATCAAGCCGAGGTCGATTTTGCCGTTGGCGAGAGCCGCGGCGATGTGCTCGGTGTTGGCGCTGGTGACGGAGAGGTCGATGCGGGGATGCTGTTCGAGGAAGGCGCCAAGCATACGGGGCAGAATGTACTGGGTCACGGTCATGGAGGCACCGATACGCAAGGCGCCCGTGGTCTCACCGTGGGTGCGGTCGATGGCAGCGCGGGCTTCCTCGGCGAGACGCGCGCCTTTGCGAGCGTAGCGGAGGAGGATGACGCCGGCATCGGTAAGGCGGATGCGGCCTTTGCCGCGGTCGAAGAGGGTGACGGCCAGTTCCTCTTCGAGGGCGTGAATCTGCTGGCTAACCGCGGGCTGGCTGAGGTGGAGACGCTCGGCCGCGCGGCGGAAGCTGGATTCTTCGGCGACGGTGCGGAAGACCTTGAGCCGGAAATTCTCCATGCTGCCTTCTATCTTCGTCCATTTGGAATCGTCTATCTGGCGATTCCTCCCTGGTTTCTCTGCACGAGGGAGATTGTGCTCCTCATATAATCCTGGTTTGGACAGCCGCTCCAACAACAATCGATCCGACGGGAAATCGACGCGGGCGCACGCGGCTGCGGTCGCGGCCGGCATTTTGCTGAGCCGGTTGGTAGGGTTGGTGCGGGATCGCGTGTTCGCGCACTACTTTGGCAACTCCGACGCAGCTGATGCGTTTCGTGCGGCGTTCCGCATTCCCAATATTCTGCAAAACCTGTTTGGCGAGGGCGTGCTTTCGGCGTCGTTCATCCCGGTCTACGCGCGGCTGAAGGCGGAGGAGCGGCATGAGGAGGCGTCTCAGCTTGCCGAGGCGATCTTCGCGCTGCTGTTCTGCGTCACCACGGTTCTGGTCGTGGTGGGCGTCTTGGCCACGCCGTGGCTGATTGATGCGATTGCACCGGGCTTCCACGGGGACAAGCGGCTGCTGACGATCCGGCTGGTGCAAATTCTGTTTCCTGGCGCGGCGCTGCTGGTCTTTTCCGCGTGGTGCCTTGGGATCCTGAACAGCCATAGAAGATTCTTCCTCTCGTATGCGGCGCCCGTGGTGTGGAACGTTGCCATGATCGCGACTCTGTTGTGGGGAGGACGGCACCACACCGAGACACGGCTGGCAGTCCTGCTGGCGATTGGCTCGGTGGTCGGCAGCGCGCTGCAGTTTGCTGTGCAGCTTCCGACGGTCCTGCGATTCCTGTGGCCGCTGCGGCTGCGACTCAGCTTCGCCAGTGTGCATGTGCGCACGGTTAGCAGAAATTTCTTCCCGGTTTTTCTGAGCCGCGGGGTTGTGCAGATCAGCGCCTATGTGGATTCGTGGCTGGGCAGCTTTCTGGGCACAGGGGCAGTGGCCGCGCTGGCATATGCGCAGACGCTGTACACGCTGCCGGTGAGTTTGTTCGGGATGGCGGTTTCGGCGGCGGAGTTGCCGGCGATGTCGAGCGCGCTGGGGACGCCGGAGGAGATCGCCGGTGCGTTGCGGGGGCGACTGACAGCGGGGCTGCAGCAGATTGCCTTTTTTGTGATTCCGTCGGCGGCGGGGTTTGTTCTTCTCGGCGATGTGATTGTCGGATTTATTTATCACACGGGCCAATTCCAGCACCGCGATGTGATGTTTGTGTGGGCGGTGCTGGCGGGATCGTCGGTGGGGCTGCTGGCTTCGACGTCGGGGCGGCTGTATTCTTCGTCGTTTTACGCGCTTCGGGATACGCGAACTCCGCTGAAATTTGCGGTGCTGCGGGTTGCGCTGACTTTGGGCCTCGGATATTTGTGCGCGCTGCCCTTGCCGCGACTGCTGGGGCTGGATCATCGGTGGGGCACGGCAGGGCTTACGTTTTCCGCGGGCGTTGCCGGGTGGCTGGAGTTTGTTCTGCTGAGGCGCGCGATGCAGAACCGCATCGGGGCGGTGCCTTCGGGGGCTTCGCGGATTGTGCGGCTATGGCTTGTTGCTGTCCTAGCGGCAGCGGTTGGGTACGGGATCAAACGCGTGCTGCCGTTTCATCGTCCGCTGCTGGTGGGACCTTGCGTGCTGATTCCTTATGCGGCGGTGTATCTGGGCGTGGCCCAGTGGATGGGGATTGCGAGCCTGGGGGCGATCAACCGATTGTTGCGGCGCAGGCGGTAGGGCTTTGCCAGGAGCCAGTACGCGGCGACTATACTTCTGTGGTCCGACCACTCTGACTTCAGGAGTCCGCTATGAATCGCCGCAGCTTTACCGCACTGCTTCCTGCACTGGCCGCCAGCTTGCCTGCGTTTGCCGATGATTTGAACGGAGAGGGTCAGGCCGGTGCGCCTTCTGCCGCTGAGACTCCTGTGGCGACGGGCGTGTTTGCGGGCTTCACCCCGCCGGAACAATTTGCAGGGCGATCGGGGCACAGTTTTTTTCACGGCATATTGCCGACGGATATTGGGTGCGAGGCGCATGTGTCCTACCTCGCGGTGGCCGCGCAGCACGAGCCGGAGGAGAAGCACAAGCATTCGGAGATTTGGCTGGTGCGCGAGGGGAAGGTGGAGTTGCGGCTCAACGGGGAGTCACACATGCTCGGACCTGGGGATGTGGGGATTGCCGTCGCGGGGACGATGCACTGGGTCCGCAACGCCGGCGACACGGTGGCTTCTTATTTTGTTATCGAGGTGGGGACGGGGCCGATTGGGCATTGACGATCCATAGCAGGCTTCAAGTCATGGAGCGGTAAAGCTCAACAACTGGGCAGTACTTTCGGGTGGACTTGGACTTGAATCGTGTGGGCCTTGGGGGTGGATGAAGATTCTGCTTCTTGCTGTTTGGTGAACCTGGCCGCCGCTCGGTTTAGGTGTGTGGTTTTTTTTAGGGACTGTAAAAGTCGTGCGCCTTCACGATCGCGGGCTGACGCCGGGAGCGTACCGATGGCTGGCGCGCGGATCGTGCTGTGGGATGAGCGCGAGTTTAGACAACGATCGGCATTTCCGTTTGCAATCGCGCCTGGACGACCTGATTTCCTTTGGCAGAGAAAAGGACTTTCTTCTCAGGGTGCGAAGCTGTCGCGTTTCAAAACGAGGCTGGATCAACAACGCAAAAGGCTCCCTCAGGAGAATTCTGACGAGCGAACTCGCCAGAATTCCCAGAGGAGCCTTTGTGCAGGGCGCTAGGACTAGACCGTAGCGGCGACCGGACGGTCCGAGTTGGCGTTGGCCGCTGGTTTCGATTCGCCGCCCTTTTCGTTGGAGCCGGGCTTGCGGATATCGATACCGCCTTTGAAGAACGCGCCGTCTTCAATGGAAATACGTTGTGCGGTGACGTCGCCGGTCAGGGAGCCTTCGCTGCGGATGTCGACGCGATCGCTGGCGGTGACATTGCCGCGCACCTTGCCGAGCACGACGATCTCGCGCGCTGTGATGTTGGCCGCGACCTGGCCGTTGCGACCCACGGTGACGCGATTGCCCGCGAGGCTGATGGAGCCCTCGACTTTGCCGTCGATGTAGAGGGATTCGGAGCCGGTGACCTCACCTTTAATGACGAGGCTCTTGCCGATGGTGGCCTGTTCGCCAGTCGCGGCGCCGCCTTGCGGGGCCGGAACGGGCGCTGGACGCTGGCCAGCGTCAAAACTCGGAGTGATGGGCGTGGCCGGGCGCGCGGGCTCGGGGCTTTGCGATCCACTACCGGTGCCGGGCTGATTGGGTTTCCACATGATTGCGATTCCTTCCTTCTTAAAAATGTTGGTGATTTGGCGCCCTGCAACTGGCCTGCCGGAATGGTTCGCGTGGGCCCATGCAGAACTGTGTGCAGCGCCGACCCCTCTTGCCTCTGGAGAAACCGTACTCCCTCCGCGCAATCGCCGCCGTTACCTGCATATTAAACACCTTCGCGCTAAATTGGCATCCCCCCACAGTGCCGTTTTGTGGAATGCGGGCAATTCGGCGACGATGGCCTATCGCCGAGGTGTTCGAGTGCATCTGTTGATAGGGCGCGCTGGCGTGGAGTTTCGCGGGCGCGGCTATTCAAAGCAAAAGGAGCATGAGCATGGTGAAGTTTGCGCTGTATGGACTGTTGAAGGCGAAGCCGGGCAAAGAAGCCGAGGTGGAGGCTTTTCTGAAGCAGGGAGCGGAGCTGGCGAAGAAGGAACCAGCAACCGTGACGTGGTACGCGATTAAGGAGGACGATGGCCAGTACGGGATCTTCGACACGTTTAACGATGAGGCGGGGCGCGAGGCGCATTTGAACGGGGAAATTGCGAAGGCTCTGATGGCGAAGGCGGGCGAACTGCTGGCCGAGCCGCCGAAGATTCACAAAATCCAGGTGATCGCGACGAAGTAGGGAGGTGAGCTCCGGGGCGGGGTTCCGTTACCATCGAACGAGCTATGACGGACCGCGAACTGCTGCGCCACATTGAACGTCTGCCCGGTGGCCGGGCTGGGTACAAGCAGCTCGTCCGGGAGCTGGGCTTGGGCGGGGGCCAGGAGCGCCGCGAGTTGCGCGAGCAGTTGGGGCGGCTGACGGGTTCGCGGCAGCTGGCGCAGGTGGACGGCGATCACTGGATGATTCGCAAGGAGTCTGCTGACGCTTCGGGGCGGGATCGTGGTGGGCGTCCCGATGCGCGCGGGGCGGAAGGCCGGAGGGCGGGGATTCGCTCTGAAAATTTGGTGGCGGGCCGGCTCGATTTACATCGGGACGGGTATGGGTTCGTGCGGCCTACGCCGGGGCAACCGGGAGAGAAGCCGGCGCTGGACCAGGATGTATTCATTCCGCCGGGTGAGATGGGCGGCGCGATGCAGGGCGACCAGGTACTAGTGGAGCTGGCGGCGCCCAGGTTTGGGCAGGGCGACAACAGGCGATCCGGGCGAGTGCTGCGGATTCTGACGCGGCGGAACGCTACGGTGGTGGGGATTTTTCATTATTCTCGGCGCGATACGGAGCGTGGTGGGCATATTGTTGTGCCCGTCGATGAGCGGATGACGCAGCCGATTGTGATTCCGTTTGGGGCGGAGTTGCCTGAGGTGCGTGAGGAGGGGGCGAGTCCGCATCGGGTTTTGGGGACGGAAGCGCGGGCGGCACGGGCACAGCATTATGCCGATCTTGAGGGGTTGGTGGTGGATGTGGAGATCACGGACTGGCCTACTCCATCGCGGGCGGCGCGGGGACGGGTGCTCGAAGTGCTGGGAGCGGAAGACGATTTCGGCGTCGATGTGGAGATGGTGATCCGCAAACACCATTTGCCGCGGATTTTTCCTGTTGCTGTGCTCGAAGAGGCGCGAGAGGTGGCGCGGTTTGATCAGGAAATTGCGGAACGGCGGCGGGATTTTCGGGAGCTGCCAATTGTGACCATCGATGGTGAGACGGCTCGCGACTTTGACGATGCTGTACTGGTGCGGCGCGAGACTGATGGGAGCTGGGAGCTGCAGGTGCACATCGCGGATGTGGCGCAGTATGTGCAGCCAGGAACGGCGCTCGATCTCGAGGCGCGGCTGCGCGGGACTTCTGTCTATTTTCCAGATCGCGCGATTCCGATGCTGCCACAGGAACTTTCGACGGACATTTGCAGTTTGCGGCCGGATGAGGAGCGGCTGGTGCTGTCGTGTTTGATGCGGATCGATCCGCAGGGCGAGATTTTGGGACACGAGGTTTGCGAGGGTACGATCCGGTCGGCGCGCCGGATGACGTACACGCAGGTGGCCGCGATTCTGGACGGCGATGCGGAGGTGCGGGCGGAGTTTGCGCCGCTGGTGCCTGAGTTCGAGAAGATGATGGACCTGGCGCGGATTCTGAACCGAAAACGAGAGCGGCGCGGGTCGATCGATTTCGATTTGCCGGAGCCGCTGATCGAGTTCGACGAGTTTGGAGCGATGAAGTCGGTGACACGGTCGGAGAGGAACTGGGCGCATCGACTGATTGAGGAGTTCATGCTGTCGGCGAATGAGTGTGTGGCATCGTGGGTCGAGAATCTGGGCGTGGCGTCGTTGTATCGGATCCACGAAAAACCGGAGCCGCGGCGGGTGGTGGAGTTTGAGGAGATTGCGGCGGCGTTTGGGTATTCGCTTGGCGTGGGAAGTTTGCCGGTGCGGACGTTCACGATGAAAAGCGAGCGCCGCGAACACAGGCATGGCGGTGGACGGGCTCCGCGAAATTATGAGGTGGCGGGGGAGATTGCGATCACGCCACGGATGTATAAAAAGCTGACGGAAAAGATTGCGGGGAAGCCGGAGGAGCGGATTCTCTCGTACTTAATGCTGCGTTCGCTTAAGCAGGCGCGGTACAGCGAGAAGAATGAGGGGCACTTTGCTTTGGCTGCTCCTTGCTATACGCATTTCACTTCGCCGATTCGGCGGTATCCGGATTTGATTGTGCACCGGATCGTGAAGGAACTGCTTCGAGATGGAGTGGATGGGCATGGGATGCTGTCCACAGGAGAGCCGCACACAGCGAAGGCTCCTCGATTGCACGGGGAACACCAGACTCATGACCAGCACGCCGGCGCGAAGCGCGGCTCGCTGGACGCGCAGTCCTTTGAACCCATTGCTGTGGGTGAACTCGCCGCGATTGGGCAGGAGTCGAGCGAAAGCGAGCGGCGGGCGGCGGATGCGGAGCGGGAGCTGGTGGAGTGGAAGAAGATTAAGTTCATGCGCGACCGCGTGGGCGAGGCGTTTGGGGGGATGATTCTTAACGCTACGAAGTACGGGTTGTTTGTGGAGCTGGATGATTTGTTTGTCGAGGGACTGGTGCCGCTGCAGAGTTTGGGACTGTTCGATGGCGATCAGTATACGTATCGAGAAAATACGCGACAGATTATTGGGGACCGGTGGGGGCGGAAGTTTTCAGTGGGTGCGCGTGTGCGGGTGGTTTTGGATCGCGTGGACGCCGTGGAGAAGCGGCTGCAGTTTTCGATTTTGGATGAGGAGACGGGAGGCAAGAGACAGGAGACAGGGGTGGCGGCGGTGAAGGGCAAGGAGGCGCTGCGCGCGGAGAAGCGGGCAAAGGCGGCGCGGAAAGAGGCGGCGGCGCAGGCAGTGAAGGGCGCGAAACGGGGGAAGTATCGGGCACCGAAGGCGAGCCAGTTGCGGAAGAAGAAGCGGCGTTAGGTGGTTATTCGGCGGGCGGGGCTTGGGGGCAGAGTTCGAGGTCGGTTTGCGCGAAATCTCCGCCTTTGGCGAGGAGGGGTTCGCCGGTCGATTGGGCCAGGGCGTAGGAAAAGCAATCGCCCAGATTGAGCCCGACTGGGTGACGGCCTTTGCCATAGGTGCGCCATGCATTGAGAGCGGCAACCGCTTGTTCAGCGTCGACCGAGACAACTTCAATTGCCGATCGTTCCAAAAACCTCTCTACCTCGTGCCTCGCAACCGCGCCTCGACGTCCCTCCAGGACAATTCCGGTCTCAACGAATGTGACCGCCGAGATATACCGAGCCTTTGCTTTGAGAATCAGGTCGAGGTAAAGCGCGCGTTCGGGCTCACGCAGGAAGATAGCGACAATCGCCGACGCATCGATCACCATCAGGAAGGAAGGCCGTTCTCGTCGTAGCCGATGATCTCGTCGGGGGTGCGGGTGTCGAGATCGGGAAGAGCATCGACTCTGGCGAGGATTTCGTCGATATCCTTGCGAATCGCTTCGCGGCCGCTGCCACGGTAGCGCTTCAACCGCACGAGCCGCTCCTCAAGGGATTTGCCGATCGCTTCGGTGAGGGTCTCGCCTGTGAGGCGGGAGACCTGACGCGCCAGCTTTTCTGTGTCGGGATTGCGGATGCTCAGCGCCATCGGTGGGGTCCCCACGTCCAGTATATACAAATGTACGATCGTATATACAGGCCGGGCCTGAACGGTCAGGTCTCAATCGTTTTTTCAGTCGATGAGCGGCGGGTAAGCGATGCGGCCTTCGCTGATGGTTAGGCGGACGCGGCCCTGGAATTCCCAGTTGTCGAAGGGGGTGTTCTTCGATTTTGAGCGGGAGTTGGCAGCTTGAAAAATCCACTTTTCTGTAGGGTCGAAGAGAACTACGTTGGCGGGGGCGCCTGGCGCGATACTTCCCTGCCCTTTGAGGTTCAGCGTTTGGGCGGGGCGAGTGGTGAGGAGGGCCAAAACTTTGGCCAGAGGCATTTTGTGCTGGAGATGAAGGATCTGGATCGCGAGACCGAGTGCGGTTTCGAGGCCGGTGATGCCGTTGGGGGCTCGGTCGAACTCCTGCTCTTTTTCGTGGGCAGCGTGGGGGGCGTGGTCGGTGGCGATGGCGTCGATGGTGCCGTCGAGGAGGCCTTCGATCATGGCGGCTCGATCGGCTCCGGCGCGGAGGGGCGGGTTCATCTTCGCGTTGGTGTCGTAGTGGCCGATGCGGTCTTCGGTGAGCGCGAAGTGGTGGGGCGTGACCTCGCAGGTGACGTGCAAGCCTTGTTTGCGTGCTGCGCGGACGGCGTTGAGGGCTTTTGCGGTGGAGAGATGAGCGACGTGGAGATGGCCGTTCTTCACTTGCCTGAGAAGATGGATGTCGCGTTCGACGAGGCCGGATTCGGCTTCGATGGGCATGCCGCGGAGGCCGAGGCGGAAGGCGAGGGGGCCTGCGTTCATGGAGCAGCCGCCGGTGAGGCGCGTGTCTTCTGCGTGCTGGATGACGGGGAGATCGAGTTTTGCGGCTGCGCGAAGAGCCTCGAGCATGATGGCGTCGCCGAGGATGGGGCGGCCGTCATCGGTGACGGCTACTGCGCCGGCATCTTTGAGTGCGGCATCGTCGGTCAATGCTTCGCCGAGGGAGCCGCGTGTTGCCGCTGCGATGGGGTAGACGCGGATTGATGCGCCACGGTCGGGGGACTGCATCCAGCGGGTGATCTCGGGCGTGTCGTTGACGGGGATGGTGTTGGGCATTGCGCAGACGGCGGTGAATCCGCCGGCTGCTGCCGCGGCGGTGCCGGTGGCGATGGTTTCTTTGTAGCCCTGGCCGGGTTCGCGCAGGTGAACGTGGATGTCGATAAGGCCGGGCGCGACGATTAGGCCCTTCGCCTCGACGACGTCGGCATCTGCGGCTTTGATTTTGCCTGGATTCTCGATGGCGGTTATTTGTCCGTCGCGCAGGAGGAGGTCGCGTGGTGCGTCGAGGCCAGCGGCTGGATCGATGACGCGGCCATCGCGGATAAGGATGGGCTTCGGCGTCATTTGCGGCTGACTTTCTTTGCTCCGGCCAATGCGCGGACCAGGAGCGCCATGCGGATCGCAACACCGTTGTGGACTTGCTGGGCGATGGCGGACTGGGGACCGTCCGCGACTTCGGCAGTGATTTCCATGCCGCGAATGATGGGGCCGGGATGCATGATGAGGGCTTTGGGAGCGTGGGCGGCGATGCGGTCGGCGTTGGCCTGGTAGCGGCTGCGGTAGTCGTCGAGATTGATCTCGAGGCCGGCGATGCGTTCGGCCTGGATGCGGAGCATCATGACGATTTGCGATTGATGGAGAGCGGCTTCGAAGTCGCGTTCGATCACGATGCCGGGGCCCATCGCGGCGGCTTCCTTGGGAAGGAGGGCCGGCGGTCCGCAGAGAATGACTTTTGCTCCCAGCTTTGGGAGGAGCAGGGCGTTGGAGCGGGCGACGCGGCTGTGGAGGATGTCGCCACAGATGGTGAGGGTGATGCCGTGGAGGATTTTTTCGGTGACTTTGCTGGCGGGGATTTTGAGGAACTGCAGGATGGTTCGCAGATCGAGGAGAGCCTGAGAGGGGTGCTCGGCCATGCCGTCGCCGGCGTTGAGGACGGGCAGCCCGGTGGCTTGCGCGAGGAGGTACGGCGCGCCGGAGTACGGGCTGCGCAGGATGATGCATTCGGCTCTGAGGGCCTGGAGGGTGATGCCCGTGTCCTTGAGAGACTCGCCCTTTTCGATGCTCGAAGAGAGGGAGCTGACGAGGGTGGTGTCGGCGCCGAGCGATTTGGCGGCGAGTTCGAAAGAGGTGCGGGTGCGAGTGCTCGACTCATAGAAGAGGAGCGCGATGCGTCGCTTGGCGAGGCGGTCGGAACGGCGGAAGGGGTTTTCTTTTTCGAGGACGTCGGCGGTTTCGAGGATGCGGCGGACGTCGGGGACGGTGAAGTCGCTGGCAGAGATCGCCGAGCCTGGGTGGATGGGCTGCTGAAAAATAGAGGGGCTTGAGAATTTTTGCGGCGGTTTGCGGACTGTGGCCTTGGTCAGCGCCATTCTCCTTCGATCTTTCTGTTACACACGCTCGACGAGGAGGACTTGCTCGTCATTGTCGATTTCCTTCAGCTTGACTTCGATGATCTCGCGTTGCGAGGTGGGTACGGTGCGGCCGACGAAAGTGGCTTCGATGGGAAGCTCGCGATGGCCGCGGTCGATGAGGACGAGCAGTTGCACACGACGCGGGCGGCCGTGATCGAAGAGGGCATCGAGGGCGGCACGGATGGTACGGCCGGTGTAGAGCACGTCGTCCATGAGGATGACGTCGCGGCCGTTGACATCGAAGCCGAGGGAGCCGGGGACGACGACGGGGCGAATGTCACGGGTGGAGAGGTCGTCGCGGTAAAAGCTGATGTCGAGGACGCCGGTGTCGACGGGGTGCTTCTCGATGCCGGCGATGAGCGCGGCCAGCCGCTGAGCGATAGGGACGCCGCGGCGCTTGATGCCGACGAGGCCGAGGGTCTTCGCGCCATTGTTTTTCTCGATGATCTGGTGCGCGAGGCGGACCAGCGTGCGCTCGATCTCGGAGGCCGACATAATGCGGCCCTTCTCGCGCAATTGTGGCGTAGCGACTGCCTGCAAATCTGACATAGGCGTATAGGCGATGATACGAGCCTGGTTTGCGCGCCGCAAGACGGGGTTAGCGAAGGGCGAGCAAGAAACGAGTCAACGGCGAGCCAACAGCGAGCGTGGGCAGCGAGGTACGAGCCAACGGCGAGTAAGAGACGCGAGGATGAAAGAGAGGAGCGCGGGGTGAACGTTGCCTCGCGTCTGCTGGCCTTTTGCTCGTTTCTTGCTCGCCTTTGCTCGGAGGGTTAGAGACTGCGCTGCGGCCGGGGGCGAATGGAGAGGATGCGTCCGGCAATGGCGCCGCCGGTCGCGGCGAAGAGGACCATGCCTGCGGAAACGATGGAGGCGGTCATGAGCTGGATGGCGGCGTGGCCATCGGGCGAGAGCCAGAAGGCGGCCCATTGATGGACAAATTGGGGCGCCTGCTGCATGGCTTCGGTGTTGGACTTGAGCGCCTGCTCGGCCAACTGCTGGGCAACGCTGGCGAATTGGGAGTCGATGATGGCCGCGTGATGGAGGAGGTAGCGCTCCGTCAGCAAACGCAGGCCGTCGGCGCCGGTAGCAACGACGGCTGCGGCGGTGCCGAGGATCGCGCCCACGCGCCAACCAATGCTGCCATCGGTGAAAGCCTCACTGCGCTTGCGGTAGAGGGCGATGGTGGCGAATCCGCCCGCAATGACGAAGAGCGAACTCATGCCGGCGAGGGCCGATAACAAACCTACGGGAACAGCAACGAGCAGCGCGGAGGTGATGGCGACGCGCCACTGCACGCGGCTGGGATCGATGCCGAGGCGCTGCGGTGGTTGTTGGGGACCGGCGGTTTCCGAGGAATCGACGACGAGCTGCTGCGCGCCGCAATGGGGGCAGAATCCTTCGCCCTCATGCAGGCTGTTTCCGCAGCGATGACAGACCGGGTCCACAATTTGACCCTATCGCACGCGGGCAGGGAGCGCAATCTGAGTTTGGGTGTAGCCGGGAACGACGGTATTTGACGCAGCGCGCTGCCTAGTCGCTGGTCTTCGAGGAGCTTTCGTCGAGTTCTGTCGGCAACTGCAGTTCGACCAGGGAAAACTTCGTGCCTTCGCCGCCGTCCTTGATCGCGAAGATATGCTGGTGGTGTTTGGAACCGGCGCGGAGGTTAAAGCCGTTGTCGTCGTCGAGGCCGTTTCCGTGGATCTGGACTTTGGAATCCTCGCTGCAGGTAAGGCCTTCGCCGGTGATGGTGGGCGAACCGATGGAGTGGTCGCCGTCGCAGGTGATGACCTGGCCAAAGCGGCCCATGGCGTTTTTGTAGAAGGCAACGACTTTGTCGCGGTCGTCGGATGTCTCGTAGGTGACCACTTTGACACGGAGCTGAAACCGGCCGAAGCCGAGGTGCACGTCAGCGGACTTGTCGCCTTCGTGGTTGGGCGCGACTGTGGCGCCGGGATAGATGGGCAGGCCGAGATCGGTGGCCGCGGTTTGGTCGGCGCGCACGTGGAGTCCGCCCAGGGGCGTGTCAATTTTCACGTTTTTGTCTTCGCCGTTCTTGCCCTTGTCGACCTGGACGTGGCAACCTGCGGCCGCCAGCAGCGTGCTCAGGATCAACATTTCGGGTAAAACGCGCACACGCATAAGCAACTCCGGTTCAATCTCTCAAGAGAACGATACGCCTGGCGGAGGGGATTGGTTCCCGGCTTTTAGGGCGGATGAATGCGAGATTAGGGCGAATGGCGCCTCGGCGGGGCCATCTCCATGGTGGCGAAATGGCATCCTCATTAATGTGAGCAGGCGGCGGATGAGACGGGCCGCAACGTCTGCTCCCTGCGGAGCTTTCGCGAAGCAACGCAGACAGCATGACGGCAGGGGCGCAGGTTTTCGCGATTTCCTCTGTTTGCTCCCGGCGCAGGAGAATCGCGCCAGCCGGGGGACCCTGCCGCTTATTTGCATGCCACAAAAGATTCGCCGCAAAGAAAAGATTCGCCGCAAAGAAAAGATTCGTCGCGCATACGCTGCCGTTTATCCTCTACCCAGCATCGGGGCACCGGTACGAGGAAAAATGGACAGGACAGCCAGGTTTCGTATCTCAACTCGTTTCGCAGCGGGCGCAAGTCTTGCGGCAATTTTTGTGCTGGCCGGCTGCTCGAACGCAAACAAGCCGACGGCGGACAACTTTACGAAGACGCTCAACGCTTGGTATCAGGATCACAACGATTGCTTGTTTCCGCAGGGGCACACGTTTCCCTATGAGGTCGCGCCGGGAGACACGGCGAAGGTGGAGAAGCCGCAGATGGATTCGCTGACCGATGCGGGTTTGCTGACCCGGCTCGAGGATCGCGACATGCACGTGGATCGCTACACGCTGAACGCGGCGGGCCAGCGGTTTGCGCCGCGCTTCTGCTATGGGCATCGCGAGGTGACGGGGATTGTGAGTTTCACGCCGCCGGGGCCGCGTGACGGATTTACCGAGACGACGGTTACATACCAATACGTGATGCGGGATGTGCCAGTGTGGGCGACCGTGGATCAGGTGCAGGCGGGATTTCCGGCGCTGAAGAAGTCGCTGGGGAGTTCGCCGACGGACGAGATGACGCTGGCTACGGTGGGGGCTGGGTGGCAGGTGCCGCACTAGGTCTGGCAGGGTGGGTGTAGAGCGGGGGGCGGTGGTAAACTTGGGCAGACCTCTGCTGTTGTCGGGACGTGGCTCAGCCTGGTAGAGCACTCGCTTGGGGTGCGAGGGGTCGGCAGTTCAAATCTGCCCGTCCCGACCATT
>Ga0302325_10006866_pt1 | contig 25463 bp, 25 predicted proteins | sample Palsa_T0_2_FD_201948 | JGI IMG/M metagenome (GOLD analysis project Ga0302325, IMG submission 201948) | Peat permafrost microbial communities from Stordalen Mire near Abisko, Sweden - Palsa_T0_2 | ecosystem: Environmental > Terrestrial > Soil > Palsa > Peat permafrost | place: Sweden: Abisko... | reverse complement strand
TGCTCGAAGGCAAGGCGGACGAGGCGCTCGCCGAAGCCGGGAAGATGAGCAACCAGTTTAGGCGGTTGCAGGCTATCGCATTTTCCCAGCATTCACTGGGGCATGAGCACGAGTCAGAACAGGCCCTGGACGACTTGATCAAATCCTTCGCGTCCATCGGTGCATTCCAGATCGCCGAGGTATACGCATGGCGAGGTGAAGCGGACCAGGCGTTTGCATGGCTGGATCGCGCTTATCTGCAGCACGACGCTGGCCTGATCGATCTCAAATTTGCACCCACACTCGCATCGCTGCGCAGAGATCCGCGCTACGAGGCGCTGCTCGTCAAAATGAAGCTGCCGTTGTAGCGCGCCTAGCCGACAGGCTCCGCGCCGGGCGATTCGCCGCGCCAAGGCGCACATTGACGCCGTGAAACACGGTTGTTTCACATAACGCCTATCGTCGGGAGAGTTTCATTTGACCCGGGGTAACGGATAAGAGTAGATAATGTCAAAGCGCAGTCACAATAAGTAATTGCGCCCCGGGGAGATTAGCCTGACCGTCTCGATCAGCTCTATCGCGTGCGCCACGCTGCCTTTCCAGCAGCGTGTCGGACCGAAGGAGCGCGTGCGACTGCCTCTCCGGCCTCCGATGCGCGCATCAATTTATGCTGGCGAAGCCAGATGAGGAGTCATAAATGATCTTCGTTGACACTCGTTACCTGACCCGGGCCGCGATGGCTGCGAGTCTTGCCACCGCCCTCTCGCTGTCGTGCGCGTATGCCGCGCCGGCCGCCGATGACGCAGAGGCACAAGCGCAGGAGGCTTGGCGCGACAGCATCGTGCAGAGCGACGTGCCGGGCGAAGGCTGCGCTTATGCCGCCTACCCCAGCACCGAATGGTTGAAGGTGCCCTGCGCCGAGGCAGCGAATGTCCCAGCCGTCCCGCGAATCAACGCGGTCCACGGTACGGTCGGTAATGGCACGGGGGATTATATAGCGGCGGTCAGCTCGGGCTTTATCAGTAGAACCATGGGCTCCTTTCCGAAGTTCGAGACAACGGGCGAGGAAGACGGCGGCACGGCGAACAGTTACAGCCTGCAGCTCAATACCAACGGCTTCCACAGCGCGCTCTGCGATGGCGCCGCCGTTCCGGCGGACTGCTCGGCCGTCGCTCAGTTCGTCTTAGGGCCCGGGGAAGGATTTTTCGAATATTGGCTGGACAACTGGAACACTTCGCCCTGCCCCAGCGGGTGGAACGCCTACCCCAGTAGCACGGAGTGGTGCTACGTCGCTAGCCCCGCGGTGCTCATACCCGCGGAGCCAGCCTCCGCCGTGCTCGAGACCGTGAAGGTATCGGCCACGGCCAAGGCACGCGGCCTGGATAGGCTGATCGTGACCGTGGGGACCGAGGCCTATACCACGTCGGACAAGGACAAAGTGCTCGATCTCGCCACTAACTGGACCGAGTCGGAGTTCAACATTTTCGGCGATTGCTGCGGGTCGGAAGCTGTCTTCAACAGCGGCACATCCATCAAGGTGAGGGTCGGGGTGACCAACGGCACTACGAATGCGCCGAATTGCGTAGCGAGCAGCTTAACAATTGAAACCAATAATTTGACGGTGGGCAAAATCTGCACGGCTAAGGGCGGCACGACGCCTTTTATCGAATTTAGCGAGTCGAACTGACGCGGCCGCGCGCCCGGAACCCGCCGTTCGCCACGGGCGGGTTTGGGCCACCGATGGCCTTGCCCGATCTCGGTCAGGGCGAGCCGCCACCGACCTGGTTGCCGCTGCCGAGGTTCCTCACCTTGACCGGATCGTTCGAGTACTCGTTTGACTGCACGTTACCGCCCGTCGAGCCCTTTTCGAGGACGACCGCCGCCGCCATGTTGTCGAACAGGTTCCCGGTGATCGTGCCGCCACCGGCCGTGGGGCCGATTTCGATACCGACCGGGTGGCTGGAGGTCATTGAGGCACTGCCGCTGTTGAAGGCATTCCCGACCGCGCTATAGAGGTAGGCCCGCTCGAGCAGGATCCCGGTACCCGTGTTCGGCACGATAAAGAGATTCGAGCTGAACAGCGTGTCGGACGTGTAGCTCCCGACATAGACGCCGGCGAGCGCGCAGTTGAACTGGCTGCTGGTGACGGCGAGCTGATCGAGGCCGTTGAGGCCGTCCGGGACGAAGATCCCATAACTGTCACCGGTGAAGTTGGATTGGGAGATCGTCACACCCTCCACTTCACTGCCGTAGACAAGCCCCTTGAGCAGGTAGTTGAAGGTGGCGCCGGCGATGTTGAAGACCACGAGCGGATCATCGGCGCTGCCTTCCAGCACGACCCCCTGCCCAAGCGACGCGTAGGCCTCACCGCCGGGCCCGGTCACGACAAGCCCGCTCATGTTGACGTTGGAGACGCCGACAATGGCCACGCCGGTCTGCCAATAGTCGGTGACGGCATAGCCGTCGGCGCCGCGGATGCTCACGCGGGACACGTCCGAAAGCGCGCTGTCCGCGGGATTGCCGCCCAGCTTCGCGGACTGCTGCAGCACGAGCGCACGTCCGGCACCCGCTGTGCCGGTCGTCAGCGACAGGTCGCGTACATGTACCGAGTTGTCCTGGCCGACGAATTCGAAGGTGAGCCCGCCGCCATTAGGCCAATTGAGCTCCGTGACGTCAGCCCCGGCACCGCTCAGCGTGATGGATGCACTACCGTCCGGCAGTCTGAAGGTGACGGCGGAGGCGAAGGTGAAGCGCCCCGGCGGGAAGGAGACGCACTGCCCATCGCCCGACGACGCGGCCAGCGCCGCCACCAGGGCCGGAGCGTTATCGGCGCTGCCGGTCGAGCCGCCACGAGTTTCGATACTCGGGCAGGACTTCACCACCCCCGGGTCCATCTGGAACTTCGCCGTTTGCGCCGCGGCGATGCTGGCGCAAAGCGCAATTCCAAGGACGCTGGCGATTTTCCTCATGCGACCTCTGCAATCCCGCACAGATTCGGCGGACGTGCTATCTGCCAGTCTACAGCGACAACCCCGGTGCTCGGGTCGGCGGCGCGCAGACGCTGCAGCGCGGCGTCTTTGCTAACGCTGAATCTCAACCAGCAAAACCCACGCACAGTAGACGCCGGATAAGATGCATAACAACGTACCGGGAACTACCCAATAGATTCCACTAGGGTAGCCGAGGGCAAGGAGTATTCCACCTACAACAAACGGCAGAGGTGGCACTTGGTTGAAGAAATATCGGAGGAATGTTTCATATCCGGATTCGCGAGTACGGGTAAGCGCTACTGTCTGTATCCCCCAGGTCAGTAGTCCTGTTCCGCCCATCTCTAGCCCATGAACAAGGGCCGTCTGCCCGGGCACCAGCGCGAAGGTGGAAATGACCAGAACGCACAGCAGCGTTGTGAGTGCTTCGAGCGCTCGCGTCGGCAGGTGCGGAAACTTCAAAATCTGTCCAAGGTTGATAGACACGGCAACAAATAGAAGCCCGGCCAGAGCGGCTGAGGCGCCCACCTCGGCAGTAAAGAAGTCACTCCATTCGCGCATGAGTCACCTCGAAGATTGGAAGCTTGTGAGCATAGATAAAGATCGGGCGCCAGAGCACTCTCGTTTTTGGGAAACTTCGGAATTTAGCCGCTCGGAATCGGTCCTTCGCAAAGGACGCGGTATCTGGCGGTAACAGCGACAACCCCGTTGGTCGGCCCGGCGGCGCGCAGACGCTGCAGCGCGGCGCCCGCTCGCGATCCCGATTTCGACCATCGATACTATTGACTGCCGCCTGCCACTTAAAAAAGCGGCGTGCTGTCCTTGGTTTCGTTGAAGAACTCTTCGACAGACTCTGTCTGCCGGATCGTTATGGTATTGATTTGAACGAAGTTGGTCTCGACCGTAAACGTCCGGACCGCTTCGAAACTAGGCGCCCGAAGGATCATGATGGTCTGGTGTTCCGGCACAGGAATTCCACTGAAGATGATTTCAATTTCCAACTTCTTGGCGATGCCCTCGATCTCGTAAACCCGCTCCATTATTTTCCGGGCTGCCGCGTTTGAGTGCGGGCACAGTTGCGGCGGGTGCTCAGCGATGACAACGTAGTTTTTCAGCGTGGTCATGGAGATCTCCATTGGTGAGTACTGAGAGGTAACGATCTGAGTACCGAAGCCTCAGTTATCTGGGCTTGGGCGCAACGCTGGCAGCGTTAATATATGTGCCAACGTGGACGTTTCATCCTGACCGCTAGGGTCTTCCGCGCCGCCGCATCCGAATGCGCAGCGGCGGGAGCTGCGCCGAGACCGAGAATCATTCGGCGCACCGCTTCCTGGGGGTCGCTGGACACTCGATGGTTCTGATCTGAGGCGGCTACCGGGCGCTCCTTTTCGGTGCTGTGAGCGGTTGCGGGCCGTGCTGCGCCGTCCGTGATTGACTTGCCCGAAAGAAACGCGCGAACGGACTCTTGGGCATCCTGATACACCAGGGTGCGATCGTTGGCGGGTGAGCTTGCGTTGCCCTGAGCGGCGATCACGCGATGCACGACAGGAGGATCCAGAAACGCTCTTACCTGAGCCTGCGCGTCATTGCTCGGGTCGCCGGCGAAGGCGCTGTGAGCCTGCAAGAGCAGCACCGCAGAAAGAATGAACAACTGAGGGTTGAGGGTGTTTTTGCGATTCAGGGTGGTCATGACAATTCTCCATTGGTGAGTAGATGCAAGGTTGATGATCTGAGTACCGAAACCCCAGTCACCTGGGGCTCCGCATGATGTGGACAGTGTCAATATAGCCGCCAATGTGGACGGTGTCAAGATCTTCAGGCAAACTTGCTCTATGAGGATGAAACAAGCCAAAACCGCTGAGCCGCCTGCCTATCATCACGGGGACCTTCGCCGCGCCCTGATCGAGGCGGGCCTGGCTTTGGTAACGGAAGAGCAGGACTGGACGTTCTCACTTCGGGAGGTCGCACGCCGTGCAGGAGTAAGCCACAACGCCCCGTACAATCACTTCGCGGACAAGCGGGCTCTGTTGGCCGCCGTGGCTGCGGTTGGATTTGCCACACTGGGAAAGCGCATCCAGGCGGCGTCCTCGGGGATCGCGAATGCGCGGACGGCGCTTATAAAAAGCGCTGTGGTCTATGTCATTTTCGGCGTCGAGAATCCGGCCCACTACCGGCTGATGTTCGGGTCTGCACTGGTGACGGCGCAGGAAGGCCGTCCGAAGGCGGTCGCGGATGCGGGCGCTCAGACGAGGGGGATCATGGCGGAGATCATCCGGCGCGGCGCGGTGGCAGGCGTCTTTGACGCTGCTCTTCGGCGTGACGAGGATCTTAACGTTGCCGTTCTATCCGCTTGGTCGACCGTTCATGGTCTGACCATGTTGACGATCGATGGCATCGCCGATGTCCCACGATCAGATATTGAGGCGATCGCAAAACAAGTAGCGGATTCCTGGTGTGACGGCCTAATGCGACGATGACTAACTGGCGCTGCACCCGTCTGCAGGAGCTCCGACCCCCGAATCGCGCGCGACACCGTGCGCGCCATCACGACCACCAATTGACCTCCCGGAGCTCCCGGTCGCCGATTCCAGCATCGGGTCAAACCCGGGCACTCGCGATCCCGCCAAAGCCCCAACGTTCCTGCGACGGCGCAAACGACGTGGTGTCTTGCAATCAAAGCGACAACGCCGGTGGTCGGTCGGCGGCGCGCGGGCGAACGGTCTCCTTCCTTGCCGCGGCCACTTTCTGGGGTCGAACGGTGGGTCGACAAACCCTCGCGCCCGTTCAGGCCTGGAGATCGGGCGTATCCTTATGATCGGTGTCCGCTAAGAGACCGAGCGCGATCGCAGCGGCGCGTGCCTCAGTACGGGAATGTACCCCGAGCTTGGCGAGCACCGAAGAGACGTGGTGATCGATCGTCTTCTGCGATCGATGCAGTCGTCGCGCGAGCTGGTTGTTGCTCAGGCCCTGTACCAGCAACGACAGGATCTGGGCCTCGCGACCGGTGAGCCCGGCCGGATTCGAGCGCGTGGCTTCGTTCGGCCCGCGCGGCACGCCGCGCGCGCCCTGATCGCGCAGGCGCCGGCGGGCAATCGCGGCGAGCGGGGTGGCGCCAATGTGATCGAGTATCGTGAGGGCCTCGCGCAGTGCCTCCTCCGGACCATCGAGGAGCGCCAGCGCCTGCTCGTACGGCATGCTCAACGCCTGCCAGGCCCGCGCGGCACCGCGCCAGTCGCCGAGTATCATGAGCCGAAACGGCTCGGCAACATCTCCCGGGATGGCTTCCGGCGGCTGCACGCGCGACTGCCAGAACGACAGTTCCCCCTTGATCCAGGGCAGTCGCAAACCCGACACGACCTCAAGGCCGGCGGCCGTTTCCTGCGCGAGGCGCTCGAGATCGCCGCGGTAGAAGCAGTGTTCGGCCCGCGCAGCATAGGCACGTCCGGTACGCTCGGGCTCTCCCATCGGCGCGGCCAGTGTCAGGGCCTGCTCGAGCAGCTCCTCGGCACCGGGCTCGTCGCGGCGCGCGCGCACCAGGGCGAGCGTGGTCAGCGTCGGAATCGATTGCAGCGGCAGCAGCGTCCCGCTGCGCCAGAGCTGCGTCGCGATGCGCTCGGCCTCGTTCCAGTCGGCCCGATCGAGCGCCAGACGGCTCTCGTAGGCCCGCATGTAGGCGACGCTCCAGAACAGTGCGCGCTCCTCGCAATAGGGAACCCCTGCCGACAGATAGGAGATGGCGCGGGTGATGTCGTGTTCGAGCACGGCGGTGAACACGAGGTTGCAGTAGGCTCGCGCCGCGCACTCGTGCAGGTCGTGCGCGAGCGCAAGCTGCAGGCTTTGCTCGAGCGGCGCATAGCCCGAGCGGTCTCCGGCGATCAGCAGCGCCGAGCCGATGGTATTCAAGGCGTGTGACTCGGTTTCAAGATCGCCGAAGCTGCGGGCCAGCGCGAGGGCCCGCTGCCCGAATTCCACCGCATCGCGGTCCTGGCCGCGATTGGATGCCAGACGCGCGCGCGCGTGCAGCGCCACCGCAAGCTGCGGACTGTGCGGCACCGGATCCAGCACCGCCGCGGCCTCCAGCAAGCACTGATCCGCGCGCGCCTTGTCGCCGACGGACCGATATTCGGGCGCCAGGAAGCTCAGCAGCCGCGATTGCGAGTCGATGTCTCCCAGCTCGCGAAACAGCTCGAGCGCGTGGACGGCCGATGCGATCGCCCGGCCGGACTGATTGGTTACGCTGCACTCCTCGGCGTGCAGCTCATACAGTTCCGCGCGTGCGGGCGAGGGCATCGCGGCGCTGTAGCGCAGCGCCGCGGTGAAATGCGCCGCAGCTTCGCGGTGTGCGCCGACGCGTGCTGCCTGGCGTCCTGCCACGGGGGCGTACTCGAGCAGTGCCTCCACGTGCTCGGCGAGTGTTGCGTGGTGGACGATCTGCGGCAGATCGGCGCCATGCGTGATCAGTGTCTTGAGCAGCCGGGCGTGCAGTTCGCGGCTCCGCTCCGGCGGCACGGAGCTCACCACCGCGAGGCGGGCCAATTCGTGACGGAAGCTGACCGCATCGGCCGCATCGAGCAGCAACCCACGGGCGACGCCCTCGGCGATTGCATCCCGATCCGCACCGATCGCTCCGGCAAGCAGCCAGTGTGCGGCCCGGCCCGGGCACATGGCCACCACCTCGGCCAAGTCGCGAGTCGGACGCGAGCAGCGCATCAAGCGCGCCAGAACCGCATCGCGCACCGTGGCAGGAACCTCATCTTCCACGGAACTCGCGAGGGCTTCGCGCACGAAGAAGGGGTTGCCGCCCGTGACCCGATGCAGATTGCCAGGATCGATACCCCGGTCTCGGGCCAGTTCCCGCACGGCCGTCAGCGACAGCGGCGGCAGGCGCAGACGGATGATCGGATCGCCGGTCAGCTCGCCGAGCGCCAATCTGACCGGGTGCGTCAGGGGCAGCTCATCCTCGCGATAGGTCACGATCAGCAGCGCGTGGGTACGCTGAATGCGCCGGCCCATGAAGCGCACGAAATCGAGCGTAGCCTCGTCCGCCCAATGCATGTCCTCGAGCACCGCGAGACAGGGCCGTTCGGGCCGGCAGAATTCCTCGAACAGAGCGCGGAACAGGCGCTCGCGAGAGGGTAGCCCTGCACCGGAGTCGATCGCCGCACCCGGTAGTTGGGCGGCGAGCTCATGCACCGGGCCGAGCGCACGCGGGGTCTCGAGCGCATCGCACGCCCCCCAGAGCGTGCGCGCATCGCGCCGGTGCTCGGCGGCAAACTGCTCGACCAGCGAACTCTTGCCCAGGCCCGCCTCGGCGGCAATCAGCACCAGCTTGCCGCAGTCTGCGCGGGCATCCCGCAGCAAGCGGTTCAGCGTATCGAGTTGCTCCTGTCGCTCGAGGAGGGCCACGGGATCGATTATCGGCGATCGCGATCGGCCGATCGCAGATTTGGGTAGGTGTGGAGCGAGAAATGGGGGACCAGCCCCATTCGCGCGGCGGCCTGCAAGCCTAGCTTAGCGACAACCCGATACGGGCACGGTTCACACCTCATCAACTGGGAGATTCATCATGAAAAGCCGCTCTACAACCCTCGTTCTGTCGATCCTACTGGCCGCCGCTCCGTTCGCCATGGCGCATGCCGATGAAGTACCGCGGCAGGTCGTCAAGTTCTCGGATCTGGACCTGCAGGCCGACGCCGGCGTCCACAAGCTCTTTGCGCGCATCGAGACAGCAGCCCGAGCCGTTTGCGAGGCCTACGACACCCACACGATCGGATCGATGTCGGTCGTCAATCGCTGCCGGGCCCGGGCCGTGACAGGGGCGATCGCTGAGCTGAATATGCCGGCACTGACCCGCTACCACGCCGAGCAGTCCGGCCAGCCGATGCTGGTCGTGCGGCGCTGAGACGCTTGCGCCAACGGGCCGGGACGGGCGGTAACGGCCGCCCTGTCCGGCCCCGCGCTCAGATAAAATCTCCAGGATGCCGACCGTCGATTACTCGAGACTGTTGCCCTACGGTGAGCTCGTCGAGCACCTGCGGTGCCTCGCCGAGGAGTACCCGCGGCTCATAGAGCTGCAGATCATCGGCCAGAGCCATGAGCGGCGCGATATCCTGGTGGCCGCTGTCACCCAGTGCGGCACCGGTGCGGCCACAGACAAGCCCGGCTACTGGGTCGACGGCAACATACACGCGATCGAGCTGCTCGGGGCGACGGCTTGTCTGTTCTTCATTCAGACCCTTCTCGAGGGCTACGGCACCGATCCGGAGATCACGCGCTGTCTCGACACGCGGGTGTTCTACGTCTGCCCGCGCGTCAACCCCGACGGTGCCGAATGGGCGCTCGCTAGGTGCCCGGTCCTGATCCGCTCATCGACCCGCCGCTATCCCTACGACGAGGACCCGCCCGAGGGCCTCATCAGCCAGGACGTCGACGGCGATGGCCGGATTCTGCAGATGCGCATCGCCGACCCTAACGGGCCCTGGAAGTGCCATCCGCTGGAGCCTCGTCTGCTCGTACGGCGCGATCCGGCAGATCCCCCCGGCGGAGCGTACTTCCGCTTGCTGCCGGAAGGGCTGATCCGGAACTACGACGGTGTCCAGGTCAAGGTGCCCGGATTTTTCGGTGAGGCACAGAGCCTCGATCTGAACCGTAACTTTCCTGCGCGCTGGCGCCAGGAGTTCGAGCAGAGTGGCGCCGGGCCGTACCCGGCGAGCGAGCCGGAGGTGCGCGCCGTGGTCGAGTTCTTCATCCATCATCCGAACATCTGCGGCGGTACCAGCTTGCATACGTTCTCGGGTGTGCTGCTGCGCCCACCGGGGGCGCATCCGGATGAGCAGATGATGGCCGAGGATCTCTGGGTCTATCAGACACTCGGCCGCAAGGGTGAAGAGCTGACGGGCTACCCCGCGATCTCGGTCTGGCACGACTTTCAATACCAACCCGGGTGCTACATCTCCGGCACGTTCGACTGGATCTATGATCATCTCGGTCTCTTCACCTGGACCGTCGAACTCTGGAATCCGAAGCAGGCCGCAGGGATCGAGGATCGCCGCTGGATCGACTGGTTTCGCGACCACCCGATCTCCGATGACCTGAAGCTCTTCGCCTGGGCGCAGCAAGTCGCGCCGGGCGAGGGCCATGTCGACTGGCGACGCTTCGATCACCCGCAGCTCGGCCCGGTCGAAATCGGCGGCTGGCAGCGGCTCGTGCTCTTCAGCAATCCACCGCCGCAGTTGCGCGAGCGCGAGATCGCGCGGCTGCCGCGGTGGCTGCTGTGGCTGAACCTAGTGGGACCGCGGCTCGAGCTGCGCCAGGTCGAGGTCACGGCGCTCCAGGCGGACACCTGGCGCGTGCGGCTGATCGTGCAGAACTCCGGATGGTTGCCGAGCTACGTGAGCAAGAATGGCCTCGCGCGCAAGCAGACCCGGGGCGTACTGGCGGAGATCCATCTGCCGCAGGAGGCGCAGTTGCTCAGTGGCAAGCCGCGGACATCGCTCGGAGAGCTCGAGGGATGGGCACACATCAACACCGGGGTCACCTTCTGGGGCAAGCAGGAGCCGACCGCCGACCGAGCCTTCGCGGAGTGGACCGTGCGCTCACCGGCCGGTGCCACAGTCGAGCTTGTTGCCTGGCACGAGCGTGCCGGCCGGATCAGCGCGCGCGCGATCCTCGGCGATTGATCTGGCATCTGGCGGTTACAGCGACACCCCCGGTTGTCGGGTCAGTGGCGCGCAGACGATGCAACGCGGTGCCCGCATCGCCCAACGGTCGGTGACCAGCACCGCGCTGCAGTCGCGGCAAGCTGCCAGCGCCAGTTCATCGCCGCGCGCGAGCGCGCTCAACAGAAAAACCGCGTGCTCGAAACTGATCAGCGGCTCGGGGATCAGAGCGCGGTAGCTTTCATAGGCCTGGCACAGCAGTTCGCCGCGGTTCAAGCCCGGCAGGTGGCCTGGCAGAGCCCCGATCAGCCGGCACAGGCTTGCGAGCAACGCGCTCTCCTGGCGCGCGCGGGCGCTGCGGGTGAAGAACCCCGCCTGTTGCGGGGACTTGCCGCGGTGACGCACCGGCGCGGCAACCGGGCAGTCCTGCAGATACGTGCGATAGAGTTTGCGAATACGGTCGTCGGTCAGGCCGGTCCAGCTGCGGATGGTGTGCGTGCGGGCTTCGTGCTGAATGAATCGCATGGCGACTTCGAAGCGGCGGAGGTCGCGGCTGTAGCGATCATCGTGGATGCGCATGGGGAGTTCCTGTGCTAGAAATGTTACTGGTAACAATTTCAGCATAAGTATGGCAGATATGGCTCTGGGCGCCCAAGCCGGATGCGGCAGGATATCTGGCCCGAACCTGGAGGAATGTCATGGCCGACGAGAATCAATACCTGCCGGCCTTGACCGGGCTCTGGGACAGCGCCGTGCTGGTGCCGGTGACCGAGATCAACGAGCTGGTGCTCGAGATCCTGCGCGGGGCCGCAGCCGCAACCACAACCACAACCGCAACCGCGAGCGCGGCCACGGCCCGCGGCGAGTTGCGGCTCGTGAGTGGGCTGCGCGAACTCTGGTGTGCTCTGGATGACGCCGCGCAGCAGCGCCTTGCGCGCTGTCCTTATCTGCTGCTCGATGCCGGGTTTGCTGCGCGCGAATGCTGGGACGGAATCGCCCTGGTCAGCGGCGTCATGGACGGCGCGGCGCCGCGCGGATATTTCACGAGCCCCGCGGGCATCGCGCTGGTGCGGCGCGCGCTGGTGTTCGCCTGGCATCTGGCGCGCTCCAATCGCCTGACCGCGCGCGTGCTGCTGGGCATGACGGCAGAGTGCGCGGAGCGCATTGCCGCCTGCGCGCTCAGGGATCTGGAGGCGCTGGCCGAGCTGTGCCCGTCCTGGGTCGTGCCGCGCTGGGAAGCCCAGCCCATGATCTGGCGGCAGCTGATCCAGGCGGCCCTCAGCGGGCATGCCGCGGCGCTGTGGCAGGTGCAATTGCGCGGTGTACAGCTGCTGGCCGCCGGTAGTCAGCGACCGGCGGATCGGCTTGGATGATATACTTAAGCGATGTATATCTTCGGAGCCATCCATGCGCGTGGCAAAATGGGGTAATAGCCTCGCAGTTCGACTGCCCGAGGCAGTGGTCAAGGTTCTCGGGCTCCGATCGGGCGATGAGATCGAGATCGTCGTGACGGGGACCCGGCAGTTTCAGGTCGGGCGCGAGCGCAGCCGCGAGCGTGCGCTGGCGAGGCTGCGCGCCCTGAAGCGACCGCTGCCCAAGGGCTTCCGTTTTGAGCGCGAGGAGGCCAATGGCCGCTGAGCCATTCCTGGATACGAATATCCTGATCTACGCCTTCGCTGCCGACGATCCGCGCAGTGCCCGCGCCGAAGCGCTCGTGGCCGCTGGCGGAGTGATCGGCGTGCAAGTCCTCAACGAGTTCACCAGCGTCACGCGTCGCAGGCTGGGGTGGGAATGGCCGCGGATCGAAGCCGCACTGGCGGTGATCGGCGAGCTGCTCGGCCCGGCACGTCCGCTCACCGCAGCGATTCACGCGCGCGCCGTGACGCTGGCCCGTGATCACGCTCTGTCGTTCTACGATGCGCTGATCGTCGCCGCGGCCATGGATGCCCGCTGCCGCTGGCTGCTCAGCGAGGATCTGCAGCAGAACCGCAAATTCGGCTCGCTCGCGGTCCGCAACCCATTCTGATACCTTGCGCGCCCCATGCTTGCCCTGTCGACCCGAGCGCTGACCAAGACCTACAAGAACGGCGTCCTTGCGCTGCGCAGCGTCGATCTGGACGTCGAGGAGGGGGATTTCTTCGCCCTGCTCGGGCCCAATGGCGCCGGTAAGACCACCCTGATCGGCATCGTCACCTCGCTGGTCAACAAGAGCAGCGGCACGGCCAGCGTGTTCGGCTTCGACATCGACCGTGAACTCGAGCGGGCCAAGTCCTGTATCGGCGTTGTGCCGCAGGAGCTCAACTTCAACCAGTTCGAGACGCCGATGACCATCGTCGTGAACCAGGCGGGGTTCTACGGCATCGCGCGCAACGAGGCGCGGCGGCGCGCCGAGCGTTATCTGCGGCAGCTGCAGCTCTGGGACAAGCGCAACAGCGCCGCGCGCGGCCTCTCCGGCGGCATGAAGCGGCGGCTCATGATTGCGCGCGCGCTCATGCACGAGCCGCGCCTGCTGATCCTCGATGAGCCGACTGCGGGCGTGGACATCGAGATCCGGCGTACGATGTGGGACTTTCTGCGCGACATCAACGCCCGTGGCACCACCATCATCCTGACCACGCATTACCTGGAGGAGGCCGAGAGCCTGTGCCGCAACATCGCCATCATCGACCACGGCGGCATCATCGAGCGCGATCGCATGAGCAGCCTGCTGCGCCGGCTCAACGTCCAGACCTTCGTGCTCAACACCCGGCTGCCGATCGTCGAGGCGCCGGTGCTACCGGAGTTCATCATGCGCCGCGTCGATGAGCACACGCTCGAGGCCGACATCGCCAAGGAGCAGAATCTCAACGAACTGTTCGAACAGCTGTCCAAGCGGGGCATCGAGGTGCTGAGCATGCGCAACAAGGTCAATCGCCTGGAGGAGATCTTCATGCATCTGGTCGAGAATCGCGGCGGCCATGTCTAGCACGCCCAGCTTCGCGCCGAGCCTGCCGCTGGCGACGGTCCGCTGGATCGGGCTGAAGACCATCGTGATCCGCGAATACGGCCGCATCGTGCGCATTTGGGGCCAGACGCTGGTGCCCTCGGTGGTCACGGCGACCTTGTATTTCGTGATCTTCGGCAGCCTCATCGGCCGCCGCGTCGGCCCCATGGCCGGCTTCGACTACCGGCAATTCATCGCCCCCGGGCTCATCATGATGTCCATCATTACCAACTCCTATGGCAACGTGGTGTCCTCCTTCTTCGGCGCCAAGTTCGGCAAGCACATCGAAGAGCTCATGGTCTCGCCGCTGCCGAACTGGATCATCGTCGCCGGCTATGCGATCGGCGGCGTACTGCGCGGGCTCATGGTCGGACTGATCGTGACGCTGGTGTCGTTATTCTTTGCGCGCCTGCCGGTCGCGCACTTCGCGGCGATCATCGCCGCGGCGCTGCTGACCTCGACAGTGTTTTCGCTCGCGGGATTCATCAACGCCGTGTTCGCACGCAATTTCGATCAGATGAACTTCATCCCGGTGTTCGTTCTGACGCCGTTGACCTACTTCGGCGGCGTGTTCTACTCGGTGGCCATGCTCCCGGATTGGGCGCAGAAGCTGTCGTACGTCAACCCGATCCTGCACATGGTCAATGCCTTTCGCTTCGGCTTTCTCGGCACTTCCGACGTGCACGTGGTATTTGCCTTCGGCCTCATGCTGCTGCTGACCGTGGGGCTGTTCGCGGTGGCGGTGCAGCTGCTCAATCGCGGCGTGGGCATTCGCGACTGAGGCGATGAAGGGCTGATTATGTCACTGGAATCGCTTAGAATCCGAGACTTACGATAGATTGTAACTGTAGCTTCACAGAACCTTCACATCACATCCACGAGCGTGCCCTAAGGTTCTTGCCATGAACCGTACCCAGCTCATCATGGCTCGATTCGACATGGCCGAGTACCGGCTGTGCCGCGGGCTCAATCGCGGCGCCGGACTGCTCTGGATGCGTTGGGTATTTCAGGGCGCCAGCCGGCTCGGCGACGGCGTGCTCTGGTACCTGCTGGTCGGCGCGCTGCCGTTGATCTACGGCCGAGCGGCCTTGCGTCCGGCGCTGGTCATGGCGGTCACGGGGCTGGCGGGCATATTGATCTACAAATGGCTCAAGGCGCGTCTGCTGCGCGAGCGACCCTTCATCCGCCACCCGGGCATCACGCTGGCGATGCCGCCGCTGGACCGCTACAGCTTTCCGTCCGGCCATACGCTGCATGCCGTGGCGTTCACCTGGCTCACGGTCGAGCGATTTCCCGACTTCGCCTGGATACTGATTCCGATCTCGGGGCTGATCGCAGCCTCGCGCGTGGTGCTAGGACTGCACTATCCCAGCGATGTACTGGCCGGCGGCGCCATCGGCGCAGCGCTGGCGATGCTGGCGCAGAATTTCCTTTAGCGGGCCGCGCCCGGAGGTGCTTTGGCGCATGCGGGTCTTGTTCATTTCCGACGTCTATTTTCCGCGCGTCAACGGCGTTTCCACGTCCATCCGCACCTTTCGCGCCGACCTGGCCGCCGCCGGCATCGACAGCGTACTGGTGGCGCCGGACTACGGCCAGGGCAACCTGGCGCCCGCGACGGCGCCGGCAACAGCACCGGTGCGCACGATTCGCGTGGCCGCGGCCGGTGTGCCGCGCGATCCGGAAGATCGACGCATGAAATGGGGGGCGCTGCGCGCGGCGCTGGCGCCGCTGGCCGCTGAGCACTTCGATCTGGTGCACATCCACACGCCGTTCATCGCCCATTACGCCGGCGTGAGCTTCGCGCGCCGCTCGCGCATTCCGGTCATCGCCACCTACCACACGTTCTTCGAGGAGTACCTGCACCACTACGTGCCGCTGCTGCCGCGCTCGCTGGGCCGGTCGCTGGCGCGCCGCTTCACGCGCTCGCAATGCAGTCAGCTGGATGCGATCGTGGTGCCGTCCGAGCCGATGCGGCAGCTGCTGCTCGAGTACGGGGTCAGCACGCGCACGCAGGTGATCCCGACCGGGCTGCCGGCCGATCGCTTCGTGCCCGGCGACGGCGCGCGTTTTCGCGCGCGTTATGGCATTGCCGGGGATCGACCGCTGCTGCTGTACGTCGGGCGCGTCGCCCATGAGAAAAACATCGAGTTCCTGCTGCACAGTTTCGTGGTGCTGCGGCGTGCGCGTCCCGATGCCATGCTGGCGATCGCCGGCGAGGGTCCGGCACGCGCGCATCTGCAATCCCTGGCCGTGCAGCTCGGGATCGCGCCGCAGCTGCATTTCATCGGCTATCTCGAGCGCGAACACGCGCTCGCCGACTGCTATGCGGCCGCCGATGTGTTCGTGTTCGCCTCGCGCACCGAGACGCAGGGGCTGGTGCTGCTCGAGGCGCTGGCCCAGGGCAGGCCGGTGGTGTCGACCGCCATCCTGGGGACCGCTTCGATTCTGCAGCCCGGATGCGGTGCGCGCGTGGCGCCCGAGAAGGCCGACGTGTTCGCGCAGACGGTGCTGGATATTCTGGATGATCCGCAGCGCGCGGCGAAGCTGTCGGCGCAGGCGCGCACCTACGCCCAGAGCTGGGCTTCGGCGAACATGGCCTGGCGGCTGGCCGAGCTGTACCGCGAGTTGCGATTTCCGCACACCAGCACAGACACGGCGGCCACGGCGCCGGTTTAACGTCTGCGTCCGAGAATGCGCGGCCGATCACGCGGCCAGCACCACCTTGCGCTAAGATTCCGCGCATGACGGCACGACGCGCGCTGGTGGTCGATGACTCGCGATCCGCGCGCGCATTTCTGACGCGCATCCTCGAGCGCTATGAACTGGCCGTCGATGGGGTCGAGTCGGCCGAGCAGGCCATCGATTATCTGACCCGCCAGCGGCCGGACGTGATCTTCATGGATCATCTGATGCCCGGCATGGACGGCTTTCAGGCCGTGCAGGCGATCAAGAACAATCCGCTCACGGCCACCATCCCGATCATGATGTACACCTCGCAGGAAGGGGAGCTGTACCTGAGTCAGGCGCGGGCGCTGGGCGCGATCGGCGTGCTGCCGAAGCAGACCAAGCACACCGACGTGTCCAAGGCGCTCGATCAGCTCAGGCTGCTGGCCGAGCCCCGACTGGACAGCGATCTCATCGCCGTGCCCGGTGAGCCGATGCCCGGTGAGGCGCCGCCACCCGTGGAGCCGCCGCGCATCGAGGGCCGGCCGCTGGGCGAAGACACATCAACCATGGAAATCGCCGCGCAGCGCGATACGCCGTTCGTGGAGCGCCGCGGCGGGGCTCGCCCGAACCTGCCGGCGATGCCGCCGGAGCTGCGTGCGATCGTCGAGGCCATGGTCTCGCATCACATGCGCGAGCTGCAGCGCTTCATGTCCGAGAACCTCGAGAACCAGGCCGATCGCGTGGTCGGGGACGTGCGCCTGATGTTGCAGGATCGCTCGGCATTGGATGCGAGCGTGCCGGCGCGCCCGCAGCACGCACAGGCCGGGATCTGGGTCGGCCTCGCCGGGCTCATCGTGGCCGCCCTGCTCGGCTGGCTATGGCAGCAGCAGCGCCTGGACTCCGCCGCGCTGTCGGCGCAGCTGGCGCTGGCGCAGCAGCAGCTCAGCGCGACCCATGAGGATCTGCAGTCGCTGCAGGCAGCCGATGCCGCGGCGGCGGCCGGGGCCGTGCCCGCCGAGGGCGATGCGAGCGGCGGGGGTCCCGGGAATTTGACCATCGAGCCGGTGCCCTATGGGGAGACCCCGCTGGCCGGCTCCAGGCTCGAGCGCTTCCAGTCGCTGCTGTCCCGGCTCAATACGCAGGGCTTCCAGGGCGTGGTCGAGATCCGCAGCATTCCGGGCCGGTTCTGCATGGTCTCGGGGCCGGGCGGCAACCTGGTGCTGGCCCCAGACTACATGCCGTACGCCAAATGCGAGCAGATCGGTAATCCGCGCGAGGACAATGGCTCGGCCAGTCAGCGCCAGTCGGTGGCTTTCGCCAACATGATTTCGACCGCGCGTCAGAATGCCAACGGCAGGATGGACATCCAGATCGGCGCCGGCACGGCCGATGAGACCATCACGCCCTACCCGCCGGTCAGCGATGGGCTCACGGCCGGGGATTGGAATCGCGTGGCCGCGGCCAACAACCGTGTCGAAGTGCATTGGCAGGCCACGCACTGAAGTCCGTCGCCGCGCCGCAGCCGCCCAGCACGTTTCATCCACCGAGACTGCTGCGTAACGGCCATCTCCAGTCGATTCTCAGCAGCGTGCCGCCGCGCGTGTGGCTGATCCGGCGGCGCGCCGCCAGGGTGCTCGCGAGTGCGAAGGAAATGATCCTCGATTGCGGCGAGGGCGTGCGGCTGCAGGCGTTCCATAGCCCGCAAGGCCTGGATCGGCGCTCGAGCGATGCTCGGCGACTGGCGGTGCTGCTGCACGGCTGGGAAGGCAGCGCGCAGTCGCCCTATGTGCTGTCCGCCGCGGCGCTGCTGCACCAGAACGGCTACGGCGTGCTGCGCCTGAACCTGCGCGATCACGGCGCCACGCATGCGCTCAATCAAGAACTGTTCCATTCCTGCCGCCTGCCCGAGATCGTCGGCGCCGTCAGTGCGCTCAGTGCGCGCTTCCCAGCGGCGCGACTGTATCTGGGCGGCTTCTCGCTGGGCGGCAATTTCATGTTGCGCGTGGCCGCCGACGCGGCCGCGCCGGCGGCGATCGCCGGGGTGGTTGCGGTCTCCCCGGTGCTCGATCCGCAGGCGACGCTGCGCGCACTCGAACAGGGTCTGCCCCTGTACCGGCGATATTTCGTCAACCGCTGGTCGCGCTCACTGCGCGCCAAGCAGCGGGCTTGGCCCGGAGTGCATGATTTTTCCGAGCTCTCGCGCTACGCGGATCTGCGCCGCATGACCGCGGAGCTGGTGCAGCGTTGCACCGATTTCGGCACGCTCGAGGCCTACCTCGATGGCTACGCTGTGACCGGCGAGCGCCTGGCGGGTCTGCGCGTGAGCGCCCGAGTGCTGCTGGCCGCCGATGATCCGATGATTCCGGCCAACGACCTGCAGCGGCTCGCGCCCAGCGAGCGGCTGCAGATCGTGCGCACGCGCCATGGCGGGCATTGCGGCTTCATGGATCACTGGGGCCACGCGAGCTATGCCGATCGCTTCATGCTCGAGCAGTTTCAGAACTTCCGCAGCGCCTGAGGCACTCCCAGGCGCGCCATCCACGAGGCGGTGCCGATCGCGAGCCCGACCACGGCGCCGAGGGCCGCGAGCGCCAGCATTGCATTGGGCCCAAATATGCTCTTGAACCAGGGCAGTACCACGGCCACCGCGGCACCGGCGGCGAAGGCGCCGCCGATGAGCGTGCCGAGCGTGCGGCGGCGCAGCCGTATATAGCTGGCCTCGAGCTCGGCGAGCCGCGCGCGCTGCTCGCTCTCCAGGCGCGGCCGAGCATCGCGCTGGGCGCTGGCGAGCACGGCCTCGCGCGCGATAGCGGCGCTCAAGCGCGCGCGGAAATCCCACGGGAGCTCCGGCGGCGGCAGCGCGCGCACCAGCGCCGCATCGAGTGCCGCGGCGAGCGCGGCATCGACTGTCTCATCCGGATTCATGGGGTGCTCTCCAGCCAATGGCTTGGGTCATGCAATCCGCGCCGTCGCATCAGTTCGGCCAGCGCGGCGCGCGCGCGAAACAGATTGGTCTTCACGGTGCCCTCCGGGCAGCCCAGCCGCTGCGCGACTTCGCTGACCGAGCATTGCTCGAAATAGAACAACGTCAAGGTCAGACGCGAGCGTTCGGGCAGCAGATCGATGAGCTCGCGCAACTGCGCCGAGCGCTCCTCGGGCTCGTGCAGGTCGGATGCTGGCGCCGCCTGCGCCTCCACGTCGGCCTCGCTGTCACTCAAGGCAGCCTGGCTGCGGCGGCGCTCGAGCGCAGTCAGGCAGCGATTGCGCGTGATCGCATAAATCCAGCTCGACAGCGAGGCACGCCCATCGTAGCCCGGCAACGCCTTCCAGATTCGCACCAGACTCTCCTGCGCGGCGTCCTGCGCCTGGGTCGGGTCGCGCAGCAGCGCGCAACACAGGCGATAGACCTTGCGTTCATAACGCGGCAGCAGCTGCGCGAACGCGCTCTCGCGTCCGTGCGTTCGCAGTAGCTCGACCACGTCGCGGTCATCGGACGCGGCACTGGCTACCGCTGGCTGCATGCGTAATACCTCATGCCTTACTACCCGCGCAGTGAGCGTTCGGTTTCATGAAACCGTTTGGACCGGCCGCGGGTATTAAGCGCGTACCAGCACACACCGAGGGACCGACCGTGACCGACAACCTGCCCGCGAATACCGACGCCGCCGATCTCTCTGCCCTCGCACAGATGGTGCCCCACGACAGCATCGTCGCGATCCTGGGCGTGATGGTGCCGATCGTCGCCATCGTCATGGGACTGGGCATCGGCATGCTCAGCCTCTGGCTCGACTTCCGCAGGAAGCGCGAGCTGTTCCAGCTGCATCACGCCGAGCGCATGGCGGCGATCGACAAGGGCATCGAACTGCCACCGCTGCCGCCGGAATTCTTCGCCGACCCAAAAAAGCGCCGCGATTACAGCCCGACGGTTTACCTGCGGCGCGGCCTGATGTGGCTGCTGATCGGCCTGGCCTCGACGGCCGCGCTCTGGGGCACACAGGAGAGTGACTTCTGGTGGGGTCTGGTGCCGTCGGCGGTGGGGCTGGCCTACCTGCTGTCGTATCTGGTCGAGCGCCGGCAGCCGGCGCAGCCACCGCAGCCTCAGCCCCCGGACTCGCAGCGACCGTTGTAGCGGTGCGTGCGGGGCAGTGTTCAAACCAAAAGCTTGTTCGTGCCATCTCAATAGTGCCATCTCAATAGAGGAACGCCCACATGATCATGAAAGCAAATCGAAGCCATGTTCTCACCGCCTGCCTGAGCTCGCTGCTCGGGCTCGCCGCGACGATCGCCACGGTCGACAGCGCCCAGGCGGCCCCGGCGCCGACGGTCACGGTGTCGTACCGCGATCTGGATCTGTCGCGGCCCACGGATGTGCAGGCGCTGTATCGGCGTCTGCAGCACGCGGCGGCCGAGGTATGCGGGCCGGTGCCCGAGGGCGAGCTGCCGCGCTACCTGGCCTGGCAGCGCTGCTACCACATAGCGCTGGACTCGGCCGTGCTCGGCGTGCGTTCGCCGGAACTGCTGGCGATTTATCGCGCCTCGCCGGACGGCGCCGCCGCCGGTACCCAGAGCTGATGTCAGGCAGCGGCGTCAATGCGGCTGTCCACGCTGTCCATACTGTCCGCACTGTCCGTCGGAGTTGTCCGCGGACAGTGTCGGGGGCGGCCGGGCGATGTCCGGGCGCTGATAAAACAGGGGTTTAGCCGTCATGTACCGCTGGCACGGCTCTTGCCTTTTCCGACCTCATGCTGCGTTACCTGACTACGCTTACAGCGCTCGCCGTGCCGATCGCGCTCCTGATGCACCCCGTGCGTTGCGATGGCAACGAGCTGGAGCGCCTGTATGAGCTCGCGCTGTCGCACGATGCGACACTGCAGGCGGCCACTTTCGAGCGCGCCGCGGACATCGAGGTACGACCGCAGGCGCTCTCGGCGCTGCTGCCGCAGCTCGGCGCCAGCGCCAGCGCCAACCGCGAGCGCGCCGGCTTCGAGGCCGAGCCGGTCACGATCGGCAACAGTCTTGGGGCCGACTGCGCGCTGGCCGCGGGCGTCGGCAGTATGCAGCGCTGCTACGGCAATGCGCAGCAGTTGGAGCTCACGCTGTCGCAGACGCTGTGGAGCTATGAGGCCTACAGTCGTCTCAAGGAAGCGGATTTCCAGGCGGCCGCGGCCGAGGCCAGTTTCCGCGGTGCGCAGCAGAGCCTGGTGCTGCGGGTCGCGCAGGCCTATTTCGCGATCCTGGCCGCCTCGGATCAGCTCGCCACCAACCTGGCCGAGCGCGAGGCCTTCGCGACGCTGCTCAAGCAGGCTCAGGTGCGCGAGCAGACCGGTGTCGGCCCGCGCAGCGATGCGCAGCAGGCGCAGGCCTTCTACGACGCGACCGATGAGACGGTCATCGATGCGCGCAATGCGCTCGATGACGCCAACCTGGCGCTCACAGAAATCGTCGGCACGCACGATGAGAATATCGTCCCGCTGCGCGAGAACATCCCTTTGGCGTCCCCTGAGCCGGCGTCAGTCAGTGATTGGGTTGCTTCCGCCAGACAGGACAATCTCGACGTGCGTGCCGCCGAGCTCAAAGTCGAGGCCGCGGCTCGCGATATCGGCGCGCAGCGCGGCCGCGCCCTGCCGACCTTCTCGTTGATCGGTTCGAGTTCGCGTCTGGCGCAGGATGAGGCGCTGGGCGGCAATCAGTCGCTCGACAGCGTCGGCGTCGCCTTCAATTGGCCGCTGTTCCAGGGCGGCGCCGTGGCCTCGGCGGTACGCCAGTCGCGTGCGCTGTACCGGCAGAGTCAGGCGCTGTTCGATGGCGCGCAGCGCGATGCCGAACGCCTGGCGCGCGCCGCCTATCGCGGCGTGGTCAGCGGCATCGAGCGCATCGCCGCGGCCCAGCGCGCGGTCGAATCGGGCAGCAACGCGGTCGAAGCCAGCCGGCGCAACGTCGAGTTCGGCACCGGCACCGAATTCGATCTGCTCAATGCGCAGAACAACTACTACGCGGCGCGGCGCGCCTTTGCGCAGGCGCGCTATGACTATCTGACCAATCTGTTGACGCTCAAGCAGCAGGCCGGCCGACTCGGACAGCGCGATCTGGCCGCGGTGGATGCCCTGCTGGTGGATCGCGGCACATGAACGAACGATTCGGCAAGCCACACGCCGTGCTGCCCGGTACCGGCGGACAGGACCGGCCGATCGAGCCGCCTCGCGGCTGGCGGCGCCATCGCTGGCTCACCCTCGGCGCGCTGGGCGCGGCGGCGCTGCTGTGGGCACTGATTGCCGGCCTGCGGCACTACACCGGCGCCAATGGCTCGATCGATCGCGCTCGCCTGACGATCGCGACCGTGGAGCGCGGCAGCTTCGTGCGCGACATCAGCGCCGACGGTCAGGTGGTCGCGGCCGTGAGTCCGACGCTGTATGCCAGCGCCGCCGGCAGCGTCACGCTCAAGGTGCACGCAGGCGATGCGGTCACCAAAGGCCAGGTGCTGGCGCTGGTCGACAGCCCGGATCTGAGCGCGAAGCTCTCGCAGGAGGACGCGACGCTGCAGAGCGCGCGCAATGACTGGCAGCGTGCGCAGCGCGAGGCGCAGCAGAAGCTGCTGGCATTCAAGACCGCGTTCGAGCAGGCGCGCGTCGATCAGGACACCGCCCAGCGCGAACTCGAGCGCAGCCGCAAGGCCTATGAGCTCGGCGCCTATTCGGAACTGCAGATGCTGCGGGCGCAGGATGCGCTCGAGAAGATGCAGTTCGCGTTCGAGCAGGCCCGGCAGAATTTCCAGGCGCAGCCGCAGCAGAATCAGTTCGACATCGCCAGCAAGCAGGCGCTGTTCGAGCGCCAGCAGCTGCTGGTGGGCGACCTCAGGCGACAGGTCGAGGCCCTGAGCGTGCGCTCGCCGGTCGAGGGCCAGATCGGACAGGTACAGATCGCCGATCGCGCCAGCGTCGCCAAGGATGCGCCATTGCTCACGGTGGTGGACCTGTCGGCGCTGGAAGTGGAGATCAAGGTCCCGGAGAGCTTCGCACACGAACTCAAGCCCGGCATGAGCGGGGATCTGCAGGGCGACGGCCGCCATTGGCAGGGCAGCGTCAGCGGCGTATCACCCGAGGTCGTCAACGGCCAGGTCACGGCGCGGCTGCGCTTCGGCGCCGAGAAGCCCGCGGGCCTGCGCCAGAGCCAGCGCATGTCGGTGCGCATCCTGCTCGACCGGCGCGAGAACGTGCTCATGGTCGATCGCGGCTCGTTCATGGATCAGGAGGGCGGAGCCTTCGCCTACGTCGTGCACGACGATGTCGCGCAGCGCCGGCCGATCCGGCTCGGCGCGGCCAGCCTGCAGAAAGTCGAGATCCTCGATGGGCTCGCGGCCGGCGAACGCATCGTGATCTCCGGGACCGACGCATTCAACGGCGCCGAGCGCGTCATTCTCAGCCGCTAAGTTTTCCACCTAAAGGCCACAGCATGCTCAAGATGACTCACCTGTCGAAGGTCTACCGCACCGAGGTGGTCGAGACCTATGCATTGCGGGATTTCTCGATCCACGTGCGCGAGGCGGAATTCGTCGCGGTCACCGGGCCCTCCGGCTCCGGCAAGACGACCTTTCTGACCATCGCCGGATTGCTCGAGGAATTCACCGGCGGCGCCTATCAGCTCGATGGCGTCGACGTGCAGGGCCTGAGCGACAACGCGCGCTCACGGCTGCGCAACGAGAAGATCGGCTTCATCTTCCAGGCCTTCAATCTGATTCCGGATCTGGACGTGGCTGACAACGTCGAGGTGCCGCTGCGCTACCGCGGCTTCGGCGCTGCCGAGCGCCGGCGGCGCATCCAGCAGTCGCTCGAACGCGTCGGCCTGGCCGCGCGCGCGCGCCATTACCCGGCGGAGCTCTCGGGCGGACAGCAGCAGCGCGTGGCGATCGCGCGCGCTCTGGCCGGCACGCCGCGGCTGCTGCTGGCCGATGAGCCCACGGGTAACCTCGACACGCAGATGGCGCGCGGGGTCATGGAGCTGCTCGAGGAATTGCATCGTGACGGCGCCACCATCGTAATGGTCACGCACGACCCGGAGCTCGCGGTGCGCGCGCAGCGCGAGGTGCACATAGTCGACGGCCAGGTCGTGGACCTGGCGGCCCAGCCGCGGCTCATGGCCGGCGCGCGCGCGCAGCTGTGAGCGGTGGCATGATCAACTACTACTTTGCCCTCGCGCTGCGCAGCCTCAGGCGCAACCTGGTACTCACGATCCTCATGATCGCCGCGATCGGCGTAGGCATCGGCGCCTCGATGACGACGCTGACCGTGTTTCGCGCCATGAGCGCCGATCCGATTCCGGACAATTCCAGCCGTCTGTTCGCGCCGCAGATCGACAGCTGGGGGCCCGGCGAGCACCCCACCTCCAGCGCCGACAAGCTCGAGGATCAGCTCAACTACGCCGATGCCATGGCGCTCATGGACGCGCACGCGGCGCCGCGCCAGAGCGCGCAGTACGCCGTGCGCTTCGCGCTCACGCCGGCCAATGCGCAGCTCATGCCGTTCAAGGTCGAGGGGCGCGCGAACTATGCCGACTTCTTCAGCATGTTCGAGGTGCCGTTCCAGTTCGGAGGCCCCTGGGGCGCGAGCGAGGATCGCTCGCGTGCGCCGGTGGTCGTGATCAGCCACGAGCTCAACGACAAACTGTTCGCCGGCGCCAACAGCGTCGGCCGCACGATCAATCTCGACAACCAGGACTACCGCGTGATCGGGGTGCTCAAGCATTGGGCACCGATGCCGCGTTTCTACGACGTCACCAACGCCGCGTTCGCCAAGACCGAGCAGGCGTTCATTCCGTTCACGCGCGCCATCGACCAGCGCATGAGCTCGTGGGGCAACACCAATTGCAAGGACGCCGCCGCACAGGGCTGGGAGGGCCTGCTGGTCTCCAACTGCGTCTGGATTCAAGTCTGGGTCGAGCTGCCCACCCCCGCAGCGGCCAAGGCCTATCGCCAGTGGCTCGACAACTACGCCGCCGAGCAGCAGCGCAGCGGACGCTTTCAATGGCCCGCGCACACGCAGCTGCGCGATGTGCGCGCCTGGCTCAGCTACGAGCACGTGGTCAGCGATGAGGCGCGCATCATGGTGCTGGTGTCCTTCAGCTTCCTGTTCGTCTGTGTGCTCAATGCCATGGGGCTCATGCTGGCGAAATTCATGGGTCGCGCGGCCGACATCG
>Ga0302325_10006865_pt1 | contig 25463 bp, 20 predicted proteins | sample Palsa_T0_2_FD_201948 | JGI IMG/M metagenome (GOLD analysis project Ga0302325, IMG submission 201948) | Peat permafrost microbial communities from Stordalen Mire near Abisko, Sweden - Palsa_T0_2 | ecosystem: Environmental > Terrestrial > Soil > Palsa > Peat permafrost | place: Sweden: Abisko... | reverse complement strand
TACAAGCGGGTCCGCTATAAGGGCATCGTCTGCGAGCGCTGCGGGGTCGAGGTAACCCGCTCGAAGGTCCGCCGCGAGCGCATGGGCCACATCGACCTGGCCGCCCCCGTCTCGCACATCTGGTTCTTCAAGGGCGTGCCGAGCCGGATCGGATACCTGCTCGACATGGCTCCCAAGGAGCTCGAGAAGGTTCTCTACTTTGCCGCCTCGATGGTCACCTGGGTGGATGACGAGGCACGTGCGCGCGACGTCGAGCGCCTCGCCGGCGAGGTCAACAAGGTCCTCGACGCCTACGCCGCGGAGAAGGAGGAGCGGATCCTCGAGCTGAAGGAGTCGCTCCAGCGCCGCGAGGAGCACCTGGAGACGGGGCGCACGAGCCGCCAGTTCTCCGACGAGGATCACCTCTGGGCCGAGAGCCTCGAGGTCACCGTCGCCAAGCTCTCCGACGAGGAGCGCGAGAAGATGCTCAAGGAGCTCCGCAAGAGCTTCCAGGCCGACATCGACGACACCGAGGTCTACATCGAGGACGCGGCCGAGCGCATGCGCCAGGTGTGGGATCTGTTCCAGACGATGAAGCCCAAGGACGTGGTCAACGACGAGACGACGTTCCGCGAGCTCAAGGACCGCTTCGGGTCGCCGTTCGGCTTCGGCGAGTACTTCCGCGGCGGGATGGGCGCCGAAGCGGTGCGCGACCTGCTCCAGCAGGTGGACCTCGAGGCCGAGGCGGAGGACCTGCAGGAGCAGGTCAAGACGGCGAAGGGCCAGAAGCAGGCCCGCGCGGTCAAGCGGCTGAAGGTCGTCTCAGCGTTCATCAACTCGGGCAACCGCCCGGAGATGATGATCCTCGAGGCGGTGCCGGTGATCCCACCGGAGCTGCGCCCGATGGTGCAGCTCGACGGCGGCCGCTTCGCGACCTCCGACCTCAACGACCTCTACCGCCGCGTGATCAACCGCAACAACCGCCTCAAGCGGCTGCTCGACCTCGGCGCGCCGGAGATCATCGTCAACAACGAGAAGCGGATGCTCCAGGAGGCCGTCGACGCGCTGTTCGACAACGGCCGCCGTGGCCGGCCCGTAACAGGCCCGGGCAACCGCCCGCTGAAGTCCCTGAGCGACATGCTCAAGGGCAAGCAGGGGCGCTTCCGCCAGAACCTGCTCGGTAAGCGGGTGGACTACTCCGGCCGCAGCGTGATCGTCTCCGGTCCGAGCCTCCGGCTGCACCAATGCGGGCTACCGAAGCTGATGGCGCTCGAGCTGTTCAAGCCGTTCATCATGGCCCGCCTCGTCGAGCGCAAGTCGGCGCAGAACATCAAGGCGGCCAAGAAGATGGTCGACTCGATGATCCCCGAGGTGTGGGACGTGCTCGAGGAGGTCATCCACGAGCACCCGGTGCTGCTGAACCGCGCGCCCACGCTTCACCGACTCGGCATCCAGGCGTTCGAGCCGGTGCTGGTCGAGGGGAAGGCGATCCAGGTGCACCCGCTCGTCTGTCACGCGTTCAACGCCGACTTCGACGGCGACCAGATGGCCGTCCACCTGCCGCTCTCGGCCGAGGCGCAGGCGGAGGCACGGATCCTGATGCTGTCGGCGAACAACATCCTCTCGCCCGCCCACGGGGCGCCGCTGGCCACCCCCACCCAGGACATGGTGCTGGGCGCCTACTACCTGACCTACGGTCCGGAGGAGGAGCAGCTCGCGAAGATCGACCCCTCGACCCACGAACCGAAGCCCCACGTGTACCGCACGGCCCAGGAGGCCGAGTGGTCATACGAGCACGGCGTGGTCAAGCTCCACGACCTGGTTGAGTTCCGGCAAATCGGGCGCGAAGGCGGTCACCTGCTGACGACCGTCGGGCGGATCATCTACAACGACAAGATCGAGCGTGCGCTGCACGAGGCCCTCGGCGACGAGTTCGACTCGAGCAGCTACGCGTTCATCAACCGCTCGATGAAGAAGAAGGACACGACCAAGCTGGTCGACGATCTCGTGCAGGCGTACGGCGCGCCGACGATCTCACAGGTCCTCGACGCATTCAAGGATGTCGGCTTCCACTACGCCACACTGGCCGGGATCACGATCTCGAAGAACGACGTCCAGGTCCCGCCGTCGAAGCCCGTGATCCTCGCTCGCTACGACGAGGAGCTGATGACGCTCGACGAGTCCTACGACCTCGGCCTGATGAATCAGGAGGAGCGCCACGAGGCCGTCGTCGACCTGTGGGACCGGGCGACCACCGAGGTCGCACTAGCAATGACCGACAACCTCGACGAGCTCAACCCCATCTTCATGATGGCGAACTCGGGTGCCCGCGGATCCTCTCAGCAGATCCGCCAGCTGGCGGGGATGCGCGGCCTGATGGCCAACCCGAAGGGCGAGATCATCGAGCGTCCGATCAAGGCCAACTTCATGGAAGGCCTGACCGTGCTCGAGTACTTCATCTCGACCCACGGCGCGCGCAAGGGCCTCGCCGACACGGCACTGCGCACGGCGGACTCTGGCTACCTGACCCGCCGGCTGGTCGACGTCTCGCAGGACGTGATCATCCGTCAGGACGACTGCGGAACCAAGGAGTACGTACACCTGCCGTTGTTCCAGGCCGGTGGCGATCCCAACACCAACCTGATCGGCCGCGTGGCCGCGCAGGAGTTCGTGACCAAGCGCGGGCGCAAGCTGCTCGACCAGGGTCAGGAGATCGATCGCGTCGAGCTGGCCGACATGGTCGAGGCCTTTGCGCTCGAGCGGGAGAAGCAGGAGGAGGTCGGGATCCCCGTGCGCTCGGTGCTCAAGTGCGAGGCGCCGACCGGCGTCTGCCAAGCGTGCTACGGCCGCTCGCTTGCCACGGGCAAGCTGGCCCAGATCGGCGACGCGGTCGGGATCATCGCCGCGCAGTCGATCGGCGAGCCCGGCACGCAGCTGACGATGCGGACCTTCCACCACGGCGGTATCGCCGGCGCGGACATCACGCACGGACTGCCGCGCGTCGTCGAGCTGTTCGAGGCACGCAAGCCGAAGGGTCTTGCCAAGATCGCCGAGGTCGGCGGCAAGGTCACGATCGAGGACACCGACAAGTCGCGCACCGTCGTCATCACCGACGACACCGGCGAGGAGCACCGTTACACCTTCCCACGCCGCACGCGTCTGTTCGTCGAGCCGGGACCGCGGATCGAGCCAGGAACGCAGCTGAACGAAGGGTCGCTATATCCCCACGAGCTGCTCGCCATCCGTGGTCGGACCGAGACCGAGCTGTACCTCGTCGAGGAGGTGCAAAAGGTCTACAAGTCCCAGGGCGTCGACATCAACGACAAGCACATCGAGCTGATCGTGCGCCAGATGATGAAGAAGGTCCGGGTCGACCAGAAGGGCGACACCGACCTGCTCCCAGGCCAGTTCGTCGACCGCTTCGACTACGCCCGCATGAACCAGGCGGTGATCGACGCGAACGGTGAGCCGGCCCAGGCCGAGGAGATCATCCTCGGGATCACCAAGGCATCGCTGAACACGGACTCGTTCCTGTCGGCGGCGTCCTTCCAGGAGACGACGAAGGTGCTCACCGACGCGGCGCTCGAGGGCAAGATCGATCGCCTCAACGGCCTCAAGGAGAACGTGATCATCGGCAAGCTGATCCCGGCCGCGACGGGGCTCAAGCGCTACCGCCGGATCGAGATCGAGCCGGCCGAGCCGCTCCCGCGAGGGATGGACGATGTCGGACTGCTCGATCACGACGAGCTCGCCGCCGAGCTCGGGCTTACCGACGGCGAGTCGCTGTCGGGATTCGTCGGTGGCCTGGAGGCGGACCTGTCCGACCTCGAGGACATCGGCGCGGGCGGCTCGCATCTGGGATTCGCCGAGGAGCTCGCCGATCTCGACCTCGCCGCCGAGGAGTCGAGCAACGGCGGCCACGAGGACTAAGACGCAGTGCGCTTGCCGGCGGTGCGTGTCCCGTGCCGCTGGCGAGCGAGCTCGTCCCGATCGCTTACGTCTGTAGGACTTCCTCACCAAGCTCGAGTCGGTGATCGACGAGCAAACCGACCGGCTACGCGCGAGCGCCGACGGACCGCGAGCTGACGCGCGGCGGCGCGCCGCTAACCGCGCCGGCCCGCAGGCTCACTCGAATCCGAACAGGACCAGGCGCCTGCCGGACGTGCATCGCGCCTCGCCGCCGCCGGCATTCGCAGCGATGTAGCGGCAGTAGAAGCCGTCGATACGACTAGGCAGAGGCGCGTCTCTGAGCAGCGCGCGTCCGAGCTTACGAACAGCCGGGCAGCTGATGTCCCGGCGCTTCAAGATCAGTGCTCCAGGGTCGCGGCCGTCCCTGATCTGGCCGTACCGGTCGCCGCAATCCTTCGCCGCGGCGGTCGACGGCACCGCCAGCAACAGCGCGCCGAACACACACAAGGTCGCAAGGCTCGCGCAGGTCCCGCGTACCCGAATCACTCCGTCATCCTACAAATCCGCGCCGCGGTGCCTCTGCGGGCGCCAGTCTTACGTTCGGCTTTCGTTCGCCGTGGAGACTCCCGTCTGCCTGCGCCGCCGCCGGCGGTGGCGCTCTGAGAATCGACACGAGGAGGATTTGGCCGAAATGAGCCACGAACGCGGGATCACGCGGCGGCAGGCGATGCGGGCTGCGGGAGCGGCGGGCGTTGCCTACGTGCTCGCTCCGACGGCGGCCGGAGCGAATGGTGCGAGCGTCGCGATCGCGGCCAGATCCTGCGCGACGCTCACCCCCGAGCTGACCGAGGGGCCGTACTGGGTCAACACCATGCTGCGGCGCTCCGATGTGCGCGCGAACAGCAGGGGCAGCGCGCACCAGTCCGGCGTCCCGCTTCACCTGTTCATAGGCGTCTATGACTCGAGCAAGGGCTGTCGGCCACTCGACGGGGTCGCGGTCGACATCTGGCACGCCAACGCCCACGGCGTCTACTCCGACGAGTCTTCGCAGCAGGCCGGCGGCGGCACCAGCAGCGCTGCGGGCGACACGATCGCGGACAACTGGCTGCGCGGCTACCAGATCACCGGAAAGGATCACGGCATCAACCACCGACCGGTATCCGGGCAGGTCAGCTTCAGGACGATCTGGCCAGGCTGGTACACCGGCCGGGCGATCCACATCCATGTCCGTGTGCGAAAGCTCTCCCACGGCGGGGCCACGATCGCCGGCTACACGACCCAGATCTTCTTCAGCGACGAGGACAACAACAGGGTCCTCACGGAGGCGTCCCCCTACAACGCTCGCTCGCCCCAGGAGGATCCGACCACCGGCGAGAACGACACGGTCCTCAGCAGCGCCGACGACGCCACGAACATCGTCAAGGTCAAAGGCAGTATCAGGCACGGGTTCTCGGCCACGTTCAAAATCATCCTCGACAACGCCGAGGTCCACGCCACGGGCAGCCTCGGTCGACCGAACGCGGGCGGAACCGGTGGAACAGGCCCTCCCGGCGGCTCGCCTCCGCCCGGCACTTATTGAGGCGCAGCGTGTTCATGCGCTCGCCCGAAAGCCCGCAAAGCTCGCGAAGCGCCGCGGCGCCGCAGGGGCGTGCTGATAAAGCCACAACAGTTGGGGAAAACCCAGCACCGGGTCTCGCGTCCACGCGCCCGCCCGTCGCCGACCCCCTCGGTCAGTGCGGTCATACGTCACGCAGCCGACAACGCGGCCATCAAGTACCGGCGTAGCGCTTTACAAGTGAATCCGCGTTCACTACACTCGTGAATGCGGATTCACCGCGTGTGAGTGTGGAAGTAGAAGCAGCGCCATGGCCACGATCGACGTCATCGACCCCGCGCGCGAGGTTCACAACCAGGCCCCGCCGCTACAGCCGGTCGACCTGTTCGATGTCGACTTCGCGCTCCGCGAGGCGATCGAACGCGGGGGCGGCGGCTGGGGTGTCGATCGCGCGCACGAGGTGGGCGCAGAAGCAGGTAGCGTCGAGGCACTCGAACACGGCCGGCGCGCGGAGCGCAACGAGCCCACGCTCCGGACGCATGACCGCTATGGCCGGCGGATCGACGAGGTTGACCTCGACCCCTCCTGGCACTGGCTGCTCCGCGGGGCGGTCGAGCGCGGCCTCCACGGCTCACCCTGGCGCGAGCCTCGCGCCGGCGCCCACGTCGTCAGGGCGGCGCTGTTCATGCTCTGGTCGAACGCCAACGCGGGGGTCATGTGCCCGGTGTCGATGACCTATGCCGTTGTCCCGGCCCTGCGCCACTCCGCCCCCGAGATCGCAGCCGAGTGGGAGTCACGCCTGACCAGGTCCGACTACGAGGACGGCGCGCTCGCGGGGATGGCGATGACCGAGCGCCAGGGGGGCTCTGACGTGCGTGCCAACATCACGCGGGCGGACCCGGCCGGCGACGGCTGGTACGAGCTTCACGGCCACAAGTGGTTCTGCTCCTACCCGCCGTGCGATGTATTCCTCGCGCTCGCCCAGGCGCCTGCGGGGCTGTCGTGCTTCTTCGTCGAACGCGGCCCGGGGATGGAGTTCCAGCGCCTCAAGGACAAGCTCGGGACGCGGTCGCTGCCCTCGTCCGAGGTCGAGTTCCGCGGCATCCGGGCGCGCCTCGTGGGCGAGGAAGGTCGCGGCGTGCCGGCGATCATCAGGATGGTCAACCACACGCGCCTCGACTGCCTGCTCGGCTCGGCGAGTGCGATGCGCCGCGCGACCCTCGAGGCGCTCCACCACGCTCGGCATCGCTCGGCGTTCGGCGCGCCCCTGATCGAGCAGCCGGCGATGCGCAACGTGCTCGCCGACCTCGCGATCGAGTCGGAGGCGGCGACGGTGACGGCGCTGAGGATCGCGCGCAGCTACGACGGTGGTGAGCCGGCGTTCCAGCGCTTCGCGACGGCGGTGATGAAGTACTGGGTCTGCAAACGAACCCCGGGGCTCGCCGGCGAGGCGCTCGAGTGCCTCGGCGGCAACGGCTACGCCGAGGACTCCGGGATGCCCCTGATCTATCGCGACGCGCCGCTGAACTCGATCTGGGAGGGCTCGGGGAACGTGGCCGCGCTCGACGTGCTGCGCGCGATCGTCGCAGAGCCGGCGGGGCTGCCCGCGTTCCTCGCCGAATGCGATCTCGCCGCGGGGTCGGACGCCCGGCTCGACGCCCATCTCGCACGCGTGCACGAGCAGACGGCGGCCACGTTCGGCGACGGCAGCCGCGGCGGCGAGGGGCGCGTGTACGAGGCCCAGTTCCGCGCCCGGCGGGTGGTCGAGGACCTCGCGCTCGCGTTGCAGGCCTCGCTGCTCGTGCGCCACGCCCCCGCACCGGTCGCCGACGCGTTCTGTGCGGCGCGGCTCGGACGCGAAGGCGGTCACGCCTACGGGACGCTGCCGTCTGGTGTCGACGCCGGGGCGATCATCGCACGAGCTCTCCCGGCATGAGGACGGCGAGGCGAAACTCGCCGAGCGCGGTTCTCGAGCGAGCGTTGGCCGCGTGAGCCCGCTCGAGACGATCGCCTATGCGGTGAGCGACCGCGTCGCTCGGATCACGCTCGACCGACCCGAGCGCGGGAATGCGCTCACTTCAACGCTGATCTCGGAGCTCGAGCAGTGCGTCGAGCGCGCCGACCTCGACCCGTCAGTGCACGTGCTCCTGCTCGCGGGCAACGGTAAGGGATTCTGCGGTGGCTACGACCTGCTCGCCGGCGAGGAGCTGACGACGGTCGGCGCCGCCGCGTTCGGCAACCCGGCCGCGCCCGAGGGCTCGCCGATCCACCCGGCGACCATCATCGCCAACCACGATCCCGACGAGACCTGGGACCCGATGGTCGACTACGCCTGGATGAGTCGCAACATCCGCGCTTTCATGTCGCTGCAGCACTGCTCGAAGCCGGTCGTCTGCAAGGTGCACGGCTTCTGTGTCGCCGGGGGGACCGACCTGGCGCTCTGCTCGGACCTGCTCGTGATCGCGGCGGACGCCAAGATCGGTTACCCGCCGGCACGCGTCTGGGGATCGCCGACGACCTCGATGTGGGCCTCCCGGCTTGGGCCACAGCGGGCGAAGCGGCTGCTGTTCACCGGCGACTCGCTGTCCGGCGCGGAGGCGCTCGAGTGGGGCCTGGCGATCGAGGCGCCGGCGCCCGAGCAGCTCGACGATCGCACCGAGGTGCTGGTGCAGCGGATCGCACGCAACCCGCTGAACCAGCTGCAGATGATGAAGCTGCTCGTCAACCAGTCGCTGTATGCCCAGGGATTGCATACGACGCAGATCCTCGGCACGGTTTTCGATGGCATCACCCGCCACACCAAGGAGGGCTACGCCTTCCAGCAGCGGGCCGCCGAGGCGGGCTTCCGCACCGCGGTCCGCGAGCGGGACGAGCCTTTCGGCGATCACGGCCGCTCGACGTTCAAGGGCTGAGCGGTGAGCGCCGTCGCCGCCGGGACCCGCGAGCGCCTGCTCCGCTCCGCGCAGGAGCTCCTCGAGGAGGGCGGCTACGGCGCTGCCTCGGTCCTCGCCATCGCCGAGCGCGCCGCCGTCGCCGCGGGAACGCTGTACCGGCACTGGCCCTCGAAGGGGGAGCTGTTCGCCGAGCTCTTCCGCGTTGTGTGTGACCGCGAGGCTGCTGCGATGGAAACGGCGGCTCGGCAGGTGGCCGGTGCCTCGGGTGTGCAGCGAGTGCAGGCGATGCTCTGCACCTTCGCCGAGCGCGCGCTGCGCAACCCGCGGCTCGCGTGGGCGCTGATCGCCGAGCCGGTCGATCCGCTCCTCGACGCCGAGCGGATCGCCTACCGGCGCGAGTACGCCCGACGGCTGGTCGTCGCGCTGCGCGAGGCGATCGCCGCCGAGGAGATACCAGACCAGAACTTCGAGCTGACCGCCGCGGCGCTCGTCGGCGGCGTCGGCGAGGCGCTCGTCGGACCGCTCTCGCCGCTGGCCGGGACCGCGCCGCCGGCGGCGGAGATCATCGACGCGCTGCGGGACTTCGTCGCGCGCGCTGTCGGAGCGAACGTCGCGGCGGCGGCGGCGTGAGCGCCGGCGCGGGGGCGGCGTGAGCGCCGGCGCGGGCGGCGCCGTCCGGATCGAGCGCGACGGCCCCGTCAGCACCGTGCTGCTGTCTCGGCCCGAGCGCCGCAATGCCGTCGACGGTCCGACCGCGGCCGCCCTCGCGGCTGCGTTCCGGGCGTACGACGCAGATCCCGACGCGGCGGTCGCCGTCCTGCATGGCGAGGGCGGGGTGTTCTGCGCGGGGGCCGACCTGAAGGCTGCGGGCACGGCGGGCGGTAACCGCGTGGCGCCGGATGGTGACGGGCCGATGGGTCCCACGCGACTGCGCCTCTCCAAGCCGGTGATCGCCGCGATCGCCGGTCATGCGGTGGCCGGGGGGCTCGAGCTGGCGCTGTGGTGCGATCTGCGGATAGCCGAGGAGGAAGCGGTGCTCGGCGTCTTCTGCCGCCGCTGGGGGGTACCCCTGATCGACGGCGGCACCGTCCGCCTGCCGCGGCTGATCGGCGTCGGCGGGGCGATGGACCTGATCCTCACGGGGCGGCCCGTCGGCGCATCCGAGGCCCTCGCGATCGGGCTGGTGAATCGTGTCGTGCCGAGCGGCGAGAGCCGTTCAGCCGCCGAAGCGCTCGCCCACGAGCTCGCGCGGTTCCCGCAGACCTGCATGCGCGAGGACCGGCTCTCCCTGCTCGAGCAGCATGGCCTCGACGAGGCCGCCGCGATCGATAACGAGTTCGAGCACGGGGTCAGGTCGCTGGCCGAGGTGCAGGCGGGCCTCGAGCGCTTCCGGGCGGGCGCAGGCCGCCATGGGTCGTTCGAGGATCCGCGCTAGCCCGAGCACGCGCTACCTGCGCGAGCGGTGTAGTGCAAGCGGCGGCGTCACGATCTTGGGGCGCGCGATCGGCGGCGCCGCTGCCGGGTGGGAGATCACATTGGTTCCCGGCTGGTAGTAGCGGATCGGGAACGAGTTGTAGACGGGCAGCCCGCGCGAGGTCATGAGAACGCGGCGCTGCGGATCGGGGCCGGTCGTGATGTCGAGTGGCATCCCGAACCCGTCGTATAGAAGCACGTCATACAACGGGTGCCCGGTGCGCGTGTAGGCGTAGATGTTCTGCGCCGGAAGGCCATTCTCGTTGAGGCCTGGCGTCGGCAAGGCCGGCGTTGCAGCGAGATTGATCTGATACGACGGGATCGGCGCCCTCACGGCGTGGACGAGCGCGGGTACCGCGGCGATCGCGAGGCCGACGTTGAGTGCGGCCCAGCTCGCCCGCCGGCGTCCCTGGAACCCGCCGCGACGCATGCGGACCCCGATCACCACCGATGCGATCGCGGCTAGGACGACGATCGCCGCCCCGAGCCTGGCGCTACCGAGCAGCGGAACGAACGGACGCAGGAGATCCCAATGGCCACCGAGCGCGACCAGCAGCACGGCACAGGCCGCGTACGCCCGCACCAGCCACCAGATCGGGCTGAGTTCGCGCAGCACCGGCCGCGCACGCGCGATCATCGGGGAGGAGTCGAGTCGCCTGAGCACGTCCCGGGTGGCGCTCGTCAGTGCCGATCGAGACGGCGCCGGCGCGGCGGGGACGGGAATCCCCGCGGCCGAGCGCAGCTCGGCCGCAAAGCGGTCGGGCGGGCCGAGCCGGGCGAGCAGGCCCTCGCCGCCGTCGCTATCGGACTGGGACAGCGAGGCTTCGACGTCCACCAGCAGGTCGTCGCATTCATCGGCCGGCAGATCGGAGAGGGCTCGGCGTAACGCAGCGAGATATGCAGCGGGCTCGGGCCCAAGCGCTTCGGTCATCGCGACTGCACCTCCAGACTGACTTCGAGTAGGGCGTTCAGCTTGCGCGAGAAGTCCGCCCACACGGTTCGAGCGTCGTCCAGCAGTGCCACGCCGCGCGCGGTGATCCCGTAGTAACGGCGGTGTGGACCCTCGTCGGACGGCATCACGTAGGTCGTCAGCGCGCCGCCACGGTATAGACGACGCAGGGTTCCGTAGACGGAGGCGTCGCCGACGTCGGTCAGTCCCGCCGCCCGCAGGCGTCGCAGCACGTCGTAGCCATAGCCGTCCTCGTCCGCAACCACGGCGAGCACGGCGGCATCGAGGATGCCGCGGAGGAGCTGGCTGCGGTCCATACTCGTACCATCCATCGCGGTCGACACTACTACCTACCGTGTAGTAGTGTCAAGCGCGCAACATCGCCAGAGCCGACGCCGCCTTTAGGTGATTCTTCGGCAACCGCGTCCCCAGAGCCACGTATTGGTGTAGCTTGAGGTAGCGGAGTTCAAGGGACCGCTCACGCGACCGATCAATCAAGCGTGAGCCAGCGCAACGTGTCGTCCCCGATCCGCACCCAAAACCCCCTATGAACCCCATCATCGGCATCCTGCTTGCGCTTGGCTGCGCGCTTGCGACGAATATCGGCTTCCTCTACAAGCATCGGGGCGCATGCGCAGCGCCCCCAGTCGACGTACGTCGGCCGTTCAAGACCACCCGGTCGCTCTACGCCTCGCGCTGGTTTGCGATCGGCATGCTCGTCGCCGTCGTCGCATGGGTGTTTCACGTCGCCGCGATGGCCGTCGCGCCGCTGTCGGTCGTCCAGCCCGTGCTCGCCGGGGGCGTCGTCCTGCTCGCGGTCATGGCAGAGCGGATGCTCGGCGTGCAGGTCGGACGCCGGCAATGGCTCGGCCTCGGGCTCACCGCTGCCGGGCTGATGCTGCTCGGGCTCACGCTTCCGGCCACCCACGGCGCCCAGTCGCGCTTCTCGCTTCCGGGCATGATCGCCTTCGAGTCCGGGCTGATCGTCGTCGGGACCCTGCTGATCATGGGCCCCCGAATCGGCGCCCCCGCCGAGCACCACGGCTTCATGCTCGGAGCCGCGGCTGGGATCATGTTCGGCGTCTCCGATGTCGCAATCAAGGCGATCACGGGGCTTGTCGGCACCTCGGGCCTTGCCGGCCTGATCTCCCCCTGGGTACTGGTCACCGTGGCAGCGTCGGTCGCCGCCTTCTTCGCGTCGGCCAAGGGCCTCCAAGACGGACAGGCGGTGCCCGTGATCGCGATCACCGGCACTGCGGCCAGCGTCGCCGGGATCGTCGGCGGCATCATCGTCTTCGGCGATCCGATGCCGGGCAACCCGGTCGTGATCGTCGTTCAGTGCTTCGCGTTCGCGTTCGTGCTCCTCGCCGCCTGGCTGATGCCGGCCCCGGTGCGGGCCCCCGGCGCCCTCGCCTAGGCTAGATCGCCGTCCCGATCCGCTGAGAGCAGATGAACGGGCAGCGGTAGTCACCCAGCACGAGCCGGGTGACGCCGGCGATGCCGGCGATGGTCAGGACCCTGCCTGACGGCAGGGGGGTGAGTCGCAGCGTTGGCTTCGTGGCGCTACAGATCGGCGCCGCCACGATCGGCCGTCTGCCGGCTGCTGTGATCCTCACCGCGGCGCAGCCGCGCGACGGCCGGTCGAGGATAAACGCCGTTCTCGGCCTTCTTATCTGGATCAGGATCGCTCCGGCCGGCCGGCCGCTCGGGGCGCACGACCTGCTGGTCTGGGTGAACGACCGGAAGGACGGCTTTGCGCGTGAAGCCAGGATTCCGTAGGTCTGAGTCGAGCATTCCCGCCCTTGGTGCATCGTTACTTCGTAGCTGTAGCGAACGCCCGCATGCGTCCGCGCGGAGACGTGGCTGGTGATCGTCGACGTCGAAGAGCCGCATCCGACGAGCACGGCGGCGAGCATCAAGAGGCGCAGGCACCTCATGCGAAGACGGCCTCGTAGGCGATCTCGAAGACCGTGCCGACAGCCGACTCGGTTTCGGCAGCGGTCAGCGCGTCGAGGTCACGCACGCCCGCTCCATCGCCATGTGAGCTCCGTCCAGGCCCACTGCGACGAGCCCTAGACGCTCCCAGAATCGCCGCGCGTCGTTGCTCTGCTCGACGTGACATCTGACCGGGAGGCCGGCGGCATCGGCTTCCTCGAGCAGGGGCCGGACCAGCTCGCTCCCGACGCCGGCGCGACGGAACGGCGGTAGCAGTGCGAGCTCCACGATCCGGATCTCGCGGTCCGAGCGGTCGACGATCAGCCGTCCCGCGGGCTCGCCGCCGACGGTGATCACCGAGTGCGCGGCGGTTGGGTGGACAGAGCGGTAGTGTCGGGTCTGGGCGTCGAGCTGCATCCGGATGAAAGCGTCTGCTTGTGCTGCTTACCATCCGAGCATGCTCAGCTCGGCATCTCGCGTGGCCGCGTAGACCGAGACCAGGAACTCGTCGTCCGCGGAGCACGTACCGGGCGGACGGAGACTTCACCGTGCATGGGCGGAATCCTAAAGCTGCAGCCTCTCGCGACCGATGGGAGTTGACGCTGATCCAGGGCAGATGCCGACCCACACCCACAGCGTGAACGCCAATCGGTCGCCGGGCGCCGGCACCAGGCCGCCGGGCTCCGTGCCGGCGCGCGCGACCACCGATATCTACGCAACCGCGCCGGACGGCAGCACCACCATGAACCCGGGCATGATCGGCAACGCCGGCGGCGGTCAGCCGCACGGGAACATCCAGCCCTTTCTCGTCTTGAACTTCTGCATCGCGCTGCAAGGGATCCTCCCGTCTCGGAACTGACCTGCGCCCTGTTCACGGGACGGACCGATCGCTATATTGACCGCCCGAATTGGTCGCGTCCGAGGGGAGTGGGAAATGGCACTGACCGCGAGCCGGCGAAACGGATCGACGCGCGCCGCGACGCTCACCGCCGGCCCCGTGCGCCGGCATCCGCTCTCGTTCGGTGTCGCACTCGCGGTGCTGGTAGCTCTCTGGCTGACGGTCGTGGCTGCGCCGGCGCGCGCCGCCGTGTTCTCGAACACGAGCAGCATCGCCCTCAACGATCCCGATAGTCAGACCCACTTCCTGAACGGCCAGCAGGTCCAGAACGCGACCGCGACCCCGTTTCCCTCGACGGTCTCCGTCTCGGGCCTGACCGGGACGATCAGCAGCATGTCGCTGACGCTCAGCAACGTGAGCTACTCGTTCTCCAACGACATCGACGTGCTGCTCGTCGGTCCCGGCGGGCAGACCCTGATCCCGATCGCGGCGATTGGTCCGAACACCGGGGGGGGCGAAGCCGCGAGCAACTCGACCCTGACCGTCAGCGACAGCGGCACGCTGCCGTCCGCGACCACACCTTGGGGCTCGAGCCCCAGCTTCAAGCCGGTCAACTACGGACAGGTGCCGAACGGAACGGTGTCCGGCGAGAACGGCTTCAACGAGTATTGGTGGCCTCCGGCGCCCGCCCCTCCATACGGGGATCCTGGCCAGACCGGGACGGCGACGTTCGCGTCGCAGTTCGGCGGGACGAACCCGAACGGCACCTGGAGCCTGTACGTGATCACGACCTCTGGCGGCGACGGCACCGGCGCGATCGGCGGCGGCTGGAGCCTCAACATCACCACGGCCAGCGCAGCGTCGACTTCGACCGTGCTGTCGTCGGACAACAACCCGTCCTTCACGTCCGCGCCGGGCGACTCGGTGACCCTGACCGCGGCGGTCAGCAGCACGAGCACGGTTAGCGAGGGGACCGTCGACTTCACCGACGGCGGGACGACGATCTCCGGGTGCGGCGCCGTGGCGGTGAGCTCCGGCCAGGCCCAGTGCACCACGAGCTTCTCGACCGAGGGCGACCACGCGCTCGAGGCCCAGTACGGCGGCACCGGCAACTTCGGGCCGAGCAACGGCACGGTGACCCAGCAGGTCAACGACCACACGACCATCACCGGCAGCAGCTACTGCAACACCGGTGCGGTCACGCTCAACAATCCCGCAACCACGCAGGCCGACGCTTCGCCCTACCCGTCCCGCGTCTTCGTCTCTGGGCTCTCGGGTGCCCTCAGCCACCTCACGGTGACGCTCAACAATGCGACATACGGCGAATCCCAGGATATCGATGCGTTACTCGTCGGCCCGGCCGGCCAGAGCTTCATCCTCGCCGCCGACGCCGGACCGAACTCCAGCGGCGCGATCAGCAACGTCACCTTGACGCTCGACGACGCTGCGGGTACCACCCTCCCGCAGGGCTCGGTGTGGGGTGCCCCGCACGCCAGCGTGACCTCCAAGCCGTTCAACTACGGGGGATTCAACGAGACCTGGGGGCCGCCGGCGCCTGCCGGCCCGTACGGCAATCCTGGGCCTTCCGGCGGTGGCACCGGCACGCTCGGGTCGACGTTCAACGGGACGAACCCGGACGGGACCTGGAGCCTGTACCTCATCACCACCGCGGCCGGCGACGGCACCGGTTCTCTCGCCGCCGGCTGGTGCGCCGACATCACGACGGCCAATGTCGCCTCGACGTCGACGGCCGTCAGCTCGAACGACAACCCCTCCTTCACGACATCGCCGGGCAACTCGGTGACCTTGACCGCGGCTGTGACGAGCACGAGCACGGTCAACGAAGGGACTGTCGACTTCACCGACGGCGGGACGACGATCGCCGGCTGCGGCGCCGTGGCCGTGAGCTCCGGCCAGGCCGAGTGCACGACCAGCTTCTCGACCGAGGGCGTCCACGCGATCGAGGCCCTCTACAGCGGCACGGTGAACTTCGGGGCGAGCCACGCCAGCTTGTCGCAGCAGGTCGACGACCATACGACCGTCACGGGCAGCACGTACTGCAACACCGGTGCCGTGGCACTCGACAATCCACCGCTCACGGAGACCGGTGCGTCCCCGTACCCGTCTCACGTCTTCATGTCCGGACTGCCGGGCAACCTGCTCAATCTGACTGTGTCGCTGAAGAATGTGACCTACGGCGAGTCCCAGGACATCGACGCCTTGCTCGTCGGCCCAGGCGGCCAGAGCCTCATCCTGGTCGCGGCCGCCGGGCCGAACTCCGGGGGAGCGATCAGCAACGTCACGTTGACGCTCGACGACGCCGCGGCCCCGACGCTTGCCTCGAACGCCGCCTGGGGGGCTCCGAACTCGAGCGTCGCCTCGAAGCCGGTCAACTTCGGGGGACTCAACGAGCTTTGGGGGCCGCCGGCGCCTGCCGGGCCCTACGGCAATCCCGGGCCTTCCGGCGGCGGCACCGCCACGCTGGGGTCGACATTCGACGGGACGAGCCCCAACGGCACCTGGAGCCTCTACCTGATCACCACCGCGGCAGGCGACGGCACCGGCGCGGTCGCGGGCGGCTGGTGCCTAGACGAGACGATCCAGCCGGCGCCGCTGTCGATCAACACGAACGTGTCCGCGACGCCAATCGGCGTCGGGAGCCCGTCCAGCGACACGGCGACCCTCGCGGGGGCGCCTTCAGGCGCCAACGCGCCGACCGGCACGGTGACGTTCAACGCCTACGGGCCGGATGACGCGACCTGCTCGAACGCGCCCGCCTTCACCTCGACCAACTCTCTCACCGGGGCAGGCACGTCAATCACCTCGGGCAACTTCACGCCCACGAGCACAGGCACCTACCTGTGGACCGCGACCTACAGCGGCGACCTGAACTACCTGCCGGAATCGACGGCGTGCGGCGACGCGGGCGAGACGGTCGTCGTCAACCCAGCGGCGCCTTCGATCGCGACCACGGCGTCGGCGGGGATCACGCTCGGCGGGACGATCAGCGACAGCGCGGCCCTGTCGGACGGCTTCAATCCCACCGGCACGATCACGTTCGATGTCTACGGGCCGGGCGACCCCACCTGTGCCAGCACACCGGCATTCACCTCGACCGTGCCGGTCACGGCCGGCAACGGGGCCTATGGCTCGGGCGACTTCACTCCGACCGCGGCCGGCACGTACCAGTTCATCGCCTCATACAGCGGCGACGGGAACAACGCTGTTGTGAGCACCGCGTGCGGCGACCCGAATGAGTCCGTCACCGTCACGCAGGCCTCGCCGACGATCCTCACGCAAGCGTCGCCGTCAGTGACCGTGGGCGGGCAAGTCATGGATAGCGCGACCCTGAGCGGCGGGGCGTCGCCTACGGGCACGATCACATTCAAGCTGTTCGGCCCGGGTGACGCGACGTGCACGGGGACGCCCGCGTTCACCTCGACCGACACGGTCTCCGCGGGAAACGGCGACTACACCTCGGTTCCGTTCACAACAGCGGCGGTGGGCGCCTACAACTGGACCGCCTCGTACAGCGGCGACGCGAACAACGCTGCGGTCAGCACCGCGTGCGGCGACCCGAATGAGTCCGTCACCGTCACGCAGGCCTCGCCGACGATCGTCACGCACGCGTCAGGGACGGTGGCCGTCGGAGGGAACGTCACCGACACCGCGACCCTGAGCGTCGGGGCGTCGCCGACGGGCACGATCACGTTCAACCTGTACGGCCCGGGTGACGCGACGTGCACGGGGACGCCGGCGTTCACGTCGACCAAGACGGTCTCCTCGGGGAACGGCGCCTACACCTCGGTTCCGTTCACAACGGCGGCGGTGGGCACCTACAACTGGACTGCTTCGTACAACGGCGACGCGAACAACCGCACGGTGACCACGGCCTGCGGCGACCCGAACGAAACGGTCGTCGTGACCGCTGGGTCACCGACGATCGTCACGCTCGCGTCGGGGACGGTCGTTGTGGGCGGCAGCGTCAGGGACACCGCCACGCTGGGCGGTGGGGTTGCTCCCACGGGCACGATCACCTTCAACCTGTACGGGCCGGGCGACGCGACGTGCGCGGGGACGCCGGCGTTCACGTCGACCAAGACGGTCTCCTCGGGGAACGGCGCCTACACCTCGGATCCGTTCACCACGGCCGAAGCGGGCATCTACAACTGGACCGCCTCGTACAGCGGCGACACCAATAACGCCGCGACGGCGAGCAGCTGCGGCGCCTCGGGCGAGTCGGTCGCCGTCGGACAGGCCTCGACGAGCACCACGTTGGTCTCGTCGCTGAACCCGTCCGCCACCGGCCAGGCGGTCACGTTCACGGCGATGCTCACCGGCACCGCTCCGACGGGCACGGTCACATTCATCGACGGCTCGAGCACGCTCGGAGCCGGGATGCTCGGCTCGAGTGGCGCGGCGAGCTTCACGACCTCGAGCCTGAGCGCCGGCAGCCACACCATCACGGCCGTCTACGGCGGCGATGCGAACAACCTCCGCAGCACATCGAGCGTGCTGACGCAGGTCGTCAGCAATCCCGCGGCCGGCGCCCCAACGGTGTCGATCACGCGACCCAGGTCGGGCGCGAGCTACCGCTTCGGGCAGCACGTCCACGCGAGCTACAGCTGTAGCGACGGCGCGGGCGGCCCGGGGATCGTGTCGTGTGCAGGCCCGGTGCCGAGTGGCTCGCGGATCAACACGAGGAGGGCCGGCACGCACACCTTCGCCGTGACCGCGGTCAGCGGCGATGGCCAGACCGCCACGGCAACCGTGGTCTACAGGGTGCGGCGGCCGAGCAACCACTTCACGATCTCGCGGATCAGAACCCATGCGGGCGGCACCGTGACCTTCAACCTGAAGCTCCCCGGGCCCGGGATCGTCTACGTGCTCGAGACGGCGTGGAAGGACAACATCGCGAGCACTGCGTCGCCGCTCGGGTTCTCATCGTCGAGGTTCGCGTTCGCCCGCAAACGGATCGTCGTCCACCGGTCGGGAACGATCCACGTCTCCGTGAAACCCGGCAAGCCCGGGCTCGAGCTGATCGTCCATCACAGCTATCCGGCCCTGGTCAGGCTCTGGGTCAGCTATACGCCGACCGGAGGGCTTCAGCGCAACAAGGGCTGGTTCGGGCTGCATTTCCCAGGGTAGACCGGCGAGCGCTGCCGCGGCCGCCCGCCGCCTGGCCGAAATGGCCGATTGAGTAAGCGCCGCGACGGCGCTACGGTTGTGTGCAACAGCGAGTCTTTATCCAGAGGAGGGTCATGCCGATTATCGAAGAGGCTGTGACGGCCGGCCAGAGCACGCTCCAGGAGCTCGCGCGGCGACACCTGTGGATGCACTTCACCCGGCTGTCGGCGTACGCCGAGCAGGATGTCCCGGTGATCGTGCGTGGCGAAGGGTGCTACGTCTATGACGAGCACGGAAACCGCTACCTCGACGGGCTCTCCGCGCTCTTCTGCGTCAACATTGGTCACGGTCGCAGCGACATCGTCCAGGCGGGCGCCGACCAGGCGAAGGACCTCGGCTTCTTCACCAACTGGTCCTACGCCCACCCACCGGCGATCAGGCTCGCCGCCCGGATCGCCGATCTCGCCCCCGGAGACCTCAACCGCGTCTTCTTCACCAGCGGCGGCAGCGAGGCGGTCGAATCGGCGATCAAGCTGGCTCGGCAGTACTTCAAGCTCAGCGGCAAGCCGAACAAGACGAAGCTGATCGCGCGCGAGGTCGCCTACCACGGGACGAGCCTCGGCGCGCTGTCGGCGACCGGCATCACCGCTCTGCGCGAGCCGTTCGAGCCGCTGACCCCGGGCGGCTGCCACGTCGCCAACACCAACACCTACCGGATGCCCCCGGGAATGGCCGAGGCCGACCTGGCGGAAGCGATCGCCACTCGGATCGAGTTCGAAGGACCCGATACGGTCGCCGCCGTGATCCTCGAGCCGGTCCAGAACGCCGGCGGCTGCTTCACGCCCCCCGAGGGCTACTTCCAGCGGGTGCGGGAGATCTGCGACGAGAACGACGTGCTGTTGATCTCCGACGAGGTGATCTGCGCCTGGGGCAGGCTGGGTGAGTGGTTCGGAGCCCAACGCTACGGCTATCAGCCGGACATCATCACGACCGCCAAGGGGCTGACGAGCGCGTACGCGCCGATGGGCGCGCTGATCGCCTCCGATCGCCTGGCCGAGCCGTTCCTGAAGGGCACGAACAGCTTCATCCACGGCTTCACGTTCGCCGGGCACCCGGTCTGCGCGGCGATCGCGCTGGCGAATGTCGATGCCTTGGAGCACGAGGGAATCCTCGAGAACGTACGTGAGAACGAGACCGCGTTCCGGGCGATGCTCGAATCGTTGCGTGATATTCCGATCGTCGGCGACGTGCGCGGCGCCGGCTATTTCCAGGCGATCGAGCTGGTCAAGGACCAGGGCACGAAGGCGTCCTTCGACCACGCCGAGTCGGAGTCGCTGCTGCGCGGATTCCTTTCCGGCGAGCTGTTCCGTAGGGGGCTGATCTGCCGGGCGGACGATCGAGGCGATCCGGTCATACAGCTCTCACCGCCGCTGATCGCCGGCCCCGAGCAGTTCGAGGAGATCGAGGCGGTGCTGCGCCCGGTGCTGACCGAGGCCACCGAGCGCATGCAGGGCTGATCGAATGAAGGTCGGGGTTCCCACCGAGGTCAAGGTCGACGAGTACCGGGTAGCGCTCACCCCCGCCGGGGTGCGCGAGCTGGCCGACGCGGGTCACGAGGTCGTCGTCGAGAGCGGTGCCGGCGAGGGATCGGCGATCGCCGACGAGCGCTACGTCGAGCAGGGCGCTCGGATCCTGCCCGACGCCGAGTCGGTGTTCGGTGAGGCCGAGCTGATCGTCAAGGTCAAGGAGCCGCAGCCGCAGGAGGTTGCGTTGCTCGAGCCGAGGCACACGCTCTTCACCTACCTCCACCTCGCCGCCGATCCCGAGCTGACGCGCGGTCTGATGGCGTCGGGGGCGATCTGCGTGGCCTATGAGACGGTCGAGGACGCGCGTGGACGGCTGCCGTTGCTGGCGCCGATGTCGGAGGTGGCGGGCAAGATCGCGACTCAGGCCGGCGCGTTCATGCTCGAGAAGCCGCTCGGCGGTCGTGGAATCCTGCTCGGCGGCGTCCCGGGCGTGGCCGCAGCGAGCGTGATGATCATCGGCGGTGGTGTGGTCGGCATGAACGCCGCGTTCATCGCGCTCGGGATGGAGGCCACCGTGTATGTGTTCGACCGCAACATCGACAGGCTCCGCGAGCTCGACGTCGCGCTCGGCGGCCGGGCCGACACCTGCTTCGCGTCCACGCTCGGGATCGAGCAGCGGCTGCCCGACGTCGATCTCGTGATCGGCGCCGTGCTCCTGCACGGCGCGCGCGCCCCGCGCGTGATCACGCGCGCCCAGCTTGCGCTGATGAAGCCTGGCGCCGTGCTCGTCGACGTCTCGATCGACCAGGGGGGCTGCTTCGAGACTTCACGCCCGACCACGCACTCGAACCCCACTTACGAGGTCGACGGGATCACCCACTACTGCGTGACGAACATGCCGGGAGCGGTCCCGATCACCTCGACCTACGCGCTCACGAACGCGACCATGCCGTATGTTCTCGAGCTCGCCGAGCGTGGGGTCTACGCCGCCGTAGCGGGCAATCCCGGCCTCCGCCTCGGGGTCAATGTGGTCGCCGGTCAGGTCACCTACGCTCCCGTGGCCGACGCCGTAGGCGCGCCTGCCGTGGACGTCGAGGACGCGCTCGCGAGCGCGGCGGGCGCGGGCCGGTAGGCGGCCGCCGGGCGAGCCGGCGACCGCCGGCGCGGGCCCCGTTCACGATCGCGACACCCGCTCCGCGGGCAACCCCTGCTACATTTGCCCACCCGATGCCTACTACGAGTCAGCTGATCCGCAAGGGCCGCAAAGCGCCCAAGAAGAAGCTCGCCACCCCTGGCCTGAAATCCGGCAAGGGCCGCAAGCAGAAAGTCGCCGCGCCGCAGCGCCGCGGCGTGTGCACGCGCGTCTACACGACCACGCCGAAGAAGCCGAACTCGGCGCTTCGCAAGGTCGCCCGCGTGAGGCTGACCAACGGTATGGAGGTCGGTGCCTACATTCCCGGCGAGGGCCACAACCTCCAGGAGCACTCGGTCGTGCTCGTCCGCGGCGGCCGCGTCAAGGACCTTCCAGGCTTCCGCTACAAGGTGATCAGGGGAACGCTCGACGCCGCCGGCGTCAGCGACCGCAAGAAGGCGCGCTCGCAGTACGGCGTGAAGGCCAAGTAGTGGTGTATTAGTGCCCCGCCGCGCAGCAGCTCAGCTCCGGCCGATCGAGCCCGATGCGATCCATCGCAACCGGCTCGTCCAGCAGGTCATCAACAAGGTCATGCTCGACGGTAAGAAGTCCACCGCCGAGAAGATCGTCTACGACGCGCTCGCGATCATCGCCGAACGCACCGGCAAGAACCCGGTGGAGCAGCTCGAGGCGGGCGTCAAGGCGCTCACCCCGGTGCTCGAAGTCCGCTCACGGCGCGTCGGCGGAGCGACCTACCAGGTTCCGGTCGAAGTGCCCGCCCGCCGCGCCCGCACGCTCGCTGTCCGCTGGCTCGTGGGCTACGCTCGCGCCCGGCGCGAGAAGACCATGGCCCAGCGCCTCGCTCACGAACTGCTCGACGCACAGCAGCAGCAGGGCGCGGCATACAAGCGCAAGGACGACATCTACCGCATGGCCCAGGCGAACAAGGCGTTCGCCCATTACCGCTGGTAAAAAGCGAGGGCCGCCCGCGGCACGGGACCGGGGGCTGCAGCGGGCCAACCCTCGCTGTGGACAAATCTAACGCACGAAGGTGCTCGCCGGCTACTGTTCGTTTCCGATGTCAGGACGCGGACTGTCCAGTGCCCGTTCCTGGTACGCCGCTCTCGCAGGAACTCCCCGAGTTCCGCTCAGCAGCAACCCTGCGGCGCCGGTGGTCACGAGCAGGGCGGCACCGAGCGTTTCGAGGTAGAACCCGATCTGCGGCACGTCCTTGGCCGTCGAGAATCCCACGCCCGCGCTCCCGGCGAGCCCGGATGCATGCGCGTCGGGGAGGTCGCCGAGCAGCGCGATCAGGGCGGTGAGGAGACCGAGCGCGCCGATCCCGAGCAGGGCGGGGCGGCTGCCGGACCGCGAGGCGCCGATCGCGAGCACGAGTGCCAGCAGCGCGACGGGGATCAGTGCGTACGCGTGGTGGCCGCCCGACTGCACGGTGCGCAGGGGAAGCCTGCTCGCGGCCGAGTCCTCGTCGTAAAGCGGCATGAACTCTGCAACGAGCAGCAGCAGCGCGCCCGCGAGCCCTCCGGCGAGTACCGCGCGCGGGATCTCGGCAGGCGTCTGGGATCGCCGTGGTGCTCTGCTATATTCGGGCTTCGCCTCGGGCGGCGTGACGGTCAATTCTGCTCGCTCCTGAGCGCAGAGGATCCACTCGATGGAGACGCCGACCGAATAGACACTCGCCCGCCGCCGACACCCTTGTCGTGACCGGGCCCTGTGGGCCTATTTTTATGCCCGCAGCTAGATATCCGCCCCGCACCACCCGACCCGAAATCAGCTCTCATGCCTCGCACTTTCCCTCTCGAAAAAACCCGCAACATCGGGATCATGGCCCACATCGACGCCGGTAAGACGACGACGACCGAGCGCATCCTCTATTACACCGGTCGGACGCACAAGATGGGGGAGGTTCACGAAGGCGCAGCCGTCATGGACTGGATGGAGCAGGAGCAGGAGCGCGGGATCACGATCACCTCGGCGGCGACCACCTGCGAGTGGAAGCAGCACCGGATCAACATCATCGACACGCCGGGCCACGTCGACTTCACCGTCGAGGTCGAGCGCTCGCTGCGTGTGCTCGACGGCGCGATCGCGCTGTTTGACTCCGTCGCCGGCGTCGAGCCCCAGTCGGAGACCGTCTGGCGCCAGGCCGACAAGTATCACGTGCCGCGGATCGCGTACATCAACAAGATGGACCGCATCGGCGCCGACTTCGAGAAGGGCGTGCGGACGATGATCGACCGCCTCGGCGCGCACCCGGTGCCGATCCAGCTGCCGATCGGCGCCGAGGGCGACTTCCTCGGCGTGGTCGATCTCGTCGCGATGAAGGCGATCGTCTACAAGGATGAGATGGGCAAGGAACAGGATGAAGTCGAGATCCCCGAGAACCTCGCTGAAGCGGCCGTCGGCGCCCGCGAGCATCTGCTCGAGGAGGTCTCTCACTACGACGACGCGCTGCTCGAGCTGCTGCTCGAGGAGGCCGAGGTGCCCGAGGACGTACTCAAGAACGCGATCCGTAAGGCGACGCTCTCGACCAAGCTGACGCCGGTGCTGTGCGGCTCCTCGTTCAAGAACAAGGGCGTGCAGCCGCTGCTCGACGCGGTCATCGACTATCTCCCGTCACCGCTTGACGTGCCGGCGGTGCTCGGCACCGAACTGATCAGAGGCGAGGAGGAGGAGCGCCAAGTCGAGCGTCACGCCGATGACTCCGAGCCGTTCGCCGCGCTGGCCTTCAAGATCGCCGCCGACCCCTACGTCGGCAAGCTCACCTACTTCCGCGTCTACTCGGGTCACCTCGAGGCAGGCGCCAAGATCCTCAACGTCGGCTCAGGGCGCACCGAGCGGATCGGGCGAATCCTGATGATGCACGCCAACGAGCGCGAGGAGGTCGAGGAGGTCTACGCCGGCGACATCGCCGCTGCGGTGGGCATCAAGCAGGTGGTCACCGGCGACACGCTCGCCGATCCAGCCCATCCGATCCACCTCGAGAACATCGTCTTCCCCGAGCCCGTCATCAAGGTCGCCGTCGAGCCCAAGACGAAGGTCGACCAGGAGAAGATGTCGGTCGCGCTGGGGCGTCTGGCCGAGGAGGACCCAACCTTCCAGGTACGCACCAACGAGGAGACCGGCCAGACCGAGATCTCGGGCATGGGCGAGTTGCACCTCGAGGTGCTCGTCGACCGCATGAAGCGCGAGTTCGGCGTCGAAGCGAACGTCGGGCGTCCGCAGGTCTCCTATCGCGAGACGGTCAGGGGCACGGTCGAGAAGATCGAAGGCAAGTTCGTCCGCCAGACCGGTGGCTCGGGCCAGTTCGGGGTCGTCTTTATCAACCTCGAGCCGGCGCCGGGCGAGGGCTTTGAGTTCATCAACAAGATCAAGGGTGGAAACATCCCCTCCGAATACATTCCCGCCGTCAAGAAGGGCGTCGAAGAGGCGCTCGAGAACGGCGTGAAGGCCGGCTACCCGATGGTCGACATGCGCGTCACGCTCGTCGACGGCAAGTACCACGACGTGGATTCCTCGGAGATCGCCTTCAAGGTGGCGGGCTCGATCGCCTTCAAGGAGGCCGCTCGCCGCGCCAAGCCGGTGCTGCTGGAGCCGATCTTCGCCGTCGAGGTCGTCACGCCTGAGGATTTCCTGGGCGAGGTGATCGGCGATTTGAGCCGTCGCCGCGGTCGCGTTGAAGGACAGGAGCGCCAGGGCAATGCGCTGGCGGTCACCGCACGGGTGCCGCTGTCAGAGATGTTCGGCTACGCCACCGACCTGCGGTCGAATACGCAGGGGCGCGCCAACTACACGATGCAGTTCGAGAGCTACGAAGAGGTGCCTCCGAATATCGCCGAGAAGGTCGTCGAACAGCGCACGGGTGAACCGGTCCCGGCCTAACCGATCGGAGATCGGCCAGCAGTGGCCGGGTCGGGAAATCGGCACCTCACCGCGAAGTACTACAGCACCAGGAAACACGAAACACCGCAGTTAGATAGATTTCCCCGGTTCGCCCTCGAAGGCGAGCCTAAACAAGCTGATTGAGGAGCGAGTAAAAGTGGCGAAGGAGAAGTTCGAGCGCGACAAGCCGCACGTCAACGTCGGGACCATTGGGCACATCGACCATGGCAAGACGACGCTGACCGC
>Ga0302325_10006860_pt1 | contig 25471 bp, 26 predicted proteins | sample Palsa_T0_2_FD_201948 | JGI IMG/M metagenome (GOLD analysis project Ga0302325, IMG submission 201948) | Peat permafrost microbial communities from Stordalen Mire near Abisko, Sweden - Palsa_T0_2 | ecosystem: Environmental > Terrestrial > Soil > Palsa > Peat permafrost | place: Sweden: Abisko... | reverse complement strand
TCTCGACGAGCAGCTTGAACTGCTCGGCCATCTCCGGGTTGCGCGCAGCCATCAGCTCAAGGGTCTCCACGCTCATGTTGAGCAGATACGTGGTCGGCCCCAAATACGTTATCTCCCAGCCGGCGTCGGGGAATACCTGCCGAAAGTCGTCCTCGGACAACGCCCGTGGCATCTGAAAGCCGTTGACGTTGCCGGCGCCGAATTCGAACATGTAAAGCCGCGCTCCGGGCCTGGTGACCCGATGCAACGCCCGTGCATACGACCGCTGCAGCTCTGGATCCGTCGAAAAGGTGTGATAGAAGGCGCAGTCGACGACCGTGTCAAAGCGGTTTTCCAGACCTTCCAGCTTCGTCGCGTCGGCCAACTGGAAGTTGACCGACACCCCGGCCCTCCGCGCGTTCTCTCTGGCCCGCTCGAGCCCGGCCGGTGACGCGTCGATGCCGGTGGCCGAGTAGCCATTTTCTGCGTAGAAGATGGCGTGATGGCCCGGACCGGTACCCGGGTCGAGAACCTCGCCCTTGATCGCCCCCAGCGCCACAAGTTGCCGTACGACTGGCTGCGGTCCGCCGATGTCCCACGGTGTGGCGGCGGGCAGTCCATGCGCGACCCGCGGATCGCGGTAGGCCTCGTCGAATCGCGCGGGATCGTTGGGATCGAACCCAATTGTCATGTCCGCCCTCCGTTACGGTGCTTGCCGTCAGGGCAGCGAGGCCACAAGCTGCTCGACCGGCACGCGCGGCCCGGTGAAGAACGGCGTCTCTTCTCGAGTGTGCCGACGCGCGTCAGTGGCCCGCAACTCCCGCATCAGGTCGACGATGCGGTGCAACTCCGGGGCCTCGAAGGCCAGGATCCATTCGTAGTCGCCCAGCGCGAACGCCGGCACCGTATTGGCCCGGACGTCTTTGAACTCGCGCGCCGCCATGCCGTGTTCGGCGAGCATGCGCCGCCGCTCCTCGTCGGGCAGCAGATACCACTCGAGCGACCGCACGAACGGGTAGACGCAGATGTATGCGCCCGGCTCCTCGCCGGCCAGAAACGCCGGAACGTGGCTTTTGTTGAATTCCGCCGGCCGGTGCAGCGCGACACTGCTCCACACCGGCGTCGACGCGCGACCCAGCGCGGTGGTCCGGCGGAAGTCCTCGTACGTGGCCTGCAGCGCTTCTAAGCGTTCGGCGTGCGTCCAGACCATGAAATCGGCGTCCGCGCGCAAGCCGGCGACGTCGTAGAGACCGCGCACCACGACGCTGTGCTCTTCGCGCTGCTTGAAAAAGGTCGCGGTCTCGTCGATGACGGCGTCCCGGTTGTCGCCGAGTTCACCGGGCCGGACCGAGAACACCGAGAACATCAAGTAGCGAACGGTGGCGTTCAGCGCGTCGTAGTCCAAGCGGGCCATGGGAACTATCGTGCCACGGCGGTTTCGACCGCCTGGATCGCGCTGGTCACCGCGCGCCCGGCTGCGCCGATGCAGGCCGGCACCCCGATCCCGTCGAGGTAGCTGCCCGCCACCGCCAGAGTCGGCGGCAGGCCGGCGCGCAGTTCGGCGATCAGGTCCGCGTGGCCGGGCGCGTACTGCGGCATCGCATCCGGCCAGCGCCGGATGCGAACGTCCACCGGGTGGATGGAAAGCCCGAAAACGCCTGCCAGGTCCTCCAGCGCCCACGCCAGCAACTCGTCGTCAGACGCGCGGGTTGCCAGGTCGTCGCCGAAGCGCCCGAATGAGAGTCGCAACAACTCGACGTCGGTACGCCGTCCCCACTTTCGCGACGACAACGTAATCGCCTTGGCATGCAACCGTTCTCCGCTGGCCACCAGCACGCCGGAGTTCTGCGGGAAGGCAATGCCGCGGGGCACGGCCATCGCCAGCACCGCCGAGGAGGCGCTGGCTATGCGGTTCGCCGCCGCCGCGGTTCGCGGAGCAACGGCATCGAGGAGCGCGGTGACTCGCGGAGCGGGGACGGCCACGATCACCCCGTCGGCGTGCCACTCGGCTCCGGTCTCGTCGCGCACCGTCCAGCCCCGCGCAGCAGCGCCCGCGGCTGCTGCTTCGATACCCGCCACCGCCGCCCGTACCCAGCTGATCCGACTGCGCAGGACCAATTCCTCGACCAGCACGGCGTAACCTCCGCTGATCGCGCCGAAGACAGGGCCTGCGGTGACACTCATCAGCGCCTGGCGGACCGCGTCGGTGAGGTGTGCGGCGCCTGCATCCAAGGCGGCGGCCAGCGTCGGGGCAGCGGAACGCAGGCCGATGGTCGCCGCCGATCCCGCGTAGACCCCGCCGAGCATCGGATCCACCGATCGGGCCACCACTTGCTCGCCGAACCGGCCGGCCACCAGATCGGCGACGGCCGGATCGCCGCCGGGTTGCCAACTCAACGGTTGATCCGGTTCCGCGGCGATACGCGCGAGAGTGGCGTCATTGACCAGGCCCGCCATTGACTCCGCCGACGACGGAATGCCATTGAGCGTTCCCGCCGGCAAAGGATGCAGTCGATCCTGGCTGTAGATCAGCGGACGCGCCCCGGTGGTGCCGATTTGATTATTCGCGAGTCCCAGTTCGGCCAGCAACGCCGGCATTTCGGGTCGGCGTACCACGAACGCCTCGGCGCCGAGGTCGATGGCAGCTCCGCCGACCTGCTCGGTGCGCAGCACGCCACCGAGCCGGTCCGCCGGGTCGAACAGTGTGATGTTCACCTCAGCACCGGCGATCAGCCGCAACCTGTAGGCAGCGGTCAGACCCGAAATTCCTCCGCCGACAACGCAATACGATCGCATTCCGGAGGTCATAACGAGTGAACCAACGACACCAGGTCGGTGAGGATTCCAGGGTCGGTTTCCGGCAGCACCCCGTGGCCGAGGTTGAAAATGTGCCCGCCCGCGCCCGCGTCGACGGCACGCCGTCCGTCGTCCGCAACCGCACGCGCCGCCCGCTCGACCGTCGGCCAGCCCGCCAGCAGGACCGCCGGATCGAGGTTGCCCTGCAATGCCTTTCCTGCTTCGACCCGGCCGGCGGCGTCGACAAGAGATGTGCGCCAATCGACCCCGACCACGCCCGCACCGGCCGTCGACATAGCACCCAGCAGTTCGGCGGTGCCGACCCCGAAGTGCGTCATCGCCACGCCCCGGTCGGCCAGCGCGGCGAACACCCTCGCACTGTGCGGCAGCACATGCCGACGGTAGTCGGCCAGCGACAGAATGCCGGCCCACGAATCGAACACCTGAATCGCATCGACCCCCGCGTCGAGCTGAATCCGCAGGAACTCGATGGTCAGGTCAGTCAACTTCTCCATCAGCGCGTGCCAGCACGCAGGCTCGGCGAGCATCATCGCCTTGGTCCGGGCGTGGTTGCGGCTCGGCCCGCCCTCGACCAGGTAAGACGCCAGTGTGAACGGCGCACCGGCGAATCCGATCAGCGGGACGTCACCCAACGCACCCACCAGCAGCGAGACGGCGTCCGACACCGGGCGGACGCCCCGGGGTTCGAGCGGCTTGAGGGCATCGATGTCGGCGGCGGTGCGTATCGGCGCCGAGATGACCGGGCCGACGTCGGCGACGATGTCCACGTCGACGCCGGCGCCGCGGAGCGGGACCACGATGTCGGAGAACAGGATTGCGGCGTCGACGTCGTGTCGGCGGACCGGTTGCAGCGTGATCTCGGCAATCAGGTCGGCGTTGAAACAGGCCGCCATCATGCTGTGTTGGGTGCGTAAGGCGCGGTATTCGGGCAGGGATCGGCCGGCTTGCCGCATGAACCACACCGGGATCCGGTGCGGTTTGCGGCCGGCGGCCGCGGCCAGATACGGCGATTCGGGAAGCGTGCGACGGTCACTCATCAGGTTCAATGCTGCCACGCCGCAATGAACCCGGGTTTGATGGTCTAAATGTGCCCTGGGTGCACCGTCGAGCGGTGGCGATGACGATGGGTCGCCGGCGGCGAGGACGGTCCTTCGGTCGGCGGTTCGTCGATCTCCGGCCGAGGCATCGTGGGGCCGGGGTCTGGCGGCTCCATGTACGCGGCGACGTGTGCAGGAACGGAGGCCGGCGCCAGGCTGGTGGCCTGCCCCCGCGGGGCGGGGCCGGCGAGCAGTGCGGCGGCAAATACAGCAACTGTTATGCCGACCCAGAATCGCGCTGGATGCGCCATGGCAACCTCCTCGTATGCAAGTGAACGCCTCAAGATCGGAGCGGGCAAGCAGACACGCCCAGCTGGCGGTTAACGTGGGCTTAATATTGATCCACGGCTTGTAGCAGCGACGGGCGCGGTCAGCGGCCCCCCGACCTGTGCGTAACCTCGTCGTGGTTGAGGTCCGTTAGCAAATTGTCAGGAGCCGGGATGCCAGTTCGTTACCCCACCGTCAGCTACGACGAATTTCCCTCCCTGCGAGTCGAACGCGCCGACCAGCATGGTCAAGAAGGAGTGCTGCACCTGATTCTCGATGCGCCCGGGCTCAATTCCGTGGGACCGCAGATGCACCGCGATCTCGCCGACATCTGGCCCGCCATCGGTCGCGACCCCGAGGTGCGCGCCGTGCTGGTCCGCGGCGAAGGCAAGGCCTTCTCCTCGGGAGGCAGTTTCGAACTGATCGACGAGACCATAGGCGAATTCGACGACCGGATGCGGATCATGCGGGAGGCCCGCGATCTCGTGCTCAACTTGGTCAACTTCGACAAACCGGTGATCTCGGCGATCCATGGCGCGGCGGTGGGCGCGGGCCTGGTCGTGGCGCTTCTTGCCGACGTTTCGGTGGCGGGGCGCACCGCGAAGATCATCGACGGCCACACCAAGCTGGGCGTGGCGGCCGGTGATCATGCCGCCATTTGCTGGCCGCTGCTGGTCGGGATGGCCAAGGCCAAGTACTACCTGCTGACCTGCGAGCCGCTGTCCGGCGCCGAGGCCGAACGCATCGGATTGGTCTCTATCTGCGTCGACGACGAGGAAGTGCTCGCGACAGCAATGCGCATCGCAGGGAATCTGGCGCAAGGCGCGCAATCGGCGATCCGGTTCACCAAACACAGCCTCAACCACTGGTATCGGATGTTCGCGCCGGCCTTTGAAACGTCACTTGGCCTGGAGTTCTTGTCATTCAGCGGGCCTGACGTGCAGGAGGGTCTGGCCGCTCACCGCGAGAAGCGGCCGGCTCGCTTCGCGACCGACTGAGACGCCGTGCGCACTCGGTACCAATCCCTGTCACCGGACCCCGCCGGGCGAAACGGCGCGCCTGTGTCCCCGTCTCGGCAGATAGGTCTAGCGTCAGACGCTGTGAACCGCCGGCAACGATCCGGAGCGGCGCTTATGACGCGCGCCGGCGACGAGGAGGAGCGGCGCCTATGACAGCAGCCGAACCCGTCCCGTTTCGCGAGGCGGTGGCAACCATGAGCGGCGCCAGCGTGCGCCCGGAAATCGAGCTGGGCCCGATCCGGCCGCCGCAACGTCTCGCGCCCTACAGTTATGCGCTCGGTGCCGAGGTCAAGCGTCCTGAACTCGACACCGTCCCGGAGGGCTCCGACGGTGACGCATTCGGCCGATTGATCCTGCTCTACGACCCGGACGGGGCCGACGCGTGGGACGGCACCATGCGCCTGGTGGCCTACATCCAGGCCGACTTGGACTCCAGCGAAGCGGTCGACCCGCTACTTCCGGAGGTCGCCTGGAGCTGGCTGGTCGAGGCGCTGGAAACGCGCGCCGAGCACGTCACCGCGCTCGGCGGCACCGTCACCGCCACCACCTCGGTGCGCTACGGAGACATCTCCGGACCTCCGCGGGCCCATCAACTGGAGCTGCGCGCGTCCTGGACGGCGATCACCCCGGACATCGGTACCCACGTCGAAGCCTTTTGCGAGGTACTCGAGCACGCCGCGGGGCTGCCACCCGTCGGGGTGACGGATCTGAGCGACCGGTCGCGCGTTTGAGATGTCCGAGGCTACAGCCGACGAGCCGGAAAGCACCGAACCAGACGTCACGCCGCTGCTCCGACCCGCCGATGGGGTGCCCGACCTCGCTGTCACTGCCGGCGAGATCAAGGCCGCAGCAGAGCTGTTGGCCAGCGGCCACGGCCCGTTCGCGGTGGACGCCGAACGGGCCTCGGGTTTCCGTTACTCTAACCGCGCCTACCTGATTCAGATCCGGCGGTCCGGCGCCGGCACCGTGCTCATCGATCCGGTCAGTCATGGCGGCGACTCGCTGACTGTGCTGGCGCCCATCGCGGAGGTGCTGGCGACGGACGAGTGGATTCTGCACGCAGCCGACCAGGACCTGCCCTGCCTGGCCGAGGTCGGCATGCGGCCGCCGGCGCTGTACGACACCGAACTGGCGGGGCGGCTGGCCGGCTTTGACCGCGTCAACTTGGCGGCCATGGCTCAACGGTTGCTGGGCGTGGGGTTGGTCAAAGGCCACGGCGCCGCGGACTGGTCTAATCGTCCACTGCCGGCAACATGGCTCAACTACGCGGCACTTGATGTAGAAGTGCTCATCGGCCTGCGCGAAGCGATAGCGGCCGTGCTGGCCGAACAAGACAAAACTGCTTGGGCTGCAGAAGAATTCGACTATCTTCGGGCATCCGTAGACCAAGCCCCACCGACGACTCGCCGAGACCGCTGGCGACGCACGTCCGGCATCCACCGAGTGCGCAACCAGCGCAATCTGGCTGCGGTTCGCGAATTGTGGACGGTGAGAGACGAAATTGCTCAGCGCCGTGACATCGCACCGGGGCGCATCTTGCCCGATTCGGCGATCATCGATGCCGCAACCGCCGATCCGAAGACCCTCGATGAGCTGGTCGCGTTGCCGATATTCGGCGGCCGCAGGCAACGGCGCAGCGCCGCCACCTGGCTGGCCGCCCTGCAAGCCGCACGCGAAAACCCCGGGCCTGCAGAGGAAACCGACCCACCCAACGGTCCGCCGGCGCCTGCGCGCTGGGCTCGTCGACGTCCGGAGGCCGCAGCGCGGCTAGAAGCGGCCCGCTCCGCGCTGCGCGAGTTGTCGGCGCGGGTCTCGGTGCCGACAGAGAACCTGGTCACGCCCGACCTCGTCCGCCGGCTGTGCTGGGATTGGGAGCGCCGCGGCGACGATGCAGCGACCGCGGTCGAAGAATTCCTGGCGGCCGGGCATGCCCGCCGCTGGCAGCGCGAGTTGGTCGTGCCCATCCTGGCCACGGCGCTGCAAGCGAAGTCCGAGGACAGCCCCGACGTCAGTCCAGCTGCTCAGTGATCTCGGACTCCCCTGCAACATCGACGGGGCCGACGCGGTCGCTGCCCGCGTCGTCGCGGGACAGCGCGGCGACCCATCCGGTGATGCGACGGGCCACATCCTGGTCGGTCAAGCCGGCGGAGGCGAGCACCTCGGCGCGCGACGCCTGATCGAAGAACTGTTGCGGCAGACCGACATCACGGCAGGGCACGTCGATTTCAGCGGCCCGCAACGTCGCTGACACGGCCGAACCGATACCGCCGGCCACACCGTTGTCTTCGAGCGTGACGACCAGCTTGTGCGCTACCGCCAACTCGGCCACCACATCCGGAACCGGCAGCACCCACCTCGGGTCGATCACCGTCACGCCGATGCCCTGGTTACGCAGCCGCTCGGCCACCGCCAGGGCCATCGACGCGAACGCCCCGACCGCCACCAGCAGCACGTCGGCGATCAGCCCGTCGGCAGGCACCGCGAGCACGTCCACTCCGAAGAGTCGTTCAAGCGCCGGGATTTCCTGGCCGACATCACCTTTCGGGAATCTGATCGCAGTGGGTCCATCGTCGATCTCGAGCGCCTCGCCGAGTTCCTCGTTCAGTCGGATGCCATCCCTGGGCGCGGCCACCCGCATGCCGGGAACGATGCCGAGCATCGACATGTCCCACATACCGTTGTGGCTAGCGCCGTCGGGACCGGTGATACCGGCCCGGTCGAGCACCATCGTGACGGGCAGCTTGTGCATTGCCACGTCCATCATGATCTGGTCGAACGCGCGGTTGAGGAACGTCGAATAGATCGCCACCACCGGGTGCAGCCCGCCCATCGCCAACCCGGCCGCCGACGTCGTCGCGTGCTGCTCGGCGATGCCGACGTCGAATAATCGATCCGGGAAGCGCTGCCCGAATGCGGTCAATCCGGTGGGTCCGGGCATCGCCGCGGTGATCGCGACGATGTCGCGGCGTTTGGTTGCGTACTCGATCAGCGAATCGGAGAACGCCGCCGTCCAGCTCGGCCCCGGCACCTTGGTGGCCAACCCCGTTGCCGGGTCGATCACCCCACAGGAATGCATCTGGTCCGCCTCGTCGTCCTCGGCCGGACCGTAGCCTCGGCCTTTGAGGGTGACGACGTGCACCAGCACCGGGCCGCCGAACCCACGGGCGCGGCGCAGTGCCGCCTCAACGGCGTGTTCGTCATGACCGTTGACCGGCCCTACGTACTTCACCCCGAGGTCGGTGAACAGCAGCTGTGGCGAAAGTGCGTCCTTCACACCGGCTTTGATGCTGTGCATGAATTGGTAAGCCAGCTCTCCGAGGACCGGCATCCCGCGCACCGCGCCGCGGCCGCGTTTCAGCAAACTCTCGTAGGCTGGCTGAAGCCGAAGCATGGCCAGATGGTTGGCCAAGCCGCCGAACGTCGGCGCGTAGCTGCGGCCGTTGTCGTTGACGACGATCACCACCGGCCGTCGGGCCGCCGCGATGTTGTTCAGCGCCTCCCAGCACATCCCGCCGGTGAGTGCGCCGTCGCCGACCACCGCCACCACATGCCGGTTGCGGTGGCCGCTTAGTTCGAACGCCTTCGCCAGCCCGTCGGCATACGACAACGCCGCGCTGGCGTGGCTCGACTCGACCCAGTCGTGTTCGCTCTCGGCCCGTGACGGATAACCCGACAGCCCACCTTTTTTCCGCAACGTCTCGAAGTCCGCGGCACGACCGGTCAGCATCTTGTGCACGTAGGCCTGGTGGCCGGTGTCGAAGATGATCGGGTCGTGCGGCGAATCGAAAACCCGGTGCAACGCCAGCGTCAGCTCGACGACGCCGAGATTGGGGCCCAGGTGGCCGCCGGTCGCGGCGACTTTGTGGATCAGAAATTCGCGGATCTCTTCGGCCAGATCGCGCAATTCCTCTTGGGAGAGGTGCTGCAGATCGGCGGGCCCACGGATCTGTTCGAGCATCTGGCCAGTGTACGCACGACCGCCAGCTCGACACCTAGACCTGCGACGATGCCGAGGTAGCGGGCGAGGATGACCGCCGACGCACAGGCGCTGGCCAGAGAGGCCTGCTAGCGTAGGCCCCCGGTGAGCCGGGAAGCCTGGTCGGCGAGTTTTTCGTGCCACGCGGGTCTTCCTGATATTCGGGGTCAATTCAGGAGTACACGATGATTTGCACGGTCGACGCGCGCCCCGAGCGGGCGGACGTCAGGGTGGGCGGCGTGAGAGCGGTATCACGCGTATTAGCCGTGCTGCTCGATCCGCCAGCACCCCTCCCCCGGCCATGTTGAGCGCAGTACGCGCCCGACGGCAGGACGGCCGATGAGCCTCTTCCATGCCATCTACGCGTCGACGGTGTTCGTGGTCTCCTACGCGTTGATCACCACGGACCGCTTCAACAAGACATTGGTGGCGCTGGCCGGCGCGACGGCCATGTTCTTCTTGCCGGTTATCAATTCCGACGAGGTCTTCTATTCCCGCGACACCGGGGTCAACTGGGACGTCCTCTTTCTGCTGCTCGGGATGATGATCATCGTCAGCGTGGTCCGCCAGACCGGTGCGTTCGAATACGTCGCGATCTGGTCGGCCAAACGCGCCAAGGGCTCCCCGCTGCGGATCATGATCCTGTTCATGCTGGTCACCGCTCTCGGAACGGCCGTTCTGGACAACGTCACCACGGTCTTGCTGATCGCACCGGTCACCCTGCTGGTATGCGACCGGCTCGACGTGAATCCGGCGCCGTTTCTGATCGTCGAGGCCCTCACCGCCAACATCGCCGGCGCGGCGACCCTGGTCGGCGACCCGACCAGCATCATCATCGGCACCGGGGCCCACCTGAGCTTTATTACGTTCACGGCCAACATGGGCCCGGCGGTGATCATCGTGCTCGCCGCGCTGGTGGCGCTGCTGCCCCGAATGTTCCCGGACTTCTTCGTCGTCGATCCCGAGCGGGTGGCCGATGTGATGGCCCTCGACGAGAGGGAAGCGATCCGTGATCGCCGGCTGCTGATCCAGTGCGGGATCGTCCTGACCGCGGTGTTCGCCGGATTCGTCATGCATCAGTCAATCCACATGGAGCCGTCGCTGGTGGCGATGGCCGGCGCCGGCATCCTGGTCCTGATCTCCGGCCTGGACCGTGAGTTCTACCTGGCCAGCGTCGAATGGGAAACACTGCTGTTCTTCGCGGGCCTGTTCATCATGGTCGGTGGTCTGGTGCGGACCGGCGTCATCAACAACTTGGCCCAACAAGCCAGCCACCTGGCCCGCGGCGATGCCTGGACGGCGACGATACTGATCCTCGCCGTGTCCTTCACCTTGGGCAGCTTTATCAACAATGTTCCGTATGCCGCCGCGATGACACCGATCGTCGGACAGTTCGCCACATCCATCCCGGGGCACGCCGCCAACGGGGTGCTGTGGTGGGCCCTGCTGCTGGGCACCGTCCTCGGCGGCAACCTCACCCCCATCGGGGCCAGCGCCAATGTCGTCGCGGTCGGGATCGCCAAACGCGCCGGCCATCCCATCTCCTTCTGGGACTTCACCAAACGCGGGGCGCTCGTGACCGCGGTGTCGTTCGTTCTCTCCCTTGCGTACCTCTGGCTGCGCTACTTCGCCTGGAGCTAAGACTTCGTCGTATGGTGTCGCTGTGCGAGCAGAGGATCTCGACGAGCAGTTCCCCATCGTGACCGTGGATTCTGACGCCCTCGACGCGGCGCGCATGATCGCTGAGCACCATCTGCCGGGGCTCGTCGTTGCCGACACGTCCGGAAAGCCCTACGCGGTACTGCTGGCTTCGGAGATGCTGCGTTTCGTTTTGCCGCGCTATGTGCAGGACGACCTCGCGCTGGCGGGCGTCCTGGGCGACGCGATCGCCGACCACGCCACGCAGAACTTGGCGGGCAAGACGGTGGGGGACCTGCTGCCCAAACACCCGCGCAGCATAAACTCAGTCGATGTGCGCGCCGGCGTCTTCAAGCTGGCCGCGGAGATGGTGCAGCTGCGAAGTCCGCTGATCGCAGTGACCAAGAACGGGAAGTTGCACGGCGCGATCACCGCATCACGCCTGCTGGCCGCGGCGCTCAAATCTTGAGCGCCACTTCAGCGCGCGCGGCGCACAGTCGCGGGCCCACCCGACCGCAGGACGGCCGATGAACCTCTTTCATGCCATTTACGCATCGACGGTATTCGTCATCGCCTACGCGCTGATCACCACCGAGCGTTTCAACAAGACCATGGTGGCACTGGCCGGTGCGACGGCCATGTTCTTCCTGCCCGTCATTGATTCCCACGAGGTCTTCTACTCGGAGGAAACCGGGATCGACTGGGATGTCATCTTCCTGCTGCTGGGGATGATGATCATCGTCAGCGTGGTCCGCCAGACCGGCGTGTTCGAATACATCGCGATCTGGGCGGCTAAACGCGCCAAGGGATCCCCGCTGCGAATCATGATCCTGCTGATACTCGTCACCGCAGTGGGTTCAGCCTTCCTGGACAACGTGACCACGGTCCTGCTGATCGCACCGGTCACCCTGCTGGTGTGCGAGCGACTGGCGATCAGCGCAGTGCCATTTCTCATCGGCGAAGCATTCGCCGCCAACATCGGGGGCGCGGCGACCCTGGTCGGCGACCCGACCAGCATCATCATCGGCACCGGCGCCCACCTGAGCTTCATCTCATTCCTGGACAACATGGGTCCAGCGGTGCTCATGGTGCTCTCTGTACTGCTGATACTGCTGCCCCGCCTGTTCCCCGGCGCCTTCACCGTCGATCCCGAGCGAGTCGCCGACGTGATGGCGCTCGACGAGAGCGAAGCGATTAGTGACCGCAAGCTGCTGATCCAGTCTGGGATCGTGCTGCTCGCCGTGTTCACGGGGTTCATCGTGCACAAAGCAATTCATATGGAGCCATCGCTGGTGGCGATGGCCGGCGCCGGCATCCTGATCCTGATCTCCGGCCTTGACCGCGAGTTTTACTTGTCCAGCGTCGAATGGGAAACCCTACTGTTCTTCGCGGGACTATTCGTCATGGTCGGGGCGCTGGTGCGGACGGGCGTCATCAACAACTTGGCTCATGCGGCCAGCCATGCGACCCACGGCAACGAATGGTTGACGACAGTGCTGATTCTCGGCGTGTCCTTCCTGTTCAGCGGATTTGTAAACAACGTTCCCTACGCCGCCACCATGACGCCGATAGTCGCGCAGTTCATCCCGACCATCCACGGTCACGCCGCTTCCGGAGTGCTGTGGTGGGCGCTGATCCTGGGCACCGTGCTCGGCGGCAACCTCACCGCCGTGGGCGCCAGCGCCAACGTGGTCGTCGTCGGGATCGCGCAACGCTCCGGCAACGCGGTGTCTTTTTGGGACTTCACCAAGCGAGGCGCCGTGGTGACCGCGGTCTCGTTTGTCATTTCCATCAGTTATCTGTGGGTGCGCTACTTCGTTCTGGCTTAGCGGGCGGCCGCCTCGAACGAAGCCTGAGAAATCCCCTAACACCGCTCCCACTACCGAAACCTCGCGGCAGACGTATTGTGTCCGTGTGCGGGCAGAGGATCTTGACGAGAAGTTCCCAGTCGTAAAAATCGACTCAGATGCGCTTGATGCGGTCCGTCTGCTCGCAGAGCACCGGCTGAACGGGCTCGTGGTCGTCACCGATACGTCGGAGACGCCGTTCGCCGTGCTGCCGGCCTCTCAGGTGGTCCGATTCATCGTTCCCGGCTATGTACAGGATGATCCCGGCCTGGCCAGCGTCATGACCGAATCGATGGCCGACCACGCGGCAGAAAAACTGCAGGGCAGGACGATCCGCGACATGCTGCCAAAGCAACGCCAACACATACCCGTGGCCGATGCTGACGACACCATCATCGAGGTGGCCGAAGTCATGGCGCGCCTGAGAAGTCCGCTGGTCGCCGTCGTCAAAGACGGCAAGTTGCACGGGGTGATCACCGCGTCACGCCTGTTGGCCGCAGCGCTGAAAGAGTGATCGGACAGCGTCAGCGCGTCAACAGCGCGACGCATTCGATGTGATGGGTCAGCGGGAACGAGTCGAATACCCGAATCTCCTCGACCGCGTAGCCGTGACGACGGTACAGACCGATGTCGCGGGCGAAAGACGCTGCCTCGCAACCAATATGCACCACCCTCGGAATCTCGGCCGCGGCCAGCAGCTCGATCACCTCGCGGCCGGCACCGGCGCGCGGCGGATCCAGCACCGCTACATCGGCACGTGTCTGCTCTGCGATCAGCGCCCGGCGAACCGAGTCGGTGATCACGTTGACCTGCGGTAGATCGGCCAACGTGGCGCGCGCCGCCCGCGACGCCACCCGGGAGCTATCGACGCTGATCACCCTTCCGGACTCCCCGACCGCATCGCCCAGCGCCGCGGCGAAAACCCCCACGCCTCCGTAAAGATCCCATGCGGTCATGCCGGGACTCGGCTGGGCCCAATCGCTGACCAGTTCGCTGTAGGTTCGCGCCGCATCGCGGTGAGCCTGCCAGAACCCGGTCACTGGAACCTGCCAGCTGCGCCGGCCCGCTCGCTGCACGCCGTGCTGGCTGCCCTCGATCACGTCGGTCGTGTTGCGCCGCCCGCGGCGCATCGTGCGTGCCACATGCCGCCGTCCGTCGTCGTCGACGACAACATGCACCTGCGCGCCCGGCGGCCACTCCGCGTGGGCCAGGCCGTCGATCATGCCGGCCGGCAGCTGACCGCAGTTCAGCTCGGCGACCAGCTCGCCGCTGCGGTAACGATGAAAACCCGGGTTACCGTCAGCCCCGACGTCCAGCCTGATCCGTGTTCGCCAGCCGGTCGGACCGGTGGGCGACAACGCGTGGACGGCATCATGCCACTGGAAATCACCAAGGCGGGCAAGCTGATTGGACACTACGTCGGCTTTCAGCGCGCGCGCCGCCACCGGATCCACAAAGGCAAGGTCGCAGCACCCGGCGCCATCCACACCGGCGATCGGGCACAGTGACGCGATGCGGTCGTCCGAGGGTTCGATCACCTCGACCGTCTCGGCGTGCCAATATGAATCCCGGTCCGCGGTGACCCGCACCCGGACCCGCTCGCCGGGCAGCGCGTAGCGAACGAACACCACCCGGCCGTCGTGACGCGCCACGCAGCTGCCGCCATTGGCCGGGGCGCCCACGGTCAGCGTTAGATCTCCCGGGGTGGGTGGTAGCACCGGGGCGGATTCCAGAGTCAATCGAAGATCCCCCGACGAGCGTCCCCCGGCGCCGCATGGGGCTGCATAGTCTGGAGCCGCTCCGACGAATTGAGCTGCCAGGGAACCGAAGTCACCATCACCCCGGGCATGAACAGCAACCGGCCCTTCAATCGCAGCGCGCTCTGGTTATGCAGCACGTGCTCCCACCAATGGCCGACCACGTATTCAGGAAGGAAAACCGTGACGACGGTCCGCGGCGATTCCTTACTCACTCGTTTCACGTAATCCAATATCGGACGGGTGATTTCGCGGTACGGCGACGCAATCACCTTGAGCGGCACACTGATATCGCTGTCTTCCCAGCTGCGGACCAGTTGGCGAGTTTCCGCGTCGTCGACGCTGACCGTCACGGCTTCGAGTGCATCGGGCCGCGTCGCGCGCGCGTAGGCCACCGCGCGCAACGTCGGTAGGTGCAGCTTCGACACCAGCACGACGGCATGGTTGCGGCTGGGCAGGACGACGTCATGGTCGTGGGCGGTCTGCTGCGCCAACTCTCGGCTGACCGCGTCGTAATGCTTGCGGATCAGCTTCATCACGCCGAAAAGCAGCGTCATGGCTACCACAGCGATCCAGGCGCCGGCGAGGAACTTGGTGACCATGACGACGAGCAGCACGGCGCCAGTCGCCACGAACCCGATCGTGTTGACCACCCGGGAACGGATCATCGTTCGACGGGCGGCCGCGTCGGTCTCGTTGCGCAACAACCGAGTCCAATGCCGGACCATGCCGATTTGACTCAGCGTGAACGAAATGAACACCCCGACGATGTAGAGCTGAATCAGCGCGGTGACTTGCCCCTGGAACGCGATGATCGCCGCGAGCGCCCCCACCGCCAGGAACACGATTCCGTTGGAGAAAGCCAGCCGGTCCCCGCGAGTATGCAGCTGGCGGGGCAGGTAACTGTCCTGAGCCAGCACCGAGCCCAGCACCGGAAAACCGTTGAACGCCGTGTTGGCCGCCAGCACCAGGATGAGCGCGGTGACGACGGCGATCAACAAGAATCCGATATGAAAACTACCGAAGACTGCCTGCGCGATCTGAGCGACGAGAGTCTTCTGCTGGTAGCCGCGCGGGATACCGCCGAGCTGGGTGGCGGGGTTGTCGACGATCTGGACCCGGGTTTCTTTGGCCAGCAGGATGATGCCCATGAACAAGCTGACCGCGATCGTGCCCAGCAGCAACAACGTCGTTGCCGCGTTGCGCGACTTAGGCTTTTCAAAGGCGGGCACCCCGTTGCTGATGGCCTCGACACCGGTCAGAGCCGCGCAGCCAGAAGAGAAGGATCGCGCCACCAGGAACACCAACGCGAAGCCGGCGATCGAGCTACGTTCGGCGTGCATCACAAAGCCGGCGGATTCGGCCCGTATCGGTTCACCCAACACGTAGATCCGAAACAGGCCCCAGCCCAGCATGATGGCTACGCCCACGATGAACGCGTAGGTCGGGACGGCGAAGGCCACCCCGGATTCGCGGATACCACGCAGGTTCAACGCCATCACCAGCATGATCGCGCTGACGCAGAACAGCACCTTGTGGCTCTCCACGAACGGGATGGCGGATCCGATGTTCGACATCGCCGATGCGGTCGAAACAGCGACTGTGAGAACGTAATCCACCATGAGCGCGCTTGCCACGGTCAGGCCTGCGTTGGGACCGAGGTTGGTGGTGACCACCTCGTAGTCGCCGCCGCCGGAAGGGTAGGCATGCACGTTCTGCCGGTAGCTGGCCACCACAACCAGCATCACCGCCGCCACGGCGACGCCGATCCACGGCGTCAACGAATACGCCGCCAGGCCGGCCACCGAGAGCATCAGGAAGACCTCCTCGGGGGCGTAGGCAACCGAGGACAGCGCATCGGAGGCGAACACCGGCAAGGCGATCCGTTTGGGCAGCAGGGTGTGGCTCAGTCGGTCGCTGCGAAACGGCCGACCCAATACCAATCGACGCGCCGCGGTCGAGAGTTTGGACACGAGTGCCAAGAGTATGCCCACTTGCGTCTGCCGGTACCGTTCCCTAGACGAGAACGTCTGGCCCAGACCGGCCGGCTACCCGTGGCACGCCTGGCCGACGACCCGGACGCAGGCCGAGAGGACCTCAAGTGCGAGTGGTTGTGATGGGGTGCGGTCGAGTGGGCTCGTCGGTCGCCGACGGGCTGTCTCGGATCGGCCACGAGGTCGCGGTGATCGACAGCGACAGCAACGCGTTCAGCCGCCTCAGTCCCGAGTTCGCCGGCGAACGCGTGCTCGGTATGGGATTCGACCGGGACGTGCTGCTGCGGGCCCGCATCGAAGAGGCCGACGCTTTCGCCGCGGTGTCCTCCGGCGACAACTCCAACATCATCTCGGCGCGGCTGGCCCGGGAAACCTTCGGTGTGCGGCGGGTCGTCGCTCGGATCTACGACGCCAAACGCGCCGACGTCTACGAACGTCTCGGCATTCCCACCATCGCCACCGTGCCGTGGACCACCGACCGGCTGCTCAACGCGCTCACCCGGGAGGGCGAGACCGCCAAGTGGCGCGATCCGACCGGGACCGTCGCGGTCGCCGAAGTCGTTCTGCACGAAGAATGGGTCGGCCGCCGGGCCACCGATCTGGAAGCCGCGACAGGGGCTCGCGTCGCCTTTCTGATCCGGTTCGGGACCGGCATTCTCCCGGAGCCCAAAACCGTCATCCAGGCTGGCGATCAGGTCTATATCGCGGCCATATCCGGACGTGCGGCCGAGGCAGTGGCCATCGCGGCGTTGCCGCCCAACGAGGGATTGTAGCCGTGCAAACGAGGATCAAGTGGATCAAGGAACGGCGCCGATGAGGGTCGCTATCGCAGGTGCCGGCGCGGTCGGCCGCTCAGTGGCCCGCGAGTTGATCGAGAACGGGCACGACGTCACGTTGATCGAGCGCAAACTCGAGCACATCGAACCCGACGCGATCCCGGCCGCGCACTGGCGGCTCGGCGATGCGTGCGAGGTGAGCGTGCTGGAGTCGGTGCAACTGCACGAGTTCGATGTGGTGGTGGCCTCCACCGGCGACGACAAGGCGAACGTGGTGCTCAGCTTGCTGGCCAAGACCGAATTCGCGGTTCCCCAGGTGGTGGCCCGGGTCAACGATCCCCGCAACGAATGGCTGTTCACAGACTCCTGGGGCGTCGACGTGGCGGTGTCCACTCCCCGCATGTTGTGTTCGTTGATCGAGGAGGCCGTTGCGGTCGGAGATCTGGTCCGGCTGATGGAGTTCCGCCGGGGTCAGGCCAACCTGGTCGAGATCACGCTGCCCGACAACACGCCGTGGGGCGGTAAGCCCGTGCGGAAGTTGCAGTTGCCGAGAGATACCGCGCTGGTGACGATCCTGCGTGGGCCCCGGGTCATCGTGCCGCAGGACGACGAGCCGCTCGAGGGTGGCGACGAGTTGCTGTTCGTCGCCGTCACCGAGGCGGAGGAGGAGTTGCGCCGGCTTGTACTGCCGGCGCAGTGAGGGACGCGGCGTCCAACGCGCGCTGCGCCGCTTTGATCGCCAGAAAGGTCACCAGCGCCGCGGCCGCAGCCAACGGCCAGCCCATCGAGATCCGTGCCACCACAAGCCAGCCGGTGTGATTGGAGTCGTAGAGCACCCGCTGCACCACGAAACGGGCGGCGAAGACCAGTACCCAGGTGAGCGTCGCGATGTCGAAGGCGTAGACAGCACGACGCACGTCGCGCCACGCTCGGTCGTGCCCGTGCAGCCAGCTCCAGATGTAGCCGACAACCGGCCGCCGGATCAGGATGGACGCCGCGAATATCGCCGCATACAGCAGCGACGTCCAGATGCCCAGCAGAAAATAACCTTTGGACTCCCCCAGCAGGTAGGCGATCAGCACACAGACGGCGACACCGATGAGCCCGGACACCGCCGGCTGCACCGATTCGCGCCGCACGAGCCGCCACAGCAGGATCAGGACCGCGAAGCCCAGTGCCGCACCGGCCGCGGCAGCCAGGCCCAACAGCCTCGAGGTGCCCACGAAGATCACAACCGGCAGCGACGAATAGATCAGACCAGGAACGCCACCCACCTGTTGCATTACCCGTTCGCCGGGGGTGCGCTCAACGGCGTCAGCCGCGTCAGTCTCGTCAGTCTCGTCGGCGGCGTCTGTCGCATTGTTCACTGATCGCGCCTCACCGCTGAATTTCGTAATGCGGGTTGTAAATCGCCTTCGTTCCGTTCTCCAGCTTGCCGAGCCGGCCCTGCACCCGCAGCGTGCGGCCGGACTCGATACCGGGAATCCTGCGCTGCCCCAACCACACCAGCGCAACGGTGTCGGTGCCGTCGAACAATTCGGCCCGGACCCCGTCAGCACAACCTTTGCCGTTGCATTCCACACTGCGCAGCGTTCCCACCACGGTGACCTCTTGGCCGCGCTGACAGTCGATGGCCCGCTGTGCGCCGGTAGTCAGCGCTTCGTCGCATAACTCCTCGGCGTCGCGCTGCTCGGGGTCCTCCGTCAACCGACGAGTCAGCCGGCGCAGATAACTTCCCGCAGCCATGGCCTCTCCTGAGCGTTCTGTTGATTCACATCGGTTTGTAGGGCCGATCCTCTCACGCCAACGGACACCGTAGACCCGATGGTTCCCGACCGCCATGCGCCGCCTCGGGCCAGTATCTAGGGGTGGCTATCGACCTGCGCGGGGTGACAACCGTCATGCTGGCCGGGACAGGGTCCGACGACGAGTACGTCAGCCGGGCATTTGCCGGACCACTACGCGACGTCGGTGCGCGGATCCTGGCGCCCCGGCCGCAGCCGAATCGCCTGATCGATGGTTGCGTGGCCGACCTGGACGACGCCGCGCGCGGCGGTCCTATCGCGGTCGGTGGCATTTCGATCGGCGCCGCGGTGGCCGTGGCCTGGGCGCTGCAGCACCCAGGGAGCGCGGTTGCGGTACTGGTCGCGCTGCCGGCCTGGACCGGTCCGCCGGACAGCTCTCCGGCCGCGCTGGCGGCCCGCTATTCCGCACGACAACTGCGCGACGAGGGTCTGGCCGCGACGACGGCGCAGATGCGGGCGTCCAGCCCGCCGTGGTTGGCCGAGGAGCTCACCCGGTCTTGGCGGAATCAGTGGCCGCAGCTACCCGACGCCATGGAAGAAGCAGCCGGATTCGTTGCCCCGACCCACGCGGAGCTGCAGCGGTTGACGGCGCCGATGGGCGTCGCCGCGGCCAGCGACGACCCCATTCATCCGCTCGACGTCGGCGCGCAATGGGCGGCAGCAGCACCGCACGCGGCATTACGCACACTCACCCTCGACCAGCTCGGCGCGGACCCGGCCGCGCTCGGTGCTGCCTGTCTCGCCGCGCTCCACGCAGTCTGAGACCGAATGCCCGCTAACCACCGCTGCCGCGCAACTGCTGCATCGCCGAACCCGACGCACTCCGGCGGGCCGTCGGCGTGGGCGGCTCCTCTTCGCCTGAGCGTGCCTCGACGGCGGGATCCGGGGGCGCGGTCGCCTCTCCCTCTTCTGCGCCCTGCGACGCAGCCGCCTCACGCAGCTGCGACGCCATCGGCTCGGGCAGCTGAACCGGCAACGGCGTCCGCACCGGTAGAGGAGTATCTCCTCGACGAACGACCGTGTCCAGCAACGACTCTCGCGCTTCTTCTGTCAGCACTTCCATGCTATCGGGTGTGCCGTTCACCACACAGCGGATCATCCAGCGATAGCCGTCGACCCCGATGAACCGCACGACACCCGAGGCGGTGCCGACCACCTCGCGACCCCAGCGGCCATCTTGGATGCTCACCTCGGCGCCATCCTTGCGCAGCGACTCGGCCAGCTCACCGGCGACCTCACGCCACAGGCCGCCGGTCTTGGGCGCGGCGTACGCGGCAACGGTGAAACGACCGTTGGCAGTCACTACCCACACAGCGCTCGGGACGCCGACCTCGGTCAGTTCAACCTGCAACTGGGCCGACTCGGGCAGTGGTAGCAACACCGAGCCGAGATCGAGACGGCCCTCCGAAGCGGCCGCGGCGTCGTCGAAATCCTCGATGTCGAATGGGCCACCGCCGTCAGCGCCGTGAGGAGCCGGGCTCTCAATCGGGGTTTCAGGCTTCCCATGTGCGCCCGCGGATCCCGGCTCACCGACAGGCTGCTCTCTGGGTTTACGTCTACCGAATGCCATTACCCGCGCCGCTCCTCACAATCGCTTCGTCCGCCTCGCCGGCTCATAAACTCGCATGTCCGCCGGAGGAGCCGTGACCGCCGTCGCCACGGGACGTGTCCGCGAGGCCGGCTTCGTCGAACGAGGACACCTCGATCAGGTCGACCAACTCGACTCGCTGCACCAGTAACTGGGCAATACGATCGCCGCGGTTGACGACGATCGGCACCGCGGGGTCGAGATTTATCAATGCGACCTTGATCTCACCACGGTAACCCGCGTCGACGGTGCCTGGACTGTTGACGATCGAAAGCCCAACCCGCGCAGCTAATCCGGACCGCGGGTGCACCAGTCCCACCATCCCGACCGGGATGGCGACCGCGATTCCGGTCCGTACCAGCGCACGGTGCCCAGGCGCCAGCTCGACGTCTTCGGCGCTGTAGAGATCCACGCCGGCGTCACCGTGGTGGGCCCGGGTAGGCAGCGGGAGCCCAGGGTCCAGACGAACAACAGCCAGAGTGGTCGACACGGGGCCAAAGACTACCCTCGACCGAGTGTCAGAGACGCCAGTCACGCCGCCGGGCCTGCGGTATCGGGAGCGTTTGTGGGTTCCGTGGTGGTGGTGGCCACTGGGTTTCACCCCCGCAATAATCGTCGCTCTGGAGGTAAACCAGGGCGTGCCGAGCGTCCCCCGCTGGCTTCCGTTCGTGTTGTTGTCCATAGTGGCCGCCGGCGCGTTGCTGTGGCTGGGCCGCATCGAGATCCGAGTCACCGCCGACGAGGGCGGAGTCGAATTATGGGCTGGCGAGGCGCATCTGCCCGTCGCCGTGATCGCCCGGTCCGCCAACATTCCCCGCTCCGCCAAGTCCGCCGCGCTGGGACGGCAACTCGATCCCGCGGCCTACCTGCTGCACCGCGGCTGGGTCGGCCCCATGGTGCTGGTCGTTCTGGACGACGCCGACGACCCGACGCCATATTGGCTGGTGAGCACCCGGCACCCCGAGCGGCTGTTGTCGGCGCTGCGCAGTTAGTCGGAGACATCCCGACCATCGAAATCAGGCCGCGCAGTCCGTACAGATGCTCAGGCCGTTCTTCTCGCTGGCCATCCGACTGCGGTGTTGCACCAGAAAGCAGCTCGAGCAGGTGAACTCGTCGGCCTGCTTGGGCACCACGCGGACGGACAACTCTTCCCCGGATAAGTCAGCCCCGGGCAACTCAAACGACTCGGCAGATTCTGCCTCGTCAACGTCAACCACCGCCGATGCCGCTTCGTTTCGCCGTGCCTTGAGTTCCTCTAGGGAATCCTCAGAAACATCATCGGTTTCGGTACGCCGTGGGGCGTCATAGTCGGTAGCCATCATCGTGTCCCCTCGTAACCTTCAAGCAACGCTTTGTACCAGCGTCGAACGCATCCGCCAAATGATTCGTGCCCGTATACCTGAGTGTTCAAGTGTGATTTACGTCACATGTCATATTTGGGCGCGCGACCTCGGGCTAAACATTGGGCGTCAGAGTGCCTCAGAGTGTCCTAGAGTGCCCTAGTGGTCGCGCAAATCACCGAAGGCACTGCCTTCGACAAGCATGGTCGCCCCTTTCGTCGTCGTAACTCCCGGCCCGCGATAGCCCTGCTCGTCGTACTGTTGGTGGCCGGCGCCGTGGTCTGGACGATCGCTCTCACCCGTCGGCCCGAAGTTCACGAGGCGACGGCGTGCAACCCGCCACCAGAACAGACGGATCCGGCCCTGCCGCGGCTGGGCTCCGCGGTGTCACGCAGCACGATGGTCAACGTCGCGCCCGCGAAGCTGGCTGATACCAAACTCCGCGTCCTCAACGCCAGTGGGCGGGGCGGTCAAGCCGCCGACGTCGCCGGCGCATTAAAAGACTTGGGATTCGCGCAGCCCGCGGCGGCCAACGACCCGGTCTATGGCAGCACCCGACTGAACTGCCAGGGGCAGATTCGCTTCGGCGAGGCCGGTCAGGCCGGTGCCGCGGCGGTGTGGCTGGTGGCGCCGTGCACCGAGCTGTACCGCGACGACCGCAGCGACGACTCCGTCGACCTGGTGCTGGGCACCGAGTACAGCGCCCTGACGCACAACGACGACATCGCCTCGGTACTCACTGGCCTGCGCCAGGGCGATGCCGAGACGGCCGATCCCGCGCTGCTGACGAAGATCCACGCCGGCAACTGCTGAACCCGGCGTTCACCGGGCGATCAGCCCGGAATCGGACCCAGACCGTCGAATTGCCCCAGTGCAGCCAGCAATTGGTCGGCGATCCCGGGCGCCGCAGCGACCACCAACGCCGCGGTCGCCTCCGGGTCCCCCGGCTCCGGCAACAGCACCCGCGCGCCGGCCTCGGCGGCGATCAACGCCCCGGCAGCACTGTCCCACCTCTGCAGACCGTGCTCGTAATAGGCGTCGAGCCGGCCGGCCGCGACCATGCACAAATCCAACGCCGCAGAGCCGATTCGGCGCACATCCCGGACCACCGGCAACACCTTGGCCACCAGCGTCGCCTGGACGGTGCGGCGTCGCCTCGAGTAGGCGAATCCGGTGCCCACCAACGCCAGCGACAGTTCGTCGACGGCGCTGCATCGCAGTTGGCGGGTGCCCTCGGCGTCGACGACGTGAGCGCCCAGTCCCAGCCCGGCCGAATACAACCGTCTGCCGACCACGTCGGCGACCGCGCCAGCCACCGACACGCCGTCGACCTGCGCTGCCACCGACACCGCGTACGACGGGATGCCGTAGACGAAGTTCACCGTGCCATCAATCGGATCCAGCACCCAGGTCACGGCGCCGGCGGGAGCGGTTGTCGGGTTGCCGGGTCCGCCGATTTCTTCGCCGAGCACGGCGTCATCGGATCGCAGTTTTGCCAACCGATCACGCAGCAGCCGTTCGGTCTCGGTGTCGACCACGGTCACCGGGTCGGTCGGAGTGGTCTTGGTTCGGACCGCGGCATCGTCCCCGGAGCCCGCGTCGGCGCCGAAGACCTCGACGCGCCGGCGCCGAACGAACGCGGCCGCTTCCCCAGCCAGCGATTCGGCCACCGAGCGCAGATCTGCCGGTCGGTTCTGAGGTGTACTCACCGTGCCATCGCATCACAGGTGATGCTTGGACATCTGCTGGCAGGTTGGCCAACGACCGAGAAACAGACCGTCCATCCGCCCATTCACCCACTAGGGTGTCAGCGACACCTATCCTCGCCCAGGAGACTCGATGACCAGTGCCGACTCGACCACCGACACGTCGCCGCGGCAGGGTTTCGGCGTCGACGTCGGTGGCAGCGGGATCAAGGGCGGCATCGTCGACCTGGATACCGGCCAACTGATCGGCGACCGGGTCAAACTGCTGACGCCGCGGCCCGCCACCCCGTCGGCAGTGGCGCAGACGATCGCCGCGGTCGTCAAGGAATTCGACTGGTCCGGCCCGCTCGGAGTCACCTATCCGGGAGTCGTCACGCACGGAATCGTGCGGACCGCGGCTAACGTCGACAAGTCTTGGATCGGAACCAACGCGAGCGAGATCATCGGCGCGGAATTGAACGGTCAGCGGGTCGTCGTTCTCAACGACGCCGACGCGGCAGGACTGGCCGAGGAGAGCCACGGGGCGGGTAAAGACGCCACTGGCGTGGTAGTCGTGCTCACATTCGGGACCGGCATCGGGTCGGCGGTCATTCACAACGGGATTTTGCTGCCCAACACCGAGTTCGGCCACCTCGAGGTCGGCGGCAAAGAAGCCGAGCATCGCGCCGCGTCATCGGTCAAGGACAGGCGCGGATGGAGCTTCGAAAAGTGGGCCAAGCAGGTGACGAAGGTGCTGGTCGTCATCGAGAACGCGATGTGCCCAGAGCTGTTCATCGTCGGCGGCGGAGTCAGCCGCAAAGCCGACTTATGGGTGCCACTGCTGAAGAACCACACGCCGGTGGTTGCCGCCGCCTTGGAGAACACCGCCGGAATCGTCGGCGCGGCGATGGCGGCGGCGGCGGCGACGCGCGACGTGACGCACTGATTTGCGCGCTGTGGCCAGGGTAAGGCCCTGCAGTCGTTACAATGGGTTACCGGCAGCCGCCTGACCGATAGCGGCGACTATCCACCCTGATACTCGACGCCGACATCCGACTACCGACAACTTCCGGTTGACCATGCCTAGAGCACCGGAAGCGAGTCCTACCGAAGGGGTTTACGTGGCAGCGACCAAAGCACGACCGGCAACAAATGAGCCGGTGACGCGACCTGCCGCCAAAGCCCCCGCCAGCGCTGGGGCAAAGAGTTCGCCGGCAAAGGCTGCCAATGGCTCCGCCGCCAAGGCGCCGGCGAAAGCTGCCGCGACGAAGAGCGCGGCAGCCAAGTCGGCGCCCGCCCGCGGACGCCCGAAGAAGGCAGTGTCGCCGAAGGGCGCCACCGTCGACGTCGATGCCACCTCAACTGGCGTGAACGCCGAGGCGGAGATTGAGGAGCTCGACGCCGAGCCGGATCTCGACGGCGACGATATCGAAATCGACGCCGAAGACCTGATCATCGAAGATCTCGCGGACGAAACCGAAGTCGAGGCCGGGACCGGAGCCGAAGGAGAGGCCGTGGTTAGCCCGGCCAAAGTCATCGTCGCGGCACCCGCCGAAGACGAGGAGATCGCCGAGCCTACCGAAAAGGACAAGGCTTCAGGCGATTTCGTCTGGGACGAGGACGAGTCGGAGGCGCTGCGGCAGGCCCGCAAAGACGCCGAGCTGACTGCCTCCGCGGACTCGGTTCGCGCCTACCTGAAGCAGATCGGCAAGGTGGCGCTGCTCAACGCCGAAGAGGAAGTCGAGCTGGCCAAGCGGATCGAGGCCGGCCTCTACGCCACGCAACTGGTGTCTGAGTTGACCGAACGCGGCGAGAAGTTGCCCGCCGCCCAGCGCCGCGACATGTCGTGGATCTGCCGCGACGGTGACCGCGCGAAAAACCATCTG